>Ga0307507_10007259_pt1 | contig 16254 bp, 11 predicted proteins | sample 7_EM_MG_FD_207223 | JGI IMG/M metagenome (GOLD analysis project Ga0307507, IMG submission 207223) | Populus trichocarpa ectomycorrhiza microbial communities from riparian zone in the Pacific Northwest, United States - 7_EM | ecosystem: Host-associated > Plants > Roots > Unclassified | place... | reverse complement strand
TTGGCCAAAGAATCAGGTCTGGACTGAATAAGGCTAGGAGAAATGTGAATTTCCATAGCATGGGAATTATAAAGATATGGACGAGGACTTGGACTTCATTAAATTTAAAATTCCTAACTTTCAAGGTAAAAATGATCCTAAGGCTTATTTGGAGTGAGAGAAAAAGGTAGATTGGATTTGTTATTACTATAGCTATTCTAAACAAAAGTAGGTGAAATTGGTGGTCATTGAGTTTACGGAGTATGCATTGATTTGGTCGGATAAGATTGTAATCAATAGTAGGAGGAATGAAGAGCAACCCGTTCAGACTTGAGGGGGAGATAAAAGTCTTAATGAGGAGATGATTTATTCCAAACCATTATTATAGAGACTTATATCTGAAGCTACAAGGTCTGAATCAAGATTCTAAGTCAGTAAATAAATATCATAAATAGATAGAGATAACAATGATTCGGACCAATGTTGTTGAAGATAGAGAAGCCATCATGGCTAGATTTCTTAATGGGTTGAATCAGGATATTACCAATGTTGTTGAGCTACAACACTATATAGAGCTAGAGGACATGGTTCACGTGGCTATGAAAGTGGAGAGACAACTTAAAAGGAAGGGACATGTTCTGTTAACGTTTAATTCGGGTTATTCATCATCTTGGAAGTCGAATAAGAGGAGAGAGGGTATTGTCTAGTCGAGGTCATTTGTTCCTTCCGAAGCCGAACTACCAAAGGCTAAAGTTGATGTCCCTACTGGTTTCAAAGGTAAATCTGAAACTCAACCTAAACGTACTCGTGATGTTAAATATTTCAGGTGTAGGAAACAAAAGAATCCTATTATAACTTAGAAACAACATAGGCAGCTACCTTTTCTTTTAGTTTCTAAGATTAATGGGTTCCATGAAAGGCTATAAATAAGCCTTGAATCAGTTCTGTAATATTTAATTTCCTTCTCTTCTTCTTGCGACAGAATATGGATTTAATATTATGTGCTTTATTTTATTTTGTTAACTCAGCCGAAGACTTGTTTGGATCAGGTTATGGGCCTTTTAGTTTAAGGTTTTTGAGTCAGTTTTGTAAGGGGGCCAAATCAGTCCACTAGGGTAGATCCATTAAGGTTAATTTTTCAAGAACTATTTGAACTCATATAACCTAAATTTCGGTAGCCATTGATGAATAATACTTCTAAATTTTTTAGTTTTAACATGTGAGAGAGATTTGCATTCTTCAGTTCTTGAATGAACTGAATCTGACTTATTGAAGATTAACTGACTTCGTGGCGTCATTCAACTTCATTCCAATAGTGTTGGTGCCTTGGGATAAGTTTTTATTGTGTCACACTCCTATGAGACCTATTTTAGCTTTTCGGGATCACATCTTAATCTTGTGGGTTGCGTGAATACGTGATCATGAGGTTCACATCAAGTTTGGCGACTCATTCTCGGTGCAAGGTGTATGTAGTGTTATGTGAGATCCGTTTTCAGGATTCCTGAAAGCAAAAAGTGTTTGGTGTAAATGCATAAATAAAATAAAGAGACAATTTTGGAAAAATGCATGATCTCATCATTCAGGAAAAAAAAAGTAGGCTCAACAACAAAGATAAAACCTAGCTGACATATTGAGCCTCGATTGTTAACCAGGAACAAGAAAAACAGGTAAACAAAAGTAGAAATAAAAGCACTTTGAAACAAGCAATGTTGGTTTACATTCTAAACACCACTAGAACTTCCTGGGTCACCCAGTTTTGAAACTTCTCACCTTTGGCCAGTTTTCACACGAAAGTCTTGGTAGAGATTTTTTCAAAATTATGGATGGTCAACTGTGGCAGCATTTCATCCTCCTTTCCAGGCTTTGTCCTTTTGGCATCTCCTTTGACTTCATCTTCCTTCAAGGTGTTTATGTTCATTATAGAGAGTTTCTGACCAAGGTTTTCTAATCCTTTATCAGGTTGCATCATATATGTAACCTTTGAGAATGAAACCCTAATTTGAGGGATGGTTTCTTCTCCAGGCTTTTTATCCTCAATCTTAGCCATTCTTCTCTCTCTTCTCATACTAGCAACTCATCTATAATCCTTCCTTTTGGGATTATACCCAAACTCGAACCTTTAATCAGCATATTTTATCTTCATTATATTAACCCTTTTATGGCATTTTAGTGTTAGGGTCATATCGAAACGGAATCTCATGTCTTAGGAAGCATTTCCTTATTGCTTCTAAAATCTTTGATCTTCTTAACACCGTGTTCTTAGCAACCAACTTAGTGTTCATGATTTCAAAAACGTGAATGTTTTAATGGCAATAAAAAATCAATGATGGTGAAGACACTCTATGAGAGTGTTCGACAACATATAAAGAAAAAAAATGAATAATATGCATCTAAAGTTAATAAAGGTAGTAGGCATGTTATCTTTGAACTAGGTGATTGGTTTTTGGTGCATATGAGGAAGAAAAGATTTTTTTTTTCCAATAGGAGATCTAAGTTGCATCCTAAAGGTGATGGTTCATTCTAAGTTTTTAAACAAATCAACGATAATGCATATAAAGTAGATCTTCCAGATAAGTATAATGTTAGTGTCATTGTTAATGTTTTTTTATCTTTCTATGGTTGATGTAGGTTATGATTTAAGGTCAAATCCTTTAGAGGAGAGGGAAAATGATGAGAATCAACGAGCATCACCAAAGGATCCATTAGAGGTGTCAATTGGGTTAATTACAAGGTCAAGGGCGAAGAAGATTAAAGATGCATTCAATGGGCTAATTCAAGATATCAAGGACAAGTCAAACATCAATATTAAAATAAGGGATGATCAGGCTTTAATTAATGTAATCCATGTAAACAAAGGAGTTGGATCTTGGGATTGAGACATGCAAATTAAGCTTATTTTTTCTAATGTTTAGTTTTATGATAATGAGCATAATTTTGGTCTGACCGTTATTGGATCAAGCTTAAATTTTTATAGAATATTCCAAAAGCCTTTTTTCCAATAGGGTTAAAATTATGTAGTGATTAGACATCGGGAAGGCTTTGCGATAAAGCCAAGAATTTACTGTTCAAAATTTGCAATATTTTCCTAATTGATTTAGGATTATCTTTCCTATTTTATCTATAACTCTTTTGTTATTTTTTTCGACCTTGTTTAGGATTTTTTTTCCTAATATAAATAGGTTTATTTAGCTTTTATTTAAGTTTTTTAGGGTATTTTGATTTCAGAAATAATATTATGTGTGCAAAGATTACTTCTTTATGGTATTCGTCCTTATAATTCTAGTTCTTGATTTTTTATAATCAAGAGGTTGGGATTTTCATCTAATAACTATGGTTTATTGGTTCAGGTAATTATTGGGATGGGTTCTTTTCAATCTAATTTATTTTTCTTAGGTTGTGTTCAATCTTAATTGTGGATTCTAAGGTTTTTACCCTTTGGATTTTCATCATCAACCTAGTAGTTGAATCGAATTCTTGTGCCTCAGGAATGCTATAACCATTAATTCAGCAAGGAATTTAGTTTTACCTTCATATAAATGTTTTGATCTTTTTACTACATCAATGGTACCTAAAGAGTTGAAGAAGACTTTATAGACATTTCCAGGTGTACCTCTACTTATTATTCTATTTGAATGAAACCCTCTCATAGCTAACCTCAACTCTTGAAAATTTAACTCCTTTAACCCTGTCACTAGCTCCATTTTCAAGCTCTTTACTTTTTTAATAGTCTACCACTTTCAGAAAGCAATATGATCAAAAGCCTTAGGAACACACACAAGATAGCATAACCAACAATCTCTGGGTCAAAATAAGGCTCTTGTAATGTTATTTGCAGAATTTGACATAGTAAAAATAGTTGTTGTTACTATCATAAAACTATCATATACATTATGAGGATTTGAATTTGGATTTGAAGGAATGAAGCCAAAGGTTCTAACAATTCACAACTGAGTGAAACTTAATTCTTTCTTCTATAAAACTTGAATATCACATATAATTTTTTAAGACCCTCAAATCATTCTGATATTCAATCCTAATAATGGTCAAATCTCACTCTTTAAATCAATATCTTGCAAGATTAAATCAGTAGTCTTGATTGAATCAAGGCTATTAATATTTAAACCAACATAGTGGTCATTTGGATCATTGAAATGGGCATCAAGCTTGGTGTCAAACTCAATAGCCACAAACTTGTTCTTGGTCAACTAAGAAGCATTAACAAGACTAAAGTACCCTTCGAGGCTTGTTGAGAAAAAAGTTATGGTATTGGATTCTCAATCAAAAAATGGAATGGGGAACCCTATGAATAGAGAAATCCAGAAATCTACAGTCAAATCGACCCTTCCTGAAAAAGCTAAATTCAATCCTATGATTGATTTTGACACAATGATAACATGTATTGAGACACCAAGACTATAGAAACTGAAACGCCACCCATCATTTATGAAGACACGTGAATAAGTAGTATAAAAGATGCCATGAAGAACAAAATTAAAAGAATTTCCTATCACACACATAATAGATTATTTTGAAATCAAAGTTTGTATCTAAGAAAACCTAAATACAAGCTAAATAATCATATTTATCATAAGTAAAAAGGTCTTAAACAAGGTTGGAAAAATAATAAAAGATTTCTACAAAAAATAGGGAAACATCCTACATCAACTAGGAAACTAATACAAATTATGCATGGTAGCTTTTAGACCTTATCACAAGGTCTTTCTGATTTTCGATTGCTATAAAATTTTAATTATATATAAAATTGGGCCACCGGAATCATCTGGTAAAATTTTAGATTGATCTAACAGTCAGATAAGAAATTATGCATGTTAGCATAAAATTGTGTGTTAGAAAAAATAAGCCCAAAAATCACTTATAATGTTCTTAAATGATAAGAAAACCTTGCCAATGAGAAAATCCATAAAATAAAAGGAAATGTAAGTTGCTAACATGGAAGACCTTTCCAAAATAATCTCAATCATCACCACTTATGTTTTTCTTTTATAAAAAGAATCCTTGCTAAATAAGAAATCCACAAAAATAAATAGCAAAACTTGTATTGCAACTTCTAGTATGACTTTAAATACATTGATCTCTCTCATCTAGATAAATTAATAGACCTACTATATATGAATGAAAAGCATGAGGTGTCTAGTTTCCATCCTAACTAGGATCACAACAAAGTTCCACTTGTAGCTCCATACATGGGCCAAATAGTACATAAAGGTCTATTTTGATAGATTTATAACTTGTTAACCCAATATCCAAAATCAACCCAATAAATTTCTCTTGGATCCTCTTAGTTTCAAACCTTGTAATAGGCCCAATTGGTACATTTAATGGATCCTTTAGTGATGCTCGTTGATTAGCATAATCCCCCCTCTCCTCAAAAGAACTCGTGTTTGAATCAACAATAGGAATACCATTTTTGGGCAATATGTCTTCATAATCTTGAAAGAAAGAAACACAAACACTAGGAATACAAGAATCAAGTTCATTAATGTTAAAATATATCTCTTTATAAACAAGAAAAATCATAGGCATGTCAGAAAAAAAACAAACATTCTTAATCTCATTCTTTTTAGCATAAAACTAACTCTTTTTTTTCCACACTCTTCTTTTTCCACCCTTTCTTTCTTATCTCCTTTTTTTTTTCTTATCTATTAGTCAAAACCCTATTTTTCTCTACCATGGTTGAATTTGTTCTCTCAAGGCTTTATTATTTTCACCCTTCCTCATATCCTCACATAGTTATTCAACTTCATTTTCTTTTTCCAGCTTTAATTAATCTTTATAAACATGTCTCGGTGATAATAATACAAGTATGAAAGTATTTCCATCTTTTTTTTAAGTGAATATATGTTCTTAAACCCATTATGCTTGTCCTTCCTATCAAATTGCCAAGAATGCCCCAATAATAGATGAGTAGTATACATAGGAACCACATCTCGCAAAACCTTATCCTTATACTCTCCAACCACATCTCGCAAAACCTTATCCTTATACTCTCCAACCACAAACAAAATTAAAATTTGTTTAGTAACTCTTACTTTACCATATTCATTCAACTATTGTCGTGTATAAGGTCTTTCATTCTTAATTATGTTTATATTCAATTTTTTGACAAATATAACACTAGTAATATTAGCACAACTCCCACTTTCAATAATCATACCACATGTCTTATTACTTATATGGGAATATGACATCTAGTATGAAAGATGTTCTCCCTTTTTTTATTCCACATCATCATGCTTAATCAAAAAATTAAGTGATGTTCTAATCATCAAAATCTTTCCATCAACTAGATACTTCACATCACTACAATCCTTAAGTGGTGGCATCTCATCCTCCTCTGATTTTTCATTTTCAAATTAAATCTCCTTTTGTTCTCCCATAACCATAACCCTTTTGTTTGGACATAATGAAGTTATATGTTCATTACCCAAACACCTAAAATACTTAATATTACAGTTATGATTAATTTGAGTTTTAGTTTTACCTTGGACAAATAGTGGTTAAATCCTTCTTTATGGCTTTAGATGGTTCAGGTTTGCTTCCCATTGTATTCGGCTTTGATAGGGTAGCCCCCTTTCTCCTATAATTTGGCTTCCAAGATGAAAAATAACATGAATTACCTCTTTAACTGCTTTTCTATCTTGGTAGTCATATAAACCAAATCCTCTATCTTAATATAATATTGTAATTCAACCATACTAGTTATCTCACTATTCAAACCATTCAAAAATCTTGTCATTATAGTCTCCTTATTCTCTACAGCATTAGCTCTAATCATGGCAATCTTTATCTCCTTCTTGTAACCCTCCACACTCTTTAACCCTTAAGTGAAACTCTGTAATCTCTAAAATTATTCTTTATAATAATATACAGGAACAAATATCTTTCTCATGATTGCTTTCATCTTATCCCAATTCTTTATGAGTCTCTCCCCATTCCTTCTTTAACTTAATACAATTTGATCCCACCAAATAATATCATAGTCAGTAAAGTTAATAACAACAAGTTTTACTTTTATTTTCTTAGAGTAACGGCGACAGTCAAAAATCAACTCTATTTTCTTCTCCTATTCCAAATATACTTTAGGATCATTTCTAACCTAAAAAGTTGGAATCTTCATCTTAGTACTCCCTAAGTTTTTGTCCAAACCATCACAAAAACCATCATTTCTATTTTATCTCCTATGGTTGAAATAATCATGTGGCTGAACTCCCTCATGTTTTTGGTTCCTATGTTTATAATCAAAATCCTCAGCCTCCTCATCTATATTTTTTGGCTATAAACTCCTTTACAAGTGAAATAGCTCGTCTTGCAAGCCTCTACACTCGGGGCCCTTACAAACTAGCTCATCATAAAGGCTAGATACTTTGGTTCTCAATCCATCCATCCCATTCATAACCTCTATAAACCTCATGTTCATCATCTTTAATTGTTGTTGTATAGTTAAATAACCCTATTCCAAACTTATTTTTTAGCGGTGATGATGCACTTTTGGTTTATATTGTCAAGATCTTAAAATTATATTAGTAGTAAAAAGAAGTATACCCTCACACACTTCCTCACATGTTTACACTCCATAGATATCACTCTCCTCGTGTTTCACTTAAATTTTCAGCTTTTGACTATAATAAGCTCACCTTTAGTCTTTTACCACTCAATATCAAAAAATTTATTTCTTTAAGGAACCAATTCACAACAAATAAAAAATAAATTGATGATTTAGTGGCGCAATCCAATATAATATATAGACTCAAGAAGCAATAAAAAAACTATCAATACAAAATCATGAAAAAAAAAAAGAATTCATGTAAAATATGAATGATAAAAATTTACGAGAATAAAAAAAATTAATGGAGTAAGACTCAAATATCCCAAACTAAGCAAAGACATTATTTTTAGACCATTTTCTATGTAGCAAACCCGAAATCAACAACAAAATAGTTTTTTTTTATATAGAAAGATACTTGTTATGAATTTCTTTTTGTAATTTTCAATAATATCCCAACAAAGTATGTCTAAATAATCTCAAAATCAACATATGGCACTAAGAAGTCCCAAGAATAAAGAAATTTCATATTTGAGTTACCAAATTCAAGATTTGATGAAAAGCCCTAATTTGCGGCCTAAACCCAGCTTTTTCCCCTTATGATATTTATTTGATCTTTCTTCTTCTTTTAGTTGTAAGCAACCAAATGATAAATAATCTTCATTTTTTTTTACTTTTGTCGTAACTAGGTTATATATGTCGGCAATGATTAAATAACATAAAAACTAAAAGATAAAGGGATATAACATAATTTTAGAACATTACTCTAATATCAATTGATATAAACCTCATGATATTAAGATCCAAAACCTCACAGTTAAATCAACATTTTCCAAGAAAGCTAAATTCAAGCTTGTGATTGAGCTTGACACAACGATAATCTGAACCGAGGCACCAAGACTATAGAAATTAAACTTCCACCCAATGTCTATGAAGAGACACGAACAAGTAGTATATAAGATGCCATAAAGTTTGGTTAATTCTTTGATAAGCCAGAGTAGTTCAACAATGAACCAAGTTAAGAGAATCTCCTCTCACACATACAATAGATTATTCCAAAATCAAAGTTTGTATATAAAAACCTAAATACAAGATAAATAAACATATTTATAGTAGGTAAAAAGGTCTCAAATAGAGTTGAAAAAATAATAAAAGATTTATAAATTAAATAGGGGAAAAAATCTTAAATCACCTAGGAAACTAATACAAATCTCACGTTGTAGCTTCTAGATTTTATTGCAAGGCCATCTTGATTTTCGGTCGTTATAAAATTTTAACTGTATATAAAATAAGGTCTTTAGAATCTTCTGGTTAAATTTCAACCTAATTTCGACGATCGGATAAAAAATTATGCATGTTAGCGTAAAAATATGTAATAGAAAAAAAAAGTTCAAAAACCGCCTCTAATGTCCTTGAGTTATAAGAAAACATTGCTAATGAGGAAATCCATAAAATAAAAGGAAACACAAGTTGCTGACATGGAAACTCTTGCCAAAATAATCTCAATTGTTGCCACATATGCTTTCCTTGTATAAAAGAAATCCTTGCTAAATAAGAAGTCCAAAAATCATAAGGAAACAAATAACAAAACTTGTACAATAGCTTTTATCCTGACTTCAAACACGTCATTCTCTCTTGTCTAGATTATTTACTAGGCCTACCATATATGGATAGAAATCTTGAGATGGCTGGTTTCTAACCTAACTAGAATCGCATCAAACTTTAACCTATAGCTCCAAATATGGCCCAAAAAATACATAAAGGTATAGTTTGACAGATTTGCAACTTGTTAACCCAAATATCCCAAATTAGCCCAATCAATTCCTCTTGGATCCTTTTATTTTTAGACCTTATAATAGGCATAATTGGTACCTCTAATAGATCATTTAGTAATACTTGCTAATTTGCATTAAACCTCTTTCTTATTTCAATTGTTAAGGTCTCCCTTAAGAATACAATATAAACTATATAAATAAGAGAAAAGAAAAGGGAGGAGGAGGAGGAGGAGGAGGAGATTGAGATTGAGAGAGAATTGCAATTCTACATAGAATCAATTTCGTATTACCTGCCTTGTACATTTCTTTACATTTCATCTATATACAAGAGTTTCCCTCCCGTCTAACTACCTAACAAAATCTTAACCAACTAATTGTTGCACTTCTTCCTCTACTATAATTGTTTTAGTTGTTATCATTTTTCTTGTTGTTGTTATCTTGGTTTTGATCTATTGCTGCTAACTAGGGTTTGTAATAACTTTGTGTGTCAGATTAGGAATTTGGATAACCGACTAGAGTTTTTTCTAGATGAACTTCAACAAGATTACATGTCAAGGAGGGGAAGCAGTGGTGTGGGAATGGCGGTGAATGGTTTTTGTTAAGGTTCTATTAATTTTTTTCTAATTTGATGGTAAAGTTAGAATTTTAAATGGTAAGGGCTTTGTAATCATTAATTCATTAGTTCAATTATAATGACAATTCTATAATTTTTTTTCATTCTTTTTATTGATTAATTTTTCCGTATTCAAGTTAACTAATTATACAATAAATAAAAAATAAAAAAAGCAAAAAGCAATCTTATGATTTTTAAAAATGAAAATTAAAGATTTAGCTTGTATAAATCGCTATTGGTTTGATACCAATAATGCTAGTCGGTTTAGTATTGTAAGGATACATATATGTCCACGATTAAAGATTCGGTAAAGGTCCATTTGTCATATATATCCCATAGCATATATAATCTAGTGTATAAAATATATGAAAACAAGGAGACGTCCATATACATTGTTTTATATCCCATATTCCATTCTGATATATGAAATTCATTCATGTATCAATTTGATCTAGAAATGAATCGATTCAATTTTTCGTTTTAAATTTTTAGATATAGATATAATTTTTTTTTTCTTTTGTAAAGGAAGAAATATAGCATTCTTTATGTATTATTGTCTTTGTTTTGGCATTCAGATCTTTCATTTTTATTTTTTCTGTCAGTGAATAATTTATTCAATCCATAGATCAAATTGAAGTGAAAATTTTATAAATAATCTGATTATTGATTGGTGAATCTTTGTTGTTTTTAGTTTCATTTAATTCATATACTTCTCTAAATCCAAACGATTATTGATTGGTGAATCTTTTTTGTTTTTAGTTTTATTTAATTTATATAATTCTCTAAATCCAAATAATAGAATTGGATTTCTTTTTTATTTTGAAAATTTATTTATTATTTTTTTAAAAAATAGAATACCTTTGATGAACCAGTTTTTTTTTCTCGATAAAAGTAGAAATAGTTTTCTTTTTTCTTTTAAAATTGTTAGAGTTAGAAAACCATTTTTTTTTTACTTTCTAAATTTTTTTTTAGTTTTTTAAAAATGGATTTAAAAAGTGAAAGTTTTTTTTGGGGAGAACCAAAAGGAAGTTCAGCTTTCATTCTTCAAATTATTAAAAAACAAAAATTATTTTTTTATCTTTTCTTTGTTATTGGATCTTTAGAAAGGAATTTAAACTTAGGTATGTGTTAAAATTGTAGTCCGATATGTTTAGTATTTGCGAGAATCTTTTGAATCACTCTATTACTTAAGTTAAGTAATTGAGTTATTCAAAAGGTTGTCAACGAATTACCTAAAAACTAAACTATGTAACCTTAATTGGTTAACGATGAGTCCCCATTATTATTGTTAGGTTTCCAATTCTTTTCTCTATTTTCTTTGGGTCGGTCTCTTACTAGTTTTAGATTGAGTTTATCTACCTGTTTTATTCCTGACTATTGTTGATTTTGAGTCGGTTATTTTTATCCCGAACTCTGCTAAGTAACCTTACAAGGGCACTCTTACCTCGAGTGCCCCAACTGTTAAAAAACAAAAATTATTTTTTTGTCTTTTCTTTTTTATTGGACATTTAGAAAGGAATTTAAACTTAGATATGTGTTAAAATTGTAGTCAGATATGTTTAGCATTTGCGAGAACCTTTTGAATCACTCCATTACTTGAGTCAAGTAATGGTGGAGTGATTCAAAGTTTGTCAACTGACTTACCTAAAAACTAAACTATATAATCTTAATTGTTTAATGATAACTCCACTATTATTGTTAGGTTTCCAAGTCTTTTCTCTATTTTCTTTGGGTCGGTTTCTTACTAGTTTTAGATTGAGTTGATCTACCTGTTTTATTCCTGATTATTGCTGATTTTGAATCGGTTATTTTTGTCCCGAACTCTGCTAAGTAACCCTACAAGGGCACTCATACCTCGAGTGCCTAATCTCCCCCGCAATGGAAGATTGTATTATAAATATTATACGCCACTTGTGATCTCAAAAGCTACGAAGGGAAAATGCAATCGCTCGCAAGTAATTTTTCCTATATTAAATTTGGAGAAACTAACGGAAATGGCAAAGTGGAAGTACGAAGGCATGAACAAGTGCAATTTGGTAACAAAGTCAAATTAAACAAACTCCACCGGGCCCTTGATGCATCCATTTTACTGGACAGAGACCTGCCACAAACACCTTCCTCTGTCTCACGATATTTTAGGAAAGCAAGGTAGAAAGCTTATATATAATACTCTTATCAAACAGAGGACGAATCTCTGACCTGTGATTTTGCACGATTCTCAGCCGTGGATCATAGATAGAGAAACAAGACCATGACTTGGATTCACAGTGGAGGAGCAAATAATAAAAGAAGAGAAGTGGGGCTTGTCAGCATGCTGGGGCAGCTGTCTCCAACTTCTTTGACTAGAAAGCAACATCTCCAAAACTAGGGTAAACCCCACGTTCTCTCTCTAAGAATGATGCTTGCACTTTCTCTCGTATTATTATATTATTGTGTTTTGTAGTATTTTGTAGATTATTTTGATTGATGAAAAGCAAAACGAGATATGAGAATCTAATCAATATTATTACTATAGGTTGGGTTTTTCTTTAAGGTTTGCCGAGAAAAATACTACAAAACACAATAAAATAATAATATGACAGAATATATATATACATATATATATATATATATTAACATTCATGATTTTCATTTAAAAATAAAAATAAATTAACTTTGAATTTAAAACATTTCTAAATGGTAAACAATCAAGATTAAAAAGAACTTTAATTTAAAATAATTTAGCATAAATAAAATATTAAAAAACTAAAACATAAGTCAAACATCATTATACTAAATTAGAATGAAGTTTGAATGAGGTGCAACAATGCAAGGCCAACATGAGAAACCAGGTTCTTAGCAATGGAAACAGCATTTAGGGAATAGTTAGAGACCAATACAACGACACTGAGGGACTGCCAAGTGTGCGGAGGTCATTCAAACTTCCTAATTCATTGGACTACGTTTCTTGAGGCATCACCTAGCTAGGCTACTGCCTTGTTTTCTTTCAATGTCCTTTGTATTTTTGTGGCTCCAAGGAATCTTTATCTCAAGATTTCTTGTTTATTGGTTAACCCTATCCTCCAGTATTCGAATGATTATCACTAATAAGGTTGTCTCAAAACCAAGCTAATTTTGAAATTGTCATTACATTTGAACTTAATTTTCAAAGCATGCAATGTTGGGAATGAAACCCGTAGTGTTTGTTATAGGCCAACCAAGATAGATTAATGTTTCTATATTGATTAATTAATGAGGATATATAAGTATTTTTTTTTCATGCCGTACTCTTCTCGACCAATACCCGACTCCTCTCGCCGGACTCCTGGAGCCCCGTGCCACACGCGTACCTAGTGTCAGTGGGCTTGAGCACCATGCCTAAGCCCAATCGCAAAATGCATGCCTAGGCCTTGCCTTATGGCTTAGACATAACACTTGTTTTCTTGGGTTTTTTTTTTATCAAACTCAATCATTTTTGTCTGCATCCTACTCAATTTGGACCTCTAGGTGTACAAAAATCTTTCATGACCTACAACTTTTTTATTTTATTAATGTTTATGTAAAAGATATTTATCTATCATTAATGCTATCATGAAAAAATAACTCTTTAACCCCTTCACTCAAGCAAAAAGACAATATTGATGGGCTATAAATACCCTTTGAATCACCTAGGTATTAGGCTCATAATTTTTCTATTTTGTACATATTATTTGTGAAGTCTCTTTTTCTATAAAATATTATTGCACTTTCTACAAAGATACTTATTTAAACATCTAAGAGTCTCTAAATCCACTAAATAGAACTTTTTGCAGGTACTTATCTTCACACATCAAGCAACAACTCATCTTGGCTAATCAAAATTGATCATATTACAGAACTAAGTTATTAACTCATTATCCAACCACAAAAGCCTTATTCCTAAACATTTTGGATTTTAGAATATCATTAATTGGCGTTGTCTGTGAGAAATGATCAAAAAGCTATTAATTCTTTTTTTAATTTATTTTTAACATTTCTAAGTCATCCATGACAAACAATAAAGATACACTTGCGCAGGACGTGTGATGGACATCTCAACCATCCTGGGCATCTTTAACCAACAAGACTTCCAACAACTCATGAATCAAATGCAACTCATCACTGGGACAGTACTGATAAGCCAAAGTCAAAATCAGCCCTTATTACCCCCAACAAGGTTTTGCACCTTCAGCAACACTTAGAGCCCTAGCGCCACCGTCATTGACTACTTCCAGCGCTTGTAGGCAATTAAATTTCCCTGAGGAGTCCGGGCAAAATGACATTCAAGAGAGTGTTTTGCTTTCGTGTTTACTAAGTCCATCCAGAGGTAGTTCATGTCATTGTGATACCCACACATAGAGTGGGTCTCCAAGCATGCTCCATGCCTACCATAAGAAGGGCATCAGTTACCTATCCCGTCATTCTACACTAGACTCTTTGGGGTCTCTAAAGCCCATCAGTTACCTATCCCGTCATTCTACAATAGACTTTTTGAGGTCCCTAAAGCCCATCAGATAAAATACCAAGAGACAGTCGGTATTTAAATGCATCCAAAAGAATGTCCACAACCCCCATCGAGTGCAGGGTTTTTCCTTGTTAGAAAAGTATTGAAATTGAATCCCTTAAGACTATATTTCTAAAAAAAATAAGTATGGACAACTAAATGGCCTTAATCATCCTAAAAGCATTGCAAAACATGCGAAGTAGCTTGGGGATGTCATCTAGGATAGCAATGAGATGTATAAGATACTCCTCATAACTTTCTAAAAGTTTGTGCACGCCTAGTATAACAATTTAGAGCTAGATTTCATTGTTAGCTTTAGTGACCTTTTCACTTAGCTAATGACACATTTTAGCACTAGTATACCTACCAAGAGAAGCTCTATGAAGCTATTTGGCTTACCCACGCGAGCATATTTGAAGAGGTTTAGTAAGGAGATGCTCAAGGTGAAAGAGTTGTTTAAGCCAGTGGCCTCAAGGCTTTGATATATGAAGGGAGCATGATCTATGGAGAAAAATTTATATCTTACTAGATAAAAGCTTGCTCAAAGTGAAGCAAGTCATAAAAAATTATATACGAGTAGGAAAGGTAAATATGCTACAACATGTACCTCTTTATTTTTACAAGGAAAATCAATCTTAAAAACCTTCTAAGTGGAATTATTCTCCTAATATAAATCAAAGCTTAAGGAAAAACTATGAGGGACTTACCTATGGGCATTTGGTGTATCCTAAAGGTTTACCACTCATTTGAATCAAAATAGGATGACCAATAAAAGTTATCTAGGTAGTCAAGGTAAACACCTACCATCTCCAATACGTGGTAGGAAAGAATCTCCCTCACGCTTGGCACTCAGATTATCTCAAAATATGTTATAGTGGATAAGAAAGTAAATTTCTTTTAGAAATAAAGTACATTGTATCCTTATTATAAATTTATTATCTTCTTATCTCTAGTGCAATCTTAGATTAGCACGACTCTCTAATAAGGTTTCTAGGCCTCATGCTATCTCCAAAAATGACCATAGGTTCCCACTCTTCTTTACAATCTTGTATTGGCATGACTTTGCAATGGGGTTTTCGGGCCTCATGCTATCTTCATGGATGACCATGGGTCTCCCACTCTCAAATGTAATCTTAGATTGGCACGACTCTCTGGTGGGGCTTCTAGGCCACACGCTATCTCCAGGGACAACCACGGGTCTCTTACTCTCTAATGTGATCTTAGATTGGCACGACTCTCTAGTGGGCTTCCAGGTCTTATGCTATATCCAATGATGATCTCGAGTCTCTTGCTCTCTATTGTAATCTCGGATTAGTACGACTCTTTAGGGAGCTTTTAGGCCTCACACTATCATTGAGGATGACCCTTCATGGTATGGGTTCCTTCATGGGTTCTTCTCTATCTCCTAAAAAGTTTTTAAAGAATGGGTTCTTTTAATATGGTTTCCCTTAGCCTCCTAGAAATTTTTCTAAGTATGGGCCCCTCTATGGGTTTCCCTTAGCAACTTAGAAATTTTTCTAAGTATGAATTTCTCCAATATGATTCCTCTTTGCCTCCTAGAAATTTTTCTAAATATGATTTCCTTCATAGATCCCCTGGCCTCCTAATTTTTTTCTAAAATAGGGGTTCCTCTATAGATTCCTTTTTGCCTCATGTTGGTGAAACCAAAGAATTCTCCTTATGTATTGACCCTTATAAGTTCAAACTACATCAAAATAGTTTAGATAAAAAGAATTATAATCTCATCCAAGAAACCAAGTTAGTAGTTAAGTCTTCACGTATTTTATATTCCAAGGACTTAAAGGGTTAGTGATGGATCGAG
>Ga0307507_10007258_pt1 | contig 16256 bp, 19 predicted proteins | sample 7_EM_MG_FD_207223 | JGI IMG/M metagenome (GOLD analysis project Ga0307507, IMG submission 207223) | Populus trichocarpa ectomycorrhiza microbial communities from riparian zone in the Pacific Northwest, United States - 7_EM | ecosystem: Host-associated > Plants > Roots > Unclassified | place... | reverse complement strand
ATGACTACCATATCTCCAGATCCTATAACATATCCCCAAACTCACAGGGACTTGATCTATCAAATGGTTGTTGAGCTAACATGTGTTATATTCTGGCTTGGCACTATTTTTTCATCTTTCTTTCTCATAGTGGAATTCTATATTCCCCATAAAACTCAAAATTCAAAAACTAACACCACTATAGTATTACAACTACTTGCTTGAAAAAGAATCTATAAAGTGATTGTCTATTTATCCTTACATTAGGGAAAAATTCTACCATGCAAGTGCAGGAGTGATGAGTTATGAAGTGGTGAGTTTACAGGTTGCCATGTTCTGAAAACTTTTTTAGAGGGTATATTTGATCATCCTGTAATTTTTACTCAGTCGAAACCCACTCCTACATGCTGTTTTATCAAAACCAATGTCAATATCAATTGGGGAAAAATTAATATTTTATCTAGCTTGTAAGAGCTCTAGTTCTGAAATTTAGAACTAGGTTGAGGGACATGTTGGGCAGTGTCGTCAAAAACAGTTCAAATGACAAAGATTTCGCACCATGGGCGGTGCGAATATGCATTTTTACAGTCCATGGGATACGTATAGAAAAAGGGGACACTTTGAAAGCGGTAGTGTATCAAGCCACAATCTTGAGCATCCAGATGCAATACGTCATCCTCTATTAAACACCATGAGAAGAAAGGAGATGGGTGTGTAAATGTCCGTATGATACAAAACATAATGGTTTCATGCACTGAGTCCATGCCTGAAATGAAATAAAATAGAATATTGGAGTTTAGGAAAAACAGAAAAGAAAAGAGAGAACTGGAGAGTGAGAGTGAGGGGAGATTGTAGGAAGACATTAGGTGACAGCAAGGGGCGACGGGGAGAGGGTGGAACCTGGGCTGATAACGGGTACGTAGAGTGAAACTGTAGTGAAAAGGATATATGCAAGTGTGGGCAGAGAGGGGGTGGACGCTAATCTCTGTCTGGCGCTCTGAGCTTAATCAAGGACAGACGGTGGAGTTGTCTAAGGCTAGAGGAGTGCTACAATATTCCTATGGCTGAACACAGAAGCGATCCTCAAGATGCTATACCATTTTTGTCTAGCTTGTCGGGATTGACAGCGCCTCGTGGTAGTAGTAGTCTCACCACCCCCTCGTGCCCATTGTTAGAAGCCCACCAGAGTGGTGTTCGACCATCGTTGCCTGGCTTGTCGGGATTGACATCATCTCGTGTGAGTAGTAGTCTCACCACCCCCTCGTGCCCATTGTTAGAAGCCCACCAGAATGGTGTTTGACCATCGTTGTCTGGCTTGTCGGGATTGACATCATCCCGTGCGAGTAGTAGTCTCACGACTCCCTCATTCTCCTTCAAAGAAGCGCACCAAAGTGGTGTTCGACTACCGTTGTCTGGCTTGTCGGGGTTGACATCATCCCGTGGAAGTAGTAGTCTCACCACCCCCTCGTGCCCATTGTTAGAAGCCCACCAGAGTGGTGTTCGACCATCGTTGCCTGGCTTGTCAGGATTGACATCACCCTGTGCCAGTAGCAGTCTCACCACCCCCTCATGCCCATTTCTAGAAGCCCACCAGAATGGTGTTTGACCATCGTTGTCTGGCTTGTCGGGATTGACATCATCCCGTGCGAGTAGTAGTCTCATCACCCCCTCATGCCCATTGAGAGAAGCCTGCAAGAGTGGTGTTAGACCAAAGATGTCTGGTTTGTTGGGATTGACATCATCCCGTGTGAGCAGTAGTCTCACCACACCCTCGTGCCCTTTAGCAGAAGCACATTGGAGTGGTGTGCAACCATTGTTGTCTGGCTTGTCGGGATTGATATCGTCTCGCGTGAGTAGTAGCATCACCGCCCCTTGATTTCCCTGTCGAGCAGCCCATATGAGTGGTGTAAACCCCGAATAGTCTCGCTGATTGATATCACAGCCTTGCATCTCTATCAAAGCAGCTACGACCCCATCAACTCCGAAGTAGGATGCACAGTGCAAACCGGGAAATAGGTAATGGGTAGATGGACAAAAATCGTAGCCCCGGATTTCTCTGAGAAGTAAGGTAGCAGATATGTGGTCACCGTGCCGGTTTAATAGCTCAAGCGCAAGTGATTTCGCGTGGTCGGAGAGTTCGATTTTTGCGTGCCCCGCCCAATGCAAAGATGAATATTCGAGAAAATTTAATGAAATATCTCCAAGGTTCAATACCTTATTGGCCGGAAGCCATTTGACCTGGTCATAATTCAGATAAGTCAAGCATGTTTGTCCAAGTACTCTGTGAGCACCAGGCAATACACCAGGCTGGGAAAGGTATTCTTGAACTGTGTAGTGGATCAGCCGGACCTTTGATGTCTCCTTGTCAACCACCGCAAGTCCCAAGCATGACCCTAACACTGTATCTTGCGGCGGGACATTCTCAAGGTCGAAGTCTGTTGCCTCCATTTCTACAGCCAGAGCATGACAGAGTTCGTCAATCCGCAACGGCCGTTCGGCGTGGGATACCCACATTAGCACCTCCATCCCAAGTCTTGATCGGCCCCCCTTCTGGTCCTTTATTCGCCCCAGTGTTTGGTCGTATACACTGTTCAGATCTACACCAGTCATAGACACCTTTTGTAGCATTTTCTTTCTCCTCGCTAATGAGGTCTCGCCCAAGATTGCATCGATATTTAATGCAACGAGCAGAAACCTGGGCAGAATGTCAATCAGTGGCCCGAATTTATAATAGAGTTACTCTTACTTACATCTCTGAAGCTTTTTCCAACATTGTTTTCATAATATCCTTTTTTAGATTTTCCGTCATCAAATCCGGATCTCGGTCATCGTCGTCGTCCATCTTCCGGCTTAAGTATAGAGCGATATCTCCTTGGTCGGGCACAATCTGTATTATATGGGCTCCTCTCGTAAGATGCTTGTCAAGTTCGCCACGAATGTGTGGCCTCCCTGTCAGAAATAGCCGCGTATTCGGCGCTTCTTGAATAATCTGTTTTAGCGTGCAGAGGAATTCTGACCGATGCTGGGGCAGTAACTCGTCCATTGCGTCGACGCAGATATATACTCGGTCGAGGGAGCTGATTGTTTTGACGAACAATTCCCGCATCTCCGGTAATCGGAGACCTTTTTCACCTCCCTGCCCCGACTTCTTAAAGGCGTTCTGAATTTCGCCTACGATCCCCACTGCTCCCGGGGCGATCTGCCTGAGCAGACTCCCTATCATATTCACCGCTGATTGGTCTTTCTGCGCCTGGTAATCGCAATAGAGGAACAGAACGGCGATATTCTGCCCATAAGCTTGCTCCACAGGGTGTCTATCACCAATGAACTGATTTAATTCCCTGTTAGCATCGTCTATGCCAGTAGTCTCTGGAAAATACTCTTCTACCTTATATATGTCTTTCCAGCCCCTTGACCCCCATAACATAGAAGAGTAGGATTCACTGAGCCATCCTGACTCTTATGCCATGACTCGAACTCATTCTTCCGAAGAACCCAGTCCCCAACACCATCCAGCCTCAGGCTTCTCACATCTTGGTGCCTTGCATGTGGATCGAGTGGCGACAACCATGCTTGGATCTTCGAAGACTCTTCACTTGCTCCCACGTTGATAGTGTTATTATAGCTATTTGACACATTCGCAAAGTTCGTATTCGAGCTACCGTGGACATTATTTGTCGTGTTATTGTCGGTACGGGTATGCGATATGCCATACTGGCAAGGATCGCGAGTGAGACTTGATACTCCGCTCCCGCTAGGTAATGTGTTCATATTGGATAAGGTTTGGCGATAAGTGGCGGCGACAAATGGGATGATATGGCAACACACTACCTGTAGTGTTGGAGTGTATCGTGGAGGTTGATGGTACTTCTTCCCCTCCCTAAGTTAAGCTAAGAAAAGCGGGGAATCCTTTCATATCGGTGCAACATGATTGTTTCAGATGGCAGCGCCAGCCAATCATTTCCATGCCAAGGCAATAAATTACCTTATTACCTGATCTCTGCAAGTACTCGAGTACGGTAGGCTCCCGATTGAACAAGTTTTTATAGACATGCCATATTTGTCTCACAAGAATTTCCTCTTCATGAACTGGCCTCAACAAGTCCAGTGAAAGACTTTTGAAGCTCGTATGAATGTGGGACAAGGGGTAATAGCCACCCACCATGGGGAAGACAGGATGCATAGGATCACTCACGAGCATATTTATCCGATCCTGACTTTCTGAATATTTCTCTAGGATCCAATTGTAAGCTGAGCTTAGGTAAAGCGGATATTTTCAGCTCGATTGAAGGAGGACATACAAAGTGGCCAACATAAAAAAATAAGGCGTTCCGCTAATGGAGTAGGTCATCGAAGGAGGTTCCAAGCACTCGCAACATCCAGAAGAGCTCAGGCAGATTATTAACTTATTTCCCTACTTGCGCGCAAATTAGATCACGGTGCCGATCAATGAAAAAAATACACCAAAATCCGAGACTCGGTGGACCATGACTTACCGGAAATTTAGCTGAGGCGCAAGTACCGGTATTTGTGGTGAGATTAAATGTCCAGAAGCGGCAGCCGCCAGCTACTACGATAACTCAAAATAAGACTCTGAAGATATTCAAACAATGACAAAATTCCTGATAGCAGAGGGATTAAATACCCTCAGTAGAAAGATTTCCCACAGTTTTAATTATAGTGTTTAGTCTACTGTTGCCAGCCCCACCGTCGGTCGCCGGTTCCAGGCACTTATTCTCACCCTTAGTATCAGCCGCTCGTGAAGTAATTCATGCCCCTGAGTGACGTCCCATGACTGGTTAGCAAAAACGCTCAAGTGGGAAATCATAACCGTGAGACCTCCCTCTCTATAACCTCCTATCAGAACCTCTTCTCCCTATCCCTCTCCCGAAATTCTCTGTATGGGCCGGATTCTTACCCAAGTCCTCATAGCCAGGTCTCGACACATCTCCCCCTTGTCTTCATCACCCACCTCCAGCTCTCCATCTCATATCATTCATAAGATTATAATATTATTGTACAAGGTTGGTTCCGGGCCCATAAGTCTCTCACCATTTATGAGAGATCTTCTGCTGTGCTATCCTACAGGTATTAAAGGAAACGGTTAAGGTCTCCAATTCAACGTCTTATAAGATTGAACGATGATCTATGACACAGGAAAGTAAGCACGGAGGAAAGAAACTTTACTGCTAAAAGTAAAGTTAACATCATGTACCCCCTCCTCCTCCTCCCCCCAATTGTGAGATTATTCCGATTGCAAATTATGTGGAACCTCCACCTACTCGTCCACCCAGAGGACGCCCACGCAAAGAAAGAATCCGGGTTGGTGAGGTAAGATCCAGCTCGCTCCAGCCTCACTATTCTATGAGTGAATTAGCCATAACTCAGCTACCTACTATACCCCCAACCTTACTCCTAGCAGCAAATTTTCTTTCCTCCATGCTTGCTTGCTTTCCTGTATCCTAGATAATAATATAGCACTATAGAGAAAGGAAAAAAAAGAAAAAACTTTATTTATCAGATTATCGCTCGATTTTATAAGATTCTTGTGACATTGGCGGGACGCTGTGGCATTGGAGACCTTAACCGTAATATTATAGTCCTGTAGTGGCGGTTGGTAGTCAACCCCATGAGAGATAGGGGCTGTTATGCCTGATTCCTATGCCATAAAACTCACCGCCGGGCCAACTTGTCGTATGTACTACACGCGATTTACTCATAAAGGGGTAATTAACCATCTTCGATATTCTATATTAATGTAATAATAATATTATGTGCGTATTTTATTTTCATTTTTACTTTGTTTTAATAATATCATATTATGAGATACTACTTCTGATTTTTCCAGCACTTTTTTACCAACGTAGCGTCCGGAAGCGATACATACCCCATACAAAGTGAGAGGCGCTCACAAGTGAATTCGAACTCGGTGCGTGCTATTGATTCACAGCTTCTCAGCCCAACGCCAACACATAAGTGGAAACGAGTCCGCGATGAAAGGGGAAAAAAGAAAAAGAAAAAGAGGGGAAAAAGAACTTTAGTTCACGGGCGACGGGTACTGTACAGCAGCTGCAGGGATATCGGATGGAGGGGCGCTATTTGGGGATTTATGGTTTTATTTTGTTCAATAAACTCCCTTGGAGTACTGGGAATAATATGGAACGAAGGGATGATCGAAGCGGTTGTGTTGATCCTAACTTGTAAAGCAAGAGAGCGTCTGTTGGACTACTCACGACTTCGCTCGCCGAGGTAATTATGCGCAGTAATCTAGGCGGTCACGATTCCCCCTGCTTCCGGAGCCTAATGATCTTCATCATAATATCTCACTCGCGGGCCATGACCGCTGGCTGTGACTAAATTCCTCCCTGCCCGGCAGGCAAACAAGCACCTTGTGATAGGAGAGAGAAAGAAAAGAAAAGTATGACAACCATATCCATTAAGCAGCCGTGAACGCCTAACCTAAGAAAAACGGTCTATTTTATCGATAGGCTCTAACCTTGTCGCCATGCACCCCATTTTTGTTTTCGTTTTTGTCCACAATTCTGAAACCAGGAGTTATATGTGAGAACTCCTTCTATCCGCTCTACTAGCATACCCACTCCCACGGCCTCTCCTCCGCCAAGGAAAGAGAGAGAGGAGGAAGGCTACCGCACCAATCCCTCATATATCCCCCAAACCACTGCAGAGCTGACGGCCTTCCTAGCAATCCTCAGCCCCAATCCATCAAATAGCGCCCGTCCCTTCCACCTCCCGTCCTCCTTCACGACTACCTTCGCCGCATGCCATAGATTCCTGTAGTGTTCGGGGGCAAGCTGGATCCTAGTCTTCAATGCATCAAACGGGTTCGTGATCGCGGTAGCCAGGGTTGCAGCGCCAGCCCCCGAAAGTACGTTTATTCCCGCGGCGGTGCCGACGTCCATCCCTCTACCTTCTTTGGTATGCCAGAGCCGGGAGAGTGTCTTCTTGCTCTGCTCGTAGAAGACTACGTATAGCCCCGCGTATGGGGCATCGCGGATTGCGGTTGCCCCCCAGCCGCTAAAGAAGCCTCTTATTCCTTCAGCTTTGCAGATGTCTTTACAGGCGGAGAATAATGTTGGGTATGTATATAGGCTGGATTCGTATCGGACTTTTAGTATAGTCACCGGCATCATCATGTACCCCACTACCGCCCTTGTGCCAGCACCGGAGGCAAGGTTCCCTAGTGGTGAGAGCGTAGGTAGGCTGCTGCTGGCGGTCGTACTAGACCGGCTAGATAAACCGCTGCGGATTGTGTTAAGCGCGGAAAAGTACAGAGCTGAGCCCACACCAGTTCGGATAGCGCTGGGTAAGGTGCCGCGCCATAGTGAGCGAACGGGATGTGGGGAGGAGGCGATTTGTTGGAGGGTTGTTAACAGTGTGCGGGTGGCGGAGGTGGTAGGGGGACTTTGCTGGAGGCGGGTTTTCAGCAGGTCCGCGGGTTGGAGTAGGACCGCGCTGAGGACTCCCGAAAAGCCGCCGGAAACGAAGTGGTTTTTACGGGGGGGCTTGCTGATCACTTGGGTGGTTGCGATCGCAGCGGCCGGGGTGGTAGTAGTCATGTTTGGGCCTTGAGACAGGCGCAAGTTCTAGTGGGTGGAGGTTCGTGGCCAATTACATGCGGATCGGTGAGAGTTAATGGATTGTGCAATTGGGTGAGAGTTGAAGATGAGTGCTGTTTTAGGAGTGAGAACGAGGGTTGTACCGATATTCAAGGTGGGGTGTGTTTTGTCGGAAGCTTTTTTTGGTGGGGAGGAAGAAGCTTGGCATTGAGCCTCAATCCTTCAATTATGTCGAGACTTGTCGGTGGGGATGATTGTATCGAGAAGTTTGTCTTTGGGATTAGTTTGACAGAAGCTTATAGATAGACCTCTTGCTTTCTACAGGGGGTTTTTGAATGACTACTGTATGGATTTTGGATCTAGCTGGAATGTGGCGTTTACCGTACTAACAAAATTCTCCCGGCGGCGCTCCCATGATCCGATGGCTTATCAACAAGGAAAGATTAAATGGCAACGCGAATGAGAACTTATGCCCCAAATTTGAAAGCAGACCACTTTTGAAAAGAAATTCTGTACTATATGATACATCGCGACCCAGCCATAAAAGGGAAGGAAAAACACCAAGTCTAGGCATCGTTGCTTGGGTAGAGAACCTTATCGATAGGCGTAAATTCCTCCTTGATAGATCTCGCGCTAACGAACCTTGTCAAGATATTCATACTTCCCGCCTTATCATTGGTTCCACTTGCTCGGGCCCCACCAAATGGCTGCTGGCCGACAACAGCACCTGTACACTTTGCATCTTTCGGTCCGTTAGAAATCTCCTCGCAAGTGAGACCATGTGAAACCTACTGATATAGAAGTTACCGGCAGAGTTTCTGAGCGCATCCTCAGCCTTTCTAATAACCATCCTATCCTTGGCAAATACACTACCGGTAAGTGCATAACCACCACCACTCTCATCAATAGTCTTCATAACACCCTCAAATCCTTCGTCGGGATATACATAAACAGTCAAGATCGGGCCAAAGAGCTCATGGTTGAAAAGTTTATGGTCAGGGGAGTTGGCAACGTAGATTGTGGGGTGGATGAAGAATCCTTTGCTGTCATCATATTTTCCGCCGACTAGAAGGTTAAGGGACGAATCCAGCTCGGCAGAGTCAATCACGCCCTTGAGTTTATCGAAAGACCCCCTATGAATAACCGGTCCAATAAAGTTCTCGAATGATTCGTCTGGAGCACCGACTTTGAGTTTAGAAGTCTCCTCCTTAAGCTGAGAGAGGAAGTCCTCAGAAATAGACTTTGGGATGTAGAGACGTGAGCAAGCTGAGCACTTTTGCCCTTGATATTCAAATGCACCACGTATGGTTTGTACTACTGCGTTGCGAACATCGGCTGATGAATGAACGAGGTGAAAGTTCTTTCCGCCCGTCTCACCCACGATACGGGGATAGGAGCGAAATCTAGCCTCAACTACACCCTGGGAGATCTTGCCGTAGAGTGCACGGAAAACAGCAGTGGAGCCAGTGTAGTGGAGTGCGGCAAACTCCTTGTGCGAGAGGACGGCATCGGTTACGGATTCTGCATCTCCGGGCACGAATTGAATAACATTCTCCGGAAGGCCCGACTCAAGCAAGATCTGGTAAACCAGGTAGTTGCTATAGATTGCAGCTGGGGAGGGCTTCCAGATCACAACGTTGCCAAGAAGAGCCGGCACAATGGGCAGATTACCACCAATAGCTGTAAAGTTGAACGGTGAAATGGCATAGACAAAACCTTCCAATGGGCGGTACTCGACGCGGCTAAACCACCCAGACACAATGCATTAGCCCTTTTCTAGATTGGTAAGACGAGGGGGGCAGGCATACTTCCAAACACCAGGTGCATTCTTTGCGGGCTGTTGCTTGTAGAGCTCCTCAGCGTATAAAACGTTGAACCTCAGAAAGTCTACTAATTCGGTGGAAGCATCTATCTCGGCTTGCCATGCATTCTTCCCCTGGCCAAGGATCGTAGCTGCCATAATATCAGGTCGGTATTTTCCAGCAATTAGCTCCGCTGCCTTTAGGAATACCGCTGCACGGTCGGCGAATGGTGCGGACTCCCATGCGGGCTTAGCTGCAAGGGCGGAAGAAATGGCGGCAGCAACTTGTTCCTTGGAAGCTTGTGAAGAAGAAGCGAGTGTAGTAGCGTGTGACGAGGGAATAAATTGAGGGACTGTAGACTGTGTGGTGATAGATTCTGCATTTATACGGAGGGGAACGGTAATGGGGGCTTTTGAACGAAGAGCTTGGATGGCTTCTGTGAGAGCTTTACGCTCGGAGGATCCCGCAGCATAGTGTTTCTACAGCTCTATTAGCTCGTATTACTAAGAAATAAAAGGAGAAGGTATGTACATTGGGCTCATTGTCGATAGCTGGAATTTTGAAGGACATGTTTGCTTTCCGAATAAATGGTAGACGGGTACCGGTATTTGTGGTAAGGATAGATCTTTTGATAGAAGAGGAGGCGTGAAACATTGTGACGAATTGAGGGGGGATCTACTAGTATATATAGACGAGGAGTTAAGTGGTTCCCCCACCTGACTAGAGGAAAAGGAAAGAGGAACGCCCGTGAAAGATAGTGGCTGCGACTGTTTAAAACTGAAGGAAAGGAGAAGGGCGGGGTTAGTTTGTGTGGGGTGGACGCGGTTATCACCGGATTCTAACATGAGGCATTGTAAGTTAGGATTATTTCCCGAGGGCAAAGATTCAACCTTAATCCCAATACCGGCGAAGATGGTGATATGGAGCCAAGTAAACGAGAGGGGGATGCAGGTTAGTTGTAATGTTAATTGGATGAGAATTGAATAATAGCACCCCCGATGAGAAAGGCTTGTCGATGAGCTTCGCTGCTGACTAAGAAGCTAACCAATGGCACTACCAGTATTTCTCAATTGTAGCCTGGCAAATCCTGGCAGGTTACTGGTATTACCATCCCGTCCGGGACTGACTGCCTCTAAGTGTTAGACTACAAACTGCGCGAGCGCTAAACAAACTTGATTCCCGCTAAGTGTTAGAACGGGGCACGGGGCTCCTCCGTTATCTTTTGAATGAATTACTCGTATCATATCAGATTCTACGAGTATCAATTCCATCTACCAGTACCCGTACTTGTAATCCACAATGCAGAGAAGAAGAAAAAAGGGTCTCATAATTAATCATCTCGACTGAAGGCTATTCTATTCGTTGAACCATTTCAACTCATCCTCTTTCTTCATGATTGCCCTGAACTCTTTTCCACCCTCCGCATTTTCCTTTGCTTCAATATGAATGCAATGGACGCTGCATTTGTCCGCCTCACCTCCTCCAACGAATACTCTCACATGTATATAACCGTCGTCACTCTTCGGTAGTTGTATTTTTCCGAAAATATGCATTCCGTACTGCAAGAATTTTGTCAGCAAATACGGCCCATCGGTGCCGGGGGGGGGGGGGGCTTTACCGCGGTAGTTCCGACGCGAACACTCTCCAGATTATCAACGGTAAAGGAAGTCAGGTCATTATTGGAAAGGTCTTTGACCGCATCAAAGTATGCAGGAGGATGCAAATGACGTAGAGAAAGAAGTTGAGATTTTATTTCTGGAAGGACGGCCGAAAATACTTCTATGGAACGTTCTTTGGGAGGGTGTGTCTCGTTGAGTTGACAGGTTTCTGTAGATGCCATGTTTGATAGTGTTGCGGTTTCGTTGTTGGATGAATTGGGGTTCGGGATGGGGTGCTTGGAGTAGGGAAGAGTAACTTAAGGGGCAGCCTCCGTCCGAGGTCTTAAATATTATAGTTGAGACAGGAAATCTGGTGATGAAGGGTTTCCCTGTTTATACTCGTATGATTCTCAGGCTACGAATGAGGGAGCGCAAATTGTGCTGCAATGCGTGCCGATAGTACGTCAGACTTGGCGGTTGAGGGCTCTTTGACTAGGTTCATGATGGAAACAGTCCAATCGCCAAACCGGTAATCAGTACCCTACAGGTACTTTACGTGTTGAAGCCGGGTCGGTAAACAAGGATAATTAAGATGGATGTTCACGGAGCACCCAGATACGATACTCACCCAGATACCGGCACACAATTCGCTATTATTTACACTGACTGCCCGAGCCTTGGTCATCCTAGCCTACAAGCTAGATGCCAGGACTGGCTTGGCTAGGGTAAAATATATGGAATCAACTACCAGCCAGTGGTGTTCCCGAGCTCCTGTCCTGATCGGGGGCCCATTAGTTGAATGGGGAAAGCCTCTGGCCAGCTCGCCGAACCAAAACAAGGAAAGGGAAAAAAAAGTTATTTGCATTTGTGGACTAAGTTATGTCACTGTACTCGTAGAATAGCGAATGCATATGATTATGATAGATAGACTCTCAAGCAATACCGTATGTGCTGATACTTGTATGAAGACCACTAATGTATCTGTAATGGTGGCATTATGGGTAAAGTGGAAAGTATCTTAATTCCTCCCGCTAAACGCTGACACCAATATCCCCAATTACGGTACAAAGGATCACACAACTAATCACTTTTTTGCAACCCCCTTTCCCTTCCCCTTGCCTTTATCCGCTAGCTTCTCGGCATTTTCTTCATCAACGAAGGCCTTCAAAAGCTCTCCCAGTCCTTCGTTTCTTCGAGCAAGCAGCAGAACATCGTCGGTATTAACAGTGGAGCGCCCGGCATGCCTGATAAATGGATTAGCATTGGTCTAAGTGAATACAATAGTGAGAGGTGAGGAGGTGAGGAAGCGGGTGGTCGACCTACCTGGCGAATGACTCGAGATCTCGACTAATGTTCTCTAGCCCGAAAATCCTATTAGTGGATCGATTCTAAGAGATGCTATGATAGCTCACCTAGTTGCGCCCAGACCATCTCAGTCAGAGCTCCAATGAATTGAGGAGTTGCATTGACATTAAGCTGAAGGATCTCCTCGTCGACAATTTTACCGATGGAGAACCAGAGAGCTGACTTGAGCCTCTGTAATATTTCAGTGGGGCGGACAGTAAAGTTAAGTATGAGGGAGGTAGGGGTGATACCTCACGGAGGGCTTCGTCAATAACTGGTTCAGCCATTGGGGACGAGAGGTCCGGCTGTCTATTCGAGAGGGCGGATTGTTCTAGGTGTTGAGGAACACACGATTTATTCCTCGTGGCGACGAGAGGGTTCCTCAGGGTTGCCGTTGCTTTGCGCAGGCTGGTCTGTGCGCACAAGACAGCAGATGATGCGGTTGCTAATTGAGCGACAAGCGATAGACCTAAGGCCCACCTTCCCCGCCAAAGGTAGCCATCCACCTGAAGAAATCCCACCACCACCATAAGCATCCACCATCCACCATCCAGCAACCACCCTGTTCTCTCCCCACACAAACACAACGTATGCTGCGGGGGAACTGCCTCATCTCTTTCTCAGCCTGACTGGGCTATTCCTTCTTTCAATTGAAAATTTCTCTTCTTTCTCACCACCTCACTTTACTCACTACTCCCAATTTGCTACTGCCCTTCCACGTTAGAGATCTATTTTACTTACCCTAGACAGCGCCAAATTCCCTAGTCTTAAAGCCGCAATGGATTACGAATTACTCAATGCCCAGGGTTGGGACGACGATGATACCCCCTCTCCTCGGGAACCCCCACGTGCGTCTAGATCCATGAAGAGAAGAGGTGCTAAAAGTAAATCTCAAACACTACAACCAATTCCTGATCTAGTTCCTCTCCCGGCGGATACAAGCTCGCATTCTCCTCATCCGGCCAATAGTGAAATCCAACTCACAGACTCCTCCAGTCGCCTTGCGTCCAATAGCACCGCTAGCAAACCACAGAAGAACCATTCATCCCAGGATTCTAGATATTACACCGATCCCAAAAGTACCTCTGGTTTAGAGGCCAAGTACAAAGGACCGCGTCCGCAGCCGGACGGCCCTTCGGCTAGTGAGCGCCCGTTCGTCACGAAAAATCGCAGGAGTTATAAGGGTGGATACTACAAAGGCGATGGACCGGCAGTCATCGGGCAGTCTATGTTTGGGGTCCCTGCTCTCTCGAATGTGTTTCAAGATCAGGGTGGCGTAGGTGAGGGTCGTGGCTCAGACCCTGCGGAGTTTGTTGCTAGCCTAGATGGCTTCGTGAGAGATTCGACAAACGATAAACGGGCCAGGGATGGAGATCCTGCCGATGGTGTTACTCTCCAAGCATATTCTCTATTAAGCAATGTTTGACCAGCTAATCATTAATGTTGTGGATAGATTACATGAGTCTCCCCGTCCGGCGCCCTACACAATTTGACGAGTCGTTCTTCGGGCTTAGAAACAATCATCTTGCCTATATAGCCATAAAAACCAATACCCATCTGTCAGTTCCAGAGAGCTCAGATGATCCTGTAAGTGACCCTATCGTTAGTTCAGGCCTAAGCTTCTCGTTAACTTTAAGTGTAGCGAATTGGAATATGGGGAACGAAAGAACAAGTCGAAGCGGCGAAGCACGACCTCAATGCCTTGATGCAACATATCATGCATGAGTTAGAGACTGAGACTCGTCGTGCAGGTGGTAATTGGGAAAAGGTCAAAGCGGCCCCGAGCGAACGCAAGCAAAAATGGCTTGACCGGCAAGCTCTCGATGCGATGCTACGTAAAAAGTATCGGCAGCAGCCACCTGCTGACAAGCCCCTCCCGTTCAATGGAGTTTTTGTTTGGCCAGCAAAAGAAATTGACTCTCAACAAACCCTGGGAACCAGCTTCGAAGCCCTTGATGATATTAGATACGAAAATCGGGTCTACATTACTATGTCCCGCGCTGAGGGCATCTTTCATGTTGCTGGCGAGGACGAAGGGCTTGTGAACGCTGGTCTTGAACGCATGTTCGGTGTGTTTTGTGAAGTAGCAGCAAGAAATAGGAAGCCCAACAGGAAGATGCTTGTCCATCCCCCAAGCTCTAACCCTAGAGGAGCAACTGTAAAATTGATAATGGAGCACGACTTTAAAGATCGTCAGGTGACCATCAAGCGTCTAAAAACAAACCTCGGGCCGATGGTTCGTCTTTCGGCGATCCCTCCTAAGGCGGGATGGCTGGAAATGTGGAAAATGAAAAGGGCCAAGCTCGAGAAGGCGAACTATATTTATCTAAAGAAGGTAGTTCAGCAGGGACTCAGTGACCTTTTGTACTACAGAGGGCATTCCACTATGAAAGTCCATTTCGGGTCGTTGATGCTATTCAGCTACAAGGCGCCGGAGCGTGAAGAATTTGAGCTTCTCGAGTTTTGTGAGATGGCTAAGAATCCACAGGCAGCTGGAGAGCTTATCAGACAGTAAGTGATCACCTAATTAGAGTCATCCCGAGCACAGTTACTGATTTACTTTAGCATTGGTGGTGAGAATGTAGCGAAGGAGCTCATTCACGAATGTTTTGTTAGGCATGACTTATTTCAGCCCACCAATACTAGTGACTTCATGTTCGGAGATAATGCCTACGATACAAATATTACCAATGGCGCACCCGCCGGCTTGCATCCCCATGAAACTAATATGGAACCGGCGTACCATGCTACACTGATTTGCAGGACACATGACGACAAAAAGTGTACTAATGACCTCCGCCTGGAGGTGAAGTTTGAGAAGATCCCTGGAGTTCATCCAATAGGCGTTGCGAATTCGGCCGGAAATCTATATAAAGTGGGCACGAGAACATGGATACAGCTTGCGCCTGGGGCAGGAGGTCCCATCAAGGCTGGTGATCATTCCACCAAACAAAGAGGGCCATTCGATCTCAAAGTCATGGATCTCGAAAATGATCTTGCTTGGCAATTTCAACTTCTCACACATAGCCTGACCCGTGACACTGACATCTATCCCATATTCTCCGAATTTGTGAGAAAGATACGCATCGAAGAAATACCTGACGTGCTTGATCCTGTGGGTCCGCCCGTCGGCGGCGCCCCTGATCGTAGAAGATTGGTTCCTAGAGTTAGCTACGTTAATCTCCCTGGGATGACGGTTGAGGCTCTTACCCTCAAGACTAAGCATCAGTTTTGGATCAAAGGCACCACTTATCAATTCGATATAACAAAGTATGAACATTTCGATACCGACGAAATCAGGTCTGCGTATCCTGATGGTGTTCAAAACTCCTGGAACGGCCTCGGGACGACCCCTGACACACGTTGGGGTGCCAGCTTCTCAAATTCGGAGTGGGTCACTACCATGGCTCATCAGAGAGGTCTAGGTGTTGGGGTTTGCGGCCCATGGAACCCCGACGTTGACAGCTTTTTCAAGAGTTCTAAAGTCGGCGGATTCGAGCATCCCGATTTCACCAGAACCAATGCTTTTCACGCAGATCCGTGGAAGGGTGACGGGTTCAAGGAGTGCATTACAAGGATCCAGGAGCTTGTTAGGTTCATTGCGGATATTAGAACCAAAGTTGAGAAAAAGGAGGCCGAACGTATTGCAAAAACTAACTTTGCTGGGTGCGAGGAGTTTGATGATTAGACTTCACCATCTCCCTCTTTCTACTTACGGTGTCTCCCAATTTTTTCTTTTTTCCCCTTTTCTCTCTTGGGCGCTCTCCTGGCTTTATTGTGCTTTTCCTAAAGGTTGCGAAAAACTCGCTGGACAAAAGGTTGCGAATCCTTTTTTTTTTCAGAGTTCTCTGTTTAATTAGCACTTGGCAAGCCACTGAATTTGAGAATTCACAGTATATCTGATTCTTCAGAGCGAAATTCTTAGCACGGCCCCCGGTGGATGCTATTGCGCAATC
>Ga0307507_10007257_pt1 | contig 16257 bp, 18 predicted proteins | sample 7_EM_MG_FD_207223 | JGI IMG/M metagenome (GOLD analysis project Ga0307507, IMG submission 207223) | Populus trichocarpa ectomycorrhiza microbial communities from riparian zone in the Pacific Northwest, United States - 7_EM | ecosystem: Host-associated > Plants > Roots > Unclassified | place... | reverse complement strand
TGAAGATTATTATATTCTACCTTAGAAAATCAAAGTTTACCAATTATTTTCATAACAATACAGGAAGCTGCTAACTGGCTAGGCTCGAATAATTACCGTAGTTATCGGGCTTGTTGCTGATCACTACCCCCGCGTTCACGGATTTTATCCCTGCCCCAAGCACCATACATCCTAGTGGTATCGGTACTGTACTGTACCAATCCTGCTTTCGCTTGCCAAAGGCAAACCAAAATCACGAAGGCCTAATTACAAGTACCACCTCGCAATCCTCCTTCACACAAGCCAAACTATTGTACGAACACGACCCAAATATTAATATCACCATCACACATCCCCACGGCCACGGGCGCTCGCCCAGCATAGCCGACTCCTAGCCTCTCGCATCCTCGCTGAGCATCACCTCCCTAAAGACCCAAACAACGATTGGAACACCTCCCCAGGGATTACCGGGCAAGCCACGGATATCTTGCCCTGGAAGATCATGAAACATCGTATATGAAATGATCAAATAAACAAAACCAAATAAACGAAAACCACATACTCGAGCATGTGAACTGTCGCAAACAAGTGTAAGAGAGATTATTGGGCAATTGAAAGATGAGGGGATTTCAGGTTCACAGGTCGCAATTTGGTGAATGTGCGAGTGCTCGAGTACTCGAGCAACCGGGCGAAGCCCAATCTTGACTTTGCTTCTTTAAGGTGGGAAAAAATTAGGTTACTGTTGGTGGACATCGGCTCCTGCAAGATTGGCTCTACGATCTGTAGTCACACCTCGCTATCCCGGATAATCCGAATACCACGCTGTCCCGTATGAATCGTTATAGGTCCTAAATTCCTTTAAACGTGAAATCAGATTCGTTGCCCCTGAGAGCACTCGCGGTACCGGATAGATTCTTCGGATTTTGGCCGTAGGGGATGCTGGTACAGTAGTAGACTGCGACTATTTGCTCTCTAAGTGGCCGGAAAAACCTACGAGCTAATCACACCCACTTCGCTTCCCCTCAGTCAGCCCAAACCTCCTGTAGTCAAGCGCAGTGCTTGAGTACTCTTTGTGTACGGAACGCTAGCGGCGAGGTGTTAGTGCTACCTTGATGTGCACTGCTAAGAGTATCTGGGAGGAATTTATGGGGTGGGATGTTATCTAGTTAGAAAACCTAGTAATAGGGCAGGTCGCAGATATTATCAACCACTCCTCGTTAGGGAGCGCGAAGAAAGTACCTGGCGCCTAGAATGTTATTCGGTAGTGGGTAATTGTTGCACTTTATGTCGAATAGTTAACCCCCACATTTTCTGAGGGCTTGTCGGAAAGAATGTTGGCTGATAGTATTTAAAATCAACCCTACCTGCTCTTGAATGGTATTGGCTAGTGAGCTGAAAGGAGGATGTCTCACAGGAATCTTTGCACAAGCCGTGGGTTCACAATATGAGAGCAGAGGATGAACGAGTTGAGAATTTGCACTACTTAGCTCACCAAATTATCCTCCTTGAGCGGTACAAAGCCCAAGGCAACTTGTCCTGCTCACTATCATAGTAAGTTCTCCAGAGAGCATGGCTAGAAAAATTCAATAATCCGGAAATGCCGGTAAGAACCAGCAAGCCCAGATCTACGGTCGCACGCCGCGCCCGGAAGTGCATACAACACCACCGCCACCACCACTATGACCACCACCACCGCTCGTGGTCCACCAAAAGTCTGTTCCGAAGATTGTAATATTGCCCTTCCTTTGGGTAATATTCACCGTAGTTTGGAGCGAGAGAGCAAAAAGCAAAGAGTCTCTCGGTATCGCGGATACACACATAAAGTCCGATTTCGAAAACACACATCGCATGGAGAGCTAGTCTGTGGACTGACGTGTACTGTACTGTACAGCAGAGTACTGGGTGGTTGGTTGGTGGTGAATGCGGGGATGACTGAGCGAATAATAAGGTTCGCGTTTCACAATTCTGAGAGCGTATGTTACCTGCAGATCATATCTTCCTTCAACTTACCCTGCAGTATCTTTATTTCTTTCGTATTATTAAAATATGTGCTGCAGGTGACGGAGAAATCCCGAGTAAACGCAATTGTTCGTCAAGCTCGGACTGGGGCTAGCGCGCAGCTGTGAATGGTTGTCGCTCTTCCATAAGACTTTTATCCTCGCTTTCGAGTCTACCCGCCAACATGGCACGGTGCTTACTAATTGTGCTAAAGCTTGAGGAGTTTCCTCCACTTGCCACTTTAACTACCGGTATACATGCAATTGAGTTCAGTCGACGCCAGAAAATGGAGAGCGGGGTAATTAAGCTATTTTGTTACAGCGCTTGCGCAACATTTGAGTGCTCGAGAGAACTCGGGTATTGAAGTTGAGCCGCAGCGTGCATTCTTAAGTGAAACATTTAGACAGGCAGGAAACTCACCATCGGTCATGGGTGACGCATTCTTGCTCTGGGCAAAAAACTCAAGCTCAAAATGACAGAACCTCTCCTTGTTCTGGAAATGGAAATTGTTGAACAAGAGCTTTAGTACTGCGTGAAAAGATTCTATTGCTTACTATCCAACGAGATCTTTCCGGGCGCTCATAATTTAGGTTGCTTGAAAGTAGGTTAATCCGATCGTTGCCATACCGTAGTGATGCAGGTTTTTGACACCCCAATTTCTGGTGCGTGGACAAAATTAACAGAACAGAAGAGGTGCATGGCAACTAAATACTCCCCAGCACTCTACACTTCAACCCCACCTAAGGAAATTGCTCTGGCTTGACTAAAACCAAACTGTTTATTCAACCTCTTTTTATTTAAGACACCAGGCTATTTCCAGTTAGGCCAAATAATCTTTTTTATTTTTATTTTGGCTATCAGTATAGTAGGGTTGGCGGGACCGGTGTTGTCATAACCGAAGTATTTCCTCTTCGTTGATATTCGATATGCACAATACTAGATTAATGGACCTCCTCTCGATAGGGCGCCAATAGAATCCCACCATATCCATGAAGGTGATGATTGTAAAAAAAGCCCTTCAAGCGATGGCGCAAGAAGCCTGCAGCCTTCCCTATGGGAAAATGGAGCTCTGCTCACTCTGTGATGAAAAGGTTGACGCTTGTAGGGAGAGAAGTTTAAGCCATGATATGTAGAGATCGCAGCTGAGGCTCATGAGGGGTTTATCTAGCGCATGGCTTCCATTGAAATTGGAAGCCTTGTTAATCTCACACTAATAATCCATGCAAAAATTGTCGTAGTACAGGAGCCGACGGCTCCCAGCTCAATTTCTGCCAAAGCCGCTCAATGATAAAAGCATAGTGACATGACGTTGAGTTAAACCTAAGATAACAATAGGGCAAGTGTTAGACATAAGCTTGGTGCGTGACTAGCTGCTCTCTATTTCTCCCGAGTTATAATTTGTCTTCGCATCGATTGGCGTGGTATGGCATGCACTATGGGTATCATCATAATCTTTCGGCAGCGTATCATAGGTTTAGTAAATTGTAAAGGGCAAGTGTGTTTACTGCAAGGCCAGGTTCGAACCGGGTTGAATTGGTGGGAAATATTTTACTTGAATACCAGCGTTAGTCCGTGAACGTTCACAATGAATGTGGATATTGAATTAGTCCTTGAATGGTCGTTTCTGATATGCAGTTAATTAAGCCGAATGATCGGAGATAAGAGATTCGGTGAATGCTTTACAATTTTTTATTTGCTAGAAGGCGTATCTATGGTGGTTTAACCAATACGAGAGCATTCACGGATTATTAGCCCCCCCCCATTTAGGCAGATTAGGGGATGTTAGAGGTAAGGTTAGGTAGCCATACATTGTAAATTTGCCGTGTTCTGGAAAATTTGCCTATACGGTACAGTGATGTCACAAAACACTTTAGTCTGGTTCGGCTTCTGTATGGTACTCGCAATGTCGAGGTGTTTTTAAAAAAGACTGCTATTGCATACCGCCGGAATTTGGCACTTTTTCTTGAATTTGGGTGGTATGCAATAGCAGCCATTTTTAAAAACGCTTGGACATTGCGAGTACAGTACTCCACTACCCCGCAAGGGTCCTTGGTTTTCCAACTAACTGCCCCACCTCTTCACACCACCATTAAGTATTATGATCGTAGTGCCGGTACTCTCGAAGAAGGCTTCTAGTAGTTCTACCTTGGCATATACTGGGGGCCAAACCACTTCTCTTCTTCGTTGTCCTTGCTTAGACAAGGGGGTGCGGTACCGGTATGATACCGGTACTCTAGTGGGCACTTGCAGTTGGCCAGCATACCCGTGGCGGACCCTGAGTGGTGAGTAAAAGTGAATAACAGGAGTATGCAATAACAGAACGAGACAGTAGTCTCCATAACGAGTTTATGGACAGCATCGTTTTATTTCTTCCTTCCCATTCCTCGCCTTAGGCAAAGAGAGCGTCACATGCGCAATAATAAGAAATGAAAACACCTGCGTTATTGCTAGCCCCCATGTTGGAGATTCTGCGGGGCTCGAATACTCACTAATCTGGGGTTGTGGTACTGGGCGGATTTTCAACCACTAGTGAATGAAGAGCCTTATGCATGCAGATAGATCACGGCCCAGTGGGTGGTTGATGCCTGCGCATGTTTCTACAACAGAGCATTCTCTCTCTGCGCACGGATAGGAGGGCCCGTATAAGCTCTTGTTCAATCAATCATGGGTTAGCTCGGAGGAGGCACGCTGAGAGAGTTAGGAGGGAATTGGAGGGGAAGGAGATATATATTATAGTTTCTAAGATGACCACTATTTTTCGCATCTTAATAAATACTCTAGTAACCCACGCCAGAAGTTACTTTCTTTTCTGCTCTCTCATAGCTCACCTCCACCTAATAATTCGGGCCCGCCTCCGTTTACCTCCTCCCACAATATCTTTTGCAAACCAGACTGCGGGATGTCCCAGTCCACAGGTCTAGAAGGTCAGGGTTCGCACACGGAGACACTTGAGCCTGCTACTACCAAGCACCAACAGGAAGTCAACCCAGAGGACCCGAGTAGCCCCGACTCGGACTTCCCAGAAGAGGGAAATGGAGAACCAGCAGTAGAAAATCTACCGATAGACAATCTGGCAATAAACAAACTAGTGGCGGGGGGGCTAGCGGCAGGAAAACTAGCGGCAGAAAAACTAATGGCAGAAAAATTAGCGGCGGGGGGGCTAGCGGTAGAAAAATTAGTGGGTGAAAAACTAGCGGTAGAAGAACGAGTGGTAGAAGAGCCAGCTGCAGAAAAGTCGGTTGCACAAGAACCAGAGGAGAAGTTTATCCCTACCGGCGAAGAGATTGGCAAAAGGCTCAAGGATCTGATAAAAAAGGACCGGGAAGGCTTGCAAAAAATGTATCCCGGGGGAGATACAGAGTTGGATGAAATCCTCAAGGCTCCGATTGAAAGGGGAGAAGAGATGGCGAGAAAGTTGGTTACGGAGATGGGATGCACTGGCGAGGTTGCTAAAGATTTAACTGTGCTGACGCTTTATGATGTGGCTATCTTAATTGGTATGTTCTGGTGCTAGTGCCTAGTCCTTAGGGTTTGTCTTGCTTATAGTTGGACGGATGGGTAGATGACTCCGATTCCATGATCCACGAGGAAAATGGGAAGAGGAAGAAGACCCTAATACAGTTCATCGACCACATCACGGAAATATATTCGATGGCAAATGAATCCGGCATCCTTGCCATGCGCTTCATGAATGGTTATCGAGGCAAAAAAAACTGGACCGGGAAGTCGCAAGACTATCTGGATGGTCACAACTATGGCGGTTTGACAAGGATAGGGACAGCACTTAAGGAGAAGATTCTGGATAAATTTGCGATCGGAAATTCCAAACAGAGCAAACCCTTGCTGGTGCTCATTGTTACTGATGGCGCAGTATGCCTTTCTCCTAGCATTTCGAAAGCTATATAATAACCGTCAGAAAACAGGTTGAGGGCGAGAAAAGAGGTCGTCTGAAGAATGTAATCCGGGACTGTGTGAACGAGCGTGAAGGAGCTAGCAAAGGGTTTGACGGTTAGTCGGTCACGGGATTTTAAAGATATACTTTTACTTTAATACTTACTATGAGTTCGTAGCCGTATCATTCCAATTCTCACGCATCGGAAACGATTCCGGTGCAGCTGATCTATTGATAGAGCTAGATGGAGATCCCGACCTGGGAGAATACATCGATGTGTTGCCAGTCGAATTCGATCTCGAACGCCAACTGAAGGATAAGTGGTTTGTGGTATGTTATGACCGGCGTTTCCCTGGGCTCATTAACTTAAAGCGGATCCCTCACTGACTTGGTATTTGTTTTTGAAAAATAGTTACCGAAGATCTTGCTTGGTGCCATCTTACCCGGAGTAAGGCCTCCCCACCTCAAGTCTCTACCTCGGCGATTCGCTAACAATGGAAAACAGTGGGACAGAGAAGATGAGCATAGTCGTGTGGGGGTAAAGGACTTGCTCGCTGATAAGGAGAAGGGCCACGGGGACCCTGGTGCTGAGTCTGACTGGGAGGAGTAAGAGTAGCTTGGGCTTGATATGGAGGTTTCTGGAACCCGCACCTTGAGCGGATTTTTTTAAATTAAATTAGGTAGCCACTTACTAGTGGGGTTGATAGCTTTTGCCTGTGACGGGATTTTTTTTTCCTTTTATGGGGTGTGGCTTTTGGAGGATAGGATGCTCTGAGGGGACGCTCATTTGCTCTTTTGTATAGGGCCATGAATATAGGCAGGTAATGAAAAACTTGATCCAAATGTGGATTTTCTAGTCAGTTTCTCCCTATGAGTTTGTACGAACATGTGTAGTGAAAATGGAATTTTCATTTCTATTCTGAGTGAGTGAGTTATCGAAAGCCGCCCACCTGCCTTAGGAGTTTTAGTCGCCTTAGACAGTAATCTACCGTAACAATGCCCTTCGCAAAAAAACTTACAGAAAGTTGCCACACGTTTTCACAGAATGTCACTCGGTGTCCATTTCTGCTAATTTGATCACCTTTGATTTATATAGAGGACAGGATGGTACTCTACTTAGGGGTGACGGATTGTGCCCGACCAGGGGAAGCTAAAGACCGTAAGGTGGGGGTGGTGGGTATATGATTTTCGAATGGTGTAGCGCGAGGATCGGTGGTTTGGATGCCTGTCCCTGCCTCATGAAAAGGGGCTCATGAATTGTAGATAAAAAAGGGCTGTGTTTTCCTTGGGGGGATTAGTTCGTTGAGCTCATTATAAAGATGAAGTAATGTAGATCGTGGTTGGGTGAATTGTGTTCGGAGTGAATTTTGAGAGTGGGAGGTTTCAAAAGTTGCGCACCTGTGCTAATGTAGGATCGGTTTTGCTTATAACCCGGGGACCTGTGAAGTCGTGGTTGCCTTTTTTAGGGATTGGGGTGAGACCTGCTGATTAAAGGATTTGTTGATGCTACTCGTTTTGCCTTTATATTGTTTTTGGCGGGAGAATAACCGTTCGCTTGCTTTTCTTGTTTTTGGCCTTTAGCGAAATTTATGATTCATAAGAAGGGGTGGGAGAAGGACTGACAAAAACATCCTTGAAGGACTTTTTCGGTGTACCAAGGAAAGAGTGCACATTCACACCAAGACTGAAGGGCAGGGCGTCGGGTTGCTATGGTAGACTAGGCCCACGCCTGGGAGATAATAAATCACTTGTGTAGGGTCGAGCCATGGCACTAGAGTTGAATTTTGGACCAAAAGTTGCTTTGAAAACATAGAATCCTAGTTTTGGTGCAAAGCAATTCAGAATTCAGGGAATTTCATCCGAGATAACGGGCGATCCGGGAGAGGGAAATCCGGGACCGGGGGGTGCAGCTGCAGGCACTGAAATTGCCCCTCGTGTATAACTTTACTCACCCTAAGCGTAGATTACCGAGGGTAAGTCTGTTCAACTTCTTCTGGTTCGTTTGAGGGCCTTCTCTACCACTTAGAGAACGATGTTCGCTTTAGCCGATGGGCCAAGAGTTGGGTAGACATTTTCCTTCACTAAAAATATGTAGATTCGGCTGCATTACCAGTATCAGCACTGCTCCGGGTCGAGTACTCGAGTAGCCTACTGCCGCACCCCATTACCTCGCAAGTGTCATTGGTTTTCCAACTGTCCCGCCTCTTCATACCATCATAAAGTATTATGATAATGGCACTCTGGAAGGAGGCTGTTTGTAGGCCCAACGCCCACCTCATCATATACCGGTAGTAGAAACATTTTTATTCCTTGCACTGTGCTCTACTCCCTGCCTAGACACAGAGACTGTACTCAAGTGCACACTTGCAGCCGGCCAACACACCTATGACAAAGGTTGAGTAATGAGCGAAAGTGAGTGGCGCCGCCGATGTCAAACAACGAGACGAGACGGTAGTCTCCATAAATGTGACCATTGGGGTGGCCCTCTCCTGCTTCCTTCGCATTCCTCACCTTAGTTAACGAGAATGTTACATGCGCCTTAATAATACATAAACATCTGCGTAATTGCCCACGCCCCCATATTAGAGACTCTACGAGTACTAGGGGTCGAATACTCCCCAGTCCAGGATTGGAGTATGGGCTGATTTTCAATCGCTGGCAAACGAAGAGCCTTACGCATGCAGATGGACCACGAACGAGTGGTTGGTTGATGCACGTACCGTAGTGTCGCTGGCTGCGCATGTTTCTGTCACAGAGCTTTCTCTCCGCACACTGATGGGCGGGCCCGTACAAGCTCTTGTCAAACCAATGGTGGATTTGCACGGGGAAACAGAGGGAGGAGGGGAGAGTTGGGAGAGGATTGGAGGGGGAGAAAATATATAGCTTCCAAGACCACAACTGTTTTCGCATCTTAATAAATATCCAGTGAACTACGCCGGAAGCTACTTTTCTACTCTGTCATATCCCACCTCTGTCTAATCACTCAGATCCACCTCCGTTCACCTCCAACAATTTTCCTCGCAAACTAGACTACAAAATGTCAACCACATCCCCAGTTCCTAGCGGCGAAGAGATTGGGGAGAGGCTCAAAGATTTGATAATGAACTGCAGAAAGGGCTTGAAAAATATGTATGGCGAAACAGAAGAAGAGTTGGGGAAATATCTCGGGGCGCCAATTCAAAGGGGAGAGGAGATGGCGAGAAAGTTAATTACGGAGATGAGATGCGGTCGTGAGGTTGCGAAAGATTTAACTGTGCTGACGCTTTATGATGTGGCCATCCTAATAGGTATGTTCTGGTGCTAGTGTACATTGCTGGAGGTTTGTTTCGCTTATTCTTGGATGGATAGATGACTCTGATTCCATGATTAGTGAGGAAAATGGGAAGCGGAAGAAGACCTTAATACAATTTATTGACCACATCACCGAAATTTGTTCGATGGCAAATGAATCCGGCATCCTTGCGATGCGCTTCATGAACAATGGGGGAGGCAAAAAAAACTGGACCGGGAAGTCGAAAGACTATCTGGATCACCACAGCTATGGCGGTGTGACAAGAATAGGAACAGAACTTAAAAAGAAGATACTGGATAAATTTGCGATTGAGAATTCCAATCAGAGCAGACCATTGCTAGTGTTAATTGTCACTGATGGCGCGGTATGCCTTTCTCCTAGCCTTTCTAAGCTGTATAATAACTGTCAGAAAACAGGTCGAGGGCGAGAGAAAAGGTCATCTGAAAAAGGTCATTCAAGACTGTGTGAAGGAGCGTGAAGAAGCTGGCAAAGGGTTTGACGGTTAGTTGGTCGTCGGGTTTCGACGACATCCTTTTACCCCAATACTTACAATGGGTTCATAGCCGTATCCTTCCAGTTCTCACGCATCGGAAGCGATCCCGGCGCGGCTCAACTGTTGATAGACCTAGACGAAGATCCAGACCTAGGAGATTACATCGATATATTACCGGTCGAATTCGATCTCGAACGCCAGTTGGAGGATAGGTGGTTTGTGGTATGTCATAACTAGCTCCTCAAGCTTTTGATTTAAAATGGAAGTCCTGCTGATCTCTTGTTTGTTTCTGAAAAATAGCTACCAAAGATCTTGATCGGTGCAATTTTACATGATGTAGGGCCCCCCCACCTTACCTCTCTAGCTCGACAATTGGCTGACAATTGAGAAAAGTGGGACAGACAAGATGACCATGATCATATCGAAGTGCCAAACCCCCTCGATGAGAACGCTGACCTTAAACAAAACTGGGTTGATTAACTTGAGCTCGATATGGAGGGTTTGGCACCGCATCTTGAGCTGATGTTTCTTAGATTTGAATTAGGTAGGGGTGTCCCGGCTATTCTTTGGTTTTTACGGGATTTCTTTTTCTTTTTATGGGCTGTGACTCCGGGGGTGGAGGTAGGAAGCCCTGAGGGAATGCTCATTTACTCTTTTGTATGCCCAGGTATAGAGGCTAGAAAGGTAATAAAAAAAAAATCGAATTTTGTGAATCTGAAGTGGGAATTTTCTGGTATCTTTCTGGTTGTTATTTTGTAGAAACAAGTGTAATGAAAATGTGAGTTTCATTGCTACCAGTATTTCGCATGGGGAGATTACCCCAAGCTGCTCATTTGCCTCGGGACCCTTGATCTTAGTAATTTACCTTGCACTCCCTCTCACAAGAACGGACATCGTGACCAAACGATTTCACATGGTATCACTCGGTGTCTACTTCTGCTAATTTCATCAGCCTGTGATCTTCATAGATGACTCAGATAGTAGTCCACTTGGGGTGACACAGTAAAGTTTCAAGAATAACGAACTCGCCCGGGCCGGCCGTGCAGCGAAACCAGACCCTCGGATTGACGGAGAGCTTGCGAATGAGGCCGGATAACCTAAGCATGCGTTTTAGACCACCTCTTGGGCCATTCAAAGCACTGACAACTGCTGCGCCACCAGCCCAGGCGAGTTCGTTATTCCTGAGTTTTTACGGTAGATTGTTTAATCGGGGGAGGTTAGGGGGTTGTCAGACCGGGCGGTGGACGTGGCGTTATTGGATGGTGTAGCGCAAAGATCGATGGTGCGGGCACCCGCCCAGGCCAACTCGTAGAAAGGGTGCACGCGAATTGTGGACAAGCAAGTGTGTTTTTTCTCTATGGTTGGCTGGCTGAGGTTATTGCTAGAACAGTCTAGTCCCCTACGCCGCTACCCCGCAAGGGTTTTTTTTTTTACTCGAGTAACTAACTATTCAACCCCCCTCGCCGGATTGGTCATTTTCTTACCCAGTTTTCTTGGGCCCAGCACCCGACGGACTATAGGATAACTGAGCTTATCAAGATATTGGTAGTCCCCTTCTCCCTTCCTCGCCTTCCTCACCTTGGGCAAAAAGAGTGTGACATGTGCCGCGATAGCGAGTGAAAACATCTGCCTAATCGCTATCCCCCATGTTGGAGGTTCTGGAGGGGCTCGAATACTCCCCAATTTGGGGCTGGGGGAATTGGCGGATTTTTAATCGTTGATGAGAGTGGGGGGCCTTGGGCATGCAGATGGACCACGAACGAGGGGGGTTGGCTGGCGCATGCACTGTCGCTGGCGGCGCCTGTTTTTGCTATGATAGAGTTTTCTCTCCGCGCAATAGGATAAAATAAGAATGCTGAGTCTCTCTGCGCACGGATATGCGAGCTAATATAAGCTCTAGTTCAACCAATCATAGATCAGCACAGGGGGGCACGGAGGGAGACGGAAAGTTAGGAGGGAATTTGAGGGGAAGATATAGTTTCTAATGTGACCACCATATCCGGGTCTTAACAGATACCCCGGTAAAGCACACCGGAAGCTACTTTTCTACCCTCCTATGTCTCACCTCTGTCAATCATTCAGACCCACTCCCATTCTTCTCCTCCAATATCTTTTGCAAGCTTGAGTGCAAAATGCCAACTACGGCCCAGTTGACCGGGGGTCAGGCCAGAGGGACGCCGGGACCTGGCGGTGCGGGGCGCGAACGGAGTGCCGGACCGCAGGACGAAGAGGGCAGCGACTCGGACTTCTCTGATAGGGGAGATAGGCACCGTCGGAGGGGGGTGGGCGCGGACAACCAAAGACCAGCCGCAGGAGGACCAGCGGCAGCGGATTTGGGGAAAAATGCAGTCCCTAGCGGCGATGATATTGCTAAGAGGCTCAAGGATTTTATAAGAGATCGCGGACAGGGCTTGAAAAATATGTATGGTGAGCCGGGAGATGGGCAGAATAGAAACCTGGAGGTGCCAATCAGAATGGGAGAGGAGATGGCGAGAAATTTGATTACGAAGATGGGATGCACTGGCGAGGTTGCAAAAGATTTAACCGTGCTGACGCTTTATGATGTGGCTATCTTAATCGGTACGTTTTTCGTGGCAGTGTGCATTCCTCAGAGTTCGTTTTGCTCACTGTCTGATGGATAGATGACTCCGATTCTATGATTAACGAAGAAGCTGGGAAGCGGAAGGAGACTCTCGTAAAATTAATCGACCACATCACGGAAATCTGTTCAATGGCAAACGAATCAGGCATACTTGCTGTGAAGTTCATGAACAGTGCAGGAGACATTGAAAACTGGACCAAGGAGGAACGGAAAGACCTGAGCCAGCACAGCTATGGTGGTTTGACAAAGATAGGAACGGAGCTTAAGAAAATTCTGGATAAATTTGGTGTCGGAAATCGCAAGCAGAACAAACCCTTGTTAGTGTTTATTATAACCGATGGCGCAGTAGGATTTTCTCCCAAGGGTTCTAAAGCTATATGATAACCATCAGAAAACAGGTTGAGGGTGAGAGAAAAGGTCATCTAAAAAATGTCATTCGGAACTGCTTGAATAGGTGCGAGGATGGCAAGAGGTCGGACGGTTAGTCGATCGTGGGATTTTGATGACAGGCTTTTAATCTAATTCTTACGATGGGTTCACAGTCGTAGCATTCCAATTCTCACGCATCGGAAACGATCTCGATGGAGCTCGGCTATTGATAGAGCTAGACGAAGATCCATATATTGGAGACTGCATCGACGTGTTTGAGGTCGGATTCGATCTCGAAAGCCAACTGAAAGATGAGTGGTTTATGGTGTGTCAAAGTCTGCTCTTCCCAAGCTCATCGATTCAAAATGGAAGCCCCGCCAACCTGACATTTGTTTGTGAAAAATAGGTACCCAAGATCTTGATCGGTGCAATTTTACATGACGTAAGGCCGCCCCGCCCTAACTCTCTAACTTAGTAATTATCTAACAATTGAGAATAGTGGGACAAACAAGATGACCACCTGGTTGATAACAAGGAGGAGGATACTGATTCTGGAACAGAGTGGAATGATTAAAAAGCAGCTTAATTTGGTATGGAGGGTGCTAGGGCCGCATCTTGAGGGGATGTTTTTGAAATATATATTAACTAGGCTTGCTCTGGTTTGGTGCTAACCTTTGGTTTTTACGGGGGATTCCCCCCCCTCCTTCCTATGAGCTGTGGTTCCGGAGGGGGAGTTCTGAGGGGATGCTCATTTGCTCTTTTCATTATCTTTCCAGCTTATATCCTTAAGCCTTTACAAAAGCTGGAAGATTTTTTTGATCTCGAGTGTAAATACTCTAGTAGGCTTTTACGGTGATTCCGTACAAACTGGGCATGGTGGAAATCGAAGTCCGATTTCAATTTCGAATGGGGGGGGGGGGGGATCACTGCAAACTGCTCACATGCTTTGGAACTTTTGATCGCCCTAGACAGAAATTTGCGATAACACTCGCTCTCACAAAACAAATGTTAGGTTACTAAACCTTTGCACATAGTATCACTCAGTGTCCACTCCTAATGGGGGTTGTTTGGTAACTAAACAAAGGCCAAAACACCAAAAGCGAAAGTTTTCGAGCTATCATTATCCAACCACCATCAGTGGAAACAACATAGAAAAAATTCAAAAAGTAATTTGTCGTCCTGGCACCGGCATAGAAAAAAGTGTGGGATTTTTTCCTTCCATTCTCCCAGAGTAGCGAAGAGTGGAACTTCCTTTCTGTCCAGACACCTGCCAAGACAAGTGTTTTTGTACAAGTACTCGTATGGGAAAGATGCATTGCGACGCACCTACCAAGTTCATGCGCCCATAGCTCCGGACGAACCCCAGACAAAAGCCTGGGATAAATATATATCATACTTTAGACATGCTAAACTTCTTCAATTTTTTTTCCAAGCTGTGGAAATATAATGGCCGAAGACTCGCATTTTTGGTGTATTTTGGCCTCTGGTTACCAAACGACCCCTAGTGTTCTGCTAATTTCATGCACCTACGATTTCTGTAGAAGGTTAGTCCACTTGGGGCTGATGGATTGCGTCTGATCAGGGGAGGTTAAGGGACCGAATGGAAGACAGAGCTTTGGACGTGGCATTATCGGAGGATGCAGCGCGAAGGTCGGTGATGTGGGTAACTGTCTGAGCCTACTCGTGGAAACGATGCCCCGCCCTTCACATCATCATAAAATGACATGATAATGGTCCTCGAGAAGGAAAATACTCCAAGCCCAGCTTCCATTTATCATGTGTGAACCGGCAGCAAAAATACTTTCTTCTTCGTTGCCCTCCTCGCCCAGACAAGACGCGAATGCACGCTTAAAGTTGCCCAACACACGTGTGCAAAGCCTGAGTGGCTAGCCCCCATATCGGAGATTCTGCAGGGGATTGAATGCCCACAAAGCTGAAGCCGAGGGGATAGACTAGGCGGATTCCCAATCGCGGGTGAACAAAGGGCCTTATTCGTGCAGATGGGCCACGAGCGAGTGGTTGGTTGATTCATGCAGCATGATTGGTTATACTTGTACCTACCAGAGAGCTTGCCCGCTCTGCGCACGGATGGGTAGGCCCGTTTAAGCTTTAACACAACCAATCATGAATTAGCACGGGGGGGAGGCGCCGAGGGAGGGGAAGAGAGTTAGGAGGGGATTAGACGGAAGAATATAGTTTCCAAGATGACCACTACTTTCTCATCTTAACAAATACCTTAGTTACCCGTGCCGGAAGTTACTTTCCTACTCCCGCGTATATATATTCTGTGTAATCGTTCAGGCCCATCTCTATTCACCTCCCACAATATCTTTCGCGAGCCGGACTGCAGAATGTCAACCACGGCCCCATTGGCTCAGGATCAGGCCGGGGGGGCACCGGAGCCTGGTAGTGCGGAACCGGGGAGGAGGGTTTCTCGCGGCGGGGGGGTTGGTGAGAGGCTCAAGGAATTTATAAGAGGCCGCGGTGAGGGCTTGAGAAATATGTATGGCGAGACGGGAGACGAGCCGAAGAGAAGGCTCAGGGTGGCAATCAAAAGTGGAGAGGAGATGGCAAGAAAGTTGGTTACGGAGATGGGATGCACTGGTGAAGTTGCGAAAGATTTAGCTGTGCTGACGCTTTATGATCTGGCTATCTTAATAGGTGCGTTATGGTAGTATTGTGCATTCCCTAGGGGTTGTGTTGCTCACCGTCCGATGGATAGATGACTCTAGTTCCATGATTTCAGAGGAAAATGGTCAGAGGATGGAGGCCCTAGTGAGGCTGATCGACCACATCACGGAAATCTATTCGATGGCAAATGAATCCGGCATCATTGCTATACGCTTCATGAACCGTGCTGGAGGCAGGAATGACTGGACTAGGAAGTCGCATGAATATCTTGATCACCACATCTATGGCGGTGTGACAAGGGTGGGAACAGCGATTAAGAAGAGGATTCTGGATGAATTTATAATCGGAAATCGCAATCAGAAAAAACCCTTGCTAGTGTTAATTGCCACCGATGGCGCAGTATGCCTTTCTCCTAAGATTTCTAAGGCTATTTAATAACCATCAGAAAACAGGTTGAAGGTGAGAGAAAAGGTCATCTGGTAGATGTCATTCGGGACTGCCTAAAAGAGCGCAAAGATAGTGAAAAGTCCGACGGTTAGTCGATCGTGGGGTTTCGATGGGTGTGCTTTTACTCCAATACTTACAATGGGTTCACAGCCGTAGCATTCCAGTTCTCATGCATCGGAAACAGTCCCGGTGCAACTCAGCTATTGACAGAACTAAATCGGATAGATCCAAATCAAGATCCAAAAATCCGGGAATGTGTCGACGGGTTCTTAGTGGGATCCGATCTCGAAAGCCAGCTGGCAGATAAGTGGTTTATGGTATGTCATTATCGGCTCTTCCCCGAGTTGGTTAACGGAAGCTCTGCTAACTTGATATCTGCTGCTGAAAAACAGTTACCTAAGATTTTGCTCGGTGCAATTTTACCTAGCGCAAGGCCTCCCCACCCATAGCTTTCTCTCTCACCAGTCCGCTAATAATTGGAAACAGTGGCACGGACAAAACGACCAGGACATATCGTGATAAAAGACCACCTCGCTCATGATGAGAACGCTTCT
>Ga0307507_10007256_pt1 | contig 16259 bp, 22 predicted proteins | sample 7_EM_MG_FD_207223 | JGI IMG/M metagenome (GOLD analysis project Ga0307507, IMG submission 207223) | Populus trichocarpa ectomycorrhiza microbial communities from riparian zone in the Pacific Northwest, United States - 7_EM | ecosystem: Host-associated > Plants > Roots > Unclassified | place... | reverse complement strand
TGGCTATGTTTAAAATAAAATAAAATTCCCGGCGCCCTTGATCCGATGAGATAAGAAAACTCTAATTTTTATCAGATCCCCTTCCAACCATTCACTCCCCTCAACTCCACTCCACCCAACTACCCCGCCCCAGCCCGCCCACCCATCTATCCAGCCAAGCCGCGGCTCAGCAGCTAACCTACCATAGCCTATCATAATTCACAATCTTCTCCGACCCGATCAATTCCTCACCGCTTCCTTGGTCACAACAAATGACCTACTCACCACCCTTGACCCACACACAGACAATCCCAGTCATCGCCATCATCACCACCATCCCACTTTATCTGATCCTTGTCTTACCTCCCCACTTCGAGTGGGGTGTTTGTTGCGCGGCACCTCTCCCCCCCTCCACCCTAGTAACGCCCAGGGGCCAGGGTGAAGCTGACCGCAATCTCGCGATCTGATTACGATAATCTAATTATCATTTTTTTCTTTTTCTTTTTTAATTATCCATTATTTTCTTTTCTCCTAGAGACGGCATTACGAGTACTAGCTGCTGCTAGGGGAGTTCGGAATCGGTTTGGATTGGGAAGGGAAAAAGTGGTATGATTGTTTGTGTGATATTTTTCTTCTTTTTTCTTTCTCACTCTCTTGCAGGGGAAGCAGGAGGAGGTCGGTGCGTATGATGAGTACTATACCGACAGTGCCGGACACCAAAAAACGACCCCACACTTCACTTCCTTCGCTCAGTATAGTACCGGTAATACTTGTATGATACATACAAAAAAGTGGTGCTTTGGCATAAATTTGTATGTGTCTTCGCACTCTTTTTTTCAAAAATGCCCCTCTTACCGTTCTCAACCAGCACTCACTTTATCGAAAGAGGGAGTTCATAAAGCCAAAGAGATGTCATTTTTAAATAAGTCTATCCAGAGTGTTTCTCTGAAAACCCTGTTGTTGTTGGGGCCGGCTCGTTATTGGGTTTGGTCGTGATGGCGAGGGTTGATTTCAGACGCTCAGCACTGTATGATGGTACTGTACAGTACGTGCCTTACAGGGGGGCGGGTTCCGTTTTGTTTAATAGGGGAGTGTATGAAGTAGTTCGTAGTGTGATAGATGTATGCGCCCAGATTGGTGGATGGATAGTAGGGAATTGAGTATGTTTGTAGGTGCGGTACTGTGCTGCGGTACGGTTTTTTCTATCGCTTTTTTCTTTTTCTTTTCTGTCCTCGAATGAGGTGATGTGGGGATTATGGCTACTAGTACTGATTTATAGATGAGGTTACTTTTTTGGTGTTTGGAATAGATGGTACTTAAGTATCTTTAGGCCTCCAGGTATGCTGGTAGTTTGTTACTGTTTTATACTCTACAGCATCGGCGCATCATACCCAGATTATCTCCCTTATTTGCTTGCCTTCTTTATCAGATCGGACCCTTTTTTTTTACTATTATCAGATTTTTACCTTGTGTTCGTCACTCCTACAGCATTGTAGGCCATTAAAAGCAAAAGCTCGACGCCTTTTTTCCCCTTCCTTCTTCCCTGCCTCCCTCCCTGCCTTCATTTCCTCCAAGGTTTTTGATGCTGCAGTATATTCCGTTCTGCAGTGCAGTATACGGAATCATCCATTCAAGCGGTAATAGAGATTTCCAAATTGCCACTACTAAAAAGCAAAGACACAAAAGCGATGAGATGCTAAGATGTGTTTATAATTGCGTAGTGTGTAGGAAGAAGGGCTATATTATACCGACTAGTTCTACTTTTTCTCTACTTATAACAAACTGGTACAGCACTGCAAACCGCCACCCAAAAGGAATATTTTACTATGATATTTCATTCGCTGCGCCGGTAACACCGATACCAACATAATCGTCATCACATAAAAAACAAACCGTTACATCACAATCACAATCACAACCAACTCACAGTAGAGACGCCTCTTTCTTTTTTTTACCAAATTGTATTTTTTCACTTCTCCCCAAGACTTTACAAAGGTCCAGAAGGTCCGAAGGGGTAAATAATAATGGAAAACATGATCCCGCACTTCGCAAGCCCCATTTTTCTTTTTCCTATCAAACATGAGGCAAGGAAAAATAAAAGTTGGTTTGAAGATGATGATGATGGGTCATTGGAAACGCCTTCACCCTGATTGGTTAGAGGTGTTTGCAGCGAGGAACGTTAAGCTGACTGAAGTATTAAGCTAGTAGTAGGTTCCTTCTCTCATCAACTAGATTCACACTGAATTCATTATCTTCTCTTTTCTTTTGCGTTCCGATAAACGCGATACCATCATGGCGGATATCATGAACGGGTACGGAAGCGAACATCATATGAACGGAGTCCATAGTAATGGTAATGGACGTCATATTAACGGGAGCACTACTTTCGCCGATGGTATTTCCAACAGCCATTCCACTTCAAACGGCACCAACAGCGGCTACAAGAACGGCCATTCGACACACCGCAACGGAAATTCCCCAAACATGAACAGCCACAACCAAGAGCCCTACGACTTGATATGCATTGGCTTCGGTCCAGCCTCCCTGGCCATAGCCATAGCCCTTCATGATCGGAAAACCCAGGCTAGGATGCTGTTCCTTGAGCGTCAGCCGGAATTCGCATGGCATGCAGGAATGATTATTCCTGGCTCCCGAATGCAGATTTCTTTCATCAAGGACCTCGCAACCTTGAGGAACCCTCGATCAGAATTCACTTTCCTGAATTATCTTCACGAGAAAAACAGACTAGTAAGCTTCACCAATCTTGGCACCTTCCTGCCTCTAAGAGAGGAGTACAACGATTACATGACCTGGTGTGCTTCGCATTTTGAGGGTTGCGTAAGGTACGGACAAGATGCTGTTTCGGTCGCACCTATTGGCGAGAAACCGATCCAAAACTGGGCGGTAACGTCGAGGGATATCAAAAAGGGCCAAGAGGAGATGTTGACTGCGCGACATGTGGTAATTGCCGTGGGAGGGAAACCCAATATTCCCAAAGCATTTCCACAAAACCCCCTGAGCCCACGCATCATCCACTCGTCTGGATACTCATCCGCCATTCCAAAACTTTTGAACGACAGGAACAAAACATACAAGATTGCTATCGTGGGCGGCGGCCAGAGCGCCGCTGAAATATTTAACGACATGCACTCCAGGTACCCCAATTCCAAGACCAGCCTGATTATCAAGGGATCAGCACTAAGGCCAAGCGATGATAGTCCTTTGTAAGATCTGCTCCCACTCCCGCTTACTGGATTTGGACTAACTCCCTCGGTTCTCTAGTGTTAACGAGATTTTTGATCCATCTTGTGTTGATTCGGTATATTCGATGCCAATAGAGATTCGTAAAGAATCCATAGTTCAAGATCGTGCCACAAACTACGGTGTCGTCCGCCTCGAGCTTATTGAACGCCTGTATGAGACGCTCTACCACCAGAGATTGCAGAATCCAAGCGAGGCTGAATGGCAGCACCGCATTATACCTTTGCGGGAGGTTACTGGGGTGGAAGAAAACAAGTTTGGCGAAATCCATCTCCAGTTAAAGAACGCCAGGACAGGTATGGTCGAGACTACAGCAGGATTTGATGCCATAATTATCGCGACAGGGTATGTTAGAAATGTTCACGAGACCCTATTGAAACCTGCAAGAGAATTGCTGGAGGAAAAGAGCTGCCAAGTGAGCAGAGACTATCGTATCCAATTCAAGGAAGGTGCGGTTGCGGACAATTCGGGTGTGTGGTTGCAAGGCTGCTGTGAAAGTACACATGGAGTAAGCTTCAATAGTCTCACCTTCAAGCAGGTATGATAAACTAACCTCAGAGAAACAGTTAAGCGATACACTTCTATCAGTGCTTGCTGTTCGGGGTGGAGAGATGGCTGAGTCCATTTTCGGCAAAGAACTATGCGCTGCGAATGTTATTGAAGAATCTGTGCGCAAATACACCGATTCCATTGTCAAGGACATCGTTGATGGGTTAAGAGCGAAAGGTTGCAATAGCGGACAAGCTTGATTACGTGTTTTTCCGGGGATCTAGAGTTGGTTGGAATGAAATGAAAATTATGTCGTTCTTTTTGCCTATGCTTGCAGTGTTTTGTGTATTCCTCGTGTTATCTTATTTTTTTCTTATTCTCACCTATAATCGTTAGTCCACGTTGTTCTTATTTAGCCAAAGATTGATATGTCGAGGAGAGAATCACCTACGGTACGCCGAAACGACCTCAATTACCAAATCCGTCCCATATATCCTCCTCCCTCGCCCTCCCTATCAATCCCATCAAGAATGCAGAACTTCCTAAAGTCTTGAATCCAATGCTTCTCCCCTCACTTGTACCAACAAATCCACTCACAGCCGCGCCAAACTTGACCATATCAACAGTCGGAAGTCTCAATACAGCCTCCTCGCCTTCAATGTGTAATATGTCAATGCGAATAGCGGATCCGACCACGCCTAAGTATTGCATCAAGCTGTTTGTAAGGGTCGTACGCCAGGTGATTGCATCGACAAGACCAGCAGTATCAAGCGGAGGGTCGAAAATCCTAGATATCTAGTCAGCCACAAGAGTAAAGTGGCTAGATGGCGAGGAGAGGGACATCAAACATCTTGAGATGGAAATAACTATATTCCGGACTTTTTATCGTTATCCGCTGTAGGGACCGAGAGGACTTTTGCAATTTCTTGGATTGAGGGGGTATCCCAACCATTTCGGCTTCCATTTTGAAAAACTATCCGATAGTGGTAACAAGTTTTAGTCTTTAATACTGGTATTGTAGGATGATAGGGAAGGATAAGGTATGATACTAGAGAAAAGCAGGGTGTCTTGGTTTCGGGTAGGGTCTGGGGATGGTGGTTCAAGGGACCAAGTCCTTGGCACTCAGGAGGAAAAAAAAAAGAAAGAGCCCCTACTAGTTCGTTTTACAACGTCCCGCCAACCCCTCCCTACTACAAACACCAATCTTCCCTCCTCTCTCTCTCTCCTCCCTTTTTTTTCTTCCTTTCCTTCCTCATCCCACCCGCCCTCATCATCGCTTCCAGATTCTCCTTGCGGCTGAGGCTTCCGCAATTGTCCTACCCCCTCTTACACCGCCCTTTCTCAACAGCCAAAATGGCGGAAAAGCGTCTTGAACAAGCTGAAGAGCATTACTTCCAAAGGTAAAAAAAAAAAAATTCACCTTCAGCAATTCGTATCGTACATAATTCTCATTGTGAATTATTTTGCTAATATTTGGCCTTCCGGACAGCTACAATCATCATGGTTAGTTTATAAATATTCACTCGAGGAAGAGGCGCAAATAATGCCAGTTTTAAACCCGGAAACTGACGCGAATTGTCTCTACAACCAGGCATTCACGAGGAGATGCTGGTTCGTGATAACCCCCAGTTTGCCCCGCCTTTTACCTCTGGAAAAATTAGCTCATATCGTATCTTCCGCCAGAAAGACGAGGTGAGAACCAATGCCTACAAGAACGCCATTTATCAGAATGCGCACCTGTTCAAGGACAAGGTTGTTCTGGATGTTGGATGCGGAACATCTATTCTTAGCATGTAAGGCCCGGTATTTTTTGCTCCCTCTCTGCTCTAGCATAGGGAAACTTTTCCCGACCCCATTCCCTCTCACAAGGATGAGAAACTTTCTTTCTTATACAGTTATCCCTGTCATAAATATATTGTTGAGAATTCGCCTCTGAGTCATGCCTACAAACCGTCCTTTATTTACTAGCCATCTATCAAAGAAATAGTATTAATATGGGTTATTTGGACGTAGGTTCGCCGTTAAGGCTGGTGCCAAACATGTCATCGGTGTTGATATGTCTACCATCATTGAAAAAGCAAGCGAAATTGTTAAGATCAACGGAATGAGCGACAAAATTACTCTTCTCCAAGGAAAGATGGAGGAAGTTGTGCTTCCTGTTGAAAAAGTCGATATCATCATATCTGAGTGGATGGGTTACTTCCTACTGTACGAAAGCATGTTGGATACAGTTTTGCTTGCTAGAGACAAATATCTTGCTCCCGGAGGGTTGATATTCCCAGATAAGGCTCATATCTATATGGCTGCTATTGAAGACGGAGACTATAAAGAGGAGAAGATTGGCTGTGAGCTTTGTCTAGTCATTTCATTATTATGTGACTAATTGTCGGTATTAGTTTGGAACAACGTCTACGGATTTGACTTTACACCCCTACAGAGAACCGCCTTAGCGGAGCCTCTAGTCGACACTGTAGAGATGAAAGCTGTAGTTACAGATCCCGGCCAAGTCTTTTCGATTGACTTGTACACTGTCACAGCACCTGAGCTCGCATTTAATGTCCCTTTCGAGCTCCATTTCAATCGTAACGACTTTGCGCACGCATTCATCGCCTGGTTTGATATCGAGTTTTCGGCGTGCCACAAGCCGATCAAATTTTCTACAGGACCTCATGCGAAATACACCCACTGGAAACAGACAGTCTTCTACCTCCACGAAGTTTTGAGAGTTAATAGAGGTGAAGTCATCGCCGGCAGGATCAGCTCAAAGCCCACAGAAAAGAACAAGAGGGATCTCGACATCAAAATTGACTATCAGTTACAGAGTGATGATTCTTCTCGCGCAAGTGCTGGCAGTTGCGATTATAGAATGTTTCTTTCGAAGTCCTCCCCTCTCAAAAATTCAGACAGCTAACTTGTTACAGGTGTTAATTCGCAAATCATTGGAACTTCTGTTCTATTGTCACGACTTCTATGGCCCTTGAATGGGACTGTTACTATTATTTTTTTCTTGCACGGCAGTAACGGTCCAGGGTTGGTTTAATAAACTCAGCAATTAGTGGTTGTATGATATACTTGTAGAGGTCAAATTTCATGAGATTTGTGAACAATCAAGGCTCTGAAAAGTTGGGGGTTAAATTCAAGTTGGTTTGCTTTACAATTATCACAACAAATTCTGGATATGATACCACAACTGTCAGCAATGTAGCCAAGCTTCCGTCCCCTTTCTCAAGGTGCGCCTTCAACGCCTCTAAATTCTACCATACTGGTACTATAAATGCAGTCCACTTCGTGACAACACAGCTAATCTCCAGCTGTTCATCATAACAATCTCTATCTAATTACCCTTCTTCCCAATCGCAGCCCTATCCACAAGAGCAAGTTTGCCCTGTATCCTAATCATATTATGAACCGCCATAATCGGGACTGGACCAAGCAAACCATAATTAGCCACTACCCCCAACCTCAGCCATGGAATCCTAAGGGTACTCACAGATAATAGCAAAGGGCACATAACATAACATCACCATATTCTGCTCCAAAGCAGTCATGTCGGGATCCTGTTGTATCTCCGCAATGCAAACAACAGTGCTAAGCGTGCACAGCGTGCCGAACATGCACATGTGAACCCAAGAACTCGAGCCCCCTACAATGCAATGCAACGCAATTCATTAGTAACTCTTCCCCCTTTTCACCCTCCTGTTGTGCAAAGGGGAGCATACCACGACGAATCCCAAGGAAAATCCAGATCGCCGCCGGCAAGTTATAGAACGCCTCAAAGAAGAGGAACACGCTGAACCACGTGGGGGACTTTATGGCTAGCTGGTCGTTGAAGTTGTCTAGGTAGAATTTATGAAGGGTCCATAGGGGCGCTGGGATAATTGCGCGTGGCCAGATAGGGATGAGATCCACGAAGGCTATTACTGGGATGAACATGGCGAAGAACGCGAGGTAGAGTTTGTCAGCTGTTGAGTAGCCCATTTTTGGTATGGTAGAGTATAGTTTGTCCTTTATTTTTTTATTTGTTTATAGAGGTTGACGGATGAATGAAGCGGAGGTGTTGAAGTCAGTCGTGGTTCCGCCCGAGACTTTACACTCTCACCGTACCTTACTGTTTTCTTTCCTCCGGCATGCTAGCCGTGAGGCTCTAATGCTGTCTTGGCGGAAGATCCCAGCAGGACACCCGTGATTCACTTGAGTTGGCGCCATGTCACGTGGTTTTTATGGCCAGACTTTCATCAGTATTATACGAGTGAGAAACTGTGATCTGAAGGCTTCCGAGCGGTGCATCAGCATTCACAGAGGAACAATCAGCCGCGCGCAAGGCAAAAGGAGGGTGAAAGGGAAATTACTAAAGAAGGAGGGTGAGGGGAAGGCCTTATGTTAGTCTATACGTCCATCTCTGGAAGGCTAGTCGATGAGCGTGACAAGTGACGGGGCTTCTGACAGTCACTCAAAACTAAGCTGGGCGAAGCAATCACTTGGCGTGTCACGCTCACCCTTATCCCCAGATTTTCAGTTACGATAACTGGTCGGTACCCCGGCAGTTCAGCCTCGTTCAATCCCCGTTCTTCACTCGCCAATACACTTCTCAACCCCTCTCGACTCTGCCTCCGAAGTGCTTCCAGAACGCCCAAAACTTCAAACCCGACCTCCGACAATGCAATTACTCAAACTCCCAAATGAACTCCTAATCCTCATAGCCTCAAACCTAGGCCTCGGTGACCTAAACAGCCTCCTTCGCTGCAACCGCGCCCTCTCAATCCTACTGACCCCCCTCCTCCACAAACTAGCATTGCTAGACAAAGATGGCCTAGCACCACTTTACTGGGCAGCTCACGAGGGCCATGAACACCTTGCCCGCCTCCTCCTGGACATGGGTGCGGACGTCAACGTGCGCAGCGGGCCAAACAAAAAGTCCGAAAACAAGCTGACCCCGCTACAAGTCGCGGTCTGCCCAAAGGAGCCCTCGCCAACGATGATAAAACTACTGGTAGAGCGCGGCGCCAACCTAGAAGCAAAGAACTCCTTCGGAAACACCCCGCTGCACGACCTAGTCAGCATCGACCCACCAACCCCGCACGCTTCCCTCCTACCGTCAATCTCTCTCCTCCTCTCCCACGGCGCTTCGCTATCCGCGCAGAATATATTTGGTGAAACGCCCCTGCACCGCGTATACGACGGTCCGCACTGCGGCAAGGTGATTCCGTTGCTACTTGATAAGGCCGACCCCGCCATCCTCGGCGTGCAGAATAGGGACGGCGCGACAATACTCCACAAGGCTGTGCAGTACAATGACATCACGAGCCTGCGGCGGGTGCTAAAGATGCAGAAGGACATCATCAATGTCCCCGACTTCAACCGCGAGACGCCGCTGCAGTTCGCGGCATACATGGGCTACACCGGGATTGTAAAGGAGTTGTTGAAGGGAGGCGCCGACGTGCATCTTAAAGGGTTTGGAGGGCAGACGGCGCTATACTGGGCTGAGTATTACGAGCATGTTGATATTGTCAAGATGTTGAAGGGGAAGGGGGCGAAGGTCGATTGGAAGGTTGTGGAGCGGTAGAGTGCTCGGTGCCCTCTTTGTATATGTTTGGGGAGGTGGGGGGTGTCGCTTGTGCATTCCATTTGGATCAATTTGCTTGTGGGCGTTTGGATGGTGGGGGGTTAGAAATTTGTTACGACATAATGACTCCGTCTGTTCTTTCCTTGCTACTTATAGTTTTCCTATATTACGCTAGCTAGTGCTATGATTTGTGAATTGGGAGCTAATCAGTAAATATAATATTTTGGGCCAGTCTCTCCCACTTCTGCCGTGAAACTTTAACCAAACGATCGCTTGTGCAAAGAATTCATCCAATTGTCCTCAATGCGCCCCCCTCCATGCACTACGGTATTAATCCCCCTAATTATCGTCACCTCCCTTCCAACCTTACCACGATATCCCGCCACACATATCTGACCCCAAAGTCATCCCTAGCCTCAACCTCACACATTCTCACTATTTGTATCGAAACCTTCACCAGCCACCAGCCAGCTCCTCTCATCACACAATATCACTCGATCTCATCACCGGTCATTCTCCAACCCCCCCCCCCCCAACCCCATCAACATTCCCATCCGTGAGCGAGAGACGAGAAAGGAAGCCTCGAGCCCTGAAAAACTACATGAATGGCTTCTACAGGTCACCAAGAAACAACCCCCATTGATAAATATACACATACGGAGTCAAGAACCGGGAATTAAGCTCGATAGGGGAGTCATTAAATAATAATGGCGGTCAGATAAACCCAAAACCATAATTGAGAACAACATCCACGGATCCGGCGAGACTGGTGAGGTGTAGTAGAATAACTAAGCAACTAAAAAGGTCACTTATCCCGCTTTGGTTCTAATACTCCAACCGCACTAACTTGCTAAGTTAACGCTGAAAAAGGCGTAGTCGGAATTACGACTTACTACGTGTACGGTATACCATACCGTACTCAACCGCCCATAGCAACATCAAATGCTTATTAAGTGATTTTACGTTACTAGACTATACGTTGCGTTACCGTACTTAAAGCTAGAGACGATAAGTCAGCCACAAAGGTCCTGTTTGTTCCCTATTACTCCTTGCTCCTCCGAGACCGAACCTCGAAACATGATAGAGACCATATGGTATATTGGGCAGTTCCAGAGGATTGAGGAGTCGACATCACACTTACGCCACATTTTGATAACTATTAAGATGTATGTTCTTCCGCCTAACCACGCCATCACAGCGATACGAATCCAGTTCAATTCGATCTATAGAATTTGCCGTTTTTCTCTATAACATCGAGCTTGCCTGGCAGATAAGAGCTGTAATCTGGTGCTATATGGTGGTTGAAGTGACGGGCGATGATTCCACGATACCTGTGCGGAGGGCAACGGCCTCGCCTCAGCAAATATCGCATAGTAACCATATCTCACCGCAGTCGTGTAAGCACACCTAATTCTTCAGGAGGTGTTAAGCATGTAAGATGTAAGTATTATTATTTTTTCTTTTCAATACGAAGCCTAAATAAATATTGATAACATTGCCCCTTTTCTCAATGATAAATGTCTTTAGCTTCTATGATAGAGCATACGGTCTACTACAGTATTACCCTAATTTACCTAAAAACGAGATTCCCGACCCCCTTGATATAGTGCTAATAGGCCTGAATTACTTGTACCGTTCACTCTGCAACTCTTATAATCAAAGGAAAAGCATAAAATCTTGCAGGAAGAGAAGTATGAATTACCAGTATCTATATTATTATGCATGGAAAGCAAGCTGCAAGTATTATACTAAAAGCAAATCTCATATCCTGTCTGGTCAGCATTTGCCTGAACATGATGAGGTGCTTACTAAGGATGTGAGCTCTAATAGAGTTCAGTCACAGTTTCTTTCCTTCTTATAAGCTTTGCTTTAAAGAATAGGAGTTTATATTGTACATGAGCTCTGATATACGAACCAACTTACTGGTATTGTAGATTTTCCCGAATTTTTCTTTGCCTGACTGGGTAGCAAAATATTATAGTTGCTAAGTAAAACTGTTATTCTAATAGGAGGAAGCTTTTGCTGGTTGATCTCCAGAGCCCAAGCGTCTTGCTCTCCTGAAAAACACTATGGCAGTAGACAGAGTGCAATAGAGGATGGAGACACCCATCACTGGGAAAAATGGCAATATCATTGGCATCTGTGCCTGTTGCATGTTTTGTGTTTAACACCTCTTTCGGAATTTAATTTACTTACCGCAAGAATTGGAATAATTAAACCTCGTGCTAGGAGGTTGGAGTTGCCTTTGCTAGCAAGGCCCGGCACTATTTTATCCCCCGCCTTAAGCCTGGAGCTGAGGCGGTTAGTTTCCGCAGTGCTCCCACCCCCCTCCAAGAGAGGGAATTTCGGACGTCCCAGCGCGAGGCTCAATTATTCTAGTCCGTACGGTATTCAATTGTGGAGGTATGGGTTGTTATGTGATGTCTGTTGAAACTGTTCTGTGGCGATCTAAAAATGTGGGTACTAATGGGAATATTGAGGTGTGCTAAATTGCGGATACAGTATCTTATAGCAGTGTGGGCGGCTGCGTAGCCTTTGGCAGCGTCCGATGTTTGCCTAGGGCCGCGGATTTATGATGTTACTTCAAGGCAGCATATGATACAAAATACAGGGTTTATGGGGAGCACCTACCTTATTTATGGAGGGGTACCGTATTGTGTTTTGTATGCTCTGACAATTTAATAGCATGATGTCTTCTCGCTAGCTATTATTAATCTTGATATTAGCGGAACTAGGCAGAGGGGCTAAGAATTGGCTTATTCGGTATTGTAGTGCTACTCAGATTAGAGTAAATTGAATATGACGCATTCTGCAAAATCGTCCTACATAAGCATGATTAGAAGCAAGAAACAGCAGAATTCAACCCCCCTACTCTCTGATCTTGAAACAGCCCTTCATCACCATTCCCCATCCCGCAGCCCTACATTCTGCGGATACGGGCCAAACAGGTGTTACCGCCCTCCATGATCTCCGAACGGCAGATTCCGGGCAAGTACAGTCAAGGTAAATATACTATGTTGAATCCGAGTGCGCGCGTAGCATGCGCACCACATCCTCATGCCCGACCACAAGCGCCATATTCAGTGCCACCGAATTGCCGATTCACACTGGAGTCGAGCAGGAGCAACTTGACCACGTTGCCATAGCCAAACCTGAGGGCTTGACGCAGTGAGGGAGGCCATGAAGCGCATACCCCATTGGCGCGCCTGCACTAGGAGTCGTCGACGAGGTAGCGGACAAGGTGAGCGTGCCCGAGTTAGGTCCTTGCGGCGGAGGTTAGGACAGGAATTTTTTTGTAGCTTAAGGTGGAGGTGCAGGTGCCGTGCACGAGCTGGTGGACAGTGGTTTCGTCTTCACGCTCTGCTGGGAAGCAGAGAACTTTCATGCGGTATCCTTGGCTCCCATTGAGGAAGAGTGCCCGCCGGGGTGACGGCGGCCCGCCCTCAGGAGAGCGCTGGCGCCTCGCGGATATTAGTACCGTAGGAGGGTCACGTCCGGAAGACCTAGGAGTAGCATTGATAACCTTTTAAACTTTCCATCCACCATCGCCCGACATGAGCTAGCGCTCTGGGCTTGGAGCGCTATACACCTCATCTTGGTGGCTTGTCTCACATCTGTGTCACAATGGCCGAGTTCTCTGATAAGATATCACGTGCCTTCCTCCCCACAGGAGCTTTGTTATTGTCGATTTCGGAAAGGTTGCAGTGCTGGAATTTCTCAAAGGTTTTCTGTTTGCCTCAAATGCAATTTCCCATAGCCCATTTTCCCACTTTTAGCCATGAGCTTTACCCGAGTACTGTACCACTGTCAGCTGGAGGGCCAATCCGAATCCCTGCCGTAGCATCGAGAGAGAGACAGAGAGAATATGAGAAGGTTGAAGAATTAACAAGCTGACGACCCTTTCGAAATTTGTAATAATTGAGGGCTGAAGAAGGCTGGAAACAAAGTTTGCCAAAAATATACTTGAGATGAGAAACCCCGTAAATACTGCATCTGCTGATCAGATGAAGGTTTTGCAAATTTGTATACTGTACGTATTGCAACCACTTTCCAGCCAAGATTTTCAAAATTCTTCCATGCACATCCAAATACTTCCACCTCAAGTACTCGAGTACTGGCACAGTAATATTGTGCCTTTCAGTTCTACTCGTACGTTTACAGTAGCCAAGGACGGGGAAGAAGTCCCCTCCGGCTAACCCCCCTTTCTATTTCAGTTGACGTTATTCCGAACCCTACCAGTTAAATCAAATTTTTATTTTTACGATACAAGTACAAGTACCAACGTCGGGTAGCCCCCCGCCAGCACAGAGTGTACCATCCCAGTACCCACCAACCACGCTCAATCACTTCCCCCCCTTCTCCTAGAGCATCCATCTCTCGGGGTCAACCCCACCCCCTCTTCCTTCCCAACAAAATCTCTAGGCCTGCCCCTCATTCCCAACGCACCCTATGGGCTCTCGAAGAAAAGAAAAAAAATAGTGTGTATTTTTTTCACACACCCGACCTCGTAAGATCAGCGGCCGTGTCGGGTTACGATAGCCTTGGGCTATCGGCCGCAAACCCACCGCACATCACGCACTATCAAGAACCATCCCAGGTGAAAGTGGGAGAGAGAGAAAATAGGGATCATTGGTGCCGCCTTAGCGGATGAAGTAGGACTGAAGAAAGAGGAAAAGGCTCAGCGCCTTCTTAGGCAGAAAGGACCGTTATTGCCGCGCCTCCAGTGCACACACACGCGTAGAATAGCCCGATCGATCAGGGAGTGTTAATAAACCTGCCAGCTCTTAGAGCGAAAATGAATAACGGTGCGAGCGTCATTTTAACTCACCTACGGCCGCTGGTAAAAGTCCCTGTTCACACTTTTCTTGCTTGGAAATCATTATCGAGTGATTTTATGTGACTAAGGTAAGGCTACCAATGCAGTTTTGTATTGGGATGGCTGGGAAAGCATAATAATATATGAAATGTTGGTTAGACTTACTCTACCGGTATTCAAAAGCCGTGTTCACAGGTCTTTAAAAAGGGGGTCCGTTGAGACATCATGCACAGAGCAGGGTTAATGGGGGCTCCTCAGGCTTTGGACACATCAGGGGTGATGTGAAGCACCGACTGTGATACCGGTACTAGGAAGTTGCTATGTCGTAGGGTTTGGGAAACCCGGTGTCAAGGATTGTCGGCAGTGGCGGTGTTTCTCCTGGCATGATGCAAGTTTAAATTAAGGCATGGAAAAGTAGATCTTACTAAATTTATCAAGGGATCTAGAGATAGACCTACCATTGGGCATTGGGGGTTGACAATATTCACGATAAACTCTCTAGTGGCTCAAATTTGTGATGTGTCTACTACCTTTTAAGAATCAATAGATAAAGACCGAATTCACCCGAAACCCAAGATATACACCTATGAACCGCTATCAGAAGCGTAATATCCAGAAGGGAGGGTGGAAACAAAAAAAAACAAAGGCAATCCATCGAAAGGAGTGAACGAAAAGCGAGAAGCTGGCAAATAAATTGATAAACCTTCCCCCACGGCAAAAAAAACCCCCCTTCTGACCAGAACCAGTGCGCGAAAAATAAAAAAGGAAAGCATGTCTCTCCTCATTTCCTTTCAAGTAAAGCTCCCATTTACCTGGGCCCAAGCAAAACTTTCACCACTCCCTCATGCCCAAACGCCGCAGCAATATGCAAAGAGGTGCGACCCCCATGATCAGCCCAATTAATGTTAGCATTATTGTACAACAAGAGCCGAACAATCCTGTCATGCCCCTTGCTAGACGCCAAAAGCAGAGGCGTCAAGCCACGCTTGTCCACCCAATCAACTTCAGCCCCATTGGCAAGCAAACGCCCAACAATCCTCTCGTTCCCCATTTTCGCCGCGAGCCCCAAGGCGGTTCTCCTGTCCGAATCATAGGAGTCGACCGTAACCTTAACCTGGGGATACTTTAACAGGAATTCTACCGCTTTACCACCCGCCTTTTCGGAGGCAGCATGTGAGAGCGCCGTGCGGCCCCGGTCGTTGCGACCGTCCGGGTCGATGCCGCAGGCAAGGAGGATTTCCATAGTAGTCGTGGAGTTCGGGTCGGTTGAGGTCGCGTCGTGGAGGATTGCTCTTTCGTGCCTTTGAAGGCCCTTGGCGAGGAGGTGCTTTACCATATCGTAATCATTGCAAGATGCGGCTTTGTAGATTGCAAGTTTGCCATAGCTACTATAGTCGGCGCAACAAGCGGCGTCGATGAGTTCAGGTTTCAGCAGGGCAGCGAAGCGACGGCTGGTTTTTAGGAGGGAGTTTATGTCCGGGGGGGATTGAAATTTGGATATTTGGAGAACGATCTCGTTCGGGAGCGCAAGGAAAGGCATTAAATTTTCTGTTTTGTAGTTTCTTGGTAAGATTTCTAGTCGACTTCTTGGATAGGAGTATCGATGGTGGTGGGGCAAAGGGAGGGAGGTGTAAGGAAGATGGATGATGAGAGGGGGGAAGAGGGGTTTTGAAAGGATTTTCTGACAAGGCAGGAGCACACCCCGGAAGCACACCTTTCCCGGCGATGATGATCGATAACAAATGCCGGTAGTACGGGGTACACTACTGAAATCATCGTACATACAGAACATTAAATAATCGAACTCATTATAGAATTAAGCTGGACTATCACCAGCTAATGCTAAGACTGAAGAACCAAAATATACCTTGAATAAACGCATTCCTAAGCATCTCATCAACTGATCAACCAGACCTGTGACACCGAGCGAGGATGATCACTGATCTCCGCTGCTGGTGCTTGGTGCGGCATTAGAAACGGGTTACGGCAGGCATAAGGCACCAATAAATCTGTTACGGTATTTCAAAACAAGTACCCCAAAATTTGGTGAAACTGGAAATCACGCTAAAGCTCAGGGATCGACATGTGGCGTAAAAAAGAGGGGGTGGCAACTAAGCGAATATCAAAGTGGAGGCGAGTGATGGGCTATGA
>Ga0307507_10007255_pt1 | contig 16260 bp, 25 predicted proteins | sample 7_EM_MG_FD_207223 | JGI IMG/M metagenome (GOLD analysis project Ga0307507, IMG submission 207223) | Populus trichocarpa ectomycorrhiza microbial communities from riparian zone in the Pacific Northwest, United States - 7_EM | ecosystem: Host-associated > Plants > Roots > Unclassified | place... | reverse complement strand
GCGGCGTGTTGTTGTGGCGGATGGTACGCGTTCGTGGGCACGTTGTAACAAATCAATCTAAGTAGCGCCTAATCCCAAACTACATGACGATGGAGAAGAATCGGCAAGCTAGCATTGACTTTTCACACCACCTCTCTCGAGTCGCCAAGGCCTGGTCACCGTCACCTCTCAAGGATCTTCAGAAATACTTCGGGAAAGAGGGGATCATCAGTTTGGCTGGAGGTCAGTCACGATCTTTCTATCAAGTCGACCTTTACGCTCACCTTTCTGTGCAAGGCCTCCCAAGTCCGGAGTATTTTCCGTTCGCCTCAATCACCGCGGATGCATCAGTGCCAGACGCGCACTCTTGGACCCCCGACAATCGTTCTTCTTTTGCTTGGATATGGAATCTCTTTTCGGCGACCAAGGAGAAAACGACGCAAGTCTCTATCCCGAAGTACTCAACCAAACCAGAGGATCTGAATCTAGCAGCAGTTTTGCAGTATAGTCCAGTTTCGGGGATCCCCCAGCTTCAAGAAATCGTGAGGAAATTCACGGCTCAAGTTTACAAACCGGCATATACAGACTTCAAGACCCTTTTACACACCGGTAATACGGACGGTTGGTCCAAAACAGTTGCAACGCTATGCAACCCTGGTGAAGGTGTCCTGGCCAGTGAATGGACTTATCCTTCTGCTTTGGCGGGGATGCGTCCTTACGGAGTTCGGCCTGTGCCTGTGCCTATGGATGGCCAAGGAATGAGGGCGGATGCGTTGTACAAGCTTCTGTCTGAATGGGATGCAGGCGCTCGTGGAATGCCCAGGTAAGCAGAACCCTTTGAACCTAAGAAGTACATCCAACGCTCAGTCAGGCCACACGTCATATACACGGTCCCAGTTGGTCAAAACCCCACTGGTGCGGTAAGTTATCTTCATTTCAATCTTTGGTAAACCCTCACATTTGATGAAGACGATGCAAGGTGCGAGGAAGAAAGAGATCTATGACATATGTGTCATCTTTGGTGGGTGCGCAACTGATCTGGCAAGGGATTTTTCTCAACGGCCTAAAGATGTTATCATTGTGGAGGACGATCCATACTACTTTCTTCAACTCGGCCCTTATGTGGCTCGAGCCGAGAGGTCCCCCGCCAGCGTTAACGGCGACGACAACGAGGAATATTACCTGTCACAGCTGGTGCCCAGCTACCTAAGGTACGTCCTGAGGTATCACATGTCACGCATCGTATTTAAATCAATCGAGGTTCGATTACGAAGGCCGTGTTATTCGCCTCGATACTTTCTCCAAGGTTCTAAACAACACAATGGTCGCGAGTGACCAGCATCTAATTCATATATGATAGACTATCGCACCAGGTTGTCGGCTCGGCTGGTTCACCTGTAACCCAGTCTTCGCCGAAAGATTAGAAAGACAGGCAGAAACGTCGACTCAAGCTCCTTGTGGCTTTGGACAGGTGTTGTATATTGAAGAAGTGAATTGGATATTTCACTAAAGGCGTTGTGTATGCCAGGCCCTCGTCACAGCTGTCCTCCTTGACTGGCAATCGGCGGGATATATACGATGGCTTAAAAGCATGTTACTTCTGCACCTCTCGCATTTCAGTGCTTAAACCTTTTATCCAGGTCTAAAAATGCAGTACAAACACAGGCGGGACTTTTTCATCGATTGTTTGGCTGAGGAATTTTGTCTCGAAACCGAGCCAGCCATTCACGACATGTATGAAGGTTTTGATGCTTACCATGCGTCACAAAGGAGCACAGTCGATAAACCAGGGCACCAGGCCGAAAAGTCTCACCCCGCAGTACTGTTTTCTTTCGTACCTCCAGCCTCAGGGATGTTCATTTGGGTGCGTGGTTTAGCAAATAATACTTTACACATTCCTTTCTGACTAGCTCGTTAGTTGAAGATAAATTTTGATAACCACCCTGCATTGGCAACCCTCGGATCTGAAGGATTGGAGAACAAACTCTGGGTAGCTTTGGCGGAGGCTGGAGTACTGTTTGGGCCTGGTGTGTCCCAAATGTGCTTGTCAGGATTATGATTATGCTCACATCTAGCTCTCAGGAAATATATTTTCAGCAACTCCGGTATCGGAAAATGAAGAGGGCTTTGGTCATTTCCGCGCTAGCTTTAGTAACGCCAAGGTAGCTGCCACAAGCTTGCTCGTCTGATAAGGGCTTGCTGACGTAGTGAGGGTTAGTTTGAGGATTTGAAACGAGCAGTTTCTATCTTTGCTCAAATTCTGAAGGCGTTCCATCAAATGAATTAGCCTATCGAAAGCCGTAAGGTAGTTCGTTCTGATTAGTTGCAGTAAGCGTCAGCAAATGCAGTGAGAGGGGAATTTATCAGGTACCGAGACAATAGACCAATGATTCTCTGAATGAAGGCAGTTCAGCTTTTCGGAAAAAATGCGAGCATTACGGGTGTCCGACAACATCGCCAATCGTTTTTCTGATTTTATATGCTCAACTTTCCCTCGTCACATCTCTTGCGAAAGTGGCGGCAACTAACAACGGAAAAACCAAAGTTGCATCAGAAAAAACCTGGGTGTAGGTAGATGTAAGATAATGTTCATTCCCAAAGGTGCTACGCACCTTCACTGCTTCAGCACCCGCCCGTATTTTCCCCCAAGAAATTGCTTCGTCAGGACGAGCACCGGAGTCGGAGCCATCAAATTCTTGACCTGTATTCTGTGTGGAAAATGTTAAATGTTGCTATCAACTTGCAACTGGCCCTTACAATGAAGACCGAGTAATCAGCACCGTTGCGCTGGCGTTTAGCTTAGCGAAGTAAAATTTGTTTCGATTCGGCCTCTTACTATTAACATTGCGTTCGCAATTTGATGTTTGCAAACACCACCTCCAAGCACAATCATTCCTGCTTTCCGGGATTTCCGAGACAATTCGTTCAGACTACGAATATCTTGCACAATGTCCAAAATCAAACCCGGCGAGCGGAAAGAGTGGAAGTAGATCATATCCCCAATAGAACCATCAGTAAGTGCAGGGCAAAATACAGGGATGTCGTTCTAAGTGGCATATTTTCAGAGAAATCAGAGCCGAAAAATGTAAATCTTCACTTTATACGCCCAATAATAGACAGACTCTTCGTTGTTAATTTCTTTCCCTAATCTTCGTATAAATGAACTGGGAGCCCAAACATTCCCGGTCTCTTTTTGTTCGGCAAGCATGGTGTCAAGGATGGGAGTGAGCCAATCTTCGAATTTGCAATAATTGTCATTTGGCACGATGAGATTCCCAATGCGATTCATTCCCTTCTTGCGTAAATTGGCGCCATCCAGATTAAAATCGGCCAGATACGTTTTTCCAAGACATTTGATGAAATCTTCTTCAATCCCACCAGCTGTTGTGACGATGGCAGCAACATGCTTGTGTTTGACGAGGTAAAGAATAATTTCACGCAAGCCGGAGGAGATCAAATTGGAGGTATAACCAAGAAAGATGTTACAGCGGGTTTGCGCTCGGACGTCAGGATGTAGATACTCGTCGGAATCATCTTCCGCCATGGGTTCATCTGACAAACGCCATTTACGCTTCATAATTTTTTCTAAAGAGATACTGGGAGGTAAGACGAAAAAACACACCATTTTGTTCACGATAGAGATTGCCTGGCCAAGACTATTTGCCTGGAACCCGATTCGTTCATAACTTTCCAAAAGTTCATGGATGGTGAGATGATTGTCAAAATTGGGACCTTGAACGGACACCGCTGTGTCAGGAATAGGGTCAGAAGGCAGTAAAACGGCGGCAGAAGCTGAACTCGGGGCTGGTGGACCTGTCATTGTAAGTTCGAGCTCAAGTAGGATATAAAATTTGTTTGTAAGGTATTTATTTATTATGCTTATGTAGCATTGCTCATCTCAACGACACCTCCAACTTCGTACCCTCCTAGCCTGGATGGACAAGGGAAACAATGTCGCTTCCTCACCATCCCCGCCTCCCGATGCCGTTGGGAGAATTCCAGAGGTTGAACTGGTTCCAAGCGCCCTCGAGGAGTCCAACCATTGCGTGGAAACAGAGAAGCCGTCCGCGCTGGGAGATGAGATTAACTCTGAAAATACAGCTGTGGACAGTAGTCCGGGGCTTTGTGACAAAAAGGCTGACATCACCACTCAGCTTGTGTTGGTAGAAGACGCAGCCACTGCAGATGATACCGTTGAGGTCGTTCTTCCAACACTAGAACTACCAAAGTCCCAACCCTTGCACGAAGTCACGGCGTCTCGCCCTTCATCTTCTACTGGAAAGACTGCCAATAACCCCCATGTCTCCCGACCGCAGTCGCCAGCGTTGTCAAACACAAGTGCCTCTTCGGCTGGCGCACATAAACGTTCCATGACGATCTCAAGAGGGCACAATGTGAACGTGTCTGTGGTCCTAATATCGAGTGCGCTGGATACCATAGCTACCTCCAAAGAAGCTAAGAGGTCCACACCGCTCCGCGAGAGCACACAGCGAGCACTGGAACTCATTAGATCAAACCAAGGTGGAGATCGACCGCGCGAAATATTTGAACCCCTTAGGCTCGCCTGCGAGACGAAAAATGAGAAACTTACCGTTGCCAGCTTGGATTGCATTTCGAAGCTCATTTCATATTCTTTCTTTGCTGAAAACGACACGGATTATGCGCACTCTATTCCGTCGCCGCCTCCTTCACCCCACCCGTCTGGCCGGCGTACCTCGACAACGGGATCACATTCCTCAATTCCGCAGCCGTCTCTGGTGGACCTCGTAGCCCATACAGTTACGTCATGTCATACAGAAACGACACCCGATCCAGTATCTTTGCAAATTGTCAAAGCTCTGCTGTCCCTTGTTTTATCCCCCACAATCATCGTGCATCACTCTTCACTCTTGAAGGCTGTTCGAACTGTGTATAATGTTTTTCTTTTAAGCTCGGACCCTGTTAATCAAATGGTGGCCCAAGGAGGCTTGACACAAATGGTTCACCATGTTTTCACTCGGTGCACTCAAGGAAGCGTCATCAAATCTTCAAGTGATTCCAACGTTCTGCTCAGCAATGAAGACAATCTTCACGTTTCAAACCCAGTATTATTCGCCCCCTCACAGTCAGAATCCACCCCACAGCCTCAGTCGAATGGAAGTTCAGATGGTCTAAACAATCTATCGAAGACGGGGACGTCCCGAGGACCTTCGCCTTTCGTCGACTTGCCAGTTGGTGAGGGAAGTGAACGTCATGGAGACGAGGCACATTCAATTTTGTAGGAAGAATATTCCTCTAAGCCTTAATTTCCATTGATTGATCCTAGACAAACCTTGGAAACAAGCATTCCCCCGGATTCGTCGCCTGTGCAGGAGCATGAAACCCATCGGCTCACATTAAACGATTTATTCATCAAAGACGCATTCCTTGTTTTTAGAGCCCTCTGCAAACTGACGATGAAACCTCTGAACACGGAGAGGTATGTTGATAGCCACGTAGAATGTGATTTTAATATTTTCCCTCTAGCGAGCGCGATCCCAAATCGCACCCCATGCGGTCGAAACTTTTGTCCTTGCACTTAGTCCTCACGGTTCTCAACTCACACATGCCATTGTTTGTGGATCCAACGGCAATTATCTATTCAAGCTCCACAAATGAAGCCACGAGTTTCGTTCAAGCCATCAATCAATACCTTTGCCTGAGTTTGAGTCGCAACGCAGTTAGCCCCGTTCCACAGGTCTTCGAAATCAGCGTCGAAATATTCTGGCGTGTTCTCGCCGGAATGCGCACCAAGTTGAAAGTTAGTGGGTTTTCGATTCACGGCGTCGAATATGCATTGATTTCTTCATTCTTAGAAAGAAATTGAGGTCTTATTACATGAAATTTTCATCCCAATTCTGGAGATGAGAACTTCTACACTTAAACAAAAGGCTGTCATTATTGGAATGCTCTCCAGGTTGTGTCAAGATCCACAAGCATTGGTGGAGATCTACCTTAATTATGACTGTGATAGTGAGGCAGCAGACAACATTTATGAGCAGTAAGTTTCTGTTCAATTTCGTCAGCATACGTAATATTGACTCTGTACTACAACTTAGCTTAATGAACATCATCTCTAAATTTGGAACCACGTCAACCCAGTCGCATCAACAGAAAGGGAATGAACCGCCCAGCCCTGCATTGAGCCCAACACCAAAAAATCAAACGGGCGCTCCAATCTCTTGGAGTAACAGTGGTCTAGCAATATCTGGAACTATGGATACGTCGACCATGGGGCTTTCTGACGCCCAACTCAGGAGACAGGGTCTTGAGTGTCTTGTCGCTGTTCTTAGATCTCTTGTGGTGTGGGGAACTGCAGCAACAGGCAAGCTGACTGACGAGGTAACTGCTACACCTTCGTCGGGCCGAACCCAAGTAGGCGATGATGCGCGTAGAGATGCTGCCATTCCAGAACGCAGTCTTGATAAGCTTCCAGTCCACAGCGGTAGCCTCGAAACACTAAGGCAACCAACACCCGATCTAGCCGATGATCCCAGCAAATTCGAGAGCGCCAAACAAAAGAAAACCACATTAATGGAGGGTATCAAGAAGTTCAATTTCAAGCCAAAGCGAGTTCGTCTATCCGTTTCTGTCCCATTTGGTTAAAACATTGACGGGTTTATGACAGGGAATTCAATTCTTACTTGAAGCCGGTTTTATTCCGAGCAAGGATCCCCGCGATATCGCAACGTTCCTCCTTACTACCGACGGTCTCAGTAAATCTATGATTGGGGAATATTTAGGAGAAGGGTAAGCCGTTGAACTAATTTGCCAATGGATGGAAACTAAAGTATTTAGTGATGAGGAAAACGTTTCTATCATGCATGCTTTTGTGGATCAACTCGACTTCAAGGACCATCCATTCGTCGATGCACTGCGTATATTCCTGCAGTCATTCCGTTTACCTGGTGAAGCTCAGAAGATCGACCGATATATGCTCAAATTTGCGAATCGATATATCGCTGGAAATTCGAAGACGCCATTCGCCAATGCCGGTGAGATTCGCGATTGCTTTTATTTTCGTACTTTCGCTGATAAGTTATTTGAAAGATACGGCGTACGTTCTTGCTTACTCGGTCATTATGCTAAACACGGACGCGCACAATCCTCAAGTAAAAAAGCGAATGACTAAAGTTGACTTCATCAAGAATAATCGTGGCATTAACGACGGTTCGGATCTTCCTGAGGAGTTCTTATCAGAAATTTTTGAAGATATAGCCAATAATGAGATCAGAATGAAGGACGAAGTTGAAGCAGGCCTTAGCTTTGTATCTACCGGACCCGGGTTCGCAAACGCGATTGCCAGCGTCGGAAGAGATTTACAAAAGGAAGCATACGTGATGCAATCGAATGGAATGGCAAACAAAACGGAGGTGTGTATCATTGGAAATGCACCTTTCCCGCCAACTGACGTTCTGCCAGGCTTTATTCCGAACGATGATGCGTTCCCAACGAAAGGGTTCCAAAGGCAGCGACCAGTTTTTCAGCGCATCGCACTTTGTTCATGTGCGGCCAATGTTTGAAGTCGCATGGATCCCTTTTTTAGCTGGCTTGTCGGGTCCACTGCAGGAGACCGACGATCTCGAAGTTGTAGAATTATGCTTGGACGGGTTCAAGAACGCCACCCGAATTGTGTGCTTTTTTGACTTGGAACTCCAACGAAACGCTTTTGTCACAACGCTTGCCAAGTTCACGTTCTTAAACAACCTTGGGGAGATGAAAACTAAAAACATGGAGGCCATCAAAGCCCTGCTGGATGTTGCAGTGACAGAAGGCAATAATTTGAAAGGGTCATGGCATGAGGTCTTGACCTGCGTCAGTCAACTCGAACACATGCAACTGATCAGCGGCGGATTGGACGTTTCCGATTCAGGAAAGAAAGGGCTTGTAGTTTCTCTACCCAATCTGTGATTCAGGGGCTGACATCTTTGCGACAGACGCACCCACAAACTACCTACAGAGGAGTTAGCCAACGAGAGTCGATCAACTCACATCACCGTCGCAGCTGATATGGTATTCTCGTTGAGCCATTTCCTGTCTGGGGTAAGTAGTCAGTTATGCGCATGCAATTTCGAACCAATTGGGCTTGTAGACTGCCATTGTTGATTTTGTTCAAGCCCTGTGCGACGTCTCATGGGAAGAAATACAGTCATCAGGTCTCTCCCAACATCCGCGGCTATTTAGCCTTCAAAAGTTGGTGGAAATCTCATATTATAATATGACCCGAATTCGGCTTGAGTGGTCCAACCTATGGGATATTCTAGGAGAGCATTTTAATCAAGTAAGCGGGTGGCATTAATTCAGCCATGTGCGCCGGCTTACCCATTGAGTTAGGTTTGTTGTCACAACAATCCACACGTTGGGTTCTTCGCTTTGGACGCTCTTCGCCAACTTGCAATGCGATTTTTGGAAAAGGAGGAGTTATCACATTTTAAATTCCAGAAAGATTTTTTAAAACCCTTTGAGTACACTATGGTCCATAATCAAAATCCAGAGATTCGTGACATGGTATTTTCCTCGTTTCTTCTCCACCAAATTAACAATAACACAGCTCTAGGTCCTTCAATGTCTACAGCAAATGATCCAAGCTAGAGCTCAGAATATGCGATCCGGATGGCGTACGATGTTTGGTGTCTTTTCCGCAGCGTCTAGGGTCTTGACAGGTTAGTGGTTGTCTGGGCATGTGACATGACTAATTTCGGATTTCTTTGAAGAACACATAGCTAGTTCTGCTTTCGAAATCGTGACTAGGCTCAATAAAGACCACTTTCCGGCGATTGTACGATATGGCGCGTTCGCCGATTTAACAGTATGCATCACCGAGTTTTCGAAAGTCAGCAAGTATCAAAAAATCAGTCTCTTGGCAATTGCGATGTTGCGAGGCATAATCCCCGTTATGTTAGAATGTCCTGAGTGTTCACTCAAGGTCGATAATCAAAATCCGGACCTGCCGATGGATGATGAAATGATTCGATATTGGTTTCCCGTTCTTTTTGGTTTTTATGATATCATTATGAACGGGGAAGACCTCGAAGTCAGGAGACTGTATGTTCTTGGTCCTCGCTGTGTGCATAATCCCTCATTTCTTTACAGTGCCCTCGACTCACTTTTTACCACGCTCAAAACTTATGGCTCAACATTTCCTTTAGAGTTTTGGGATACAGTCTGCCAAGAACTGCTTTTTCCTATGTTTGCGGTGCTCAAGTCAAGCCAAGATTTATCACGTTTCAATACGCAAGAGGACATGAGCGTCTGGCTTTCAACGACAATGATCCAAGCCCTTCGCGATCTTATTGATCTTTATACCTTCTACTTTGACATATTGGAACGTTTTCTGGATGGCCTGCTCGATTTACTGTGTGTCTGTATATGCCAAGGTACGGCTTCCCAGTGCAGATCGTCCTTCAACCGTTTCTAACGCCACATTTCTCCAAATTAGAAAACGACACCTTAGCTCGGATTGGTACATCGTGCTTGCAACAGCTACTTGAAAATAACATGACCAAGCTAAGCTCCACGCGGTGGGAAAGAGTTACAACGACATTCGTGAGGCTTTTCCGGACAACCACTCCACATCAACTATTCGATGATAACCTACGAGTTGAAATTGACGGAAACGCGCCAGAAGTCACAGAGACAGGTATCAATTATCAATGAATTTACTGAAGGTTATGGAATTAATATCCCCATCAGAATCTAATGGTCTTGCTGCCATTTTGCCTGCGCCGCTGTCCCCTAGCAGTGAGCAACCTAGAGCAGCCGCAAAAGCAACGCTCGCCGATCGACGTCGGACTTTCAAGCAGATCATTGTAAAATGTGTTCTTCAGTTACTTCTCATCGAAACAACGAATGACCTTCTGCGAAACGAGAATGTCTACAACACTATACCCCCCGAACAACTCTTGCGTCTGATGGGAGTCCTTGATCATAGCTATCAATTTGCGCGTATGTTCAATGACGACAAGGAGTTGCGCACAGGATTGTGGAAAGTCGGTGAGTAGCATGATTGAAAGTCAGCTCTGGTGTATGCAACAATCCACAGGATTTATGAAGCACCTGCCAAACCTGTTGAAACAAGAATCTAGTAGTGCTGCGACACTGGTTCACGTCCTGCTGCGGATGTATTATGACTCCCGACCGGAACATCAAACCGCCCGTCCTCAGATCGCTGAACGACTACTCCCGTGCGTAACCTGTTTATATTGCATCTTCGCGCCTTAGTAAATCATATAAGGCTTGGACTTGGAGTCCTTCAGGATTACAATAAATTACGTCCCGATACCCAAAGCAAAAATATTATCGCTTGGACGCCTGTCGTTGCAGAAATCCTGGACGGTTTTTGTCGATTTGACGACAAAGCTGTGAGTCCTCAGTGCTCACTTTTGATTTCTCTGCGTAATTGATCACGCCATAGTTCTCAAGATATCTTCCGGCGATTTATCCTTTGGCCATTGACCTCCTATCACGAGAAATGGCGGCCGAAGTTCGTTTGGCATTAAAAACATATTTTGTCCGAGTTGGGTATGCACACGGCATCATAGACGTTTCGGTATGAACATTGTAATATATTAATTCATCGTATCCATATTCCCGCATAATGCAGATAATAGGGGAACGATGAGGGTTAGTGCTGGTACCCCGTGTAAGACGGGTACACTTGACCCCATGTAGCTTGGCCAGCCATTGCTATAAATGTGAGTGTCACGAAGAAGCTGAAATTATCAATACCTACCACTGGGTCGTAGGGCGTTATACATGCCTGGATGATAGATGTCACTTTGAAATCATATGATGTAAAACGCCTCGTACCTGATGGTCGTGGGGCTGAGCTTTCTGTATCTGCTGCAAAAGTACCAGATTTCATTTGAGCGAAAACATTTGCGGGGGAAGTGTTGTTGGATGCGGAAGACGGAAGTGGTGGGACAGGCGGAGGGACGGACACGCCGTTGCTAAAAGGTGAGATGGCGCTAGGATTAAATCCTGTAGCGTCTAAAAGTGGTGTATTAGCGTAGCGTGGTTTAGAAATCGTCGATACGTACGAGTTTGCACCTGACCAAATCCAGAAGTATTCTGGAATGGGGACACAGTTCCGAAACCACCATAGCCCATGCCCGTTGGCTGAGATAGGATCGGCTGAGAAGTGGGCAGAACAGTTGCAGCTTGCTGTGGTGGGAGATATGCCAACGGAGACATCGGGTTTTGGAAAGGTGGTGCACTGTTGCTAGGCCTTGTTGGGACGAAACTAGCAAATCCTGTTTGAGTTGGTATCAAGGGTTGTAGCAAACTCTGATTGGCCGGAACGGGGGCAAAAGGTCCTCTGGGTCCATTGTAAGGTTGTGGGGAATAAGTTGGTTGAGACTGAAGTTGTCCCAAAGGAATGGGGGAAGTACCCATTCCCAACCCTGCAGAATAGCTTGTAGTAGAGAGAGCATTGATGGGCGGTGTTGCTGAAGGTGGGGGTTGCGAAGGGATCGTCCTTCTTAACTCAGCTACACGGGCGAGCTGTTGCAATACGTCATCCTCTGTCGTTTGAGCGAGACTAGGAGCCAAAGTTGCTGGTGTAGAGACCGGATGCGTTTCTTGTGGAGGGAGGGCTGTGGTAGTTGGGGTAGGTTTCGGGAATGTTGTAGGTCCGGACATAGGCGGCACAGAGGGTACTTGGGGTGTCGTGGAGGGAGGCGTTCCCACGAGAGGTTTTGTTGAACTTGGGCGATTTGTCCATGCATCGTCGTCGAATCCGCTCGGGGTAGCCAGTGCAGAGGTGGATCGAGAAGGCTGAGCAGACACTGAAGGAGGCCTATTATGGGCCGGGCTAATGGTTTGTGGAGAATTGGTTCGTTGCATCTGATCAGAAGCTGTTGTTAACCCTTCAAAATCTACATTTGACAGCGGCAAACTCTTGCTAGGCTGAGGCCGTCCACGCCTAGGATTTTTCAATACACCCCCAGGGCCTGCAAAAAGATTAGGGGCCGAAGCCCTGGGCGGTGCACCATTCTCTTGGGCCTGCAATTGTTTGGCAAGCTCCTCATCACGACGCAGCTGCCCTTGAATGGATGCACTGGCCTTGATTAAATTATCCGCAGGCTTTCGTTTTTCAATGGCTTTGGTGACCCGTATTATGTCACCTTCTCGCAATCCTAATGAACGCATTGTGGCATCAGTTATGTCAGGCAGCAGGTTTTCGTCAATCTTATCACGCTCGAATGATGCGGCGTATCGAGTGCAGTCATCCAGATCGCATTCTGCAGAAAGGAAGAAGTCGAACCAGTCAATCTTCGGCGTCTTGCGGGAGGGTTGATTTGGCGTTGGTGGCATCGACTCTCTCTTGTGGGAGATAGCGAGGGGAATGTCGTCGTCAGAAATGCCTGAACCCCTCTGTCTTTTGTTCAAGAACTTCTCCACGAAACGCATATCTTCCAGCGACATCTTTTCTGAAGGGACTTCTACAATGACACCGTTCACTTTGTGTAATCTGAGCTTGCCGTTGCTGAACCCAAGAAAGGCTGCTTCAACACGGAACTGTCCGCTGCGATCATGCCATACTCTAGTCTTTTCGGGTGGGGGCCCTGGCGAAAGTGGATGGTTACTGACTGGCTAAGACAATCGATTAGGAGAACATACGAGTGCCATCCAAAGATGATTTTGCAGCCACTGGCTCTTCTTTCGGTTTCTTGGAATCAACAGATTGAGGCGTCGATCGGCTAGGAGGGGGGTCAACAATTGGTTGAGCTTTGTGAAGATTAGCCCACGCTTTCTGGGGCGCTGACGTTGCATGAGCAGCGGCCTGTTCCTTTCGCTTTTTCCGCTCGGCTTCTGCGGCAGTCGCAGCTTCTTGCGCCCTTTGCTGAGCTCCCATTTTTTCGCGTGCCTTAGCAGCACGCTCGTCTTGCTCTCGCTGGCTGCGTTCAGCCTCCTCGCGCTCAGCGGCCACGGCAGCTTGAGTGCTTTCAAGTTCATCATCCTCGTTTTGCTTGGACGGTCGAATTTGGGCTGGAGGCGAGGTACTAATAAATGACGACTGAGAAGAAAGGATTATTTTGATTCCAAGTTCCAAAAAGCAAAATACACCTTACCTCGAGGTAAGATGCAGGAACAACTCCCTCCAATCCTTTCGAGTTTCGACATTTCCACCATTCATCGCTATCCCGTTCCAAGACCACAACCTCTTCACCTTCAGCTACTGAGAGTTCATCCTCACCATCGGCAGCAAAGTCGTAGAGAGCAACCGCTGTGTCGGCCACGTCTGATACGACCCGCTGTTCTCCCTCCTCTTGCGCCTCGTCTTCACTTGTCCTGTCTGGTATTATGACTGGGGATGCTGGAGAAAAGTGTACAGAAGCCTTCTTGCTTTCCTTCGAAATTGTGTCCAAAGGTGAAACGCCTGGTGATGATTGGGATTTATCCTCTCTCAATGGTTCCGAAAGAGCTTTGGATGACTTTAGTTTCAACACAATCTCATCCGCGTTATCTTTGGAACCAGCATGAAAGTGAAGAGTTATAGGGTATGGATCGTTTAATTCGATGTGAATATGCTTGGATTTCTCGAGGGAGACACTATCTATAGCAAGAGTCCGCCACTTTTGAACGGGCGTCTAATAAAACGTACTTTGAGATTATGAAAGTCAGAAAGAAGGGAACAGACCTTGTCAGCTTCAGAAGCAAAAAAGACAGCTCCATTTCCGACTCCCAGAGTACCCTTCTTCTTCTTTCCCTTCTTGTCGATCTCAGAAACTGACCACGTTTTGATATCATCAGCGGTCACTTTCGTGGAAGCCACTCGATCAGCAGGATCGACATAAGTGTTGACAGGTCGAGGGGGCTACGAGCTTTGAGCGACCAAAAATGCATCTATCAAACCAAGAACTTACCGAATCAGGAACGACAATTCGATTTGGAGCAGGAGGTTCATTGTCATCGAGGCTGGCCGCTTCAACATATGTTCCAGGGATGTATCCCGCTCCACCCTCAGCTTTCTGGCTTTGGACTAATATCCAATCCTCATCGGTTTCGAACACAAGTAATATCTCATCTTCATGGACAGTAAGTTCTCCGGGGGCTCTAGCTTCATAATCGTACACGACTTTTACGATAGAATTGTGATGAGCCTGTGCTGGTTGTCGGAAATCAAGAGGGTCGCGTTGTGTACGCAGACGAACCTGTTCGACGTATGCTGCAGGGACCAATCCAATGGGACTATCTGTATCCTGCGAATCAGTTTTTACCTTGACTTTCCACCATCTGAAGGTAAAACATCAGCAATTGCTAGAGAATCAGAGGAAGCACTGACTCGTCATCTACTTTCTCAATGAGAAAGAGTAACTGATCAGCAGTAAGAGCGATGTCGTCATCAGACTGAGGAGAATAATCGTATGAAGCTTTGAGAACGGCGTGGTATGGTTCTGCGTTGGCCATAAGAGCAGGTGAGTGATGCGGAATGGGCTGCGACGGCGTTGGGATATTAAGTGGTCGGGGTCACTCGTGATCACTTTCCTGAGTCTCCTACTCAACGACACCACACATATGACCCTCGCCAATATTCAAGATATTCCCGAGTATATAATGCCTTTGGATTGTCCTACTGAGAATAAGATGCCGTTGCGCAAAGGATCAGTCCGAGTCACAACAAAAGCTTATTTAAAAATTCAGATAACAACTCCAGAACAACTCTCTTCTCCTCCCGCCATGAGTAGGCTCAACGCAGGTGCATTTGAATTCATTCCGGGACGAGGCTTCATAGCCCCCCAGCAACGGACAGCACCACCACCTCCCGTCGAACGACCGGAGCAGACTGAAGCACCCCCACCGCCTCCAACGATATCGCTCAACATCGGCGGGTCAAGGGCTCCTCCTTTTGCCCCCGTTCCTGCTACAAGAGCTCAAGAGCCAGCTCCGGTCGCAAAGTCACCTGCTCCGGCTACAATCGTGAAGATCGATACACTGGCAGCGTCATCGAAAGCGTTCACAACCGAAAAGGCGAAAACAGACACTACAGTGATAGCGCAGGAAGTCAGGGCTGTCGCTGATCAGACTGTTCTCGAAGATCTGTTTGGCACTCGTATGTCCGGCTCTCATCGTAAAGCTAACTCTAAATCTCCTCAGTCAAGGAACATCTGAATATCGTATTCATCGGCCATGTTGATGCCGGAAAAAGTACAATGGGGGGAAACCTCCTATATCTGACAGGAATGGTAGACAAGCGTACCATGGAAAAATACGAAAGGGAGGCAAAAGAAGTGGGCCGTGAGTCATGGTACCTTAGTTGGGCACTGGATTCAACACCACAAGAGCGATCCAAAGGCAAAACTGTTGAAGTTGGTCGAGCCTATTTTGAGACAGAGGCTCGCCGATACACGATTCTCGATGCTCCTGGACACAAGACATTCGTTCCATCGATGATCAGCGGTGCAGCTCAAGCAGACGTGGCTATTCTCGTCATATCTGCTCGCAAAGGCGAATTTGAGACGGGATTTGAAAGAGGAGGGCAAACTCGTGAACATATCATGCTGGTCAAGACCGCTGGTGTTTCCAAGATCATCATTGTGATCAACAAAATGGACGACCCCACTGTTGGCTGGGACAAAGGTCGATACGACGAGATTAAGGACAAATTAACACCTTTTGTCAAAGCGGCCGGGTTCAATCCAAAAACCGATGTAACTTTCATCCCCGTGTCTGCATACACCGGCGTAAATCTCAAAGAGAGAGTTTCGAAGAGTATATGCCCATGGTTTGAGTAGGTGAACCTTATTTTTTGTTAACGTGTCTCTCAAAATACTTTCCAGCGGCCCATCTTTTCTGGAACATATCGATAAGATGCCAATGGTCGATCGCAAGATTCACGCTCCCCTCATGATGCCTATATCTGAGAAATACAAGGACATGGGTACGGTCGTCGTAGGAAAGGTTGAATCTGGTCACCTTCGAAAAGGCGACGCCCTCATTCTCATGCCGAACAAAGAATCCGTGGAAGTTTCAGCAATTTACAACGAAGTGGAAGAGGAGGTTAATCAAGCTCTCTGCGGTGACAATATCAGAATTCGGCTGCGGGGTGTGGATGACGAGGATATCAGTCCTGGTTTTGTGCTCACGAGTCCGCAAAAGCCTATCCATGCTGTTCGTCAATTTGAAGCCCAGCTAGCTATTCTGGAGCACAAGAGTATCATCTGCGCAGGATATTCGGCTGTAATGCATATTCATACCCTAGCGGAGGAAGTCACTTTGCCTGTATGGCCTCTGCCTGTTCACAAACCACACAGCTCAACA
>Ga0307507_10007254_pt1 | contig 16262 bp, 7 predicted proteins | sample 7_EM_MG_FD_207223 | JGI IMG/M metagenome (GOLD analysis project Ga0307507, IMG submission 207223) | Populus trichocarpa ectomycorrhiza microbial communities from riparian zone in the Pacific Northwest, United States - 7_EM | ecosystem: Host-associated > Plants > Roots > Unclassified | place... | reverse complement strand
CCATCGCTATATTATATTAAATTATCTAAAATAATAATATTTATTTTGCTAGCCTTATAAATAGCTTTAAAGTAGCTTTTATTTATTTAAAATATGCTATTAGTATAAAAGAGGTAAATATAATTGTGGTTGCCAAATGCGCAGATTGCTGGCAGGTTGCGCGCAGGCTGCGTGTCAAAAAAACACGACATAGGCTAGTCGGTCGAGTTGCCAAATGCCCTCAACTGCGCGCCAATTGCGTCAACCACCAACCATTGAGGCTATTAGGAGGGTACCATATTTTCCCGATGCTTATATAAGTCCTATAGAGTTAATAGGTTCCCATAAGGGCTTAGTAAAGCCTCTCCATTTTGTAAGGTATATATATTTACGTTTCCGTTTATTATACTTAATGTTATTAACTCTTTTAACAAGGTATTTATTCTTACTATCCACTTTAACCGGTAGGGGAGGGTCTTAGATCTATCTAGGTAGGGCGTCTAATATAGGGGTGGTAGGGTAGAGGACTGACGTATAGAATATAGGGTAGATTTTAACTGTATTAGGGAGCTTTAGTTAGTAGGCATAAAGAGAGACAACTTTTTTAACCTTATAAGGGCCGGCATTCTTCTAATTAAGTTTCTTAGTTAGTTGTTTTGTGTTTAAATTTCTTATATCTAGCCAGACAAAGTTACTAATTTAGTAAGCTAGTGCTAGGGTTCAGTTTTTATTTGCTATGGCTTTATAGATAGACTAGGCCTATATTATTTTATTAGTAAGGAACTCTTATAGTCCTTCTATCTTCTTTATAAATTTATTTACTTCTGTAACTTATAAGGCCTAATAAGCTAGGCAAGGAACATTACTAAAGGGTTTAAAACCTATTTATAGGTGCTGGCTATAATTAGCCAGATCTTTGTGGTTTCTAAGACAAAGTTATTTATAGTAAACTCAGTAAATACAAGCCAGTCTATCAGTCGTCCTGTAAATATAACGTGTATATCCAAATATACTGTTCCATTATAGCATTTGCACATTCTATTTAACCATCTGTTTTTAGGTAGTAAGCTATAAACAACAGTACTTTAATGCGGAGTTAGGTAGTTAGTTCTTTCTAGAACACTAAAATAAACTAGCGGCCTCTATTAGAGATGATCGTTTTAGGGAGCCTATAGAGTTTCTATATATAATCTAGGAACAGTTAGGTAACAGTAGGTGTTAATATATTAGGGCAGGCAATTAAGTGTCTTATCTTAGATAGTCGGTCTATAACTACTATAATGTTTATATAGCCTTTGCTTATAGGGAGATTAACAATAAAGTTAATTAAGATATCCTTCCATCTTTAGTTTGGAATAGGTAGTGGCTTTAAAAAGCCATTATATATCTTGTGTAAAGCTTTAGCTTATTAGTAGGTATAACAGCTAGAGACGTATCTTTGTATTATGTTATACATATTTAGCTAATGGTATTCTTATTAGAGCAGTTACAGGGTTTTCCCTCAGCCTGGGTAACTAGCTACTAGTAGATTATATATATATTTAAGGAGCTTAAGCTTAAGTTTGTTATGGTTAGGTACTACTAGGCGGTTCCAATAGTACAAATGGTCTCTATAGGCTTTGCATTTACTTAGAGAAATCCTTTTAGAGCGTCTAATGCTATCTTAGATTAGCTTAAGTGTCTCTTAAATAAACTCGTTATTTAGGTATTCATCAACTATTATCTGCTCAATTAATTAATTAGTTATTTTAAGGACGCGTATTATAATATCTTTAACGGGAGGGTTAAATAGCTTAGGGTAAAGTAGGGTTTAATTATGGTAGGCATATACTTCTTCTTATACTAGTATATCTTATAAATATTAGATTAGGGTATTAGGTTTCTAACCTTAAACGCCTAGGCGGTATATAATTAAGAATTGGAAATAAGATAGATATTCTAACTAGCGGGCCTAATAATAACTTAACTGTTTTATGGTCGTAAAGTACTGTAGATTCTTATAGTCGCTAAGGACCTTAATTAGAAATCTAGTGCCTTCCAGTTTAGGTCGCCATTATTTAAAACATCTAATAATAGCCAAAAATTCCTTATTATAGATCTTATAGTTATATTTAGCTAGACTTAGTTGTTTTAAGAAGTATGCTATAAGGTGCAGTATTCCTTCCTTATTATACTAGGACAGAATGCCTCTAGTAATATAGTTAGATAAGTCAGCCTCTATAACACTCTTTTAGTTTAGGTTAAAGTGTTAGAGTACAGGTACAGTAGTAAATATAACTTTTAGGTAGGTAAAGGCCTTCTTATATTCTTTATTAAAGATAAAGGCTTTATCCTTTTGGGTTAAAGCTATAAGGGGTGAAACTAGGGCGGAGAAGTTATTAATAAACTATTAGTAGAAGTTAACAAATCCTATAAAGGCTTTTACGTCCTTAATATTCTTAGGTTCTTACCAGTTTATAATTACTTTAATCTTCTTTAGGTCCATTTATATACTATTTATAGAAATAATAAGTCCAAGGTATAGAACTTCCGTTTTATAGAACTCGTATTTATTTATATTTAATTATAGGCTAGCTTTATATAGGGCTTCTAGGACAAGGTCAACGTATTTCTTATATTTAGCTAGGTTATTACTGTATACTAGGATGTTGTTAATATAAGCAGTACAGAAAACGTCTAGGTAAGGTCGTAGGGTATTATTTATAAAGTATTAGAATAAACTTGGGGCGTTTATAAGGCTAAGCAGTGTTACTAAATATTTAAATAGTCTGTATCTAGTACGGAATACAGTAAGCTATTTATCTCCCTTTATAATATAGAGGCGGTACTTTTGAAGCTCTTGCTACACCTGGCCCAAAAAGACCAAACCAACCAAAAGAACCCTGAAAAACACCCTGATAATCCCCTGAGATGCATATATTATAGGGAAGGCACAGGTAGAACAACGGTGGTACGCAGTTGCGCGCAACCGCCAGACCTATACCCAATAATGGCCCCCTATAATAACAATAAGGACAGGCGAATACCACACTAGAAAGCGGAAATACCCTAATTAAGAAGGCATCTGATAAAATATAAAGCCTATTAGACGCGTCTAATATCTGGAACTATAGGGGAGTATCTATTAGCTATTACAAACTAATACAGCTAGCAGAATGGCTCTAGTCTAGCGAACCTTAGGTGCCCCTCTAGCAAACCCTTAATTAAATCCTCTAACGGCTAAATAAAATCAAAGATAAATAAAACCCCCTTTAATAGGCGAACCGTACCTAGGCCGCCGTAGCTATGCTTCTATAGCATAGGGAAGCTACCCCCCTAAAGACAATAACTGGGTATATAATTACAATATAACCAAATATAGAAAAGGCAGAGGAACTTAGGGGATAATCAGAAACAGAAGTTCTTATAAAGATTTATAAAGAGGTCCACAACACCGTTACAGTCCAACACCTTAGGAGTAAAGATATTAGAGTCACCCTAAAGGACTAATAGGTAAAGGAACGGGCTGTAAAGGCAGGGGACAGGCTAGGAGAGCGTATTAGCATAAAAGTGCTTTGTGAAGATTACCTAGTTAAAGTCCTGTTGGTTCCCATAAGCCTTAGGGTAGAAAGGGGACGCCAGATAGACAATACAGCAACTATATAGGAGATAGTAAAACAAACAAAACGCCTTATACTAGGACTTATAATTACCCAGATCTAATAGCTTTAACAGGAAAATATAAACCAAGCATATAATAAGAACAATAAGAGGATATAAGGGGCGCTAGAGACTCGCTAGGGAAATAATAAACGAATATATAGCTCCCTTATTATCAGTGTATATACACTAGGAATGCAAAAACTTCTTATCCAAAAAGGAATAATTATAAATGGCCTTATATACAACATAAGGCTCTATAACCATAGACTACGCCTAGAACAATGTTATTGCTATATATAATAGGGACACACCTAATCCACATACGCAGTATAGGTGTGCTACGGCCACTATACAGGCCCCTATAATATAAGACAATGTATAAATTAAGACCAAATAAAATGCGCAAACTGTTACCGAAGTACACATAAGGCGTGGGAGAGAGAAGACTGTATTAAATATAGGAGACAGAAGGAAAGGGCTTAATAGCTACGGGAATAACTGCACGCTAGGTTATATAAATGGAAACAATAGGCAATAAGCTAGGGGGACGCAGGTGTCTTCCTAGCATTTCCTACCTTTAATACTAGGGGGCTAAGCTAGCTATCCTAAGCCTTAACGGGCTAAAAGCGACGCTATGTGATATTACTAGACCGAACAGGGACATAAGGGACATATAGGACACAAGGAAGAGGACGCCTAGTAAAAAGACCCCTATGGATAGCTACGGCAAGTTTAAGGCCGGGATAATTAAGAATTAGATTTAACGCGGCAAATATAATATATATAGCTGGCTTATAAGGGGCATATAGCTAACTGGCGAGAACGGGGGAAGAACTAGAGGCAATAACAAACTTAGATTTAGAAAGGCTAGTAGGAACACAAAACACAGAAATGGAAAGCTCTATACAAAATAAGTAGTAGCCAGGGAGTAAACACAGGAGATAAAAGTTCTAAACATTTTAGAGAAAGTGGAAACGGAAGAAGTAAGAAGTAAAGGAGAGGCAAAGGACCCCTACTAGGGGTCCGCCACTTAACCATTATATAGTACAACTGCGGCAATACAAACCACTATCTAGCAAGGCCCCTACTAGACAGTTTAGACCTAGAGAAACACCATATTCTTACTATATAAAAGCCGTATTATAATACCTATACATAATTAATATACTGCCCCTAAGGATTCTAGCTCCTATATAAACCAAAAGCAGCTATACGCGTATGCTTTATAATTAGTAAAAATATTAGCCTTGCCTTATAGTTATAGCAGGCAGTTAACCTAGATATTGCAGTTATAACCATCTAGATATATAGAGGACTAGTATAAATTATTAATGTCTATAACCCTAGGGTTAAAGGGATAGTATAGATAAAGAACATTATATCTATAATAAGCTTGCTAGAAACTAAACATATAGAGTCTATTTTACTAGGAGACATAAACCTCTACCACCTATAGTGGGGGGGCATCTATGTTGCTGCTAATTAATAGGTAGAGTACCTACTAAGAGCTATAGATAACGGGGGCCTTAAGCTAGCTACCCCCCTAGGTGTAATTATATGGCAATAGGGCACTGCTAAAAGTACAATTGACCTTACAATTATAGACGAAAACCTATACTAGAGACTTAAAAGGTGCTCCCCTAAAGAAGAATGGGCACTTACTTTAGACTATATCCCTATTTAGATATAACTAAATCTGGACATTAAGGCGTAACCAAATAGTAAAAGATATGTAATAAGGAAGCTTAACGTAGATAGCTTCCTTAATATAATTAAACAATAACTCTAAGACCTAGAAGAAATCCACCTAATACTAAACAAGCGAGGCTTATTGGCTACCCCTAAGGAAATTAATTAAAAACTAGAAAGGATCTAGGCAGTAATTAAAAGTAGGCTAAAAGAGCACTGCCTAGTTTTAAAACCAGGCCCCTATACGCGATATGCATGGTCCGTATAGTGCGCGGCCCTTGTAGCCGGCCAACAATGAGTAAGGAGGAAATATATAAGCAGCCACGATTTTAAGGACGAGAGATAATATAAAGACACAAGAAACTAGCTAAAGAATACCCTAAAAAAAGAAGTAAGGAATAACTAGAGACAGTTTATAAATAAACACACTACTAACCTAAGTCTCCCCTATAATAAGGGCCTTTGGACCATAGTGAAATAGGTAAAGAAAAAGGTGGGATACCTAGTAGAAGATCCACACCTATTACCCCTATAAAGAGTAGGCGAACTATAGGCTATAAGTAATAATAATAAAAAGGCAAAGATCCTTATAGAAAGATTTTTCCCTTAACCGGCTCTAGCAGACCTTAGCAATATTATTAGTAAAACACCGGTAACTTGCCTAAAGGTTAACAGCGATATAACAACTAAAGAAATAGCTAGAACCATTAGCCGCCTCTTAAATAATATAGTACTAGGACTAGATAGGATTCTAAATAAAGCCCTAAAGACCTATGGACCACTTATAGCACCTTAGCTTGCAGACATAGCTAGAGCATACTTTGCAATAGGCTACTACCTATAACTTAGAAGATCTATAACAACGGTTGTCTTATAAAAAGAAGGTAAAGCAGACTACTTAATCCTAGGAAGCTACCGCCCTATTGCTTTAGAAAATACCCTAAGCAAGATCTTAGAAAAGGTTATAGCGGACCATATAGCAGACACGGTAGAGGAACATGCCCTACTACCATAAAGCTAAATAGGGGCAAGAAAGAATTGCTTAACGCTATTAGCACTTACACTACTCACTACTACTATTAAAACTGCATAGGCTATGTAAAAGGACTTTATAGTATTAATACTTAGCCTAGATATTAGCGGCGCCTATAATAATATACCCTATAAGCGTCTCCTATACATCTTTAGGGCAAAGGGCTTCCTAGAATAGATTATTTAATTTATTTAAGGATTTATAGGCTAGAAAGAAATATTACTGGTTTTTAGCGGATACTAGAGCCCCCCTATTATAGTTATAACAGGAATACTATAAGGATTACCTCTGTTGCCTATACTCTTCCTCTTCTTTATAAGCAACCTGCTTAACACCTTTAAGGAAGGGGCGACCTAGGGGATAGGCTTTATTAATAACATAAACCTAATTATATATAGGCCAACAGCCGCAGAGAACTGTAGGACACTAAAGAAAGCCTATAACACCTATATAGAATAGGTAAGATAATATAGAGTCCAATTCTTACCAGAGAAATACCAGCTAATTTATTTTATAAGAAAACGTAACTAATCTGCAGATCTTTAGCATATAATCTATATTTAAGGCTTTAGGGGTTAACCGGTTTAAGGCCTAAGGGTATTAGGAGTATAGGTAAACAGCAAGCTCTAGTAGAGCGTATATGCGGCACAAGCGGCCTGTAAGGGCTAAGTATAGTATATCGCCATGTCCAGGATTGTTAATTCTATATAGGGTCCATACTTCTAGAGGTTATACCTACTATATATAGCAGTTGTCTGGCTAACCATGACGTATAGATCTAGCATTTGGGCCACTAGAGAAACTAAAAAAGGCCCCCCTAAATTACTCCTTAAACTACTCTAAAAGGTCCAAACAGCCTGCCTTAGGAGTATAATAGGCGGGTATAAGTAAACGGCCACAGCACTGCTTAAAAAGGAAGCTAATATTCCCCCCTTATAACTATATATTGAAGCTAATGTAATATAAAGGGTACAAAAGGAACGCAACTCTAATATTATAAAGTATATTAAGACACGCCTAAATAAACTATAGAGGGACCCTAGGGTGCCCTATAGGAGAAGGAACTAACAACCCTAAAGTAGGGAAGATATATTAGGAAAATAGGTAAAGAAAGCAGAAGAAGAATAGTACGGCGCTAGGGCCCAGGCCTATATAGAGAAGAAAGGGAGACGCGTAAGAGGCCAGCAAAGACAATAGTAAGGGAGAGAAAGGAGCCAAAGTAGAGCATAAAAGAGTACTGGAAAACCATCTACCGTAATATAATACTGGTTGGACCGACGCTGGAGAGACAAATAGGAGTTAAAGGTATAGAGGTAAACTTAGATAAGGGGAACCTAAGCCATAGCATAGGTAATGCTATGGGGGGTAAATACCTAAGGGCTCTAAGAGGGCCTAACAAAGGCAGAAAATACAATGGCAATACTCTTAAGGACAGGAATAATAGGACTAAAAGATTGGCTTTACTAGGTGGGTGTCCTAGTGGGTAGCCTAAGGTGCAAATGTGGCTAGCCAAGATAGACACCAAAACACGTAATACTGTTATGCCCCTTATATACTGGCTGAGAAGCAATGCTCTTAGTAGCTGGCATAGAAAACTATAATACACTGCTCTTAACGTAGAAAGGCCTTAAGGCGGCTACCTGGTGGCTTATTGGCTAAAATGTGCTAGACCAGTTCTAGGTTGCAAAGGAAATAGTAATGGAAGGCAAAGGGGCGAGTAATAGGCGCCCCCTAATAACTCTACAGGAGTAGAGTACAGTGTGTAATACTAGCGCGTCCGTAGGTTTGTTACAGCAGCAGTGATTCCCAAGGAGGTTAAAAAGTAAGGTAGTAGAGCACTACTGGTAACTTACAGGCAACTTATAAGCAAGCCCCAAAAGGCGGGGAGACGGATTATGGGGTTTTCTTAAATAGAGTTTTCTCCCTATATGTATATAAGGAGTAGTCCGCGTGGGCCCAACAGGGATCCGAATCGGACGTTAAGCAATAAATAATAATAATAATATAGAGGCGGTTAAATGCGTGGATAAGGTTGAGTTTTATATAGTAGCAAGCCTTACTTAATTAGTTTAGTGTCTTTTAAATTAACAGGAGTGGGTACTAATTCTTAATAGTAATAGTGTTAAGAGCTTAGTAGTCTATATAAAAGCGCAGACCGCTGCTAGGTTTCTTAACGAAGAGTATAGGTGCAGCTATAGGCAAAGAGCTTACTCTAATAAATCCTTTACTTAAGTGCTCATCTAAGTACTTTTATAGTACTTTAAGTTTGTTCTGGGATATTCTATATAGGGGTCCAAATCCTAGCTGTTTTTCTTCTTTAAATACAATCTTGTGGTTATATAGTTGGTATTCTGCTAACTTATTAGCTTCCTTTTATAAGAATACCTCTAGGTGCTTATAGTGGCATACTGGTACTTTTATAGCAGGGTTAGTATGCTTCTTTAGTGCTAGGGCCCTTTTAATATCGGCTATTATAATGGCAAAGATTATATATTTAGGTTTCCTGGCGAGTTATGCTAATAGGGTAGCTCTAATTATATAGATATCTAAGGTATTAAGTGGGCTTAGATTATCCTTAGTTTCTTATATAGTTTTAGGTTTAGTATTGGGTTTAGTATTAGATATAGAGTTAGTATTAGATTTAGGTTCGGGTTCTTTAAGTATCCTTTTTATAGTAGAATACCAGTTCTTCTGGTACTTTTATATATTAAGCTTAAGCTTTTACTTGGTCTAGGGCAGTGGGGTAGTTAGGGTTAGTTTATATAGTTTAGTGTGACTTTTAGGTCCTTAATAGACGTTAGCGGAAATCTTATATTAGTGGAATTTAGTGGAATTCTTAGGTAGGTGGAATTGGGTGGACTTTTTAGGTATAGGGTAGATATTAGTAGAAATTTTAGACTGGTGGATCCTGGTGGATTTTTTAGATTTTAGTTTAGAGTTTAAGTAGTAAGTTATAAAACACTTCCGCTTATAATAGGAGGCGGTAAATAGAAGCTTAAGGTTATCCTAATTAATAGTTACCTTATAAAGCTTTATCTAGGGTTGTCTAAGGATTACTAGGTAACCTAGGGTAGTTATAAAAAGCTTAATTAATTCTTTATAGTTTAGGTATTAGAGTCTTAGGGCCGCTATATAAGTAATACGGCCTAAGATAGTGCGTTTGCTATTAAATCCAAATATATTAATATGCCGGTTAAGGGGTGTTAGGGTAAACCTATTGTCTTGCATAAAGATCTTATTAATAAATCCTATATCGCTAGCTCCTATGTTAATTAGAACTTAAGTATTAGCCTATTAACCTTTCTGCTAAAGACGGCAGTTAATGGTTATACTATAATCCTAAAAGTCAGGTTTTATAATATCTAATGCATTTAACAAGATCCTGTAATATAGCTGTCCTAAAGAGCAACTTAACTCTAAAATGTGCCTTTTAGTGGTAAGTGGGAAGGAGTTCCTATAAAACGTCAGTTATAACTTCGTCCTTATAAGTGGTGCTTATTAGACGTGGGGCTAGAGCTAGGTAAAGATTAGGGATAGTGACTGGAGGATTAATATGGTAAACAGTTGTTAGTGTTAGCCGTTTATAAGTTGTGTTGGGGCATAGGGATAGAGCAGTATCTTAAGATATATTCCTTGCTTCCGCATTTAAAGCAAAGGCCTAGCTTAATGCGTTATTCTTATTTAGGGGACCCTAGTAGAGCGTATCCTAGGGTCCCTGTGTTAATATCCATAGCGTTAGGGTGCTTAGGCTAAGATAATGACTTAGTGGACATTTACGGGGCTGTTGTATTATATTAAGGAGTGGACTTTGGTGTTAGGCGTAGTATATCATTGTACCGTTTATTAATGATGTTTGCGTAGGCGTTAAGGGCTCCTAGTAGGTCTATACTAATTAGGAAGGTTTTTAGTTTAGGGCTTAGAGATTTAATAAGGCTGTTAATTAGTGCGGAGTTATTCTAGCCCGTTTCTTTTACGTAACAATTAAATTTGGAAAAGTATATTAGGAAGCTTTTCTTTTCTTTTCTTAAGTTATATAGTTTATCTTCCTTTAAGCGGTAGCTTAGCAGTTTAGGTTACCGTATATAGCTTTAAGAAGTATAACTAGGCTTTGTACTAAGTTTAGCTGGAGAGGTTTAATAAGGTTAGCTGCGTCTCCTCCTAGTTGACTTAGGGCGTAGTAGAGTTGGTTGGCTTTAGTTAGGTAATAGTTAGCATTACTAGTTAGCTTATTCTTAAGCCGGCTTAAAAATAACTAAAGCTCTCATTGTTTGCTAGTAAATACTAGAGGGTCTAGTAGTTTTTTAGATTATTATAACGCAGTAGTTGGTTCTACTAGTGGGACAACTATTGCTGGTTTAGGGCTCGCGTTCCGCGTATTGGCTTTTAGTAATAGTAATTGGTCTTAAGGGCTTAGCGTGGGCGTCTTAAGGGTGCGGATTTCTTCTTAAAGGGCCTTAATTATTTTCTGGTACCGTGCTTCTTGTTTAGCTTACTGTTAAGCTATAGCAGCTTGGTTTTGTACAAGGGCGTCTATAAAGGACTTTTGTATATCTGCCAATTGTTCCTAGAGTGCGGATATAATGTCAGCGGCCGTTATAGGGGCTTTAAGGTTGTTCTGCATTTTGAATAGGGCGGGGCGGAATATAGGTTTTTTTTTAAGGTTTTAACGCAACGTAGTATCACAGAGTAAGTATAAGTGGTAATAATATATAACGAAGTAGATATTATTAAGCTATGTATATAAACTGTGTAATAAGATTAAGACGTTATATAAGGAGAGAAGGTAAGGAAATAGGAAGAAAGGGTATATATTGTTAGTTTGGTTGCTTAGTTAATACATACACGGAGCAGAATAGGATTTAAGTAGCGGTCCTGGCAGAACTTAGCAGGATTTGGTGGACTTGGCAGAATATGGCAGAATTCGGCAGATTGCCGTTAGATTGTCGTCTTGCGGTCAGTCTCTTCTTGCTGCGTTGGTGGAAACAGGTAGAAACAGGTGGGAATAGGTGGACGTGTATAAGGTGTCACGGAGGTGTCCTATAACAGGAACAACCCAATACCTATATTAAAACCACAACACCAATTAATCCTAGGAGGATTTAATTTATTAGCCCTAGCCTTAACCCCTAAAGGGAAGACTAGTGGCTTAAAAGACTACAATAACTATAAGGTGGACATTAATAATATCTTATCTTTTATTAACTATATAACCACGAATAAACAAGCTAAAGGGCTACTACCCATTAAGATTAAGATATAAGACGCCAAGATATTTATAAAAATAGTAGTATAAGAATCTAATAAATACTACCGCCTTTTATAGAACTACTATCTAAAGCTTATATAAGCTAAGATGCGTACTGCCTAAGATTATAATATTATTTAAGACCTACAAGCTTATAAGGCGCTCGCTAATAATATACGCTAAAAGATTAAAGATAACCTTTACACATTTAAACGCGACGTCTAATAATTAAAAAAGGCTAAGATTATACAGATTACTATAGTTACTAAAAGAGAGGGTATAATTAAATACCTACAATCTTAGCTTAATAAGTATATTTATAATAATACTAGACACCTCTCTACCGTATATAACGCCACCTAAGTCTCTACGCCCCCAGTAACCTTACCTACTTAATACTTAATAGAGGGTTAGCGCTAAGCAGCTTTACCTAACGGAAACCCCTAATATAGCAGCAGCGACAATAAAAGCTATAATAATTAAACCTAAACTGCTACCGTAGAGTCCAATATACGCTACCCTAACCCCCTAATCTTTAAAGGTGACCGTAAGGAATATAGCTACTAGAAGATATAAATCCGCGAGAAACTAACCTAAAGCGCCTACCTTTTCCCTATAGAAGATACTAAGATTGGCTATATTATTGGACAAATAAAGGGCATCCCGTTTAATAGGCTTTTCACTTAATAAAAGACTAGTAGTCTTAAAAAGTGGCAGTCCCACTAGGAAGTCCTTAGTAACCTTAACTAAATATACTACAACCATAACCTAGTAGCCACTAGTTAAGCTAAACTATATACCCTAAAGATAGGTCCTACTAAATTATTTAATAAGTTTTATATTAAATTCTAGGAATATACTAAAGTCCTTACCTAAGACAACGCTAAAGACTAAGAAAATCTTCTTAAAAAAGTCACCTATTATCTTAGTTACGCAACCACTAGCTACAACTATAACAACGTTTATAATATAGTAGCAGCCCTATAGAAGATTGAACAACGGCTAAACTAGATTGCTACTGCAAACCCCTACCTAAAGACCTCCCTATAAAAGCCCTCTAGACCTACTAAATTACTAACGCCTACTACCTTAAGCAACACTACTAGTTTTAATATTAACCTCTCTATACTAGCCTTCCTAAAGAAGCTACTAGATAGAGAGCGTGAGCTACTCTAAAAGCTAAGGCGTTGCTATAGATGCTATTAAGAAGGCTATTATAGCTATAGCCCAAACTGCCTAATAGCTAGGTTTAGTAGCCGCCATTAAATACCTAACCCTATGCCCTAGACACTAAATATATTGCTATATACCGCTACTGCATAAGACAAAGATGTAGTAATAGTAGTAGAATTAGACGCGGAAGCGGAAAACGCAAAGTCCTAGCCCTAAGTTATGGGTTGGGACACTCTAATAATAGAGGGATCTATATATTGGCTTACTTAATAAATAGCTTAATAAGAATAGAAGGACAAAAGCAAATAGTCTTACCTATAGAGGGAACTACTGCTAAGAAATAAGATAAAACCTATTCTATAATTGACTGCGGAGCTACTAATAAATTTATAAATACCTAATTTGTACGTACTTATAACCTATCTACTTTACACCTTGCTAAAGCCCATGCCCTATAACTTACTAACAGTAGTTATACTATATAGAAGATTACCTATATAGCACAACTCTACCTAAACATAAACGGACATTAGGAGGAGCTCTAGGCCTATATTACACCACTTATAAACTACCCTATTATCCTTAGAATAAACTAGCTTAAGCAGTATAACCCCACCATTAACTAGAAAAAAAGAGAAGTAACTTTTAACTTTAAATACTGTAGAGAGACCTACCTAGGATATAGCTTAGTCGTTTTTATTTACTCCCCAAAATATTAACCTAAGGAACCCCTTATCTCTCTACCTATAACTAACTACCACTATATAAGCGCCGTAGCCTTTTACCGCATAGCATGTAGGAAAGGCTAGATTATTGCTATAGCTTCCTAATTATAACTATATAAACTTAATAAAGAATAGGATTATGTCCTCTATAGTAACAAGATAGACATAGTTAACTTTCTAGAAGATAACGCCCCTATAGAACTCCACGGACTTTTACCCTTAAACTTTAAGAAGTTTATAAGGCCTAAAAAAGAACTTACTAATAAGGAACTCCATAAACTTCTCCCTAAGATATACTATTACTATATTAATCTCTACTTACAAAAGAGCGCTAATATACTTGCCCCACATTAACCCTACAACTATACCATTAACCTTAAATAAGGAAAAACACTACCTTATAAAAGACCCTACCTAATATTAAAAGAAGAGCTTCTAGTTATAAAAAAGTATATTAATAAGCACCTTAAAAAAGGGTTTATTTGTCCTAGTATATCCCTATTAGCTATCCCCATCCTCCTTACTAAAAAGCTAGGAAAAGTCATCTAGTTCTACATTAACTATAGAGGACTTAACGCTATTATAATTAAAAACTAATACCCTATACCACTTATACATAAGACCCTTAAGCGGCTTAGTTAAGCTAAAATTTATACTAAGCTTAATATTATCGCCACCTTTAACCACCTTTAAATACAGGAAGGTAATAAATAAAAGACTATATTCGCATTGCGCTTTAGTTAATTTAAATACGCTATTATACCCTTTAGGGTATATAACGGTCCAGGTAGTTTTTAAAGCTACATTAATACACCTTATAAGACTACCTTAATAACTTCTACTTCGCATACCTAAACAATATACTTATCTACAGCAACAACCCCTCTAAGCATACTAAGCACGTTTAAAAGGTCCTATAACGCCTTAAAGACATAGGACTATATATTAAAATAAAGAAGTGCAAATTCTTAGTTATAGAAGTAAAATACCTTGGACTAATTGTTACTACTAAGGGTGTCTATATAGACCCCAAGAAGGTATAAACAATTACTAAATAGTAAGCTTTTAACTGCATTAAAAACGTACAAGCCTTCCTTAGTCTTGCTAACTTCTATTAAAAATTTATATATAACTTCTTAGGCATTATAGCACCATTTATAGTAATAATATAAACAAAGGGCCTTTCTGCAAAAGGAAGAAAAATATACCTACGTTTTACCTAAACGCCTAAATATAAAAAGACATTTTAAAACCTTAAAGATGCTTTCACTAGAGCACCTATCCTAGCTCACTTTATATTAAGACGGCAACTCTACCTTAAAACTAACTCCTTAGACCACATTAACGCAGGTATCCTTTCCTAAATAGGTAACAATAGCCTCCTCTACCTAGTCGTATTTTACTTATCTAAGCTTATACTATAAGAGTATAACTATAAGATCTATAATAAAGAACTCCTTGCAATTATATAGGCGTTTAAAGAATTTTAACTAAAACTCTCCTTAGTAGAACTTAACCAGCCAACTAAAGTCTTTACGGATTATTATAACTATAAAGCAACTAAATTAACGCCAAGCACACTAGAACGAATTCCTCTCCAGTTTTAACTTTAAAATTATATATAGGCTAGGAGTATAAGGTACTAAGCCTAATAGCCCAATACGCCGTTTACAAGACCTTCCTTAGTTAGAAGATAATCCCTATAATTAATTCCAACAATAGATAATCCTAAAAGCACGGAACTTGGCCTTAGGCATACTACCTAAGACAGAACTAACCGCACCTTAACTTTATACCATAGAACTAGAGTTACCCCCTAAAATTAACAAGCTTATTACCACAGCATATAACACCTCTGTTAACCTATTACTGTATTAACTAATTACCACAAAGACCGCTAGCACCTATACGCTACCTACTAACCTCTAAAGCTTAGGCTAGATTAATATAGCAGCCTTAGAAGTAAAAGAGAACAGGCTCTATTATAGAGGCCGTTTATTTCCAACTTAGAAGACCTATAACGGCAACTAATCTAAATGGCCTATAACCTTTATTTAAGCGGCCACCTAGGTGAAGAAGGAACCTATAAGCTCCTAAGCAAATACTACTTCTAGCCTAAAATAATAGACTTAGTTAAACGCTTTATAGGCGCCTGCTATAGTTATAAGCGTGCTAAGGTATTTTACATAAAGTACCAAGGATTACTATACCCTCTACTGGTACCTATACGCTAATAGGTAGATATTACTATAGATTTCTATAAGGGCGCGAAGAGGCTTTAGGGAAGATTCGAAGGAACAATATAAATTCTATTTAAATCTAAGGGTATATAGCTCTTGTAGAGTACAAGACGTTACATAAAGAAGAGAAAGGAACATAGGAAACTTATAACTAAATATTTAGGGTCTTAGCAGCAGACGCGTAGGCATAAGCCCACGCGGATTTTAATAGGTTTTAACCAAATTCCATTACTTAGTGGAATTTAGTGGAATTTAATTAACTTTGGCAGAATTTGGCAGAATTTAATTAACTTGGCAGAATTTATCTGTTAAGTGTTTTACCAAGACATTCATACTATAACTAGGCTAGTCCTATTATAGTACCCCCTCTTTTAACCAAAGGTCTAAATAATTTAATTTTAGTTAAGACTTAACGTATTCCACCACCGAGCCGGCAGAACCACCGAGCCGGCAAGTCCATTTCCCCACCAAAAATCGTAAAAATCATAATATAATATCTTAACAACCACTTAATAATAAATTCTAATAATTTAGAT
>Ga0307507_10007253_pt1 | contig 16264 bp, 11 predicted proteins | sample 7_EM_MG_FD_207223 | JGI IMG/M metagenome (GOLD analysis project Ga0307507, IMG submission 207223) | Populus trichocarpa ectomycorrhiza microbial communities from riparian zone in the Pacific Northwest, United States - 7_EM | ecosystem: Host-associated > Plants > Roots > Unclassified | place... | reverse complement strand
ACCTCTACTTCCTGTTCATCTACAATCGCATGCACAAGAAGGGCTTCGCCTATTGCTGACTGACTGTAAAATTCCAACATTGCAATCTCCAGATTATGTCCATATTCTTCTTCTCTATCATCCTCGTATCTCACTGATCTTCTCCTCGCCCTGCAACGAGCGGTTGGAATTTCTTGGGTGCTCAGTTTTACAGCTTTAATGGTGGAGATAGTAGCGGCAGTACTGTTGAAGATTGGAATGTTTGTCTTTGATAGAGTAGGTTGTAACGTGGAGTAAGAGGATGGCGTAACCCACCCCCTTGCTGTGTGCTTCGACATGGGCGACAGAGACACCAGACGCTCTAGGTTCCTTGATTAGTTTTGCTTGGATGTGGTTTGTTTTGGAAGATAAGGTCAGATGGATAGCGTAGATTTTATAAGAGGTTTTTATTTTCGTCCATGGGGATCACTTCGCTTTAAGTTTAATTGAGTAAGAGCTTATTGCCTCGATTGAACAGACCGTGTCAGAAAAGCATCTAGGAAGAAGAGGAAGAAAAAAAGAGCTAAGACCAGAGAGAAATTAGTTAAATCCTTGCCATTCAATCCATGCGAACTCTGATTATTTGATACGGTGAGATTAAAATATCCATAAAATATTTAAAAATATTATTTTCTAGTGGTTGGAAAAATTATGTTCTCGATACATGTATAATTTCTTTTTATCAACGTCAGCTTGAATGTACTTTAACTAATCATAAATTCTAAAATTAACGATTATATAAGTTTTTGATGGCCCTGAAATTTATGAAACTCGAATGGGTAATCTTTAAAAAGTAAACCTAGAACCTGATTAATTAAATTATATCCCTCATATTTAAAATATTTTTAATTACTTACGAAATAATTTATTATTTATTAATTTAAATATGCTTATCAACTATTCAGAGAATTTCAGAGAACATTCAAATTGAGGAATGTAAATGTAAATTCGAATGTCATAAATTTTAGTTTACATTGAATTGGAGTATGCATAAGCTAAGCTAGTTTGGATATTTATAATTTTAAAAAATTAAAATTAAAATTAGAGAACATTGAATTGAATACTGTAACGAAATCTGGGTATGTTTCATAATCACACACTCAATTTGTCGGCTCCATATTGGAGCAGATAGACGAAGGGGGGAGAAACAAACATGCGCATTCAAGGCGCGGCAGGACGCCACCAGGGTGCCCTCAAGGCGCCAAACGTTTTCAACGCTTGGGCACCGTGTCGCTCGACATGCAATGAATGACTCTGAGCCAGCCAACTTCTATTCGTTTAGTCTTACTGAGAGTACGTACCCCAAAAATAAACGCACGCGGACCACCTCCTTGCGCTTTGGTAGGGACCCCTAGCCAGTAGTGGAGCTGGGATAATTTAAATAGTAATATAATAAGATATATATATTTTTTTAATTTAATTTACATGAATTGTAAAAAAAAAACCTGGTTTAGTTTTATTCAAAGTAACATGAGATATTTTTGTATAAGATAAGAGATTTAAAGTAATACTGTAAAATTAATTTTATATGGGTATGTGCTCTTTAAAGGATGAGTATGTGTTCTTTAAAGAACTCAATTTAATTAGAAAAATCATGTCTAATTATATATTGGATCTGGTGATAATAAGATACATGTGAGAAAAAAATCCAAATATAATCAAAACAAATCTTTAAAATATATAAAATTAATAAAAAAAACATTCACTATAACAAAAAATAAAAAAAATTATAAGACTAGTAGATCTAGAAAAAAAAGCAGAATTATATATATTAAAAAACCTTATCAAATTCTTAACAAACATAAAATAAATAAAATAAATTTGGATCACTAATTACTTTATTTTGATGGAAAATTAATTATCAGCTTTACTTTAATTTTTTTGCATTGTTTTGTATTATTATATATATATATATATTTTTTTTTTTTGTTAGAACTCAAGAAAAAGAAGAGAGAGAAATAATAAAAAAAGATGATTTAATTGAAAAAGTTATTTGTCTTTTTTTTTTATTTCATGAAGAGATAGTTTTAAAGTCAAAGATAACTAATGATATAATAATTTATTATTATAAAGCTCACTTGTTATATTTAAATACTAAATAATAAAAAAAATCTAAAATGTTTTGCGGCCCCTGCTTGCTTGCTTCCTCTTAGTTCGGCTTCTGCCCCTGTCCCTATCTACTCACTACCCCATCGAGTCTTTATTTTTATGTTATAATTTATTTTTTAAAATGATTTTTTATTTAATAATTTAATAAATTTTATATATTTTTAACTAAAAATATTTTTAAAAAACATCACATTTCAAAATAAAAAACACTTATCCAAAAAAAGTCCAATTGATATTGTTATATATCTTTTATAGTTTTTATATGTTATATTAAAAATAAAAATATAAAAAATATATTATTTTAATATATTTCTAATTAAAAATACTCCTACAAAATCTCCGTGACATTTTTTAATATTTTTTAGCTAATCCAAGTCACTGGCAAACCTGTTGAGGTGATGATGTTTTACCATGACTTTAACTATATCATATGTTTTAATATCAAAACCCAACAAGCAAAAAAATAAAAATATTTTTGACCACTGAATTTATTTTTTGTATGACAAGCACTTTTATAGACCAGAGTTCAACTATGAAGGGGTAGTTTAAATGATTAAATTTTAGATTTGTTTTTTAATAATCATGAGTTCGAGTCTTTTTAGAATTATTGAAGGTTTACATAATTGTTAATTTTATGATCCGTAAGATTAATTGAGGTGCGGACAAACTAGCTTGAACATCCACATTAATAATAATAATAAAAGTTCAACTATGAAGAATTGTTGCTAATTAATAATGTTCATGGTTTTAAACCATGGTCTTGGTTGTAGATACATGGTTACAGACTTCAGCCATCACGTAGTGACATTTATGTGGAATTATTAATTAATTGTAAACATATAGCATAAATTATGAAAATTTGATCATAAGTAATAGAGAAAGTGTAAAATAATAATAATAATAATTTTCTTAAAACATACTTAGCAGCAGCAGCCACCAGACATTTGCTTTTCATGATGTTTTTTTTAATATATTAAAATAATATTTTTTTAATTTTTTAAAATTTATTTTTAATATTAATGCATAAAAAAATTAAAATATTTAAAAACACCTGCACTGCAATAACCCGGAAATGGCCCTCCCATGTCCCATCAATATTATCATTCATTCTGGCATTAAATAAATGAATAAATTCTTATAATTACAAAAAAGGACCTCTTTTATTGCCCCTCACGGTCACGCATTATCCAACTGTCTTTCCTACCTTCTCTCTCTCTCTCAGCTTTCCCTTCGCTTCACATTACTGGAATTCAACGCCTTGTAGAATTGAATCAACAAAAAATCCCGGAAATTTATCCCAACTTCCCTCACTACTTATCGATCTGAACTCTAAATATCCTCTAACTTCCCGAGATTTCTCTTTTTTTTTTCCTTCAAAATTCCAGGGTTTCCGTCAAAAGATCTAGCGTCCTCAAAATCCACACCCAATTCCTCCAATTTTACGCCTTTGCCATTGGACATGTTTAATTTAAGCTTATTAACTTCAGAATTTGGCAGCAGAGAGTGTGATTAGTAGTGGGTTAGTGAGTGGCTCAGTTTCTGTTTGGAATTGTAATGGCTGCTTTGCAGCGAGTAGCGCCGAGCTTGGGCACGAGCGCAAGCACTTATGGATCGTGTAAAGGTGCAGGTGCAGATGTAATAGTGTCTGATCAGTTCCCGGCTGGTTTACGGGTTCTGGTAGTGGATGATGACATCACTTGCTTAAGATTGCTTGAGAAAATGCTTCGCCGCTGCCTTTATCACGGTTAGTATACCCTGTTTCCTTTTCTGATTGCTCAATTTGAACAGAAATAGGCGTGGAAGGAGATTAATGGGGTTCTCTGGGGCTACTTTTTGATGCATGTTCATGTCTGGTGAGTGTGAGTGAGTTAAATTTGGATGGAAGTTGGTTAGTTACTGATAGAGATAGAATGATAGTTGCAAATTGGTAAGCTACCTTTCCCATAAGTTTACTGCAACTGGTGAAACCATTCAATCTAAATTAAAAAAAAAAAAAAAAAAAAACTAGAAGAAGTTTAGTCCCTTGCAAGTTGAAAACAGAGGTAACCAGATGAACTTTCATTGAACAAGTTAAGAAAGCTACACAAATCAATCCATATTGTTGATTTACTTGTCAATCTCAATAAAAAAAGGTTTCTTATATCGCTCAAAATGCACTTGTAGTTCTTCGTTACCAAATCTAAGCCTAATTGGTTAAAATTTGAAAACATCGGTATAAACACTCAAAACCCAAGTTTGATCCTGCTGCAGAGTTGAGTCTCTGCAATTTCAAAATTGATTTCAGCATGCTATTGAACTCATATTATAGAAAGCTTCCCGCGCATGATTGAAACAATACCCAGCATTGATGTCACATCTCCGATCAGAGATAACAGAAGATGAAGATAATAGCTCACAACAATTGCAAGATCATAGCCACCTAACTCAGGAAAGTGAAAAGATCAATGGCTGAGTTATGGAGACAGATGAACCTTAGGCAAGGACACTGACCTCCTCGGTAGAAATCATCCCGTCCATCCTCTGGTTTTTTTTTTTTTGCATGAATGCAGAATTGGGCCCATGAGACTGCACTCTGATGCTGCCTTTTTTCTCTCCGGATTACAAGACCATAATCCTCTTGAAGTTACGAATAAATCTCAATGGGAGCTCCACGGAGAAAACTGTTTATCCAAGTAACACAACACAAAATTGGACCTCCGCCAGCAGAAGAGCATGAGATAAATTATTGCTTCGTGAGTAGTGATAATAGCACAAAAGTCAGTTCTTGGTATTATATCAAAGAACTATCCTCATATGGATTTTCAAGAAAACACAAGAATAAGATCCGGAAAACACTTCAATTTTAAAGGTTTTTAGACGTACTTGTAGAATGAAGAAGAGTTTAAATCTAGAAACTAAATGCGAATTTGACAACTTCCTATTGTACCTGTAAAAAATATTTTCATTTTATTTGTTGATTGCAGTTACTACATGCTCCCAGGCCACAGCTGCTTTGAAACTTTTGAGGGAAAGGAAAGGCTGTTTTGATGTGGTACTAAGTGATGTCCATATGCCTGATATGGATGGATTTAAACTCCTTGAGCTTGTTGGGTTGGAAATGGACCTCCCAGTTATTAGTGAGTGTATATTCCTTTTTTTCTCAGTAAGGATCTCTAAGTTGTGTATCAAACTGTTGACACAATAATCTGTCCTGCAGTGATGTCTGCTGATGGGAGAACAAGTGCTGTAATGAGAGGAATCAGTCATGGAGCTTGTGATTACTTGATTAAACCTATACGTGAAGAAGAGCTCAAGAATATATGGCAACATGTTATTAGGAAAAAGTGGAATGAGAACAAAGAACAAGAACATTCTGGAAGCTTTGAGGATAATGATCGGCATAAAAGAGGGAATGATGCTGAAAATGCATCTTCTGTTAGTGAAGGAGCAGAAGGAGTTTTGAAAGGCCAAAAGAAGAGGAGCATTGCTAAAGATGAAGATGACGCTGAACTTGAAAATGATGATCCCTCTGCATCAAAGAAACCACGTGTTGTGTGGTCAGTGGAGCTCCATCAGCAATTTGTCAGTGCTGTAAACCATCTTGGAATCGACAGTAAGATCTTTAATGATCCTTCCCTTTTAATTGTTTGTGTTTTTCTATTTGAGGAATAATTTAGATGTGTGTGTGTGTGTGTTTGCATATGGTAGAAGAAAGATAGAATAGCATGACTAACTAGGACACAAATGAGGGAAAATAGCCCCACACAAATCTCCTAATAACAAGCTAAGACACCCTCTTGGAGGGGAAACTAGCGTTAAAAGACCTAACAGTGAAGAAAAAGCATAATTCGCTAACCAATCAACAATGATGGGCTTTAACTACCCATTCTCAAGCTAGAAGGCCACACGTTTGCTGAATAAGAGGGTAGTTATCTGTAACAGCCATTCTAATAGCAAAAAAAGATGTGTATTATACTTCGGCAATGAGACATGTAAATGCTTTAATGTCATTTAAGAGCTAAATTTGAGTGGCCATTGTATCTTTTGCTCAATGCAACTTTTTGGCTACCATTTCAGAGGCTGTGCCTAAGCGAATTCTTGAGTTGATGAATGTGCCTGGTTTAACTAGAGAAAATGTTGCAAGTCATTTGCAGGTTTGTATTTTTCCCTACTTCTCAATCTTCCATAATTCCTTGTGGTTCTTTCCTTTTTTTTTAAAAAAAAAAAACTTTTGTTTTGGGGCTGGTCCCTCTGGGTTGTTCTCATGCAAGCATTGGACTTGTATCCTTGGTGCTCTAAAGGATGCCTTGTCATATGACATGACAACAACCGATGGGGTTTGTGAATGAGTTTCATTTGCTTTGAGAGGATTAGTACCACCAACATGACTACTTAGATCTAGCATGCCGTGAGCAATTAAGGGTAAAATGACACATCCTTTCATGTAGACCTTTTGCTGTTTATATTTTGCTATGTGAAGAAAGCACAAAAAGTGTTGCTATTTTTTTTTTTGACAAAAAATATAACCAATTGTCATAGATACTAGAACCTGACTTAAGTGAAAGCATAGTGATCATACTTGATAAAAGTAATAGCATACATAGAATTGTTTTTTACTGTTTGCTTCATTTTTCATGTATTACTGCATGTTTAGGGTGAATGGATCATGGTTTGAGTCACCAAATAAGTTTCTAGTTGATCCTTCAATATTTAGTGAAGTTCATAATTCCCCATATACTTTTGGTTATTTCTCATCTACTTGTGCCTTTGGAATTTAATTTTGAGATTTTCTACTGAATTTATGGATTGACTCTCAATTTCCTACATGCATTTTCATAGGATACTGCAATAACTATTGAATTTTTAGATTTATAAATATTAAATACAAGAACATGTCTTCATACAGAACAGTATGAAGTTATATTTCAACAATTCAGATGTATTGAAGTCATTCATTGTGTTAATACTCTTTAGTTTGGCTTCTTCTGATATCAATTTTCAGAAGTTTAGACTATATTTGAAGAGATTAAGTGGGGTTGCTCAACAAGGTGGGATTTCTAATCCGTTCTGTGGACTATTGGACTCAAATGTAAAGCTTAATCCGCTTGGAAGATTTGACATCCAAGTTTTGGCCGCCTCTGGCCAGATTCCTCCACAAACATTAGCAGCACTGCATGCCGAGCTTTTTGGTCATCCTGCAGGCAGCATGGTTACAACAGTGGACCAACCAGCTCTTTTACAAGCATCCGTGCAGGGTCCAAAATGTATTCCTGCTGAACATGGTATGGCATTTGGTCAGCCATTAGTAAAATGTCAAACCAACATGTCTAAACATTTTCCACAAAATGTGGTCTCTGCTGAGGAAGTTGCTACAGGATTTGTAGCCTGGCCCTCTAACAGCGTTGGAACAGTAGGACCCATTAGCAATCTTGGAGGGATGAGCAGTAAAAATAGTAACATGTTAATGGACGTGGTGCAGCAGCAGAAACAGCAGCAACAATCACCACAGCTGCCATCATTACCAGAGCCTAGCCGTATAATTAATGTACAGCCATCTTGCCTTGTGGTCCCTTCCCAGTCATCAGCCACTTTTCAAGCTGGAAACAGTCCTGCTTCAGTCAATCAGAATTGCAGCTATAGCCGAAGTCCTATGATTGATTACAGTCTTCTGTCACCTCAATCAAATAATTCCTCATTGAATATTGGCCAAATATCAAATGGGGATCTCAAAACCACAGGTGTAAGTGGGTACTCGGGCTCAGGTTCCATATCTCCTTTGTCATCATGCTCTGTAAATCCTGACAATACCTCTCAGCAAGGTCAAAGCTCAACCATGACAATTCGAGCTGCAAGACAATTACCAGGACTTGGTCCTAATATCTCTAACTTCCAAGGTTCCTATGGTGCTAAGTCAAGTGAAGTGCTTGATCAAGGACCTCTTAGGAATCTTGGGTTTGTTGGTAAATGTACTAGCATTCCAAGCCGGTTGGCTGTGGATGAATTTGAATCAACAATGAGCAACTTGGAACATGAAAAATTATATATGGAGACAAACGGTAATAAAGTGAAGCAGGAGCCAAACAGTAATGCAGTGAAGCAGGAGCCAAATGTTGAATTTATGGATAACGCCAAAGTTCTCATCCCAATATTACCACAATTGCCCCCAAATACAAGTGATCTCATGAGTGTTTTCAAAGAATAGGTAACTTGGCTACTTGGATATGACATAAATTTGTTTATCCTTATTGCCTGTATATAGGAATTTCAATATGCTGTTGTTGCCGATATCGATCTTACTTGGACTGGGGATTTTACTTCATTAATTTAGTCTGATCTAAATATACAATTTGGCTAGCTTCATAGTTTTCGCATGTGCTTAGGATCATAATGTGGTCTTTTCTGTGGAGCTAGCAATCTCACTTCACGAACTGTTTTGCCTGCAGAACTAAATTTTAGTTTGTTTTGCTGGCATTGGTGGATGTTACACTCTTCTCTTTCTGTCCTTTTAATACTACCTCATTCAAGATAGAAATACAAGTTGGTAGCACGAGTGTTTTGGATTATTATTACCTGAGTGGTCTAGTTGCTCAAAAATTCATTTCTTTTAGAGGACCATGCATCTTTTTATTGCTACTCTCCGTTTTGGTTTAGACTATCTATCTTATGCTGTAACCAACTGGATGCGCCAGTGATAGAAAATTTCATTTCCACGAGAGCCATTTTATGTGTGCACGTAGACTTATCAAATCTAGCTTTTGTAGATGATTTCTTTGCTTTTGCTGTCACTGAGACGCTATTTTGCGATCACCATGTCTTATTGTGATATTATTTGAAATCTCCATGAGAACTGCATGTATGGTCTTTCATAGGCTGGTTCTCTAATCTAATTTCAATTCATTGCAGGTTTGTATTTGTGAGGTTCCCACAGCTAGAAAGAATTCGTTTCATATCACCAAAGAGTTCAGGAGGAGTTCGAATCTTAATTCCCACGGGTAGAGCTAGAGCAGATTTGTTTAGTAGCACCAGATTCAAGTTGAAGTCCGGGTATTATTTATTGTAGACTTTTTATTTATGGTGCCTGCGTCAGGCGCACTGTGGAGCCTCCCCAGTGTCCATCGTTTGGCAAATTTGTCATTTTGTGAAATTCCATTGAAATGCTGGGGTTGAAGTTGTAGAAGCACGAAGTGCTAGTATTATCTTCTAGTTAGCCTGTAGGCTGTAGGGAAAATAAGATTGTATCAGACCACAACAGCTTGAAATGCCTGTCCATCGTGATGTATCTTGTCGCCATAATTATGTAGTTACGTGGTTTAATGATGATAAATGATCATTTTTTAAACCATGCTTCTGATCCAGTATTTGTGCATTCCTTTCTGTTTTTTCCCTTGGACAATGGCAAATGATAACCTTCGGTCACATGCTGGGAAGATGTAGAGAGAATAATTTAACTAGTGTCTCGCTTCCAAGCATGACTAGGCTGACCATATGAATGATTAATTGCCTAGCAAGAAGAGATTAAAGGGAAAGATTTGTTTGCTTTTGTGCTGCTAATGGCATTGCTTGCTCTGATGGTTAGTCATGGAAGTACTGAAATTCAAAAGGAACCAGAGCTTTGTACAGCTGATTAAAAAAAAGAAAAAGAAAAAGAAAAAGAGAAAAAAGGCAATAGCATTGGACGTCACGTTTCCCGCGGCAGGATTTTTGTGATTCTGTTCCCCCCTTGTTCAACTGTTCTCTTTCTCCATGTGTGACTTCTGAACCTTCCTAAGAGACTGCATAAACACATGTCTTCCTCGATCTCTGTTTCGAACTAAAGCAGGTCCCTGCTAGAATCAGGCTGTGTTTCAAATGGAGAGAACCCAGGAAATTGCTTTGACCTAAATGAGGAAACCAGGTGGGAAGCTTGGTTCTTCCACTGAGGTAGCTTTCTTGTGATGTAGAAGTAGTGTGATTGTGTTGATGTATTTAATTTTGGAAGATATTATTTTTATTTATTTATATTGTTTTTAATGTTTTATGAAAATGAGTTTTATTTTTTAAAAATAAAAAATATTTATTTTTAGATAATATTTATAATACATGCTACTATTTATAACTCATATTATAAGTTTAATGAATTTATCTTGAGTTATTTTTTTAATTTATTTTTTAATATTAAATTGAGTTAATTAAAAATTATTCGTATTTTTAGACTTATCAAATTAATTAAATCATATAAATTATTAAAATAATTATAAATAAATATATTAAAATATAATTCACTCTCTTAAATGATATTTTATTATTGAAATGCATGTAAAACGAAAACAATTATATAAAAATCTTATTACCAATTTGTATTTTCTGTATTTTTATTTTAGAAGGTGGAGGTTGAGGTTTGGGTATGGGATCCACTAAAAAAATTATAAAAAATAAAAAAATTAATTTTTATGGTTGAGTTTTATACATAATTAAATTATACTCAATAATTAATTACTCAACCACAAAAACTAAAAGAAAGACTGTAAAATCTAAACAGCAACACATGAGAGATTGTTGAGTGCGTGTACAAGAAAACGAAGGGAGAGAAAAATCAAAGCACATAAAATCTCAGCGATTCCTTGTTTGATTATTTATCACACTCATCGTTGCGTACGTGGCCAATACACAACCGGTTTTTAACTTGACTTCCCGCTGTCGTTAAGTGAGAGGAAAACGTTTGCTTTCGTTCATGGGCTTAACGAACAACCACGGTACATATTTTACTGTAATCAGGGCCACACGTTTTTAGTTTTGTTCATTAATCATTAACACCATCCAGATACATGCTGTTAATTAACTTACGAAAACATTCAAGACCCGGTCCCTTTTATAAATGGAATAAAAGAAAATCAAGATTAATAATGTATAAGAAATAAAATAATAATCTTAGATTTTAAATAATAGATTAATAAATCCAAACAAAAAAAAAGAATAAAATTTTAAATAAAACTTTAAAGCAGAATAGGTGGTGTTCCTATTAGGTGTTTTGATGAAAAATAAAATCTTGGCTTCTTAGAAAACATTTTAATGTTAATTGATGTTGTTTTCCGTGCTTGTTCTTCGAGGAATCATGCATTTGTTTATTTATTCATGTATTTTTTTATTTTTTTATTAAAGAGTCTTAATTTTGTTATCCCTTATTTTATATCATCCTCGACTTTCTTTAAAACTGAGAGCATGTTGCAAGTGGTGTTCCAAAGTCAGCGGAAGGACTAACGGTGTCGCTAGACTTGAAGTACAGGGATTAATATATATTTTTGACAAGGAACTCCTTCAGAAAAACTCAAGAGTACAGGGACTTCGGAAGTTCCAGGCTCGTTAATCCTTCGAATTTTGACAAAAGGGTTGTGCAGAGTAATAATCATCGAGTCACTTTCCCATCCCAACTCTTTTGTCCTTTTAGTGTGGTCTCTGATTCCTTTTGTCCACGGGAACTCTCTCCTTCACATGCTCTTTTCCCCTTCCTCGCCGGTGTCTGGCGAATTTTAATGCTTTAAACTTTGAGACCTGCCGACTCCATACCCTTCTCTTCTTTTGAAGCCGAAGCAGACAGGCTTCTACTAGTATCATCAGCCTTCCTGCCTATAATGGACAAAACCCAACAAGTAATTGCACTGACCCAGCTGAGGAAATCAGTTGAAAAGCTTGGTTCTTCCACCGAGGTAGGTACCTTTCACATAATTCACCAACTCTAACTCGCATAGCATATACTTGCGCCTGTCCTTGTATGCATCGGTTCTTGATTTTCGGGATTTGCATTTGTAGAAGTATGGGGACCCAACACTGGTGAGGTTCTTAATTGCAAGATCAATGGACCCAGAAAAGGCAGCAAAGATGTTTGCACAGTGGCTGCAATGGAGGGCTGCATTTGTTCCAAACGGGTCTATCCCAGATTCTGAAGTTCAGGATGAATTGAGACGAAGAAAAGTCTTTTTGCAGGGTCTGTCAAGGGATGGATACCCAGTGTTGCTCGTGAAAGCAAACAAGCACTTTCCCTCGAAGGATCAACTCCAATTTAAGAGTAATCACCCTGAGTCTTATAATTTTACTGTTTCTATTACAGTTGATTAATGATTATCTTGTACAAATTTCCATGCATGCTATTAAAGCTCGGTTTTAGTGGTTAAAATTCTGGTTTGATTGGTGTCATGGTACTTTCAATCTAGATTGTCGCTACGGCCCATGGTAAATATAAAAAAAGTTGTGACATAAAGGTGGGAGAATGAGCAGGACTTTTTGGACTGTGTCACTTGTTTGCTGTCCGAGAATCATGGGGCTTTAATATAGCTAGACTTCTTGGTGCATGTTTCTTTTCAATTTCAATATTGGATGATTCCATCTGGTATTGTACTCGCTATATGCTGTAGGTGTTTACTGCCTAAAGGAAATTAAAGATGGCCTTTTCTAAAAGATGATGTTCTTATTAAATCTGTAATTATTTGAAAAGCTTCAGAAAATGGGACCCTTCAATAAAAATAATCGGAGCCTGGGCCAGTGACCAGAAAATCTCCAATCTGATAATCGCAAAACACTAAAGAGGAAATTTACAAAGGATGGCCAAATTATTTTAGGGTATGGCGGGCCTATCTGTATTCTGGTTGCCCCAAAAGAAACGTTCATTTTTAACATTTATTTTCAACAAGCAACTTTTCTTGTTTATGTCTTATATCATAGAAATGTGCTAGTTAAACTTATGAATCACTTGACACAATTTTATTTTATAGTTTATTGGAGCAGGCACTTTCATTACTTGGTCTCATGGGTGAAAATTACTGCTTCTCAAAGATATTTCTTTCAAGTTTCTTTGTCCCCGTAGGCCTTCCTCTGGTCACCTATTGTTCTTCAAGAGTTTTATCCTAATCTGCTAATATCCTTCAGTAAATAAACTTCATATTTGTATTTTCATGCCCTTGGTGTTTGACCTGATAATGTTTCTTCAATTCTCACAACAACTGATTCTGTATCCACAGCTATTTTGCTCAGGAAAAGTGAACAGGGGACTCCTGTCTTTTCATTGGAGGCCACTCTGAAGCTGCTCCATAGAATGCTAGTACATGAACGACCTCCCTTCCATCCCCCCAAAAAACAGATAAATGTATAAACTAATTCCCCACCCCACCATCCTATGTGTGTGTGTCAGGAAGGCATCTGTGCTTTTACCTTTTCCTCTCTTAGTGAACACGCGCACTATTTACACATGGATTGGTCAGAGGTGATTTTTGCTAGGAACTATGGTGTTACGTGTATAATGTATTATATTAACAATAACAGGATAAGTGAATTGAAATGCAGCCGTAGCTATCCATTCTGAGAGCAGCTTCAACCTGCTGTTCTCTGTATTTTCATACTAAGCCTAGGCTTACATTTAAAGGAAACAATAATTGGACTTGATAAACCAGCAAGTGAGCCTTCGACTCATTTTTGTTTTGCCTTTTCATGCAGAGTTTGTTGTTCATCTGCTAGACAAGGCCATCGCAAGGTACCATTTACTTTAAATAATGAATGTGATAAAAAACATTATGAATAGATGTTCCAGTATGGGGTCATTTAGAGGCATGGTTTAACAATTCAGGAGTGATTGTTTTGGGCTTGCCTTGTGTTATTTATTCTAATAGACAAAAGGATTCCAAGTTCTCTTTCTCTCGTATTAGATGTGTCCACAAATCTACAAAAGAAGCATATTCTTAAACTAGATGGCTATTACATGATGATTTATATATTTCGAGAAAGATGGCTTATTGCTGTGGCTTTATGCTATTTGCTCATTGTATTATGTGTTGATAGCATGGAAATGTTACTGGAAACAATGGTAATAAAATCAAAGCCATCATTGCTTTTGACAACTGTTCTTAAAACCACTGGCAAAGAGAATTTTGTTGTTTAAGTGACGTGTACAGTTGTGACAAGTAGCTTATGTATGGAATACATGTGGAATGATGGAAAAGAGGGTAGGCTAAAAGATTATTGTTTTCAATGCTAGACTAGAAGGGGCTGACATGAAAGGACACAAGTATTCTTCTTTTCTTATGTACTTTGAAAAAAAAAAAAAGTTTTACAACTTAGTTTTCTTCTCAAGTGATGGTTTCTATATCCACACATGCAGTATTGGCTTCCTGAAGCAGTGCCAAGTCTATGTCCATTCAGATGAAGATCATGATATTCTAGATGATTAGATAAATTATCTTAATAGAATTTCAATTATATGCATCAGAAATTACTAAATGAACAAAGTGAGCAGAGGAGAAATTTCGAATCTGAAATTTTATAACGTAAATGCATATACTTGAGAATTGCTACAAGCCAAGACTTGGAGGAAAAAAAAAGAAGAATCCAGCAATTGCATGTTGTTCTGGGAAACTAAAGAGGCAGATTGAAATTAGTTGTTAAGTGTTCTTGCATGCTGATATATTACTTTGAATCTTCATTCCTGATGCAATTGCATGCTGTTCTGGGAAACTAAAGAGGCAGATTGAAATTAGTTGTTCAGTGCTCTTGCATGCTGATATATTACTTTGAATCTTCATTCCTGATTTCAACTCTGATCTGGTTACTCAGGAAACATGATTCTTCATTTCAAGTAAATATAATGCATTTATTACTTCTATATAACATCCTCTTTTCCAAAATTGTTTTGTATGCCATATATTCGTGTGGCATGCTTCCCAAAGCCTGTTACTCTGATCTTTGGTAATACATTAATGGCATAAAGAAGTATAATATGTTTTCTGACCTTGTTTCAGCTCATTCAAAGGAAGAGAAATAGGAAATGAAAAGTTGATTGCCATACTTGATCTGCAGCAAATTGCATATAAGAACATTGATGCGCGTGGATTGATCACCGGATTTCAACTTTTGCAGGTAATTATTTCATATGAAATTTTGACCACTAAAATATATTCCATCTGCCAAATGGCAATTGAAAGGAGCCTAAGAGTCAGAGTTTGCATGCTGAAAAGATAGCTTAACACTTTTAATATTACACAGGAGATGGAGAATAAGGAAAATGAAAATTTTGGATGATAATTGAGAGCTTCCCATTGTATATTTAACGAGTCTATTTGTAATTCCCTTATTGCCAGAAAATGGTTATCAATTAAATGTGCATCGATACCAAAATACACTTGTAAACATTGATAACAAGGAGACAGCACAGGTTTCGCCATAAAATGTTTGCCTCTTTTTCGCCAGGTGCTGAAAGAAACAAAAAATTGCGTGTTGCCTAGATAAGGTAGCCTCAATTCAGGTATATATATAATTGAGGAGATGAAGGAATTAAACTTGGATTTTAGAACTGATTTCATGGAAGCTGATGCTCATTACAGATCATTTATGTCTGTTCTGTATAAGATATAAAACTCTTCTTATCAATCTTCGTCTTGCATTTGATGAATGCCAAGTTATATTTATGCTTCAAGTGAGCGGTAATTTATGTTATTATCATGCCATGAGTGCTGGAGCTTATATGTTTTGCTTCTCTTATTGTTCCTCTGTGATATGCATCAAATGGTTTAAACATTCGAGTTCTGGTCTGGAATTTTGTTTGATAACTCTGTTCACTTTTCAGCACCTCAAACTTACTACATGTTACATATGATGTCTATTAAGCATCGAGGATATATGCATACATTTGGAGTGCAATACAGAGAGCACATTTCACTAAAATCTGAATCCTCATTTCTTTAGTTTTAAAACTGCATGTTTGGTCTGCTTGTACCATGTTTGTGCTGGTTCAGCTGGTCAGTAGCTTGATATACTGGGTTGTTTTGTTGTTACATATGGTTGTCATGGTTATTTTTTTGAATATATTCTTGTTGACTTCTAAGTTGAGTGAAGCTGGTGATGAAGGATGCAACTTTATCTGCTAGTAAATCTTCTCTTGTGAAAAAATGAAATCTTTTCCACATGCTGTCTCCTGTTTTCCCTAATAGGTATATTTTTCTAAAACAATCTCAAGTGAAACTAGGCATAAACTTTTAGAATGACCTGGGTTATGATTCAAACGTATTAAGTCAAACTCGAAGAAAGCATGCTCAAAAGGACTTCTGTTCCATGAAGGGAAACATCAACTTTAGCTTATACCAAGTGATGCAACCTACACTTAAAAGAAAGGCTTGGATTGACTTATGAAGAGTGGTGG
>Ga0307507_10007252_pt1 | contig 16266 bp, 8 predicted proteins | sample 7_EM_MG_FD_207223 | JGI IMG/M metagenome (GOLD analysis project Ga0307507, IMG submission 207223) | Populus trichocarpa ectomycorrhiza microbial communities from riparian zone in the Pacific Northwest, United States - 7_EM | ecosystem: Host-associated > Plants > Roots > Unclassified | place... | reverse complement strand
GATAATATATAGCGAAGTAGATATTATTAAGCTATGTACATGAACTGTGTAATGAGATCAAGACGTTGCGTAAGGAGAGAAGGTAAGGAAACGGGAAGAAAGGGGTATATATCGTTAACTTGGTTGCTTGGTTAACACGTGCACGGGGCAGAATAGGCTTCGGGTCGTGGTCCTGGCAGAACTTGGCAGAATTCGGTGGACTTGGCAGAACATGGCAGAACGCCGTCAGATTGCCGTAGATTGCGGTCGGTCTCTTCTTATTGAGTCGGTGGAAACAGGTGGACGTGTATAAGGTGTCACGGAGGTGTCCCGTGACACCAATATTATACTAGAGGAGCTTAAGCTGGCTTATAACAAGTATGACTTTAAGTTAATTATAAAGATCTAGAGGAAGTAGGGAGCTCTTGGCCGCCTATATAACATTATAAGGTATATTAGGATGTCACCTTAGCGCCATAAGGAGTTCCGGAAGATGGTAGTTAGGGGCAATTAGTCGTTGTTTAATAAGCTTAAGGTAAGTATTAAAATTTTAAAATCTCGCGATATTCGCCACGTAGGAATAGATTTTCTAATATTCGGCCTATAATCGCGACCTATAATCGCAATATTAAATTCTAACTAACCTCTCTACCAGCTTATTTAAAGCAATGCAACGCGATGGAACTTATATTTTAGCTCTATTATACGCGCCATTAATTACAAGCAATGTATATAGCAATTTTATAAGAGCCATAGGCCCAAGCGCGGTAATGGCGTTAAAAATAATCGCCTTACCTCCCATTACTGGTTTCTTCTTAAAAAGCTTTTATCTGTCCTACAGCCGTTCTACAAGGCGACTATATATAGCTAAGGCCGGCCGTCGAAATCGGACTCTGCACCTGTACGTGGTGACGGCTACGAACCTGGTCTTCGAAGTTCAGATCCAGAGCCAACGCAGAGACGTCGCACAGCGTGCGGACAGGACCTGGTGGTGGTTGTAAGGCGTTAAGGGCGGTGGTGAAAATTTTTTGGATGGTGAGATCTTGAAAACCACTACTGTTGGCCCTCTACAATACGACGACTATTACACTGTTCTCCTATCCAGGGCACCTATACGATCCAGCATGGATGTATAGTATTCGATAACATCCCCCGACCCCTAGTGAAAGCATCGACGACCTTACATTAACGAACGAGCAAACATAAACAAACGAACAAATGAGCAAATATACGGCCCCTCCTAACCCCTAGGGCGATCGCCCGTGGAGTATGCGGTCACTCGCCGTTTTACTACCTAGCAGCTGGATTATAACCTATAGTTTTCCTTGTCTCCTCTTAACGGAGTGGTGACCCTTAGAGAGGGCCTAGCAACTAGGGCCTAGGTATAAAAGATACCTAGAGCACGTACACATATCCTACTGTATTAGGTAGTTGGAACGGATAAATCCCCCTTACGCCTTTAATAGGCCCTAGGGGGGGGGAGGTATGGCGTATATAGCAATAGTCAAACAAGAGATAGCACACAGGGGATGGTTAAGATACGGAACATAAAGCATATGGCAATTGATTGGCAAGGCCTAGCTAGGACGTAGTGAACCCTAGTTTGGATAAGCTAAGGAAGGAAGTAGTGGTTCCTAAAGAGTTCGAACATCCAAGGAGGAGGACATGCTATAGGCCCGTAGGGCTGCAGCTATGTGCAAATATGGCAAATCGGGGTTTTTCATCCGACTAAGGTGGCTTATAGGGTTTTTCCTCCCCCAACTACAGGGGTTTTCTTCCTGTAAATTACAAGTTTTCCCCCCTGTGACGGAGTAGTCTACGTGGGCCTAGATAGGATCCGTATCAGACGTTAATTAAAGATCTTACTATATAGCTAAGGCCATAAACATACTCTCTACCGCTAGTTTACCACTATGGATTAGCTTCTTAATTATACCTAGAACGCCTAGGTAGATTTTAAAGAACACCACGTGGAGTACAATAAGCATAAAGAATACGCCTACCTTAAAGCCGCCGCCTGCGCGTTATGGAAGAAATGCGAGGAGTACTACAATCTAGCCAACGACAGTGCTGCTTACTACGCTACGCAGGTGCTTTTACTAGATAAGAAATGGTGGTGGTTTTATTAAAGATTTAAGAGCAATAAGAATAAGAAGTATTGGCTTAGTGGTAGGCCTAAGGATCTAGAGGATTACGGCGTTTAGGGCTTAGTAGAAAACCTCTAGCTGGAAGAGTATAAGGGTAAGTATAATACTTCTACATCTACTAAGCCTCTAGCGCCAGTTAAGTTTATATTAGGTAAGACTTTTAGCGGGCTTAGAAATTATAAACAGATTAAAGCTGTACCTTTTAGCAGATCTGACGCCTACTAAAGCTATATTAGAAGCGACCCCGAATAAATTAACAATCCTTTAGCTTATTAGAACAGCCTCTACCTCTTACAACCTAACCTCGCTTAATTCGCCCTTGATATGCTAGCTATACTTCTTATAAGCGCTAAATGCAAACGCGTATTTAGCTTAGCTAAGCACCTACTTACTAACCCCCGTAACTGTCTTAAAGCTAACATTATCAAAGCCAACAAGTGCCTTAAGTCCTAGTTTAGGCGTCCTTAGGCTAAGGCTTTTGCGAAAGGTGTTAATCCTAACGTTGATAAGCCATACAAAGAAGCTATTGCTAAGGCTACCGCTGAAGAGAAATGCAAGGTTACGGGTGAGGTAGATATACTAGCTGGTGGGCAGCAAGCTGGACAGGAAAATAGGCAGGAAGACAGGCAGGAAGACGGGCAGGAAGACGGGCAGGAAAACGAGCTGGAAGATGAGGATGATGTAGTTAAATATACGATCCTTGACGACTAATTTAAACCTCAACACCATGCCTAGACTCACGATAGTAATCTAAATATATAAAATCTATTTGGATTCTGGTTTATCTGGTTAAACCAGTTACGTAACCGGTTAAGAAGCCTAATTTAATTTTTGGATTGGATTTAAAGCGATTTTTGTATCCAATCCAGGCCATTGATATCACTGGGTATAATACTAACGCCTCCTCCTTAAATAGGTGTTAACGGCTAAAAGGCTAATAGATTTATTACATTAGAAGCATATTAAGAATATATTCACAGTATAAGAGCTAAGCTCTCTCCTACTTGCCTAATTCCAATATTGATAACCTCTGGTCCTACGGTAGTTAGTCTTTTACTTCTTAGCAGTAGGTTCTTATTTGGAATAAGGAAGCCAGTTAAGTGTCTTCCTAAACCATGCTTATTCACTACCTTGTTTAATATTACCCGTTCTAATATCTTAGGCGCGAGCGTAAAATCGGTTGGCTGCAGTTAAGTAGTGTTCTTAATGCTGTGTCCTGGATAATCAAGCCTCTTAACTAGGGCCTTATTAACTCGCGCCGTTACTTTATAAAGTAGGTAGACGGTAAGCTTTTAGATAGTAGAAAGGAAGTAGTAAGAGACTATATATTTAAGCGGTCTGTTAAGAATACCTTGTCCCTAGGTTTTTTGGATGGTTTCTCTAGCCTTATTGCACTAATTTCTTTAATCCTTTGCTATCTTACTAACATTAAAGATGTCTTTAAAGATTAATAAGAACGCGTCCCTTCCTAGAGATGCTTATAGCCCGTTATTCTGGTTAATAAAATTAACTACCACACTAGCAGCATCTGCGTAGTTCTCTCTTGAGAGCAGAATCTTGTTATAGATTTAGATAAGTACAGCCTAACGCCGATTAACTACGAAGCCTCTAACCTCTGTAAGGACGTCGCTAACCTATTACTTAGCTCCTTTATACAGTACTAGCGGTCTGCTTAATAAAGACATAATAAGTATGCTATTGTTAATTTTGCTTAGTTTATTCTTTGGTTAATTATAACTGTCTTTAAGGTCTATTAAAGGCGAAAAAGGTAAAGTTCTTAATAGGGTTTTCTAATCTAAATAATCTACTAAATTTAGTGGTGGTGTAAGGTTCTGCTAGCTCTAATTATTAAATGGACTAATTATAATTTTCCATCCTTAGAATAGAAAATTGCTATTAGCTTGGTGAAGGCGGCAAGTAAAACTAATATCTTTGCAGTAAACGAACCTAGATGGTTATATATAAATATCCTTCTACCCTTACCTTACTGTTAATATGCAATAGATTCCTATAACTAAAAAAAGTAAATAAGAAAGTATAATAGAAAGAGCTTTAGAAAATATAGTGAATAAATGGATTATATGGTTGTTATCTATATTCCCTCCCCTACCTTAGAACTTAACTATCCCCTGGTTAAACATTTTATACTTAGTTCTGTTAAACAATCCTTTTAGAATATACACTTCTTAAACTACGCGGCGTTATAATACTGGTGGATTTTGTATAATATCTTCCTTAGGCTCTAGCTCTGCTGTTATTTCTTATAGCATAGTTCCGCCTAACTGGTTAAGCCGGTCCTTCTGGCGGACTTTAGATACCTATTATTAATAGAACTTCTTTAATCTATTCCCTGGAGTTTAATCGCAGAACGGCGTACCATTAAGATCCTTAATTAAGTACCATCCCTTATGCGGGTGACTTTTATATACACGGAACGGTCCTAGCTATTTTAAATCTAACTTATAACTGCTGGAATAATCTTACTTAAGCTGCGTGTTATAAAGCATAACTATATCTCTAACCTTAAATCCGTTCTAGTAAATGCGATGGGTATTATTAAAATACTCTTTATTTACTATTCTTAGCCGTCTTATATACGCGATAGCCTCTTATATATCTATGTCTTTTTGGTTAAATTGCTTTGCACAAAGCGCTAGTAGCTCTATAGTGGTCCGGACCGTTTACTAAGGTAGTATCTGCTAGGTGGGTATACAGAGTTTAATAGGAAGGACATACTTATATCCGTATATAACTCTTACTGGTGTTATTCCTATAGACCGCTTAATAGTTATCCTATCTGCCTATAAGACGGTATAAAGATTGTCTAGCTATAAGCCGTCTATCTTCGCCAAAGCGTCTATTATAGGCTTGTGGCCCCGCTCTATTAAACCTTACCCCTATAGGTGATATACGGAAGCCATAACCCTTTTAATATTATAGAGCTCTGCGAGCGCAGTAGTAATGTTAGTATTCTCTCCTCTACTATCTACAGAGAGCTATCTAAATACTCCCTATTAGCAGATGACATCTTTATAGAGAGACTTTGCTATGCTTTTTATATCTTTCTTTTAAAGGGCCCAGGCTTCTACCTATCTAGATATATATTCTTAAGCAACGGCCAGGTACCGGAATTTAAGACGGTTTAGTGGCATAAATATAATATCTACCATTACTTGTTGCTATAAGGTAGACTCCTATATAGGGTGCATTACTTCTTTTTCCTATCCTAACTGTTGTTTCTGGCACTATAGGCATAACTTAATATACTATAATATCTAATCCTATAGTCCTGGCCACTAATATTAATTTAAGATCCTCTAGTATATTCCCTCCCGTCTATAATATTTACTCTAGTTATAAAGGCTCTTAATAATTTCTTGCTAAGTAGTCTTGTTATTAACTACCCTTCGCGTTAGCACGTTCTTAGACTATTAGTAGAAGAGCTATTAATTACGCACTAGAAACTTTAGTGTATGCCATTTAAACTTTTTAAATTTCTTGGTATTTATTTTTTCTAAACGCTGTAAGGTTACTAGCCATTTTATAATCTTCTAAGATTTCTCTAAATATAAGTCATTTAGTGGCAGATCTGCTTTTATTTTAAGAGGGCTAGCTATATATTCTAAGGCACTTAGCTTATAGTTAATAAACTCTTTAATATCCTTAGTTAGCTTATTAGGTTGTTTACTATTAGGTAGCCGTTAAGAAAGTCTATTAGCTAGGCTATTCTTTTTCCCTAGTATATGTCTGATATTAAAGTCCTATAGTTAAATCTATGCTAGCTATCTTATTATTAAGGCTCTAGGTAAATTAGTGGTGGTATAATTTAGTTATATAACTAAGGTATTTGCGTCCGTCTCCACTATAAAGCGAACGCCGTATAAGTATATACGATACTTCTTTAACGCATATAGCAACGCCCAATATTTAAGCTTTCCTAAGTTATATTTCTGTTCTGCTTAAGACCAGATACCGCTCTTATATTAATATAGGTGATAATAACCTTGTATATTTAGTTATATAAGGCCGCACCCCTATCTATTCTTGCATCCATTAACGGCGAGAATAATTAGCCCTGCCCCCTTACTATAATCTAGTTAAACTAGTGCGGGCGTGGTAGTAATTGCATGCTTTAGAGTCTTTATAGTGGCAATCTACTCTATGCCCTATATAAACGAAACGTTTATTTATAGCAGTTGGAAGATTAGCTCTATCTTAATTGCGAAGTCTTCTACTTATATTTAGTAATACACGACGACCCCTAGGAAAGCTTAGGCGGACGTAGTGTCTTTATAGTCTCTCTAGTAAATAATCTTTGCGACTTTTAACTCTTCTGGATATTATCCTTTTCTATTATAGTGGTAACCAACCACTATAATTTTATCCTTATAGAAGTGAGATTTTGCACCTAAGATTGTATATCTAGCTTGTTCCAAATCTGCAAGCACTCCGTCTAGCTATATAATGTATTCCAGAATATATCTGCGTACGCCTAGAAGACTTTCCTCTCCATTATATACTGTCTGTGGACCTTTTACTGTAATATTATCCAGAAAAGGCAAAGTATAGTATAGGATGTGTTGTTCTAGAATCTTAGTAATTGTCCTTATAAACTAGGCTACTGAATTCGTGCCTTCTATAGTACTATTGTTTATTGTAGAAGTCCTAGAGGTGTTATAAAAGCTATTAGGTTCCTGCTTTCTATATTAAGCTCTAATTGGTTATAGCTAGAGAAGAAGTCTACTAGAGATATAACTTTATACCCCGCAAACTTCTTAGAAAACTTATTAGTATATAGCGGTAGATTTACGTCCCTAATATTTATTGCTGTATTTATTAGTTAGTACTTTTTATGTTCCTTCTTGCTTATAAGAAACCATGGATTCCTATATAGACTTTTACAATATTCTAGAGTCCCTTAAGCTAGTTATTCTTGTAATATATTTATTACTTCTCCTTGCAGGGCTCTTGGTATAGGAAAGTTTGGTACTTACTATACCTTATATAGTACAGTCTTAATCCTTAGTGGTGGAGTTATATCTCTGCTAACGTGGCCTATTTTAGAGAACTCCCATACTAGAGCCTCTTCTTAGTTAAATAATATAGCCTTAAGGATCTCTTATTCTCTTAGCTGAATGTCTCCTATAATTATACACTCTAATTATTCTAGCTTTAGTCGTGTACCGCAGGCCAACTTGGTATATTATGGTTTAAGGAAATAATTATATGGACTAAGAGGCAACCCTTAGATAAATGCCCTTTATTAACGCAAGGCTACCTCTTGCTATTCTATTATACCTCCTATAACTATTCTATTAGGTGCCAATGAATTAACTAAGTGGACTTTATCTGCCTTTTATTTATAAGTAGTTGTTATATTTATGGCTTTTTGTTGGGCTTTGCTCTGGTAGCTTTCTATTTATATTATAAATAGATCCATTATTTTTAATATTTGATATATAAGGGACCTAGCCTTTGCCTTAAATACTAGCTTTTAACTCTTTCTTAAGTGTTTCTTTAGGACTTCCCTTAATGTTTTACTATTGAGCTCTCTCCATCTAATGTTTTATTCTTCTTTCTGCTAATGGCTCTGCCTAGCAGATATCTAAAACGGCAAGCGTCCGTGTTAGAGCTATACCTTATTTCCCTTTTCTTTAATCTTAATATCCTCCTTATCCTAATGCGCTGGGTTATAAGTAACCCTAGATATGATTTTAGCGGTTGCCCCAGTTATATATTTCCCGAACTATTGTCTATATTAATGCCTTTATCTAGTTTAAAGAACATTGCATCCTTATAGGATATTAAGAACCTTATTTTAACTCTGCTATCTTTTAATTAAATAATGTAAAATACCTAACCTATTGTGGTTTGTTTTATTGCCAGTCTAGCCCTTACTATGGTTTACTAAGTATTACCTTATATAACATTTCCCCTACAGCAATAAATGTTATAGATATTAAGACGTTACCTATTACTATAGGGACTATATATACCAATCTAATAAACTTAGACTAAGTCCTATTAGCAGACGTTAGACGTACACCCTATAGTTATAGGGGCAGGCTTAATATTAGTAAACTGTGTCGCAGAGCCACGCTTTCCTTAATAAGGTTAAGCTCCGCTCTAGAGTTAATTAAGCACTTAGCCTTTCTATCTCCTATTTATACTTCTACCTTTGGGTACTATCTTTAAAACCAGACAAATCCTACTTCTTGTTTAATCTAATCTACCTTATCAGTTATTAAGCCGGCTTAATTAATATAGAATATTAGGCATGCTAATAATACGGATGCCTTAATATCCTCTTGCTTCTATTAGTAAGGCTCTATAAGAGATAGCGGGAGAGGCTTAAAGAATAGCCTTATGACCTTAGGTATGTACACAAAGCAGTTACTAATAATAACTTTAATGGTTTTTAACAAGATCTTGTCCGCTATTACTATTAGACTTAAAACGTTTCCCTTTAGTATATCTATTATCCTAACTGGCTTTAGTTGTGGTGCTTTGGCTGTTATTATTGCATCTACTATTTGCTCTATCTATCTTGGCTATTTAGTATAGTCCATTTTATTTATTTTATTATTGCTTAACGGTGGTTAAGAAGCCTGCTGTTAGGGCTATAAGGCGATTTGGATATGTTCTCCTAGTTATATATTTTAAACTACTGCTGGTTACTAACCAGATGGTTTTAGAGGCGGCTTTATTACTCTTACTTCCCCTTATGGTCTCCTAAGATTATATAACTGTGGTATAGGCTATAACTAGGTTACAGCTCCTACCAAATTAATGTATATTAACTCTATTTGGTATATATTCTCCTAGGACTTACTAAGTTCCTCCTTACTTTCTATATTACTTTTATCTATAAACTCTACCGAAGCTACCTTTAGTTGGATACCTGTCCCTAAAGTGTTAGAATTAATATTCGCGTTCTGCCTTAGCTAGTCTTTAAGGAACTAAATCTGATTATCACTTGGTAAATACGGAATTATATTTCCTGGACGCTTACGTATTCTAGAGTAGATTTAGTTGTTTTTATTTATATGTATAAAACTATAATAAACCAATTTCTGGAGCTGTGGACACTAATTAATAAAATAGTGGGAACCCCCGTATCTATAGCATATCTAAGCTTATATTGGGTATACGCCAAAGTTTTCTGGCCCTCTATACCTTCCTAAACCCGGCTTATATTGTTCTTATAGCGCTCCCTTATAGGGCGGCTATAGTTTGTTATTTAGCGCCAGTTTTAGGCCTATTTATTCTTAATATATTAACGCCCTATTTAGGAGCTATGTGTACTGTATTAGATCTTAGTAAATCCTATCTGGGAATAGCATTAAAGATATAACACCCGCCAATTTAACCGTTCTAAGATTAAGCTTCTAGAGCTAATTAGTGAGTTTTTCTAGTTTGGGATCTGCTTCTTAAGTTATTTAACGGGTACTTACTGACTTACTTGGCTAGGAAACTATAGGCGGTTAAAGAGTAGTATCTCTTTAGTTGGTTATAGCTGGTTGTTAATTATAGAATTGTCCAACTAGCTAATAAAGGCCTTGCTCCTTAGGATTTATTATTAATAACTAATCTATGCCCTTATGTAAACTAAGCCTGTCTTTTACAGCTCTCTTTATTAAATAGAAGTTAAAGGATTTTTATCTATCCGGGTTGGCTCCTATTTTAGTTATAGTATGCCTTTAATACTTAAATAGAAGTCCCCTTGCGAACCAGTACCCTTATTTATAGTTTTCTAAATTGCCCGCCTTAGTAACCTTTTAGGAGATTAACATAAACTGCCTATAGTATTTACATATACTACTAGGTGGATTATTCCTGTACTATAGCATATAAGCTTCTAAGAACTCTACCGTTTTAACTTGTTAAAAGTAGTTACTTCCTCTATAGTCTATCCTAAGCTTCTTTATAAGTTTTATCTAGTTTCCAATTATAAACTTAGGTAGGCTGTAGATCTATGTCCCTATCTAATAGTTATAATACTCTAGAAGTCCTTAATGCTTTTCGTTATCTATAACATAATGTTGGATATATAATCACTTATACTATTTAATAAATTGCGATATATTTTGTCCTGTAAAGTAAGGGGTCCTAGGAGTTCCTAGAGCCAGTATAGGCCAGGCCATAATATATATCTTGTCTTGTTCTATTGGTGGTCTAGTAGGAGGTGGCGGACCTATAGTTTCTCTAAAGATAGGTAGGTGGATATTATAACCCTTCTCCTTAGTCTGTTAAGGGTTATTAGTCCCTAACGTTGCGGGAGTCGGGGTTGGTATTGTATGCCCTTATTCAGGAGAGCTTTGCGGTTTAATAGGCTGCTTACTTTCCTCTCCCTTTCTAGCGCCTTTGCTATTATTGCTATGAATTTAAAGGTAGCTCCTATAAATGCGAGAATAATTATATAGGCTATTGCAAATATAGTAAATAAAATATAGAAGACTTTTCTCTGCCTTTCCTGGTGTACCATAGTCCTCCCTTTTATCCTCTATCTTGCAGTACTACGTACTTGCCTTCCTATTACTATTTGCCGACTACCATTCCCGCATAGAGAACTTAGCATGTGTTGTTAATTTATTCCTATAGAGGTGGCTACGCACCAGTCGCCGATATATCCGTACTTCTTCGCCTCTCTTTCCGCACGTTCTTCTATTCCGCAGTTCCAGATTGTTCTAGATCGTTCCTATACGTCTCCTGTGTATAGAATTGTGTATAGAGTACTAGACCTCTAATCTGAAGAGCTTGCCGTCGTCCCTATATGGAATGCCAAATAATATGTAGGAGGGTACGACCTCTCTTAGATAGGAAGTCACGGTATAGTCAGTCTGTTAGTTAGTTGTAATTAGCTAGTAGGAAATTAGTTAATAAGAAAGGAAGAAAAGAGTATATTAAAGAAAAAGTGTGTATCTATTGGTCCTGTCCGAGTTCTTAAAGACTTTGGGGCTCTAGACCGATTTATATAAAACATATAGAAGGCCTAGGCTCTCTTAAAGCTACGCCCAATCTAGATGTTGAATTTAGGGGGCCAAATTACACCACCATATAAGCACTAGTTGGCTTCTATTATATCTATATTAAAATAATTTTATTTATCAGTTACTACCTTCTTAGCCTAGCTAAAGGCTCGCTTATATATAGAGCTTATAGCTAGTATAGAGAAGAGATTTAAGGCCATTTTGGTAAGCGTTAAATAGAGGATCCTTTTAACGCCGAGCTACTAGTAAGTAAAGGGATAGTAGCTTTACTATATTTCTTCTTAATCTTCTAAAGCACGAGACGTTCTTTTTAGTATTATCTAAGCTTAGTAGTAAGCTTTTATATCTATTAACTAGCTTGTAAATAGAACTAAATTCTTATTAACTACTAGTAATTACTGCCCGGCTTATAAGGGACCTTCTATTACGCTCCTTAGTAAAATTCTTATTTTTTTTATTAGTAAGCTCGTTAATATAGGTATTAAAGACTTCCTCTATAGCCTTTCTTACGTGCTTCTACTATATAGGCTAGTCTTTATCTATAGAATCTGTAGAAGGGCCTTAAGTTTTTATAGATTAAAAATAAGGCTCTAATAGAGGCTTTAAATCTTAATTAAGCTAAAAGCGATTAGCTTAATGTTTTAGCAACCCTAAAGAAGCCTTATAATATATATTAAATAGTCTAAGGCCTTTATAATAAGCATACGTCTAATTAAAAGGCTTATTTGCTTGTATAAAAAAAGTTAATAGCTTAAGCGACTTACTATAGAGGTTATATATAAGGACGCCTAAATATATAACTCGTAATCGCAGTTTAAGGACCTTAAAGGCCTAAATATTTATAGGCGGATAGCTATATATCTAAATATAGAGTCTATAAATATTTAATTAAGTAAGTTAAAGAGAAGGTAAAGAAGAAAGATGTTAAAATAAGGGTAAAGGAGCTAAAATCAAAGCCTTGAAAGGCGTTAATTAGAAAGGCTAAGGTTAATATATTAAATAGTATATAGGGGCAAATAATTACTCTAATTTAATTAGGTGTAGATAGCTTCTAAAGTAGTAGTAATCAATTTAGTAAAGTAACCGTTTTAGGGGTCCGAGCTTATATTATAAATATACCCGTAATAGTTCTATTTTAAGGCCAAAAGGTAAGTTATATAGTAGGATAAGCGATTTAGGCTTAGTTGACTGTAATCTTATATTTTAAGCTAAGGCTGCCCCGTGCAGGGGTTGTGCATTGGCGCTTATAGTACATCTATATAAAAAAATTGAAGGGTATGGTCGGATTTGAACCGACGACTCTAGGAGTATTGCCGACAGGCTGCAATCCTATACTCTACCTAATTTGGTGTTAACAAGTTAACGGTAATCACCTGAATCAGGTGAATGAGGTGGAAACTTACCACTGAATTACACACCCGGTAATTGGAGTTCAGGATGCTGCGACGTAAATATATAACCGTATCTGTTTTGTGCACGGCTTTAGAAATAGTTTTAGACTTCGGTTTTCTTTGAGTAGGCGTAAAAACCGTAACGTTCACCTGCATTTTCACGATATCAGAGCTGACTCACTTCCACAGGAACCCCTTGATGTTGGCTACACTGGTTGCTGTCAGACGATCACGAAACGAAACTCTATAAAGGGATTAATTTGGCTACGAGATACAAGAGCCATTTGCACTGCGATCCGCTTTTTCCCAGAGGCGTCTGCGAAATCTCCGGCGAGCCCTCGGTCGCCCAATATGGATATTGCCATCGTCAAAAGCGAAGACGAGTCCGCGGCGATGGCGTACACCCACAAGAGGAACCATTCTAGGGGTCGCAACCTGCATGATGCAATTTAGAATACAGTCAAAGGAGCTACCAGACATGGGAATAAGCAAGCTGGCTTGCTAGCTTGGCTTGCTTGCTTGCTGACTAATCAAGCAAGCCAGCAAGCTGGAGGGCCTATTTTGGGCAAGCAAGCAAGCTAAAATAAGGCTCAGCTTGCAAGCTAGCTTGCCCGCTTGATAGGAAATATATATACCAGATTTTGGTTAAGACTTAAATCTTATAATAGACTTTTAGTGGTAATTTTGACGATTTTACATGCCTTAATTGTGTAATTGTTTTTCCGTGCCAAGCGTTCTTACGCCTAAGTCGCAATCTATATTTAAGGAGATCTCTCTACTGCCCCCCCCTAAAATACTACTATAATTATAGCTATCTACTAGCCCTTCTATTAGTAATGCCTTAGAATCTTACTAAAGCCAACCTAAACGTAATAGCCACTCCAACGCCTATAATTACACTTTCTAAAGCTATTGCTTTAGACGCGTCTCTACCGCCTTTAGATAACACTAACTTTAAAAGAAACTATAATGGGATTAACTAGGGCTAACTTAACTAATATTAGAAGCCATTTAGAATCTTAGAGAGAAATATAGGCTTTATTTACTAGTATGGATATTAACTTTAATATCGCACCAGCAAGCGACTATTTTAGGAATATAAATAACGTGGGTGACAGGGTTTTGACGGTGTGATGGGTTTTGACGGTTTTGAACACCAAAATACTGCCGCATACTAATTCGCAAGCAGAATATTAGTAAAAGGCATCGCGCAGTATTATTTAATTATATAAAAAATATAAAGCCGTAAATATATATTATAGAGGCTCTATTACGATATTTAATGATGGTAAAAGCTATTTAATTGTTAAGCTATATAGCTAGGCTTTCTTCTGTAACCTTATCGTCGCTTAAATCGAGCAGTTCGTTAATCAATTCATCTTCCTGAGTCTCCTCTATTTGTGTAGCCTGCTCTTCTGTCTTCTTTGAGGCCTCAAGCAGTTCTTTATAGTAAGCAGAAGCCACAGCAGCTGCAGCTGAAGAGGCCTCTGCGACAGCCTTCTTTAACAATGCTTCTGCTGCGGCTGCAGCAGCTGCAGTGGCAGCTGTAGCGGCAGCTTTAATAGACGCCTTTTGTGCTTCAATTGTACGCTTCTTCTTCTTAGCAATATTGGCAGCAGCTTCTGAAACCCTTTGCTCTCTCTTTGCTACCAGCGCTGCCGCTTGAGCGTCCTTACGGTGTTGCTCTGCAAGCTTCTTGGCAGTAGTAGAAGCAATATGTGCATCCTTTTAAGCCTCTAGCTGTTTCTTTGCAAGCGCTGCTGCCTCCTCTCTATTCTTCTTATTCTGCTCCCTTTGTAATCTAGCTTCCTCCTTAGCTTAATTGGCGGCCTTTTACTCAGTAATAATTGCCTGCATTAATTCAGAAGTAAGTACTAAGTTAGTAGAAAGTACCTGCCGCTTGCGAGCCTTCCTTACTCTCCTTTCCGCAGTAGCTAGTTAAAGATTATTATTTTCTACCTATAAAAGCTCCTCTTGATCCTCTATTAATTATAGGTGCTCTATAAGCTTGCTTACTACTACCTCGGCTGCCGTAGGTGTGGTTTTAGGGTGGAGGATTATATAGGCGTACCGCGCACGATTGTCGCGGCCTTTAGGCGTACGTGGGTGTAAAGGCAAAGATAGAAGTATTGCTTGCTAATCAGAAGATAAAGGTGTAGAAGGTTGGGTAGATGTAGAAGAACTTATGCAGCGCTTAAGCACTTTATCTGGATTGTAGGGAAGAAGGCCTACGGCTTAAAAGGCGCTATTAATCAGTCTTGGTGTATATATATAAGGGTAGATCTCCCCTAAAATCCTTAAAAAATATTCTTTATTAATTCCAGTAACACCGCGCGCTGCATATTTATTGACTTTTAATAAGTAGAGGCGCTTAAGCTGTGAAAATATCATAAAATCCAAAGGCTGCAGAAGGTATATTAAATAAGGTAGTAGGCAAATTAGTATAATCTTATAGTCTTCACAAAATTGCATAAACTTGAGATTAACGTAACTACTATAGCCGTCTATAATAAGCATTCGATAGCCGTGAATAGAGTTATAGTTATTGTCGTCGTTGTTATTATCTCTGCTGAGGTACTCTGGTGCTCTAGTGTGTTGAGTATGGCGCTTAAAATGGCGTAGCCACTCTATGCCGACTTTTTGATTTGACTACCTATTCTCTGTCATTCCAATAGAACACTCGCCTATAGCGCGCGTAGCTTCCTGCCATAGTAAATCTGTATACTGGCGTCCCTTGAAAATGATAAATAATGGTATAGTCTGCCTATATATACTAATCGCGTTAATCTGGCTTACCCACTCCTTTAAGCCGTTAATTGTCTTAAAATTGCTTATATTACCGCGTAGTATAACTACTTTGGCACTATAAGTAAAGCCTATAGTGTAGCCCGTCTCATCTATATTCCAAATATTAATATCCTTAATATTATACCGCGCCTTAGCTTTAGAGTAGTCAGCAAAAAAGCGCGTTACTAGGGTAGGAGAGTTACCAGCCATAGCTTATTCTTAATTAATTAAGCGTATATAGCAAGTACGTAACTCTTCCTGGCGTTTTAGAAAGTAATATAACCATCTTTAGCCTAAAGGGGGGGGTGGCTGAAGGCGTGGGATCCTCTAGTACTCGCGCTAGTAGATCGTTATCGCTATCGTTTAAACCGTATAGAGTCGATATAGAAATCTGGCCTTAGCAAGATATATACAATGTTAAACAATTATAGCTTCGCCAGCTGTCGAAATACGTTGTTGGTTAGTGTGGGTGACTTTATGGGATTGGTGCACCCTAGCAAGCCTTTATTAAAATGTATTTGGGTTAATCTTATGCGCCTTTGCATAAGCTTCCCGACTCTTGTATAAGCTAGACTAAAAGGCAATAATAGTAATAGATACCTTCTCGTCCGCATTAGGTTTGCGAGGCCAGCAGGGCATAATGGCGTTGGTGGTGAAATTTTAAATTAAGTAGCAGCCATCAAAAAGCAGGTCGAAAAAGGAGAGATTTTGGAGTAACGACTGGCAGTATACTAGATTTGGCAAGCTCCAAACCCAATTAGGCAGGCGGTGTTCAAAACCGTTAAAACCCATCACACCGTCAAAACCCTGTCACCCACGTTATTGCCATCAGCATGTTATACCCTGTGGCCGATTTAATATTACCTCTGCTACTTCTTCTGCCTCCTAATACCTTGCAGAAGAGAGGGAAGGCTATAGTTATAATAAGTATGGCGCAATTAAATTTACAAGAAAGCGGAAGGTGATAATTCT
>Ga0307507_10007251_pt1 | contig 16267 bp, 3 predicted proteins | sample 7_EM_MG_FD_207223 | JGI IMG/M metagenome (GOLD analysis project Ga0307507, IMG submission 207223) | Populus trichocarpa ectomycorrhiza microbial communities from riparian zone in the Pacific Northwest, United States - 7_EM | ecosystem: Host-associated > Plants > Roots > Unclassified | place... | reverse complement strand
ACCCCTATAGGGCATTCTTATCTTTATACTCTACTAGTAATTTGTTATCTTTGCTATGCTAGCACTCCATCCACTTATCTAAGTACTTTGGCGGTTTAGGTTCGTTAGGATAATAGCTATAAAACTTTTATAACTTATAGGGGCTACCTATAAAATTCTATATAGGGTACTAGGTAGGGTTTGGATTATATCCTTTCCAACTTATACGGTACTTTAGTGTTCCTTATACAAGTTTACAGGCCAGTATTTCTTTAATTTCCTATTTGTTATCGCTATTAACTTAAATCGGTAGGGGCGGTTTATTTTTTTATCTAGGTAATAAGTCGTTTATAGCTTTCTATAGCTTATCTAGCGAGAATTTAGGGTGGACCTTAATTAAATCTAGGAGCTTTACTTTATATAAGTTGCCTTTTTTTTTAAGAACTTTGTATAGTTCTGCTATCTAATAGTCTAGCTTATAGCTAGGCCGCTCTATCTTCTAGTTCTTTATTATAACCCAGACCTTATCGCCTATAGTAAACTTAGGCTTACGTCTATACTTATTTACCTGCTATTCTATTAATTTCTGGGCCTTTTCTAGATTTGTATAGGCTACTTTCTGGGCTTCTTCTAAACATTTAGCGTAATACTAGGCTTCCTTATAAGATAGTTTTTCGTGTATAGTTTGCGGCCCCTTTATTCTTTCCCAGTCAAAGCTTATATAGGGTAAATACCCTATTTCTAGCTAAATAGGTGCAAATCCTATAGAGTTATAGGGTAGGGTGGCCTAGGCGTAGTTTATTAGAGGTAGTAGTTCGGCCTAATTATCCTAAAAGTAGTTAATAAAGGGTCAGAGTCTCTAGTCTAAATACTAGTTTATAATCTCCGTCTAGCCGTCTGTCTAGGGGTAGTATACTATAGAAAGCTTTAGCTTAATACCTAGAGTCTAGGTAAACTCGTTCCAGAAAGCCGATATAAACTATAGGCTATAGTTAGACATAATAGTATCTAGTAGTCCGTAAATTCGGTAGACGTAGTAGACATATAGTTAGGCTGCCTCTTTCGCATTAATATTCTTATAATAAGGGATTAAGAATGGGCGCTTGCCAAAGCGGTTAACTATAACCATAGCCATATTATATCTGTTACGGTCTGTAAGTAGCTTGTAAAAATCCATAGAGATATACTGCTAGGGGCGCTCTAGTATTAGAAGTGGTTTTAATGGTCCTAGGGTCTTGTCTTATAGAATTATAGACCTATGGCAGTCATTACAGTTCCGTATATAGCGATTAATATCCATAACTATTCCAGGCTAGTAATAACGGTTGCCGATAATCTTATAGGTCTTATTTTTTCTAGGGTAGGCCGTAGAGATCTAAGTATACACTTTAGCAATAAGCTGAGTTTATAAGTTTTATTTTTCTACTACTACTAGCCATACTTAGTGCTTAAGCAATCCATTTTCAAGGGACTATAGGCTGTTAACATTCTTTATCTTTTTACGGTACTCCTGTAGAGAGGGGGCTGTACGGTTTACCTACAGCAGTTTATTAATAAGGTTAAGTTCTATAGAGTTAATAGGATATATCTTAGTATCTAAAAAGTCTGTATTTAGTTCTGCCTATATTTAGGGGTTAAAATACTCTGGTTGTAGTAGTGTCTAAGTCTATAATAAGATCTTCGCGGCTATCTAGTTATCTATATCCTGTTTACACCTTATAAGAGCGTCCGTACGGTTGGTAGCGCCTAGCCTATATATAATTTAGAAGTGGAACTAAAATAGGGTATCCGCCTAGCATACCTACTAGGCCATAAGGGCTTTAGCTATTATAAAGTATTCTAAGACCTTATGGTCTAAAACTACCCAAATAGGTTTAAGGATCCCTTCTAGCTATACACACTAGTGCTAAAGGCTAGAAACAATAGCCAGCATCTCTTTATTATAGATATAGTAGTTTAGCTTAGCGTCTATTATAGTCTTTAAATAGTATATAATAGGGTACTATTCTCCATCTAGCTGTTTTTGGGAATAGATGGTAGCTATTATACTATCCAAAGCATCCGTTTCTAACATTAAGGGCCGTTCTAAGTGGAAATGGGCCAGTAGCAGGGTAGAGACTAGCCGCTTTTTAAGTTTGTCAAAGGCCATTTTAGCTTAGGTAGTAGGGAAGTAGTCTGCGTTAACTTTAAGCTTGTCTTGTAATTAAAGCTTCTAATTATTAAATATAGGGTCAGTTCCGTCTGTAAGCAATAAGGGGTCCGCGACCTTTACGGACCGCGATAATGCTAATACTATACGTTGGGCTAGGGCCTTAAGGACTATAGTAAGTCTCTAAGTATTTAATAACTCCTTACTAGGTATAGGGGTGTCTCTAATTTCAAGCAGCTCTTAAAGCCATTTAATTTCGGTATTAGCTACTACAAGCTCTTCCTAAGGGGTTAAGATGGCGACTATTTCACTATTAGAGGTATTTATAGGTCCTGTAGCGGCTTTGCCAGCTGCTGTATTTCTTAGTATAGTTATAGGGGTATTAGGTAATTTCTAGTATTTGTTTATTTCCTAGGGGTTCTAGTCTATGCATATCCTATTCTTAGGTTTCGCGTTCTGTTTATATTCTTTTAGTGTAAGGGGACTTTATAGACAGGGGGCTATAAGGACACGATTGTGGAATAGGATAGATTGGTAAGAGAGACAAATCCTTAAGGAGGTAAGGCCTTAGGGATCGTGGAGACTATATACTACGGGCACGTGCCTCCGGCACGTGACCGGCGACTATCTAAGGGGCGTCCAGAGGTTGTCCTAAGGGCAACCTAAGGTGTCCGCAATAATATCCCTTATATTGCCCCCCCCCCTTCTTACAGTTGGCCCCCAATCGCCATTACCTTACGGTAGGGAGATTATAAGGGCTCGTCCCAGAAGGGGTTCGGAGAGATATTAGGGAGATATTAGTATGCCGCTGTATATTATCTATCTATCTAACCCCTACTTTGAACTCCTAAAAACCTTAATAAGGAAAAAACATAACTAGAGAAAAGATATAAGGATTGCTAGGAGACCTATTAGAAGCCTACCGGAAACATGCTGGTAACTACCTAGGCTAACCTAAGGATTTTTATACAACTCTACTTTTAAGCCTTTATGCCGGTCTGCAATTAATCACGAGTGTTATAGGCAATTTGGTGTTCCTAATATGGTTCCGTAGAACCTTTTAGTATGGGATTTAACGTACGGAGCCTTAGCTTGCCATTATCTTTAACTTTTAAGATATTAATCTATAATCCTTTCTTATTGGTCCTATGCTATATATTTAGCGTGGCTCTACTACCCAACAAATAGGAGGGACACTTCGCAATAGCGCCTCTAGTTATTATATGGTTGTCAAGAACGTCTATAACGTTATTCTTTAATACCGTAGTATCGTTTAAGTATAATTTAACCCATATACATCTGTAATTAACGTCTTAATTACCTTCCCCGGCCGCGTAATTAGTTTTTTTTATAAGGAGGTAATGGCCAAATGGCGTATACGCGTGTTTCCTTCCTTCTAAATTACGCTATTATAATGGAGTTATATTGGCAAGGTTGCGGCTATTTACCAGAAGGGTATTAAAAGGTAAAGTATGAAGATATCTTGCTTACTAAGCTGCTTCTTTTCCTTAATACCTTACTTCCCATCATTAACCTTCGTCCAAATTTGGATGTATCTTTAATATATTATCAAGATTTTCTTTTTTCCATCATCAATTTAATATGCCTCTTTATTCTCCTGTTAACTGCTCCTCTAAGCCAATTCCACAGTATATTCTAGCCCTGCCGCTATATATAGAACCCCAACCTCCGCTAACCCGCAACTAGTACTAGTTCTACCTAAATAACTTTATATGCACGTCCTTAAAAGACTAAAAGTCTAATAAGAAGATTCTAGATGCTTGCAATAAGACCTACTGCGTAAGGTCTAACACCTTCAGTCCTTATAATTAATGCATATGTACTAAAAGTAGCAGTTGCGTTAAGGTAAGCTTTTCCTATTCTTAATAGGTTTCTATTACTAACTTTAGGCTTCAATATAGCCTAGGCCTAAGTGGCAACGATCCTTTAATGTCCTTAACTACTATATCGCCCGGGCTCTCTCTTATTCCAACGCCAATACTAAACATCTAGGTCGAATTTAAGACTATGCCACAGCCATCTATACCACCTACAATTCCTAGCAAGCTAGCTAGTAACGCCTAATAAGGGAGTAAGGTTGGTATACTAAGGATAGGGTAAAGGATGGGGGTGATAAGAAGAAGGTCGCCGTCTACTATAAGGAGTTTGCACATGCGCGTTAAGTTTTAAAAGAGCACAATATAATACGGTATTAGGTGGGTTACCTTTTAGGTACCTAGCGGATAGGTAACTAATAGTTGTCGTAGTAAGGTCTTAGTGATTCCGGACTATGTTAGCCAGCCAACGTCTCTGTTTATTCTGGGCTTAAGCGTGTCTTTATTAACTATAAGCTGACGCCTTAAGAGTGTTACGGCGCTGGTGGAAAACGGTGGATTATGGTAGACGTTATGGTAGACGCAGAGTCACGTGAGCTCACGTGACTTGAGGATTGTATAAGACTTTAAGCGACGCTACCCTTCTTCTCCTTTCCTTTCTCTAGCTTTGGATCCTTGTTTATAGACTACCAATTATACAGGCTTGCGCGTCCCTCTTGCCATACTTATGCCTTAATTAACTAAGTTACTAACATTATCCAAAGCTTATTATTACTCTCTCTTCCTAAGAAGGAACTTAAATATATCTATCTATAAGACTATAAATAGGACAAGGACATAGAATAGGACCCTAAGGACATTACTAGGACTATAAGGATAGGACAGACCTAAGAACCAAAAGAATATAAATAGAATGTAAAACCTAAGAATAGGATATATACGGACCAGAACCCCTAAAAAATAAACAAATACCGGAAATTATCTAAAACCCTTATTACTATGCCAAGAAATATAGTAGCTGGTAAAGCTATTGCAGGACTTATAAATGCCTCCAATAGTGAAACAGTCGCCGTCTCGACCCCCTAGGAAGAGCTCGCAGCAGCTAATACTAAAATTAAACGGCTTTAAGAGCTGCTTAAAACTAGAGACACCCCTATACCTAGCAAGGAGTTATTAGACACCTAGAGACTTGCTATAGTTCTTAAGGCCCTAGCCTAATGTATAGTATTAGTATTATCGCGGTCCGCGAAGGTTGCAAACCCCCTATTACTTACAGACGGAACTAACCCTATATTTAATAACTGGAAGCTTTAATTACAGGATAAGCTTAAAGTTAATACGGACTACTTCCCTACTACTTAAGCTAAGATGACCTATATCTTCGGCTGTACTAGCGGAGATGTATAGACGCACCTACGTCCGCAATACGCCTAGGACTTAGTAGATCCTTCCTCTCTAAAGACGAGATAATTAACCACTTATCTTCTATCTATAAGGACCCCTTTAAGGTATAAAACGCCCGCCTTAATTATAAAGCTTTTAATATAAAGATAACAGAGACCTTTTTAGCCTTTTAGACCTGCTTTCTGTACCTAGCCAGCTAGGCCTAAATTCCCTATAAAGACCTAATGCTAGACCTCTTTAATAAGCTTACCCTAGACCTACAGCGCGCTATACTACTAGTTTTTACTACTATATAGACGCTAAAAGTACTTATAGACTACTGCCTATCTATTAACTAAGGCCTCCGTTAAATTAAGGCACAAGCTAAGCGGTATAAGGCTAGAAACTCTCTAAACCAAACTATAAGCACTATACAAATAGCCCGTAACACTCTAGTATAATCTGCAACTCCTATAGCACTAGCTATACAGCCCACCATTAATTTAGCAGCTAGTCCTACTACGGGTCCGGCGCATACTTGGCCTATATATAATAACCCCTATAAATAGGCCCTTAGTAATTAAGGAGCTTGCTTCTTATACGGCCAGAAAGACTACTTTATAAAGGATTGCCAAATAAAGGTAAAAACAGGCAAGGTTCTATTAATTTAGGAGGATAGTATAGAGCCGAAAAAAGAGGAACCCTAAAGAAAGACTCCTCTCTAGGGTTAAAAGGAATTAATATATTATATATTAATCTAAGTTAACTAGTTAGTGGAAGAAGCTGCACTATCCCTTATACTTTATTTTATAATAGATATTAAGTTTTAACCTCCGCTTTAGCTAACTCTAAAGCAAATGCCTTTACCTTAATAGATACCTAGTGCGCCATAAAGCTAGCTGAATTTTTAAATGCGCCTTTTAAAGAACTGCCTAAACTAGTCCCTATTTGCGGGTATAATGGATAGATAGAACCACCTATTATAACTATCTTACGGACCTACCTCCGTGTTAATAGACGAAGGTAGTATAATATCCCCTTTCTTATTACAGACCTAGGAAGAAATGATATAATCTTAAAAAGAAAATAGCTAGCCTATTTAGGCTTACAGCTTAATATATAGAGTAGACGGCTTATCTAGCCTAAATCTCTACCCTTAACCCCTTTCTTTATAAAAGAAATTAGTATTATAATAGAGAACCTTATACAGCCTTAGATTAATACTATTTACTAGGCTAATGCTATATATAGGGACCAGGCCTTTAAGAAAGATATACAGCTTAATCCGTAACGGATTTGTATACTACACCGCCCCTAGACCACCTATATTATGTTACCTGCACTAAAGATCTAGGAAATTAGTAGTAACCTAGCTAAGTCCCCTATAGAAAACTTAGGCCCTATACAGCTATAAAGAAAGGCTAGGAATACTAGACGCTATACTAAACTAATAGACTAGAAGGATAACTTATGGAAAATAAAATATAAGCTAAGAAAGACTATAAACCCTATGCCGTAAAATACGGCCTAATAAAAGTCTATAAAGAAACCTACGGACCTTCCCCTAGTTAATATCTACTATATTAACGCCATAGGATTCTACCGGAACTTAGTTTAACCTAATACCGTTGCCTTTACCACTAGCTTATATAAAATTAATTAAATAATTAAGGAAAAGGAAAGCGAGCTTAGTGAATAGGAAAGTAAGCTTATAAATAAGGAGCTAGTAGAATAGAAACTGCCCCATTAGCACTAGAAATTTAAGGATATATTCTCTAAGGCAGCGTCTAATATACTTCTACCTTATTAACCATACGACCACAAGATTGAGATTAAGCCAGATAAGGAAGACACCCTTAGTTATAGCCCCCTTCGTTAGCAGTCTACTGCCAAATTATAGGCTATAAAGTAGTATCTTATTAATAACCTAAATAAGGGCTTTATTAAGCCTAGTTAAGCCCCTTTTAACTTATCTATTCTCTTTACTAAAAAGCTAAATAGAGGACTTCGTTTCTGTATTAACTACTATAAACTTAATAATATAACCTGCAAGGACCGCTATCCACTGCCCTTACTTAAGGAGACTCTAGCCTAAATAAGTAGAGCTAAGATCTTTACTAAGCTCAATATCCATTAAACTTTTTACTAAATTAGGATGGACCCTAAATTAGAAGATCTTACTATATTTCAGACCTATTACGGAACATATAAATATAAAGTACTTCCTTTTAGACTAACTAACGGACCGGCTATATACCAGCGGTATATAAACAATGTACTCTTTAACTACCTTAACGACTTCTATACGGCCTGCCTAGATAATATTATAATTTACTCTAAGAACGAGCTGGAATACAAGGAGTACATCTATAAAGTCCTATAACGGCTCCGCGAGGCTAGCCTTCAGGCCAATATTAAAAAGTTAGAATTTAGTATTAAGCGTATAAAGTACCTAGGTTTTATTATTAGTATAAATAGAGTTAAGGCTAACCTAGAGAAAACAGCCATAATTAACTAGTGGGCACCCCTATAGACCATAAAGGGGGTACAATTATTTTTAGGCTTCTATAACTTCTACTAACGCTTTATTAAGAACTACAGCAAGATCGCCTGGCCTCTTAACCGTCTTACTAGGAAAGACCAGCCCTTCTATTTTAACGCTATATATACGCAGGCCTTTAATAAGCTTAAAAAATGGCTAGTATCGGCTCCCCTACTTACCTACTTTAATCTAGAACGGCCCTTAATGCTAGAAACTGATGCCTTAGACGGCGTAATAGCCAGTATTTTTTCCCAGAAGTAACTGGACGGAGAATAGCACCCTATTGCATACTATTTAAAGACTATAATAGATGCTAAGCTAAACTACCACATCCATAATAAAGAAATGCTAGCTATTATCTCTAGCTTTTAGTACTGGTGTATACAGCTAGAGGGGACCCCTAAGCCTATTAAGGTAGTTTTAAATTATAAGGCCCTAGAATACTTTATAATAACCAAGGCCCTTACGGCCTAGTAGGCACGCTAGGCGGATATCCTATCTTAGTTTAACTTCTTAATTATATATAAACTAGGCGCTATAAACTGTGTGGATGCTCTTATAAGGCGTAAACAAGACCTAGGTAACTAAACAGCTATAAAGATCTTATTATAGACTTAAACACTACTATAACTAGAGCACCTTAACCCCTAGATATAGGCAGAACTAAGTATAGACTCCTTAGGCGCTGAGATATATCCTATTAACCCTTTAGGACTTAACTTAATTGATAAATTGCTGTAGATAAACTATACGGCCCCTTCTTTACAGAAGTACTATAAAAAGGCAAAGAATGTTACTAGCCTATAGTCCCTTAAAAATAGATTACTTAAGTATTAGGAATGGCTAGTAGTAGTAGAGAAATAAAACTTATAGACTTAACTCATTACTGAAGTACATGCCTAGGTCTCTATAGCCTACTCTAGAAAAAATAAGACCTATAGGATTATTAGCAACCGCTACTACTAGCCCAGAATAGTTATAGATATTAACCGCTATATATGGAACTGTGATGACTGCTATAGGTCTATAATTCCACAAGATAAGACCCTAGGGCTATTAAAACCACTCCCAATACCAGAATGCCCCTAGTAGTATATCTCTATAGACTTTTATAAGCTACCTACGGACCGTAATAGATATAATATAGTTATAATCCTAGTTAACCGCTTTGGTAAGCGCCTATTCTTAATTCCCTGTTATAAGGATATTAATGCTAAAGAGGTAGCCTGACTATATATCTATTATATCTACTAAATTTACGGACTACTAGATACTATTATATCTAATTAAGGGCTGTAGTTTATATTAGCCTTCTAGAATAAGTTTACCCAGATCCTAAATATTAGGTTAAAGCTTTCTACGGCATACCACCCCTAGATAGATGGTTAGATGGAGATTATAAATTAATACTTAGACTAGAGACTCTAGCCCTTTATTAACTACTTTTAAAACAACTAGGGCGAACTACTACCCCTAATAGACTACGCCTAGGCAACCCTACCCTATAACTCTATAGGATTTGCACCTATTTAGCTAGAAATAGGATATTTACCCTATACTAGCTTTAACTGGAATAGACTAGAAGGCCTATAGACTGTACGCGAAAAACTATCTTATAAGGAAGCCCAGTAATACGCTAAACGCTTAGAAGAAGCCTGGGCGGTAGCCTATATAAATCTAGAAAAGGCCTAGAGATTAATAGAACAGCAGGTAAATAAGCATAGGCGTAAGCCTGACTTTACTATAGGTAATAAGGTCTGGGTTATAATAAAGAACTAGAAGACGGAACGGCCTAGCTATAAGCTGGATTATAAGATGGTAGGACTATATAAGATCCTTAATAAAGAAGGCAACTTATACAAGGTTAAGCTCCTAGACTTAATTAAAGTCTACCCTATTTTCTTACTAGATAAGCTATAGAAAGCTATAAATAACCCACTACCTAGATAAAAGAATAAGCCTCCACTGCTAATTTAAGTTAATAGCAATAATAAATGGGAAGTTAATGAAATACTAGCTTATAAACTAGTATAAGGAACGCTAAAATACTATATTTAATAGAAAGGTTACGATCTAGACCCAACCTAGTACCCCGCCTGGAACTTTATAGGTTACCCCTAAAAGCTTAAAGAATTTTATAACTAATACCCTAATAAGCTAGGACCCCTAAAGTATCTAAATAAGTGGATGGAGTGCTAGTATAGCAAAGATAATAAGCTACCTATTAAGTATAAAGATAAGAATACCCTATAAACATAATACGGATATATAAAGCCTAAGGGCAGGCTTTTTTGGAGGGGGGGGGTAATGTTACGGCGCCGGTGGAAAACGGTGGATTATGGTAGACATTATGGTAGACGCAGAGTTACGTGAGCTCACGTGACTTGAGGATTGTATAAGACTTCAAGCGACGCTGCCCTTCTTCTCCTTTCCTTTCTCTAGCTTTGGATCCTCGTTTATAGACTACCAATTGTACAGGCTTGCGCGTCCCTCTTGCCGTGCTTGTGCCTTGATTGACTGAGTCGCTAACAAAGAGCTTTGTTGGTATTGGTTTGGACCTAATATTGGTATTAAGCGTTTAAGAATCTCTGCTCTATCTACACCTCATCGTCCTACCCCTGTTTTTATACCTACTTATACCTATAAAGGGATCTCATTCCCATCAGCCATCCCTTGGAGGGCCAATAGATACTAATCCTGCTCTTAAGGATGAGGCATAATGGCTTTTAATTTAGGCATTTGGGATTTATTCTTGTATATAGTAGCAATTAAGGATTTCGACTGGTGCTTAGAAAGGCCTTAGAAGGCTTTTAGGAAGGTATAGGAACACTATTCCTGATATAGACTAATAAATAGGAATGTAATTTTAGCAAAATACCCTATCAATTCTATACTATGTATGTGAAAAGGCTGAGGACCTGTCTTGCCTTAGGCCGTAGCCCTAATTAATCCTTATGGTTTCCGGAGCTTGTCTATTCCATATCCAATTTGACCTATTTACTCTTTAGGGCCTCTCTTGGCCTACCGCGAGCTTTCTTTATAGGTTGCGATAATACCGTACAGCCCTGGCAATAATCATATAATTATAATCACCGACCTGATTCTGATTATCATATAATCACTAACTCTGATTCTGATTGATTAAATGATTATATAATTATACCTTAATTACCTAATATAGAAGTTAGTAACATTTTTAGTGTAGTAGAGGGCCTTGAAGGTCTTCTAAAATACTTAACGCCGCGTGCCTGCCTAATTCCCGTACTAGGAAGTCGGCGATGGCTTTCTGGGGTTTATTTGTACTCCGAATGCTTATCTGCTGCCTTATCTGCTAGGTTTTGGGGTGGCATAGTAATAGAGGTTGGTGTTAACAATAAGGAAGAATAGAATACGGTGCTGTAGCCGAGTACCTTAACGAGAGCGCGCACGGCTTTTATTTGTATGTATTCTGGTGCCTTTTTCGCGTTTCGGAAGTACCGCGGCACATTTACCAATAATCGCCAAATCAACCAAACCACCGCTTACCACTTCCTCCCCTTCTTGCCCTAGATGATTATATGATTATATTAATATAATATAATCAGGACCTTGATTCCGATTATATTAGTTATAATTATATTATAATTATAATCAATGTAACTAATCAACTAATTATTGCCACCGCTGATACCGTAGTATTAGAGCGCTTTCTACGATTTGTAGATTGTGGACCTTAGTCCCAATATTCTTTTAGAATATCTTTATAATAATTAAGGTGATCCTCTGGTTCCTATGTAGAGTTCTTAGCGGGCCAGCCTAGCTATTTAACTTCATATTAAAGCTTGTTCTTGACAGACTTATAGCATAGTATAGCTTTAACCTTGTACCGCTCGACCACCACTTTAGGGTGTTTAATTAGGCCTAGACGAAAGTTCTTTTCTAGCGGTGGTCTGTGCCATAGCTCTAGTAGATTTACGTGAAATACTAGATACACACGGGCCATAGATAGGGGTAGCTAGAGACGGTAGGCTAGCTTGCCAATTTGTTCCTTAATTTGGAAGGGACCTAAGTATCTTATATTAAGCTTCTTTAATGGTCAACGGGTCTTGATATTTGTTAAACGTAATAGAACCTTATCGCCTACGCCGAAATGCTTGTCCTGGTGTTTATAGTTGTACTAAAGTCTCTACTGCTCTTGCGCATCTTATAGGCTCTGCTTTGCATACTTCCATTGCTCCTCCCATTCCTTAAGATATCCTTATACTCTCTGGTAGATATCCTTAGACTTCCCAATAGGATCCTATAATTAATTATACGGCCTTAGCCAGTGATTATTGGGTATACCATTGAATCCTAATAGTGTTACGGGACTCACTCGTTCTTACGTCTCTGCGCGTCTTTGACGTTCTTGACCCGTGCTCACGTTCGTCCCGAGACACCTACGCACGTTCCCCTACAGCCCCTATTTATACCCGTACCTAGTACACGAAGACTCTTCTTCTTCATTTAATGTCTTTATATCAACCACGCATAGTTACGTGTACGTAGCCTTCTTAATTACTACCTCGTTTAGTGTATTGTATCCCGGCTTGTGCCTACTCCGTGACACTACATTGGATCCTATTTCTACGTACCTAGCGGGCCTAGGGCTACTGGTTGCAGAGCATGCCTTTCTACGCCTTATGAGGGTAGGAACAGGAGCTGCTGGCTGTAGGTAGACTAAGACGTTAGGGCTCTAATCTAGTACGATAAGACTCCGCGCTAATTTGTATACGGACCTACTAACAAGACCTTATGCCGTTACGCCTACGAGATGACCTCTGGCTTGCACCCTACTGCTACCGATTTTGAACGAGCACGTTACTGCCCCTCCGGTTTGACCTTATATGGCTCGCACCCTACTACATAACGACCCGAACCCGAACCCTTACGCTGGCATCGTACTGCTGTCCTACCGACCTGGCCCTATTACTGCCGTACAAATCTAACAAGTTTCCGTGCTAATACGCCTATGGACCAACAAGACTCGTGCTGATACGCCTATAAAACGACCCTAATAACCTATTATGCCGATAAGCCTACGACCCGAACATAACTAGGTAGAGCCTCGCTCCCTAAGTACCCTACTAGATAGAGTATAGCTCTCTAGACTAACCCTATTGCTTGCATCGTACTACTACCTAAACTAATAAGCTCTGTGCTAATTTGCCTACGGAACCTAAACCTATTACTAGCACCGTACTACTACCTAACGCTAGCACCGTACTGCTACTAATAAGGGCCTTATACGAACCGATACTAACCTATACCATAACCACAACCACTATACCAACCGTATTATACTGCCAAAAAGCCATAAATACCATCTAAAAACGCCTATTTTGGACCAAAATTGCCTATTTTATACCAAAAATCGGGGCTATTTTTTAGGGGGACCTGGAGTAGGATAATAAGGGAAGACTGTAGAGCCGCTAGAAGCAAGGAAGGGACTAGATAAGCTTTAGCAAAGCGTCTCTAAGCGGCGAGGATAGGAGTGTAGCTAGTAACAGAAGCTGGGCTATGCTTTAGGCCTAAGAAGTTAGTGGCCTAATAATAAAACATAGAAGGACCGAACTGGTAGAGCCTGCGCAGCGCAGGACGTAAAAGGGCGGAGAAGGGCTAACAAAATTTTTTTTCCCTATAATGGGTTTTTTCGGTATACACACAATACAATACGCCTCGCAGGAGCTTGGAAGTAAGGGGGGGGTACTATTACGGGACTCACTCGTTCTTACGTCTCTGTGCGTCTTTAACGTTCTTAACCCGTGCTTACGTTTGTCCCAAGACACCTACGCACATTCCCCTACAGCCCCTATTTATACCCGTACCTAGTACATAAAGACTCTTCTTCTTTATCTAATGTCTTTGTATTAACCACGCATAGTTACGTATACGTAGCCTTCTTAATTACTACCTCGTTTAGTGCATTGTATCCCGGCTCGTGCCTACTCCATAACAAATAGTTAGACGCTATAGGTAATCTAGATTAGTGCAAACTGATATAATAAATGTTGCTTTAAGTTATAAGCGTACTCCGCTTATAGAAGTAGCTCATACTAATTGTCTTGCTGGTAGTTTAAATATATTTATAGATAAGACTCCAGTTCCTGGTTTTAGTGTTCTATTTACCTATCTGTCTATGGATAGAAAGCTGTACTATAGCAGTGGTCTATCTTTAAATAAAAGTATAGATCTAACTAGTACTGGCTTATAAAGACGCTGCCCCTATTAGTGATAATAGAGTATAGCTAATCTACTTTAAGAAAGCATTTCTCCTTAATTAGGCTGGTAAGCACTTGTACGTTAATTGTCTTATTAATAGGAAGGTATTAGACATACTTTAAAAACCTATTAATAAGTACTAGGACCGAATTATATGTTTATCCTTACCCATCTTTTAAGGGTAGGAAATCCGTAATAAAGTCCATAGCGTAATGTCGCTATGGCTTACTAGTGGGGGGAACTAATTTAAGTAAACCCCATGGCTTGTGCCTTTAGATTTTATATACTTAACACTTCTTACAATAGCTGATATACTCCTTTACTTCCTGCTTAAGCTTTAGCCAGTAGTATTTGCGTTAAAGTAATTCCACTATTTTGGCTTAACTATAGTGGCCGCCTAGAGGATCATCGTGATTCCTTATAAGGATCTTCTATTATAGATTTACTTCTTATGGCACCCAAACCTTGCCATATCTACGTAGTAGGCCCATTGGGTCTAGTTCCCAATAGTAACGCCTAGCAGCTTCCTTTCCATTACGTTTCTGGTCTACTTCCGCATTAAAGATAGCATAGGAGGCGTCCCTCCGTTGCACCTTATGGATGAGATCTGTTAACCTTTCAGATAGTTCCTAGGTAAAAGCTGTTTTACTTTATACTACTCTAAGTATAAGACTAAATAGTACCATAGATCTTATAACTTCTCGGTGCGCGTACGTTAGAAAGGCCGCTATAAGGTTAAAGTCCTTTAGTCTTTACAGGGCTCTAGGTTCCAATTACTTTATAGCTTTGCTTTTGGTTTAAAGGGATAGCTTAGCAATTAAGGGTGGTATATTACCAGGTTCCGCACTTATATTGGGGATGTCCTATCTAGGTATCTTTGGACCCTTATTAGCCACGGACTGGGTACTAGCTGGAACGTCAGTGGAAGCCGATAGGGTTTGCACCGCCTAAGACTTAGTGCTTAGAGCTGTGGGTACTTAAGTATCCTATACCTAGAGCTTGTTCTATAATATAGGGAGTAAGATATCTATTATCTGTTTTCCTTTTCCCGTTTTAAAGCCTTTAGCATAGTCTGGCCGTCATAACGGTCCGTTAGCAGGGTTATTTTCCCCTGGCTTGTATTCAATCTTAAAGTTAAATCGTGTAAGCTTCTCTGCCTATCTGGCTTGTTAAGGTATAAGCTCCTTTATAGTTATAAAGTAGCGTAGATTATAATAATCTGAGAGTATATAAGTAGTATGGCTTACGTACTTAAGGTAGTATCGCCACTATTTAAAGTAGTTAACTATGGCCAGCAGTTCCTTGTTATGGGTATAATATCTAACTTTAGGTCCCTAGAATTTTCTGCTATAGAATGCTACCGGTTTTTAGTAGAGCTGGGTAGCGTCTAGATACCTATTAGGTTGTAGTAGGATACTAATAAGGGCAAAATTTAATATATTAGTAACCATTATTAGTGGCTAATCTAGGTTAAAATGCCGCAATAGTAGAGCTTCTATAAACTTTACGTGTAGTTCCTAAAAGGCTTCCTGTACCTTTCCAGGCCATATCCATGGTTTATACCATTTAGTTAGTCCCTTCTTAGTTTTCTTCCTTCCCGCCTTTAAGCTCTTTGCTCCTTAGGCTGGGTCTTAGAAAGCTTTAGCAACGTAGTTAAATAGGTGTCAGGCGATATCTAAGTAGTTATAGATAAAGCGTCTATAGAAATTAGCAAAGCCTAGGAACACTTAAATATCCCAGTAGCTCTCTAGCTCCGGCCACTCTTAGATTGTCTACACCCGTACTAGGTCCATAACTACACCTATAGGCGTTATAATATACCCCAGGAACTTAACCTACTTAGTGTTAAAGATATACTTTAACGCCTTAGTGTAGAGGCCTTAATTATCCAAACATTCTAGCACTTTATGGACATGTTGCTTATGCTAATCCTTATCTTCTAAGTAGATTAGAATATTATCTAAATAGATAACATATATGCGGTTAACTAGTCCTCCTAAGGCTCTATGAATATATAATTAGAATATTATAGGCGTATTAGCTAGCCTAAAGGGCATTACCAGATACTTAAAGTGGCCGTATTAGGTCTTAAAAGCGGTCTTCTACTTATCCCCTTCTTTAATATGGAGCCTATAATAG
>Ga0307507_10007250_pt1 | contig 16268 bp, 23 predicted proteins | sample 7_EM_MG_FD_207223 | JGI IMG/M metagenome (GOLD analysis project Ga0307507, IMG submission 207223) | Populus trichocarpa ectomycorrhiza microbial communities from riparian zone in the Pacific Northwest, United States - 7_EM | ecosystem: Host-associated > Plants > Roots > Unclassified | place... | reverse complement strand
GTCTCTAAGCCAAGTCGTTTTCTTATTTTGTGCTTATTTGGGCTTAGCAACCGTTAAGCATGCTAAGTCCAAATTAAGCCTGGTTAAGTTTTTTCCATATTTTCCTGATGCCGTTGCTGATGATAAGTGGTACCCAGTGCTTTGAATTCGTGATGGTGCCAAGATAGACAGCTGTGACGAGTGTTGAGCACTTTCACATCAGGTCATCCCCAATTGTGCGGATCCATGCATATGCCTGGTCTGTCGGGTATACCTTGTCCTTCCAATGATTGTATGCTCTGATGATCTTGTCCGTAAGTGGAGTTCCTTCAATCTGGATGGCATGCTTGCCAACACTGATAACTTCCCGACGCAGAACCTCGAGCATATCATTGATATGAACTTCAGACAACCAATTGGTGCCCAGATAGCGCGATAACTCATGAATCAGCGAGGTATCGGACAAACCGGATGGCCTCGAGACCCCATATGGCAACAGCGTCATCAGCAAGGATGTCTCATCTGCCAAGGTGCGTATATCAGTTGACTTTCGCTGGTGCTGCTGGCTCAAGACCCAGTCCTTGCAGACTGCCCATTTGGTGACAATTTTCTGTGCATCAAGAAATTCCTTCCAAAGTGTGACAACCCAGATTGGGAATGCCATCGTAGTTTCAGTTGAGAGGTGACCATAGCGCAAAGACCGAGCTCCATTTATGCAGGCAGTGAAGGCAGCCTTGACCAACTCTTCGATGGCGGTTGCATTAGGAATCGGGTGTCACAGTCTGGATTTCTGCCCCACTATGATTGCCACCATTGTTCCATTGCCCTCTATATCCCTTGTTCCATTCCTTTGTCCCTTTAATCATTGTTCTATTGTCCCCTATATCCCTTGTTCCATTCCTCTGTCCCTTTGACCATTGTTCCATTGTCCCCTTTCATTGTCCTATATCTCTTGTTCCATTCCTCTGTCCCTTTGACCATTGTTCCATTGTCCTTTGTCTTATTATACTATTGTCTATTGTCTCTATTGTATCTACTGTACATTGTCCTTACTAGTATATATACAGTAGATAGTTTCCCTTAGTTCCCTAGCTTGAAATCAAATAGGATTTCTGTCTTTCCTTCTAGGGTCTGTTAGACTCTTAGTCTTATCTTGCTATAGGCTTTATGCCTCCTTCTGAAATTGGGCACTGGTGGTTGTAGGGGCACAGGGCAATACCCTGAGGCCAAGCCCTCTCTTGCTCACCTAGAAGATCTGTTCCTAACATCGGGAGGTAGTGAAGTTTCTGAAGCATTGCCTCAGACAAGTCAGATGGCTCCTTGTCGGATAGATAAACCACATCATTGATAATTGGTGCCTTCTGAGGTGGCAGCTTGAAGTCAGCGAGCTCAAAGAGGGTCAGGTCCGCATGGGGGAGTATTGTAGAGCGGACTTCAGTGGGAATCACAAGGAGCTTCTTGATTCCTCGCCTCAGAGAAGGAGGAATGCTCTCGAGATTGGTTGAGTCGACGAGTGGGTTATCCATGGAGTGCTTGATTATTCCACTGACTCAGGCATTATGTATTTTCTGGCTCCATTCTCTGATACTCCTGAGAGACGATGCTCATCATTTCAACCAACAAATATATTATTGGTTTTTCTTCATTTTCTTTCTATTTCTCCGCTGGTGCCATTCTGGGTGTCGCAATCACTGATCATTGTCATAGTTGGAGAATTTCTACTTAAATATTCAATTACGCATCTTTGTGTGAGAGAATCGGCATCCGCTGATATCATAGGCAATGATGAACACCTGTCATGTTCGGTCACTGGTCATATCTGGACTTGAACACCTCTTCAAATGAACACTTGGTGTCATGTGTCATATCCCCTGAACACTAGGTCGAAATAGTACAGTACATTGAGGTATAAATTTACATAGAAGATAGATATCACTATGTACTATGCCATGCACTATATACCAATGCCACACTGGTATATGTTGGTACAGACACTTGCCGGAAGGTACAAAGCACTCCCGAACAAGTGCCCGAAGTCCGAAGCGGTTCCGAACAGTCCGAGAGTATATTCCCGTAGTGGAGAGTATATTTTTAGGGAGCCTTGCTACGGCCGGGTATACGGCCAAAATCAGGAATTGCTGATGTTGCTGATGTAATGGCGAAGATTCAAGACAACCGACCAACAGCGCCTTATCTTTTCTGACGCGACAGCGACAATGTCCTTCCTCAGTGCTCACACTGAAAGGATTTCTTCACAGGGCACCAACAAGTAACATTCATTTCGAGGCAAGTTATACTTGACATTTTGATGGAGATCGCGATAATCGGAGTCCTGTCATCTTCGACTCCCACCACCACCCCTTCGCTGGACACTCAAGACAGAGTCGCAAAGGGGTCTGGATCTTTGTTCAAGGATAATGTTTAGGGAAACTCCCAACCCCTCAGCCTATCCGACCTTCGTCAACGGGAAGTCGGAGGGGTGGGGTTCGGCTGACAACTGCCGCTACACCCTAGAAGCCATCATCATTCCTCCGTCACTAGAAATTCGAAACAGAGCAACCAGGATCTGACCAGCACGTCAGCGATTTCGTCAAACCCATGACCCAAAACGACCCACAAGACGATCGAAAGAAGGGACAGATGAATTTCAACATTCGTATTCAAAGTCTGCGCATGGCTGTTCCTGCTCTTCAAGATCAAGGTGGGAGAAAAACTGTGAAAAGGTTAGGGACTAGGAAGGTACGCACAGTTTTTCCCATGTAAGTTATGCAGAGATCCTGAACTCATCACAGAGTGAAATGCCGTACTCCGATTATAAGACTTGGGATACAATTTTCCTAAAGACGTCGTCACGTTGACGGGCAAGATCATCACCTGTCGTACCGCTGTGTCTTCCTTTTGTAGCCGTCAATGGAATGGTATTAGAGTGCATGGATTGGTTCTAAGTGCATGGAAGTAACCATCGGTATCATAAGAGGCAGGAAGTGCGTATAATGGTTGCCATACAAGGGCGTGCAATCCTGTACCTTACGCGAATCCGGCACTAGGTGTGGCCCTTTACGCCCTTATGCCAACTTATGGACGGTTTTAGCGACTCGTACTGGCGTGCGTCTTGCTGATCGACAGCCCATCAAAATATCGACTTTTTCTCACAGAGGACCCGCAGCAGAAGCGGCGGCTTTACAGCATGCGCCAATATTTTAAGTATCCAACCGCGTTTCTTTGTAGTTAACCCTTTTGCTATGTCTACAGAAAGCCCCTCAGCCCCAGTCCCTGCCGCTTCCCCTGGTGATCCCTCCATTATGGCTCCTCAGCGAGAGCGACCCGAACAAGGCAAATTCAGCATAGAAGAGACAAATTTCCTTAAAACACGCTTACCCGCTTACGGAGCTCTATGCCAACAGCTCAGAGAAAAATCAACAGGACCTCGGGGGACAGGATCTGTGAAAGGCTGCAAGAAAGATTGGATTCTTTCCGAGGTCTTTCCTGAATTTGTAAAGCAATTCGCTTGCGACCAGAACGGCGGCCCTCAGCTACAGTCCCTACAAACTGTAAGTTTTGTATTGTGGCATATCGTTGGTGCTAAAATGGGGGTAGAAATTATTGCGATGGTTCTCGAATCGCTCATCTTCCCGAAATCCTGGCTCAGGTGCATTAACTACTGCCACTTCCAGAACCACTTCTGCGCGTCCGCGTGCCACCAATGGTGCTTCCATTTTTGCCGATGAGCACAAGGCAAAGATCACAGAGCGAATGGCAGAGCTGCAAGACCAGGAGGGCGGCATTCCAAAACAGGTCAACCTCACGCGATATCATACAATCAAGCATGAAATCTATGATCGACTCACCGATGAAGAGCGACGTATATATGAGGCAAAAGCGGCGATGAAAAATGGAGCACGTAAAGCAAGCCCAGATGCATCTGAAATTTTCAAGCAAGTAGACTTCCATCTATGATCGCCACAAGTTAACGTAAAAACATACCGCAGAAACCAAGAAGATATTATGGGTGGAGTTGTGAAGGCGCTAAACAACCTTACTGGATGGAATTGGGGCCAATTCGGTGAAGCCTCCTTCTTCGTTCAGGGTGCATACCGAAACGCAAACAGTGACCTAAAGACATTCAAGTGAGTTCCCGCAAACTGAAAATGAGGTATCGGTAACCTATCAGTGAAATAGTGTATCAATCAGTCCGAATACGAAAATTACCAGTTTTTCTTCAACACTTCCTGATTTCGAGAACGTTCTCCGTGCACCGTTTCGCGAGTGGGCAGAGATTGCCTTGCCAGGTGAGCAAGGAAGATAGGAATTTGATAAAAATGAGGCATACTGAAACTGATTGCCCAGTGCGTTCGCCTTTATTAGACGGGGAAGCTGATATTGCAGGCGCCCAAAAATACAACATCGGTTTACAGGGAGATGGCCTTCCACTTCTCCCCGATTTTGATATGGATGTTGTTGCACCGAACAATGCACGGTTGATGTTGAAGACATATATCGAGCTTACGTGGAGTAAGTTTGATTCAAGTTGAGCTAATCTGTGGTTCACTTACCAGACAACTTGAATGTGCAGAATTTACTATCGCCAAGTCGGCTGTTATTCAGGGACCAAATATGGTTGCTGTTCCTTGGGACTCACTGGACTCGGTATCACTCCGTAGGGAGCTTCTCCTGAACCCAGAACCTTTTTCGCATGTGAAAACCCTGGACCCAATACGGATGTCTCCTCACGAAATCTACAGTGTTCTTGCACTTCTTTTACAGGCTCAGAATTCTGGATTCCGACTGTTGGAGTTCTCGATCGGAGACATTTTCAATTCCGACAAGGATGTTGAGCAAGGAGTCAACGAGCCAACTGATTCACCAAGAGACGTGAGTATCGACAACGTGACCACTGAACTAAGTAACGATTCGCCCATTCAAACTCGGAGACTCCCAGCGAAGCGTATGGCTGATAGTGAAATCTGTACTGCTTCTGCAAGGGACAACAGCATGTACAATGATGCTACCACTGCGCCTCTTGTGATCGATCAACCCCAGCTCACCCCACCCTTATCCAAGTCTATGATCAAGGTTGCGATCGAAAATGTTGTTAAAGCCGGTTACCTCAGCATTTCTGATGCAACTGGCATCGACTCACCAAATCAAGTCCTTCAGCATTTGAAGACAGCATTCCAACAACGTGGGGAAGCGAAGACCAGTGACTCCAACTCAAGGAAGCGAGGACGAGAAGAAATGGAACAGGATCTTCCGAATGAGAACAAGCAAATGAAGAGGCATCGGGCCAAGGTTGCTGTTCCCACTCGTGAACAGAGTTCACGGTACGACTTCTTGACATTTTCTCGGCTTTACTGACAATCGTTATAGCCTCAAAAATGCCAACTACAAGAACAAACATGTCACTGTCCGCCCACGGTAGCACGGTTTTTCACATCATATTATGGGTTGCTAGCTCGGTGGGCTACTAGAATACGCTGTATGCACCTCCTTGGCGCTTTGTTCCCTTTTTATGCAACAAGGGGCTTCTTGTTCCTTTTTCGACGCAATGAGGGTTACTACCTTCTCCATTGTGTTATTCAATTTCGACGCAATGCGGACACTTGTTCTCTTTTCATGCAAGACGACGAGGAGGGCCTCGCCGCTTTGAAGTCTGTTGTAGATATGTTTATTATTATCTGAATATTTGTGACAAAAAAGTGTAGTGTGCCAGACCCATTCCCCTGACCCGTTCTGCCCGTCGCTCGATTGATGTAAGGGTATAACCCTCCTCACCGCTGGTCACGGTTCCCCTCATCATGTCGAATAGAAAGCATATCCTCCGCCATCGCATCGAAAAAAGGAGAAAAGGGAGGCCTCAACATGCCTTGAGGCAGGATCTTGTGTCGGCTTGCACGAGGTGCTGTCTTGTTCTTGAAATTCACCCATTTGTTGATTTCGGCCTGCAGCCAGGGGATTGTAATCCAACGGAAGAGGAGACTGTAAAATTATATTGACAAAATCAAAATTAAATGATAGATATACTCACTTCTCTAAAACATCATTCACGTCATACCAACCGTTATTCACACCATTCTGGAGGATATCCTCAAACCTGGGTACGAAATCTCGTCGGAAGATCGACCATTTCACTTCGGAAAAGATGTTGTTGTGCCCAGGCAGAAAGTAATGCTGAAGCGTATTAGCAAGACCTTCGTCGAGCCGATGCTGAATCGTTGTGTGCGCATTTGCAACACCATAGTTCTCAGTACCTGCATCACTCTGAGTTATGATCGGAACTCCCAAATTTTTCGTTAGCAAACCTACATACTCACAGATACTACGTACCCCCGATTTGCCGGCAGGTGTCAAGATAATACTTAGTAATGAGCCGCAGATTGCGATTCGTCCACCAGATTTTCATCCAGTCGAATTCGCCAGAGAAAGCTTCGATTCCAGCATGCAACCATAGACCAAACCGACCCCATTTATCGTGTTGATCCTGACACCACACATCGTTGACTCCTGCTGACCAAAAATGCCACCTTCGAAATCCACGTCGACGGCGGCTAATAACTTCTTCATTCTCAATGGTTTTGAGAAGAGAGGCGATGACTTCGCTGAATCAACATGTAAGTACTGTCCCAAACCAGATGTAGCAATTGTCTTACCGAGTGACATGCATGCCATAGCCTATTCGCAGCGTCTTCCGTATGCCTTCAGCACCCCGTGTCGGAAAATGCTTGCGAATTTCATAGACATTGTCAGATATGGACTTGGGTGTATGCTTTTGCTGACGAGTTGAGAGGATGTTCCACTGCTTTCGCAGTTTTCGAACAGTAAAGACACTAGCAATATATAAAAAATATAAAATAAAAAGTCAAAGTAGATACCTTAGCCCATATTTTTCGGTGTCGTAGTGTTGCCGAAGGGCTTCAGCAACTTGGAAGTCTGTTAAACCGAGCTCGTAGTAGTGCCTGAGATGTTCCTGAATGTCTTCATCCGGTGCTACAGAAAATCAAGATCTAATGTAAGAGGACCAACCGAGGGTTGATTTTTTCCCATGAAGTCTTAACTTGAGATCTGATCATGAAAGGCAATTTGCCAGTGACATTGATGGCCGAACTTGTGACACGCGATAACAAATTATTATGACGCCCCCAACTCTCTTTGGTATTTTATTTTATTTTTCGTTTAAAACGAAAATTCTAAACTCCTGCACCTCGCCAAACTCACGTTTCATTTTGCTCGTTGCTATTACAGACCCTTCGAGCAAGAAATGACCTCTGCTGAGTGTCCTTTCGTTGCTTGTTGTTCTTCCGTACCACCCGAGCATGGGGTGGTTATTCATAGATGGGAAGGCACCCCCATTCAAGTCGGATGTCTTTCCGTTGCTCATTGTCTTGCACTCTCTGAGCACAATGAGGCTCAAAACCGCACTTTTATTTTATATACAATTGTGTCTAATGCTGGCTTAATGCATGATTCAATTGATCAACCTTCAGATTCAATTGCAACGCTTTTGGTCTTGCACCGCGGTTGAGTTAGACTTTGCGTCGCTCAATGGATTAGACTCTGCGTCGTCCACCGCCCGGATTAGACTTTGCGTCGTCCATTGGTTTGCCCTTAACGGCCTCGCTAGGCCATCAAACAGTGCTCACTGCCACTGTAATTTTAAATTGTGGATCTGGTAAGAGATCCTTTTCTTCTCCACTGACCAAACTGATGTCTCCCTTTCCTTCTAGGCCTCGTAAATTGCGTTTCGCATGGTCTGAATGTATCGTGCCCTCCTCGCCCTTCCTGGCATTGATGCAGGAAGTCCCCCCTTTATCCAAGGAGGAATTTGGGGATGTGCATGGGGGGTCCAATCCCCCCTTGAAATGGTACATTCGCTCTTGTGGTTTTTGCTGGGCTGGGGAGGTGCTGACCCTCCGATAGGGTATTTTGAGGTTTATCAGCGTCGATATGGGGTGCTGGACAGATTTAGCATCGTCCTCTGCACTGGGATAGACTTAGCGTCGTCCCTCTTCCTCAGGGCAGACTCCGCGTCGTCCTTTTCCACCTTGTTGGCATCGTCTACACCTCCACCATTCGCCTTACCGCTACACTCCCCCTGCTCCCCTGGTTGTGCCAGAGGCAGCTTCTGGTTGGTTACTTCGTTGATTCCGGGAGTGACTGCTGTCTTGTGGCCTGCGCCTCCTTCAAGAAAGGAATTGGTGGGGTTCTCGAGTGGTGCAGGAGCTTCTTGCAATTCATCTTCAGTCGCAGGGAGGCTACCGTCGGTCCTTTCCACCTCTTCAGGTTTGGGTTCGAGTTCGGCTAATTGGGTAATGGGCTGGTTGCCCTCGTTGTCAACTTGCTCCTTGATTTCATCTCTCCGCCTCAACTGGCTCATTACCTGCCCAATTATCTTCAGTCTCCGTCCAATCTTCCCCATCAATACTTTCGTCGAGATCGGAAAGCCATTGGGCCATCGCCTGGTCCTCTTCTTCCTCGGCCTTGTCTGCTGCCATCTGCATGCTGCATGGCATTGTAATCGTATTCTCATCTTCCCGGGTACGTTGAACGTCTTCCGCGACAGGTGTTACTGGGAGTAGTACTCCTTCAGTATCCTCCCCGAATATGGATTCCTATCGTACGCCCTAATGATCAAGAGTCCAACATATATTTTACCGCGACAGGTGTTACTGGGAGTAGTACTCCTTCAGTATCCTCCTCGAATATGGATTCCTATCGTACGCCCTAATGATCAAGAGTCCAACATATATTTTAGAGACCCGGAACCACTGATGACCATTAAAGGATTGTTGCCATCAATAATCTCCTGCAAGCAATGCTGAAACCTTCGTATTGCGCTCAGGCTCCATCTAGTGGACAACATTTTCAGAGTCGACATATGACCGTTATCAACCGGGTAGGTTTTCTAGGATTCAACCGCCTTCCACATGCTAATTCTCTACAAAAAGGCGCAGTATGTGTCCTAGCTGATCAACGTCTATTTGCTCTCCAAACTCACATCTATTGCTGAGCCCGAGGAGATGGCAACTGCAAGTGAGTATAATTTGTTAATGAGGGCAGGTGCTTCAGGTTGTCAGAGGCAGTCGGTCATACTCGCTCTTCGGAGATTTGGCATAGAATATGTCAGGTGGTCTGAGTTCTGCCTGGAAGAACACTTGCTTACAATAAAATTTTAGGCTTGAATTGCAATTGGAGCAAGGATCCGCAAATGGTGTTTGTTCACACTGCTAGTGCGAGTGAGAAATGATCTGATGTGGGTCACACAAGGTTAGTTTTGTTTGCTCAATACATTAAGTCTTTCGCTACACAACACAGGCACTACGTACGTGTACGTACTCACCTGCAAGCATGTGCCACGCCAAATTCCCGTTGCCCCAGCGGATCTTATATATAACTAGCGGTACCCTGTATCTCTCCGATTATCAGAACAACAGCTCACCATGGAGGCACATAACACCTGGTTTACGCAATTCCAACAAGCTTTGCAGAACGATAACTACGACACCTTGAAGACACTGATTTTGAAGGCGGTGGGTTCCCAGTCATATTTCTCTTCATTCGAATTTTGATTTACATGCGTTTGTGATATAGAACCCCGTTAATAAATTGATACCTAAGGACAACCTTCATTCAAGTTTCATCGCTTCCGCTGGCACATATAATGTGCTGCTTCAACTGTATGCAGCTATCAACCACTCCCAGCCTATCGACCTGTACAAATGAAACCTTCAATTGCGCATCTCCAAGTGGAATGATGAACTATCGACCACATCTCCCAGTTTCTTACCACCGGTCTCCTACCCATCAACACCGTCGAGTGGGGTTATCTGGAACCATCGTGAGTTGGCAAATTCTGTTGGTGTGGCTGGAACGGTGAGCCAGTCACTACTCTAGATGACGACAACTAATTGGCAATGCAGGCTGCGTCCACTTCCTGGGGTGGCGCTCAGAGCGTCGGCCACAATAAAGTGAGTTGCCAAACCAGTAAATGTTTTGCAAGAAATAACGCACTGGCATGGGTAGACGGAGCCATTTGTAGGCCACAGTACCGTTGTTATCCCCCCATTTTCCGGCGATTTGGTGTCTCTGCCTGACGAGTCCAAGTATCCATTGGGACTGCCAGCTGATTATCCCTGCGAAGCCTGTATTGGAAAAAGTATCTGCTTCACGGTCGCAAAGGATAGTGTCAAGATGTGCCATGAGTGTGCAACAAGCGGAAGGAAGTGCAGCAAGGTAAAGCGGAATCAAGGTAAGTGTATCGCAAATCCAGTCTGTGTCCTACTAACATTTATACAGCCAAAGACTTTAGTGTAATCGATACGTTGAGAGGATTGCAGGCTGACCAGAAACGTCTCATCGAGTTCACCAACCGACAAGCATTCCTATCTGAGGAACGGCAGACCGATTTGATGCAGAAGATAACGCTGCTGACCGAAAAGGTCGAAACACTTGTGAACGTTGTTACGTTACAGCCCCACCAAGGTTTAACCGATCAGAGTATTACCAATATGGATTTCTCCTCCTTTTCAGAACCGCCTTTTGTTTGAGATGAGATGGAGCTTTCTGTATACTTCTCTTTCTTCCTTGTTTGTAACGGATAACCCTTGCGCAGCAGTTATTACGACATTCTGGCCACTCGTCGAGGTGTTTCTTTTTAGATTACCTAAGCTGTCTATAAATTGTAACAATTGTAACAATCATACCGATTTACACGAGCGCCCAAAGGCATAGTACATTCTCTTGGGGTAATGGGGATGCTGAATTCCACAAGAACTGCTTGTTGATGCTGTCGCGACGGACGAAATTTGGCAGGTGCAAAATTTATCTCTGTTTCATTGCAATACTGATTACTACTACTGAGATTTTGAAGCGAGCCTTCCCCTGCTTGCTAGCAGATCCTTTATTATTATATGATAAAATTGGCCTATGTATACATAGAAATGTGTGATAATTCCAGGTGTATTGAAAGCTCTGCCCGTTTCGAATCACCTTCTGGTGCTGGCCCGTGGGAACCTGTGGTCGTATCCTCTGTGGGAACCTGTGGTCGTATCCTCTGTGGGAACCTCTGTGGTCACGTATGAAGGTCGACGAGCACACTCGAGGTAGGTTTCATTAGATTGCTTCAGATATAGTACTTGATCAATTTCTTAGTTCACAAGCGAACGCTGTCCACTTCTGAGCTATGTCCTCCTGACATGCCACCAGCAAAAGTACAAGTCACTTGTGATACAGAATCAGGTTCTCGTCTCGTAAAAGAAATGGCGACTTTCACCTCTCCCTTCTTCTAAAGTGTCTGACCAAGGACCATCCACTATCCTCCAACAACCCTCAGCTCTCTGTTCATCCGGAGGGCCTGCCCCTCGACTTTCACCTCTCCCTTCTTCTAAAGTGTCTGACCAAGGACCATCCACTATCCCCCAACAACCCTCAGCTCTCTCTTCATCCGGAGGGCCTGCCCCTCAACTTTCACCTCCCCCTTCGTCTAAAGAATCTTACCAAGAACGATCTTTCCCTCCTTTCGGAGAAAACCATCAACCTTCGGCTACCACTTTCAATGGCAATACCTCTTGTTTGACGTCGACCAGAAGCTTTGCAGAAGTCAAGCACGCCAGTTTGGAACACATTACTCAACGCCGAATGATTTTCCACCATCTACGTCTTTCTGCGGCTCTGAAAGCCTTCCAAAGCGACACATGGGTAAATCGTCAACAATGGTGGATGCAGAATCTGAAATTTGAGTTGGTATGGACACAACCCTTTACATATCAACATCTATTGACAATGCGTGCTGGCAGAATAACGCGTTAACATTTGTTGGATTTTGTACTTCTCAAGATAGGAACGTAACAGTTCCCAATTTGATTTGCCTGCTTGCTCATGCGTTTTCGAGCAAGTCTGATTCTTACGTCCTGTCAAGCAGCCAGCTTTGGGAGGAGTTTTATTCGTCGGACGAACTAGACTCTCTTACCAAACGGTTACACTCAGCTTGGTGGGCTCATCCTGGGGGTGGGAAGGGTTGTTTCACAGACGACGAGCTTAACGAGGCATTTGGGCAATATTTGCTACAGGTATGTCATGAATTACTTTCTGCATTAGAAACTACTACCATAGTCAATGATAGTTTCCACCGAGCATGATAGAAATCGAACAATTAGGCAATCTCAGGACCAACCGCGATAAACCCATCACACCAACACATCAATAAACAGCATGCGTGGTCAACTGGCAACCCAATATCTGCCGGAAAAAAATTGTTTGGTGACTGAATGTGTATTTAGTATAGATCGTCAAACCTGTATGATACTCTTTTCTTTGTAATGTCTATTGGTATACTTCAAACTTTTCTGTAGCGTGTACGTCAATAAGTAGACTCACTACCAGTCCGTTCGAGGATGTTGTTGCGCATGCCCTTATAGAACCCGATCCCGTTCTATCCTGCGCGACGTCCAGTGTTTCTCGTCTTAGCCACGACGAGCTTCCAGAGAATAAGGAAGTGATGGGTGTAATAAGGGTGGATTGTAACTTCCAGGCGTAGTTGCGATCGAAGGCGATGGAGCAAGATTGAAAGAGGTGTTGGCGTTGTGTCGGCCTACACAAGGTAAGTGCTGATCAGCCAAAGCTTTAGTTATTACTTATGAGGGTCATAGTTCGCATATATAGCAGTCAATACCTTCAGTCTACAATTATTGGTCTGGGCAGGTGTGTACAGACCCTCGTCCACTGAGTTGTAGTCGATGGGCACGTCTGCAGTCAAGACCGTGTTGTCTGACTTTCCATTGGACGATTTCCGAAGAACACTAGGGTCAATTGCATACTGCTTGGAAGCCTTCGGGTAAGTTGATGATTGCCGAACTGTCTTCTTCTTCCCTGACACTGACACAGCTGCTTCCAACCTTGAAAGGTCCTCGTACACGGAATTTTCAACCAGTAAGACTGCCAGGCCAGTTCTACCTGGACCGCGTGCTGCCCTCCCAGCTCGCTGCATGAAAGTGGATACCGTTGCGGGAAGTTTCCATTGTACAACAATGTCGATGTCAGGTATGTTACATCCCTATTCAGTCTTCCGTTAGTAAAAATCCCGACTAAGCAAAGTAATAGACAGAACCATTCCAGCCGCATCAGTGCAGATCAGGATACAGATTACACCAGCCTTGAATAGAGACATGACTTGTGTGCGGTGTTCCGTCGTGAATGTTGCACTGTATGGTCGGATGATACCCTTATTTCGGAATGATGAAGGTAAACTGCTGTACAACCGCTCTTCAAGGTTAACTTGCGAGCTGATCTGATCGACATACAGAAAGGCCTTCTTGATGTCTTCAGGATACTGAACACTGTCAGGTATCAGAAAATCGAGATCGCTGAAGGTATTCATTGGATTCTGAATTGCACGCACGACAATTGATACATTTGGGCGGTTATTGCCGATGTTCAGGTCGATGTACGCGTTTTTATGGTATTGCAACTTCAAGAGAACATCTTTCCGAACACGTGGAGCCAGCGTTGCCGACATTGCGACGAAGGGGCTCGGAGATTTCCAAGGGATGCGTTGTGCTTCCGGAAACCTGCCGCCCAGTGAGAAACGACATGTGCCTCATCCACCACAATTGATAGTAAGCGGGTTCCCAGTTCCTTTTGTTGCAGTACATTCTTCACAAACTTCTTGGACAGAATGATTTCAGCACAATCTGCCACTCTCCCCGACAGATGTCCTGCAATCCGAGTCAGTAGGTCATTGACATGGTTTTTGAGAACGCTGTTTTATTTTTTCATGGGTGCTTAGTTTCCGGGGGAATGGGAGGACTAAATATGCGCATGAGATGCTTCACCTGATACACAAACTTACCTTTTTATGGAGTCCTGAAGTAAGGTATGCAGCTTTCTGTCGCTTCCAAGTCTCCTATTGATGCCTGAATGTCGAGTGCAGGAAAATAGTTTTAAACAATTGGCTGGTCAATCCAACCGGCAAACCAAACAGCTGAATTACTGCATCAAAGTAATGTACTTTACATGATTTGTGAACAGCTACTAAACCTACGGATGAATAGGTGTTTTATAAGGCTCATGGAGCCAACGCTTCATGGGAGTGGTTGGAGTGGATTGCCCCTTGCGTGGATGTACTACGAAAGCTCGCAAAGAATTTTAACAACATCTTGGGCACTGATCAGGGAACACGTCATGCCAGTGCACCTCCCAACCTATCCGATGACATACAAACACTTATGGAAAGCCTTGCCGAGCACAACGTGTACTGTGTCCAAAAGGGCCGAACCCTCGACGATGATGACAGTCTGGTGAAGGATGTCATCTCTATTGGTTTGGAGGGTCTGGCGGATGGTACAAACAATCCAATTTGGGAATTCAATGACACATTCCAACGTCTTCAGAGACGACGAAGAATGTCACCGGTAATTTCTGGTGCCTCTCCTGTGCAAAGTGCTGATTCGAAACAACATTTTGAGGACCTTTCCGCTGCTGTAGTGCCACCCAACAAGGCAGATTTTCATGTATCCGAGGAGGAGGAGGCTGGCATGGATGATCGCGCGAATGAGTTGACAGCCAGCTTATTTAAAAACCTTGAACAAGAAGAAATGCTATCTGTGCTTACAGCAGCTGATGTCGACCTGGAAATGGATGAGGAAGTGCAGGTGGAAGGTTTTGTTGACGACGAAAGTGAGGAAGACTGGTGATGAGATGGATTAGAGGCACAATAAGCACATCTTAGATCTGCAGGCTCAGTACTTCATTAGAAATATCATACATGAAGTAATTTATGAATTTAAGAGAAGATCGGTAAGTATTTGGAAGGAAGTGAAAACCAGCTGTGAGCTGGCATTGAGTGCGTGGCGACATCGTGATTTTTCTGTGTTCGTTGCTCCCAGCCGCTTCTGTCGAACCGCAGCGGAGTTCGAATCAGAAGCGGCTGCCTAGTCAATTATTTGTTGTGTGACTTGTCGGCCAACCCGTTTCTTATGGCTTGCAGCTCAAAAAAGAATTTTAAGCTCATCTGCTCAAATTGTACAGTCCGAAGCCACGTCAAGGGGGTCAGCTGCAGCCGTAGCAACGCTTAGGTGGGCTATCCTTTACTCTTATGAGTGGGACTCAGAAGTACCAGATCCGTTTTTGCGCACTACGTTCAACGTTCAATTGCGATTCGAGAGAGCTGGAGGTACTTGCAGTCAAAAACATAATGGTTTTGCCGGGCGCCATGGACTCGGTGGAATGCACGTGCCAGCGTGCAGTTTCAACTCCCCTCAGTCTTGAAACCAGTGGCAATACTTCGTAAGTCTGTTTCAATACCCGCTAGACTCATTCACAAATCACATCGTTCCCCGAATAGACACTACTGTGACATGTGAACACCATCTCCGAGCTCTGGGCTTGCTGCTCATTCAAAAGTCCTCAAGGAAACCCCCAGAAAACCCCAGTACACGTCTGGTTCTTCCTACAGGAGTGGAAATTTTACTGAAGCTCGGGAGGCCGTTATCTTGGATGTAACTGTATAACTGGAAATTTGGCTGCATGCCCGTCTGGTTCCTTAGCCGCTGGCAGATGCGACCCTCCATTCCTGCTCCAGTGGTTGTGCCAAAGAAAGTTGGATCTTATTGGCTATTTCGTCAATTCCGGGAGTGATTGCGATCTTGTGGTCTGCACCTCCTTCAAGCAAGGAATTGGTAAGGTGGGTTGTGCCAGATGTTGTAGGACCTTGTCCGCTATTTTGTTAAATCCGGGAGTGATTGCAATCTTGTGGTCTGCACCTCCTTCAAGAAAGGAATTAGTGAAGTGTTTGTTTTTTCCTGAGTCGGCAGCTGGAGGATCATTGTCGGTGTCTCTGGGTTCTGATGTAGATTCGGCCAGCTTGTGGATAGCATTTCACCCATGGCAATGCAACCCTTTCCGAATGAAGAAAGAAGAAATTGCATTCTACCTTTCGAACCCCTTGCTGTCTGCAGGTTGTGGAAAGGGGAACATATTTATGAGGAAGGAGGACAGAGACATGGAAAAGGATTGGAATGATCTCATCGACGGATGGATATTCGTTGTTCAACAGGACTTACTTGCACCTCATGAACGCCCCGCTGCAGTCATAAAGCTGCAGCAAGAGCAAGCTGGCTACGATTACGAAGATGACGTTCATTTTCCAACGAAGCTCTCAAGTGCTCCTCAAGGTCATATATTAGAGTATGTTGGTTTTGCTGTTTGATTCTTCTTTCCAAAGTTCCTGACAACCTGTTCAGCAAGAGTTGGTTCTATTTGAGAGCTACGAGTTAGTCGACCTTTCACTGTTAGAGTTT
>Ga0307507_10007249_pt1 | contig 16273 bp, 4 predicted proteins | sample 7_EM_MG_FD_207223 | JGI IMG/M metagenome (GOLD analysis project Ga0307507, IMG submission 207223) | Populus trichocarpa ectomycorrhiza microbial communities from riparian zone in the Pacific Northwest, United States - 7_EM | ecosystem: Host-associated > Plants > Roots > Unclassified | place... | reverse complement strand
GTGGCGAGGAGTCTTAAGCTCCTCGCCCTTCCTTATTCCAATTAAGAAGCATATTAACCAACATCACTGTAACCTACTTAAGTAGTCGTTATTGGTGAGTTACCATATGTAACCAACACTAATCAGTAGTTGAACATACAGTCAACCACAGAGCAGCTAGGTTATCAACAGAAGAGACAGTCTCGTGCAGGGGTTCCTGGCAATACTATACTACCTTAGGCTTGCGGAAAACCAGTAATAGAAGTGTCACTAAGTACTAGGAGATACCAAGTTGCGTCTATTACGCAGAACAATCGCGTTTATAAAGATTTGGTTAAGTACTTTAGGTCAGAAGTGTTACTAAACCTAGGGTCCTAAGTCAATGTCCGAAACGCGTCGACTACGCCTTAAATTGCCTACCTTTTAACAGCAAACCTACGAGATCCTATAAAGCCGAAAATCCTACCTACCTTCAACGTATAACACCCCGTTAATTTTACTCCTATTATGGTGTTGACCTACCTAAAGAAGTATAAGAATGATATTAACCTAGAGATATAGGACAAAGATATTAACCCTATAAACGCCAAGCAACAGGACCTGAACGGATTCTTACTATACTATATAGTATAATATACAGACAGCAAATATAATGATACTGTGCTATAGTATTGCATAAAGGAGGACTTTATTAGATGGATAAAGGAAACATAGGCCCTCGCGAAGAAGAATATTATATAAGACTTCCATAACTTCCTTTAGGAGAATAGAGTATTTGTCCCTATAGATAGAGATACTATTAAAGACAATATTTAGGAGCAAGTTATTAACGTAAAAGAAGAGCACAAATGGACTCTATAAGAGATTGAGCACTAACTACGCAATATAAAGAAGCTTAACTTACAATGGAATCCAAATAATATACCAATAGAGACACGTTCTAATTCTATTATTCCAGGCACAAGTTCTTACGTGCTATATCCATTACTTCCACTAATTTAACCCACAACTTTAACTACTGCCCCTTAAGAGCAAGCGCAAGACCCCCTTGCTTCGCGATTTAATAACCTTTAAACTCTACCACAGGAAGATTAGGTACTACGCCGTATTCTATTAAGCTTTATATCTTTACTATAGCCTATAAAGCAATCCCCACCTTAATCTCTAATGCAATTTTAACGTGGCCTAATACTGCTTAGAGGCACCTTAAAAATGCTTATAGAGCTTATAAAACTCTATTTAGACCAGGAGAAGAGGTTTGGCGGGGAACTATATAATATCCTTAATTTAAAGCTGCGCATCTTCTATAACTATTATTAGAAGGTTGGACTGGAACCTAACCAATATTATAACGCTTATTCTATTATACTTAAGGGCCGCGCTAGTACCTTCTATTATAATCATTTAGTAGGAAAAGGATATAATTTTAACTAAATAATATATAAGACAAGATGCTACTTTAAAACAGAAGAGAATAAGCAGCAGTATATATTAGAGTGGAGAGAGACTACCTTCCTAAGAATTATTACTATAAACCCAGATGCCTCTTAACTTAACTATCTTTAAAAGCTCTTTAATCAACTTTAGATAATTTAGCGTGGTTTATTTAAATTATATTAAGAGGACTTCAGCCTACGCGATTAAGTTATTAGCGTATACTAAGGTATTAAAGAATATAACTGTTGGGAATATATCACGTGTGGTTACGTATAGCCGCGGCACTAGCGTAGCGAGGAGCCTTAAGCTCCTTGCCCTCCCCTATTCCAATTAACAAGCTTTATTAACCAACATCACTATAACCTACTTAAGTAGTCGTTATTGGTAAGTCACCCTGTGTAACCAACACTAATTAGTGGTTGAATACATAGTTAACCACAGAGCAGCTAGGTTTTCAAATAGAAGAGATAGTCTCATGTAGGGGTGCTATATGCGCTTATATAGAATGGATCCCGGCGATACTGTGCTACCTTAAACTTGCGGAAAACTAGTAACAGAAGTGTTACTAAGTACTAGGAGATACCAAGTTGTGTCTATTACGTAGAATAACCGCGTTTACAAAGATTTGGTTAAGTACTTTAGGTCAGAAGTGTTACTAAACCTAGGGTCCTAAGTTAACATCCGAAACGCGTCAAACGACGTCCAAAACGCGTTAAACAACATCTTGAATTGCCTACCTCTTGATAGCAAACCTACGAGATCCTATAAAACTGAAAATCCTACCTACCTTCGACGTACAACACCCCGTCAATTCTATACCTACTATGGCGTTAACCTACCCAAAGAAGTATAAGGAAGACATTAACCTAAAGACATAGAATAAAGCTATAATTGACCTTGCAAACGCTAATAAACAAGACTTAAATGGATTTTTATTACACTGTATAGCACATTATAAGGATAGTGAATATAATAATACCGCGCTATGGGAATGTATAAAGGAGGACTTTGTTAGATAGACAAAGGAAATATAGGCCCCCGTAAACAAGGATATTGTATGGGACTTCTATAACTTCCTTTAGGAGAATGGAGTATTTGTCCCTAAGGACGGGGGTACTATTAGAGACAATATTTAGGAGGATCATTGCTATAAACCTAGGTGTCCCTCGGCTTAATTGTCTTCAAAAGCTCTTTGATCGACTTTAGACGATTTAGCGTGGTTTATCCAAATTATATTAAGAGGATTTCAGCCTACGCGATTAAGTTATTAGCGTATGCTAAGGCGTTAAAGAATGTAATCTTGCTCTCTTTAATCCTGTAAATACTTACGAAGGAGTGTGTGCTCAATTAAAATCCTCTATTGGCACCACTCTGCGCTCTTAAGAAGTATAGTAATTTAACGCCTAACCCTAACCTACTTTAATCGACCCGACCGACCAATATAATTATAACTGGACTGATCGAATATATAGTGGCCGGGGTAGGGGATACGGCAGAGGGTATAATTAACATTAACTATAAAGCAACCGTGGAGGTCCTTATGGAGGTTTATCTTAAAACAATTAATAGAAGAAATGCTATGTTTATAAGAAGCTAAATTGCTGGTTAACTAGGCACCCTCTTAATAGATAAAAGGAGGTATATAATAAGTTTCGCCAGAGCGCACGAAATGTTAGAAATTATAAGGTTACTATAGCCTACTTCTAAAGCTTCCTGGTTTAATATAAAGGCGAAGAAGATCTTAAGGGTGAGGTTAATAAGGCTAAACAGCTTCTTATAGATATAGAAATTAAGGACTACTCTCCCAACCAATACTTTACTAAATATAGTAAGGTAGATAGTATATAAACTATTACTGTTCTTAATAACCAATCTACGCTCTATGCTATTACGAAGTTAGATATCTTTAATAAGCCAAAGAAGAGTTTTATATTCTCCTTTAATAACAGATACTCGGCAAACGTCTTCTATAGTATTATGCCAGATACTAGAGCCGCAGGAGTATCTATAGTAGGAGAACCTTAAGTTCGAGCTCTTTAGCAGCTTAATAGCTCTATTTAGATTGACTATTTAACGGCAGGCCAATACACGATTCATTTTGGTAAGGGTACTGCAATCTCTCTTAGCACAATTAGGGTCCGAACCCCCTTGGGGTATATCACTTTCTATATTATTCCTACAAATACCCTATTTCTATTTTGTATTGGAGATATGGACAAATTAGGCGTTAAGCTTAATAACCTTAAGAATGTACTTGTTTAGGGAGATAATCGGGTGCCCGTTATATGTAAGTAGGGTTACCCCTAGTTGCTCCTTTATTAACTAGAAAAGAGTGTTGCTTAAAGCCATTTAACTAAGTTAGAGTTACGTTAACTACACCATTATTTTGGCTACCTATCCGTTTACTAATTGCTTAGGGTTCTTTAGTAAGCAGGCTATAAAGTCAAGGTTAAGGTAATTAAGCATCTTATAAAGTACTGCCATCACTGCCAAATAAACTAGAAGTCCCCTGGCCGATTTAAGTTCACCCTTAAAGATAACTATAACTTCAACTTCTATATTATTGTTAATGTTATGTATCTTAGCGGCAAGCCAGTACTCTAAGTTATTAACTTTTTAACCTCCTTCTAAGCCGCACGCTTCTTAAAGGATATATCAGCTAGAAACGCATGGGATACCCTTTAATTATACTAGATTAATATCTACCTAGGACCCCCTAATTAAATTGTCTATAATGTAGGAAAGAACTTTTCATCTACAGAGTTTCGACAATAGATAAAGGCAATGGCAATTAAGGTCAAGGAAGTCCCTATTAAGGCATATAATAGCGTTAGAAAAGTAGAACAATATTACACGCTATTACGCCGTATATATAAGATTATCTCTTTAGAACTAGAGGACGCTAGTAAAGAACTTACCTTATAAATAGCTATTAAAGCTGTTAACGATTCCGCTAGCCTAAATAGACTTGTACCTATACTGCTAGTCTTTGGCGCCTACCCTTAAATAACTAACAATTCTCCACTATCTTCCTCTGTTATATAACGAGCTGAGGCTATTTGCAAGGCAATAAAGGAGGTCCGACATCTCTACGCCACACATTAGGTTAACGACGCACTAGGAATAAGAAATAGCCTAAATACCTTAACTACGCTTAATCTGCCACTCCAGTCTAAGGTACGCGTATGGCGTAAAAAGGGAGGGTGGTTAGGCCCATATTAACTCATTGCAATTAATAGTTAAACTTGCACTATTTAGATGCCTTATAGACCCATTTAATTCCGTTTAACTGTTATTAAGCCTTACTATAAAGATAACAGTTCTAAACCTTTATAGGATGCTATAGAAGATGCCCTAAAGAAGAGCCACAATTAATAAGCTCTAAAAGGCGACCATAATTCTAATATAATTGTAGTAGATACGCCGCAACTATAACACAGTAGAGGTCGCCTAAAAGGATTACGAAATTGCCAATATTTTATTAATTTTGAAGAGTAATTCGTTGCCGCTATTAAGAGTAGAGTTAAGTTATTAATGGCCTTTATAACAGCTAAAGAGAAGGCGGACTTTAAGCTCGCAAAATAACTCTAAAAGGAAGGCCATATTATAACTTTAGGAGCCCCTTTCTAAGTATCTAATAAGCAGGAGATCGACGGTCTTATTGCAAGAGAAGTCTTTAAATTTAAGAAATATAACCCTATTAAGTTTAATGGAGTTCGCATCTTTAAGTTAAGAATAGTTAATAAGATTAAAGGCAAAGCCACTAATACCCTATTTAAGAAGTTGAGACTGGTTATTTAAGGTTATAACAATAACAGTAAGGAAGTAATTCTTATATAATCCCCTATAATTTAACAAGCTAGTTAGCGAGTTATTATTACACTAGCTCCCTCCCTAATAAAGAATAGAATAGCGGTTTATTTAAGAGATATTACTTAGGCCTATACCCAATCAGAGACGCGCCTTTAGCGCTTAATACTGGCATACCTTCTAGAGTAAATTCGCCACTAATATCCCAAAGATACGATTATGGTTGTGCTTAAGCCATTATATAGAATTGCAGAGGCAGGAACTTATTAGTGGGCTACCTATAGCAAGCACTATAAAGAGAAACTTTTAATAACTACTTCTATATTTAATCTATGCTTCCTTATTATAACTATGGGAACCCTATTTGGAATCATTAGCATGTAAACTAATAATATAATTATCTTAGGAGACGACCAATTCTTAGCTTTTAAAAAAGATAAGCTAGTAAAGGCAAATCTTATAGTAAAGCCAAAGAAAAAGCTTAATTTAATAACACTATTACTTTTTAATAGATGCATCCTCTCCCTAAACAAGGATTCTATTGCTTTGTGCCAGAAGGGTTAAGGCAAGAAGATTAACGTTATTAATATTAACTCTCTAAAACAAGGATATATAGAGTAACGCGCTCGTAGAGCTTATATTACTTCTATCTGTTAACCTAAGGCTTTATTTAATCTCTCTGTTGCTGCCTAACACCAGGAACTAACTAAGGATAACATTCTTACCCTAAATAAGCGTCTTTCCTGGTAAATAAACCATCTTAATTGGGGACTACTCTATGTGCCTATTAATCTTCCTACCGTTAAGCTCTTTATATTTATTAATAGATCGTTTGTAAATAACAAAGATTTTAGCTCCTAGCTAGAATATAAGATTATTATTACAAATAAATCTATTAGAGAGAATAACTTTATAATCCACAGCAATCTTATCTATTAGAGCTTAACTAAGAGTAAGTATATTACTTAAAGCGTTCTAGCGTTAGAGATATATAGAATGGTTAGCGGAGTTAATATAGCAATTACAATTGGAACTACCCTAAAAATAATTATAGATTAACTTGAACTTCCCGCTATCCCTATAATTATATATACCGACTTATATTCCCTCTATAAGTGTTTAGTCAAGCTTGGTATTATAAAGGAGAAGCGCCTTATAATTAACATTATAGCACTTTAGCAATCTTACGAATAACAAGAACTCTTTAAGATTTAATAGATTAATAGCCAAGACAACCTAGCAGATATAATAATAAAGGCAAACCTAAACAAGGCTCTAAAAACGTTTATTAACACAAATGTTCTCTATATATAAGTTAAAGGTTGGGTTAAAAGGGAGTAGAATTCTACCATAACTATCTACTAAGTTCCACCGCAACTGTCTACTAAGTTCTACTATAATCTGCGGATACTAGTTTTAGCTAGCCAATTAGGATTTTCTATACCCGGTATAGAAAATTGCTATTGGCTCGCTTATACTTAGCGCCTTAGCGCCCTTAATATAATATCTACCCTAACTCTAAACAACCAATTAGGATTTTCTATCCCCGGGATAGAAAATCGCCATTGGTTTACTTACCACTAGCGCCTTAGTGGCCCTCGCGATATATCTGCCTACTACTCCCTAATAATTATTCTTCTTCTTCTTTTCCTTAGCTTAGTATCTTCATTAGATAATAATCCGCAAGTTTTAGTTTAAAAGCATTTATACAAGCCGTTATATATTACAGTGGCAATAGTAAGTAAGGAGGATTAATACTTGTTACGCTAGTTAAGCAGTATTTTATATATAGATGGCAACCACAAAAGAAGAGTTACTAGTGTTGGGAATATATTACGTGTGGTTATATATAGCCACGGCACTAGCGTGGCGAGGAGCCTTAAGCTCCTCGCCCTCCCCTATTCCAATCAACAAGCTTTATTAACCAACATCACTGTAACCTACTTAAGTAGTTGTTATTGGTGAGTCACCCTGTGTGACCAATAATAACCTTACCCTTTTTAATCCTGCAAATACTTATAAAGGAGTGTGTGCTTAATTAAAATCCTCTATTAGCATTACTCTACACTCTTAAAAAGTATAGTAATTTAACACCTAACCCTAACCTACTTTAATTGACCTAACTAACTAATATGATTATAACTGGACTAATTAAACATATGGTGGCTAAGGTAGGGGATATAGTAGAGGGTACAATTAACGTTAATTATAAAGAAATTATAGAGGTCCTTGTGGAAGTTTATCTTAAAACAATTAATAGAAGAAATGCTATATTTGTAAGAAGCTAAATTGCTAGTTAACTAGGCACCCTCTTAACAGATAAAAAGAGACATATAATAAGTTTCGCCAGAGCGTACAAAATGTTAGAAATTATAAGGTTACTATAGCCTACTTCTAAAGCTTCCTAGTTTAATATAAAGGCGAAGAAGATCTTAAAGGTAAGGTTAATAAGGCTAAACAGCTCCTTATAGATATAGAAATTAAGGACTACTCTCCCAACCAATACTTTACTAAGTATAGTAAGGTAAATAGCACACAAACTGTTACTATCTTTAATAACCAATCTACACTCCATTCTATTACAAAGTTAGATATCTTTAATAAGCTAAAAAAAAGTTCTGCGTTCTCCTTTAATAACAGATACTTGGCGAACGTCTTCTATAGTATTATACTAGATACTAGAGCTGTAGGAGTATCTATAGTAGGAGAACCTTAAGTTTAAGCTCTTTAGCAGCTTAATAGCTCTATTTAGATTAACCAATTAACGGCAGGCCAATATATAATTCGCTTTAGTAAGGGTACTATAATCTCTCTTAGCACAATTAAGGTCTAAACTTTGTTAGGATATATTACTTTCTATATTATTCCCGTGAATATCCTATTTCTATTCTGTATCTAAGATATAAATAAGTTAGGTATTAAGCTTAATAACCTTAAGAATATACTTATTTAGGGAGATAATTGGGTGCCCGTTATACGCAAGTAGGGTCACCCTTAGTTACTCCTTTAACAGCTAAAAAGGAGCGTTGCTTAGAGCCATTTAACTAAGTTAGAGTTACGTTAACTATACCATTGCTTTGGTCACCTATTAGGTTATAGATTGCTTAGGGTTCTTTAGTAAGCAGGTTATAAAGTTAAGGCTAAAACGATTAAGCATCTTATAAAGTACTGCTATTACTACCAAATAAACCAGAAGTCCCCTAGCCGATTTAAGTTCACCCTTAAAGATAACTACAACTTCAACTTCTGTATTATTATTAATATTATATATCTTAGCGGCAAGCTAGTACTTTAAGTTGTTAACCTCTTAACTTTCTTCTAAGCTGCATGTTTTCTAAAGGATATATCAGCTAGGAACGCATAGGATACTCTTTAATTATACTAGATTAATGTCTACCTAGGACCCCCTAATTAAGTTATTTATAATATAGAAAGGAACTTCTTATCTATAGAGTTTTGGTAATAGGCGAAGGTAATAGAAATTAAGGTTAAGGAAGTCCCTATTAAGGCATATAATAGTATTAGAAAAGTAGAATAATATTACACACCATTACAATAAGTATATAAGATTATTTCTTTAGAACTAGAGGGCGCTAGTAAAGAGCTTATCTTATAGATAGCTGTTAAGGCTGTTAATAATTCCGCTAGCCTAGATAGGCTTATACCTATATTGCTAGTCTTTAGCACCTACTCTTAAATAACTAATAATTCTCTACCATCCCTATCTGTTACGCAATAAGCGGAGGCTATTCGCAAAGCAATAAAAGAGGTATAACGTCTCTACGCCACGCACTAGGTTAACGACGCACTAGGAATAAGAAATGGCCTAAATACCTTAACTATACTTAATCTGCCACTCCAATCTAAGGTACACGTATAGCATAAAAAGGGAGGATGGTTAGGCCCACATAAACTTATTACAATTAATAGTTAGACTTGCACTCTTTAGATACCCTATAGACCCACTTAATTCCACTTAACTGTTATTAAGCCCTACTATAGAAACGACAGTTCTAAGCCTTTATAGGATGCCCTAGAGGATACTCTAGAGAAGAACTATAATTAATATACTCTAGAAGGCGACTATAATCCTAATATAATTATAGTAGATGTGCCGCAACTATAACGCGGTAGAGGTTGCCTAAAGGGATTATAAAATTGCTAACACCTTGTTAATTTTAAAGAGCAATTTATTACCGCTATTAAGAGTAAAGATAAGTTATTAATGGCCTTTATAACAGCTAAAGAGAAGGCTAACTTTAAGCTCGTAAAATAGCTCTAAAAGAAAGACTATATTATAACTCCAGAAGCTCCTTTTTAAGCATCTAATAAGTAGGAGATTGACGGCCTTATTATAAAAGGAGTTTTTAAATTTAAGAAGTATAACCCTACTAAGTTTAATAGAGTTTGTATCTTTAAGTTAAGAATGGTTAATAAGATTAAGGGCAAAGCTACTAATACCCTATTTAAGAAGTTAAGACTAGTTATTTAAGGTTATAACGACAATAGTAAGGAAGTAATTCTTATATAATCCCCTATAATTTAACAAGCTAGTTAGTAAGTTATTATTACGCTAGCTCCCTCCTTAATAAAGAATAAAATAGTGGTTTATTTATAAGATATTACTTAGGCCTATACCTAATTAGAGACGCGCCTTTAGCGCTTAATACTAGCATACCTTCTAGAGCAAATTCGCTACCAATATCCCGAAGATATAATTATAGTTGTACTTAAGCTATTATATGGAATTGCAGAGGCAGGAACTTATTAGTGGGCTACTTATAGTAAGCACCATAAAGAGAAGCTCTTAATAACTACTTCTATATTTAATCCCTGCTTCCTTATTACAACTATAGGAACTCTATTTAGAATTATCAGTATATAAACCAATAATATAATTATCTTAGGAGACGACCAATTCTTAGCTCTTAAAGAAGATAAGCTAGTAAAGGTAAATCTTATAGCAAAGTTAAAGGAAAAGCTTAATTTAACCACACTATTACTCTTTAATAGATGCATTCTCTCCCTAAATAAGGATTCTATTGCTTTGCGCTAGAAGGGCCAAGGCAAGAAGATTAACGTTATTAACGTTAATTCTCTAAAGTAAGGATATATAGAGTAACGCGCTTGCGGAGCTTATATTGCTTCTATCTATTAACCTAAGGCTTTATTTAATCTCTTTATTGCCGCCTAACACCAGGAACCAACCAAGGATAATATTCTTGCCCTAAATAAGCATCTTTACTGGCAAATAAATTATTTTAATTAGAGACTACTCTATGTGCCTATTAACCTTCCTACCACTAAGCTCTTTGTATTTGTTAATAGATCGTTTATAAATAATAAAGATTTTAGCTCCTAGCTAGGATATAAGATTATTATTATAAATAAATCTACTGGAGAGAATAACTTTATAATCTATAGTAACCTTATCTATTAGAGCTTAACTAAGAGTAAGCGCGTTACTTAAAGCGTTCTAGTATTAGAGATATATAGAATGGTTAGCGGAGTTAATATAGCAATTGCAATTAGAACTACCCTTAAGATAATTACAGATTGGCTTAAACTCCCTGCTATTCCTATAATTGTATGCACCAACTTATACTCCCTCTATAAGTGTTTAGTTAAGCTTAGTACTACAAAGGAGAAGCGTCTTATAATTAATATTATAGCACTTTAGCAATCCTACAAGCGTTAAAAACTCTTTAAGATCTAGTAAATTAATAGCTAAGATAACCTAGTAGATGCGATAACAAAGGCAAACCTAAACAAGGTACTAGAGACGTTTGTTAATACAAATACTCTACGTGTATAAGTTAAAGGTTGGGTTAAAAGGGAGTAGGAGATATAGCAATTTAAGAGTAGCCAATTAGGATTTTCTATACCCGGCATAAAAAATCGCTATTGGCTTACTTATAACTAGCGCCTTGGCGGCCCTAACACAATATCCACCCACAACTCTAAGTAAGAAAGCACCACGTACTAAGAGGCAAATTTTAGGACAGCGAGACTTATATTATAATAGTAATAGTAAGTAAGGAGGATTGATATTTGTTACGCTAGTTAAGCAGTATTTATATATAGATGGCAACCATAAAAGAAGAGTTGCCAGTGTCGGGAATTAGGCAAGCGGTTGTTACATAACGCCGCGGCACTAGCGTAGCGAGAAGTCTTAAGCTCCTTGCCCTTCCTCATTCCAATTAAGAAGTATATTAACTAACATCACTATAACCTACTCGAGTAGTCGTTATTGGTGAGTCACCCTATGTGACCAACACTTATAAATAATTAAGGACCTCTAATAAGAAGTCCGCACCCTTAAGATGCCTATACTAGGGCCCTAAGACTAAACACCTTATTTAAAGACGAATATATAGGACAAGAGTCTCAAACCTATAGTAACTATTTACCCTAAACCAACTACTATACTATAATAATCCAAACAACTACTAGACCCTCTAATATTTACTAATAAATAATAAGAACTCTAATTATTCTTAAGCTAGCTTAAAAATAAGCTAACTAGTAATACTAACCGCTACCTAACTAAAGCTAACTAACTTTGCTACGCCCTAAGTTAACTAGGAGGAGATATAGCTAACCTTATTAAACCCCTTTAACTAAACTTAGTATAAAGTCTAGTTATACTACTTAAAGCTATATATAGTAACCTAAACCGCCAAGCTACCACTTAAAGGAAGATAAACTATATAACTTAAGGAATAAAAAGCTTCCCAATATACTTTTTTAAATTTAATTACTATATAAAGGAGACAGGCTAGAATAACTCTATACTAGTTAACAGCCTTATTAAGTCTCTAAGCCCTAAACTGAAAACCTCCCTAATAGATATAGACCTACTAAGAGCCCTTAACGCCTATATAAACATTATTAATAAATGGTATAATAACATAATACGCCTAACACCAAAGTCCACTCCTTAGTATAATATAAAAGCTCTATAAACGTCTACTAAGTTATTATCTTAGCCTAAACACCTTAATGCTATAGATATTAATACAGGGACCTTAGGATATGCTCTACTAGGGTTCCCTAAATAAGAATAACGTATTAAACTAGGCCTTTGCTTTAAATGCGGAAGCAAGGATTATATTTTAAGATACTACTCTATCCCTATGCCCCAATACCACTTATAAATAGCCAATACTAATAACTGTTTACCGCCCTAATCCTCTAGCAGTTGCCCCTAGTTATTATCTAGTTCTAACTTATTATTTAGTAAGCACCACTTATAAGGATGAAGCTATAACTAATACGCTATAAGAACCCCACCCTAATTACCTTTAAAAGGAAGGTCCTAAAGCTAAGTCACTTTCTAGAATAGCGCTGCCTTAGGATCTTGTTAAATGCATTAGATATTATAAACTCTAACTTTTAGGACTATAGTATAACCGTTAACTGCTGTCTTTAGCAGAATAATTAATAGGCTAATGCTTGGGTCCTAATTAATATAGGAGCTAGTAGTATAGGATTTATTAACAAGATCTTTATATAAAATAATAGTTTTACTCTAACCCCCCTTAACTAGTATATTAATATATTTAGATTTAATGGTAAACGCACCATCTTAGGCTATATTACCTATGTAGTATTCCTAAAACTTTAATACCTAAACCATAAAGAATTAATTAAGCTCTTTATAACTACCCTAGGTTACCTAGTAATCCTTAAATAACCCTAGATAAAGCTATATAAGGTAACTATTAATTAGGACAATCTTAAGCTTCTATTTACTGCCTTCTATTGCAAGTAGAAGTGCCTTATAACTTACTGCTTAGACCCTAAACCAAAATCTAAAAAATCTACTAGAATTTACTAGTCTAAAATTTCTACTAAATTCCACTAATATAAGATTTCCACTAATGTTTATTAAGAACCCAAAAATTATACTAAACTATATAAACTAATTCTAACTACTATACCGCCCTAAACTAAGTAGAAGTCTAAACTTAAAATATAAAGGTACCAGAAGAACTGGTATTCTACTATATAAAGAATACTTAAAGAATCTAAACCTAAATCTAACACTGACCCTAAATCTAATACTAACTCTATATCTAATACTAAAACCAAAACTAAATAGGAAACCATATAAGAAACTAAGGATAATCTAAGCCCGCTTAACACCTTAGATATCTATATAATTAGAGCTACTCTACTAGCATAACTTATTAGGACACTAGAATATATAATCTTTACTATTATAATGGCCGATATTAAGAAGGCCTTAGCATTAAAGAAGCACACTAACCCTGCCACAAAGTTACTAATAGAGTACTATAACTATCTAGATATATTCTTATAAAAGGAAGCCAATAAACTACTAAAACGCCGTCCATATAATTATAAGATTATAGTTAAAAAAGAAAAATATCCTAGATTTAGACCCTTATATAGAATATCCTAAAATAAACTTAAGATATTATAGAAGTACCTAGATAAACATCTGGATAAAGGATTTATTAGAGCAAGTTCTTTACCTATAGCTATACTAGTAATCTTTATTAAGAAACCTAGCAGTGGTTTATATTTCTATATAGACTACTAAGCTCTTAATACTATTACTGTTAAGAACTAATACCTAATCCTATTAATCCAAAAGACACTAAACTAATTAAGTAAGGCTCGCTTCTATATAAAGCTTAATATTATCTACGTATTTAACTGCCTTTATATTACAAAAGGAAACAAATAGCTTACTGCATTTTGTACCCAATATAGATTATTTAAGTACTTAGTAATGCTATTTAGCCTTATAAATGCCCCAAGTTTATTCTAACACTTTATAAATAATACCCTATACTTATACCTGGATATCTTTTATACTGCTTATATTAATAACATTTTAATATACAGCAATAATCTGGCTAAATACTAAAAATATATTAAACTAGTCCTGTAAGCCTTGCGCGGAGCTAGCCTATAATTAAATATAGATAAATACAAGTTCTATAAAATGGAAGTTCTATACCTTAAACTTATTATTTTTATAAATGGCGTATAAATAGACCCTAAGAAAGTTAAAGTAATTATAAACTTGTAAGAACCTAAGAATATTAAGAATGTAAGGGCCTTTATAGGATTCGCCAACTTCTACTAATAGTTTATTAATAACTTCTCTGCCCTAGTTTTACCCCTTATAGCTTTAACCTAAAAAAATAAAGCCTTTATCTTTAATAAGGAATATAAAAAAGCTTTTACTTATCTAAAAGTTATATTTACTACTATATCTATACTTTAACACTTTAACCTAAACTAAATAAGTGTTATAGAAGCTAACTTATCTAACTACGTTACTAGAGGCATTCTGTCTTAATATAATAAGGAAGGAGTATTGCACCCTATAGTATACTTTTTAAAATAATTAAGTCTAGCTAAATATAATTACAAGATTTATAATAAAGAACTATTAGCTATTATTAGATATTTTAAATAATGGCAACCTAAACTAGGAGGCTCTAGATTTCTAATTAAGGTTTTTAGCAACTATAAGAACCTATAATACTTTATAACTATAAAATAGCTAAGCCACCATTAGGCCTACTAGTTAGAATATCTATTCTATTTCCAATTCTTAATTATATACCGCCTAGGCGGTTAAGGCTAGAAGCCTAATATCCTAACCTAATATTTATAAGACGTACCAGCTTAAGAAGAAGTACGCTTCTACTATAATTAGACCCTACTCCACCCCTAGCTATTTAAACCCCCTACTAAGGACCTTATGGTATATATTCTTAAAATAACAAATTAAACTATTAAATAAATTGTAACTAATAAATACCTAAATAACAAGTTTATTTAAGAGATGCTTAAGCTAATTTAAGATGGCGCTAGACGCTCTAAAAGGATCTCTTTAAGTAAATGTAAAGCCTATAAAAACTACCTGTACTATAGGAACTGCCTAGTTATACCTAACTATAATAAACTTAAGCTTAAGCTCCTTAAATATGTATATAACCTACTAGTAGCCGGCCACCTAGGCTAAGGAAAAACCCTAGAACTGCTCTAATAAGAATACTACTGGCTAAATATATATAATAAAATATAAAGATATATCTCTAGCTGCTATACCTGCTAATAAGCTAAAGCTTTATATAAAACATATAATGGCTTCCTAAAGCTACTACCTGTTCTGGACTGAAGATAAAAGGATATCTTAATTAACTTTATTATTGACCTCCCTATAAGTAAAGGCTGTATAAACATTATAGTAGTTATAGACCAACTATCTAAGATAAAACACTTAATTGCCTGCCCTAATATGTTAGCGCCTGCTATTACCTAACTATTCCTAAATTATATATAGAAACTCTACGGACTTCCTAAAACAATCATCTCTAATAAAAGTAGATAGTTTATCTCTATATTCTAGAAAGAGCTAACTACCCAACTCCATATTAAATTATCTCAGGTGCCTTAGCCGCTTCTTTAAGGAATTTGTGGCGTTGCATGGCCCCACTCTCTTGCCATAGCCCCACTCTGCTAACTCGTGCGAACTCCTGAGCCAATTAGCGGCGCGCACTAACTCCTGCGAACTCCTGAGCCAATAGAACGTCGCGCTAACCCTTACTACCCCTGCCACCCCAAAAATTCCTCTGTGAAGCGTCTGAGAGATTATAGGCGCGCGTTTGCTGTAAACCGGGCGCGATTCTTAACATATATTAACTTTAAGCAACTATAACGGGGTGAATATACTAGCTATAGTCTTAGTGCGCGATGCATTTAAATTATAATCTTTTCTTCTATTTAATTATAATAATTGTAACTAGCTAACCACTGTATTAGGGGGCGAAGTACAGCCTTAAAGTTTGAAGACACGTTTTTGAACCCGGTCATGCCTAACTAGCCTCATCAATACGGCGACCGTACTCCACCACCACAACTCTATTTACTATCAAACTTTATGAGGTGCCTCTTATACCCTATTATAAACAGCTCACCTAATTATACTATACCGGTATAGATTTGCTTCGCAATCCTATCCCTCCGTTGTGCTGCGGGGGCTGCTTTGCAGCAGGGGGGA
>Ga0307507_10007248_pt1 | contig 16274 bp, 13 predicted proteins | sample 7_EM_MG_FD_207223 | JGI IMG/M metagenome (GOLD analysis project Ga0307507, IMG submission 207223) | Populus trichocarpa ectomycorrhiza microbial communities from riparian zone in the Pacific Northwest, United States - 7_EM | ecosystem: Host-associated > Plants > Roots > Unclassified | place... | reverse complement strand
CATGGAAATTATTCGTAAATCTATTCAAGCAACGGATACATGTTCGTATAGCCATCTAGGCGGACGGGCACTACACCCTCCCCATGAGAGAGGCATACGTGGCAATAAGTTGCGCAAACGAGAGTAGCAAGATAACGGACGTTCAGGGTCAAGTCGGGCTCCCACTTCAAAGAAGTCGAGCTAGGTGGACAAAGGATACCTAGCTATAGGGAAAAAGTATGTAGCCCGCGAACACCCAGACGCGGAATATAAATATCGAGGTGTCTTCGTAGCTGCTATCCATGATCAAGCAACGGAGAAGAGACCTTAACAATATATACACGTTAAACACATTTATCGTTCCAACTACTATTCTTCCATTTTGAGTTTCGTCTCCTTAGACGTGTTCTCCGAACTACCAACGATCGGGCTTAGAATATTCGCTAGTTTTTAGAATATTACTACCCCCATAACACATCCATCCTTCCAGTGACCCTTTTGAACGCTTCTTGAAGCCCCTGCGTTGCCGCTTCTACCTGTACAATGCTGGTGTCTATTTGTTCCAGCTCCGTCCCTATATATCGGGTGCCAGTCATGATGTCCTTTTTGACTTTGCGCAGTTCCCGCACCAAATGTTGGATTTGGGGTGAGATGGACTGGAAGGTCAGATGTCCCAAGCCGACGCTCTGGGCTAGGTTATCCTCGTACAGGTGTAGACTTCGGTTGATGAGGTCCAGTCGTCGAGACATTTCAGGAGATAATAATGGTTCAGCGGGTGTCTGAGACTGTTGAGACTGGGACCGTCTCATCGCCGCTCGATGGAAGAGGCCGGGTGGTAGGCCGGGCGATATCCGAGTATCCGTGGATCTAGCGATCTGTGTGTCTTGTGATGTCACCGTTGGAGCTTGGGAGTGAGAGAGTTCGTCTGTCTCCATAGGATCTGGTCCTGCTCCCTCTGGATTAGACCTCGACATTTTTGAAGTAAGAGAGTAGGTCTTATCCTTCTAGTGATAGAAATGAGTTTGATTGAGTTGCGATTCGTATAGTGATTGATATCGCTCGTGTGTCTCGGTAACGTAGAGATTAACAATATACTGTTATGGGGGTAGTAATATTCTAAGAGCAAGCGAATATACTAGGCCAGATAGTTCGTAGTTTCGGAGAATACGTTTAAGGAGACACAAGTCGTAAGATAAAACAATAGGTAGGTGCAACGATAAATATCTGTTTAACGTGTATACTGTTAAGGTCACTTCTCCGTTGCTTGATGATGGGTAGCAGCTACGAAGACACCTCGATATTTATATTCCGCGTCTGGGTGTTCGCGGGCTACATAATCTTTCCCATAGCTAAGTATCTCTCGCCTAGCTAGCTCGAATTCTTTGAAGTCGGAGCCCGACTTGACCCTGAATGTCCGTTATCTTTCTACTCTCGTTTGCGCAACTTATTGCCACGTATGCCTCTCTCATGGGGAGGGTCTAGTGTCCATCAGCCTAGATGGCTATACGAACATGTATTTGTTGCTAAAATAGCTTTACGAATAATCTCCATGTGTTCGCATGTCAGACAATTATTCGCTAGCATAGAAGATGGCCAATCCTGATATTGTTGGCTCCGTTTTGACCTGGTCTGCAGGAGGCATCCCTTAGTCTTATGCGGCATTACACGACCCTATCCTATCGATCAAACCAATGATTGCGACTATAGTTATCAGTCTCGTGCCAACAATCCTTTTGGGAGTTCCCCGACTCCCTTTCCCAGCATAGTGCATTCCTACTGGTTACTGGGCGTCTTTCCAGACCAAAGAAGCCTAACTAAGGTAGATACATCCCGTGGGTTTGTAGCCACTTTTCGATACCCAATCTTGTAGTGGCTGTGACTCAATGCGATGCTGTCCGTTCTGGATGCTTTCACATGCAGCAGGTGCTCTGAGTTCTCCTCTCATATATCCTGCGAACAGGAACCGGTCGGACGGACGGCCGCGACGTATACGGTGTTGCAAGTAGGGTCTTCTTTACTGAGGTCTTTGGTGAGGGGACGCAACTTTCCACACGGCGTATGGTGACCTACTGTCCCAATATCGGGTGCCGGAGGGGGGTGTCGCTAAGTCTTTTTTAGAGGTTTGTTGCGCGAAGGTAGGGTAACTTGACCCCCTTATCCTTCTGGGAGCTCTGTGCCTAACAACTACCATGATCTGAGTCTCTCCCTGGGACTCGGCTAACTGGGTAATGAAATCCACTGTCATGGATGTCCATGCTGCGTAGGACACTTCTAATGGTTGGAGTAATCCATACTTTGAGTGTCATCGAGATTTGTGATGTTAACCTTGGTCGCAAGACCGGACTTAGTCCTTGATCCATTCGGTGAGTTTTCCCCACTGGAAATTTCTCGTGACGAGCTCGATCGTCTTTTCTTGTCCGATGTGTCCGGCTACCTTTGAGTCGCGACATCTTTTTCCGTTCTCCCTCAAGAGTTCTTTGGTCGAAGGGATGAACAGTCGATTTTTGTAATAGAGTGGTCCATCTTCTAGCTCTCACTTCTTTGGTAGTGTTTCCCATCTTGCCTTTAATTGGCTTAGCACCCCTTTTCCTGCCGTCCAAGTGTCATCCTCTCTTCCTTCCACTCTTATTCTGCCTAGGAATGAGTCATCCATGGCTTGCATTTGTATTGCGGTAATCATGGCATTGGACAGCATCGTTATTTCGTCTCGTAGGCTGCTGTGTATGTGAATCTCTTCTTCGTCAAAATATCAGTTCTCCAGTGGGTCCGCGTTTAGGAAACGCATTTTGACTTTGAGTTCTTCACACGTAATTAGGTGTTGGGGCCCGATGTCGCTTGAGCGAAATCCCTCAGTTCCCCTTTCCGTGTCTTCCAGATTATCGATTTGCATGGCATGGTGTGTTATTATTTTTTCCACAATTGTTTGGGCGATACGGTCGCGTGCCTTCAATTTGTAACTGGTGTTCCCCTCTTCTGTAAAATCACTTTTCCTTCGCCAGTGTAATCAGCATCTATTACTCCACCGCCTACTCCTATTCCAGGATTGCTTGCCATGGGACTTCTTGCTGCCCGCCTGCCGTATCTTCCTCTAGCTAGTCCTATTGCAATTCCGGTGTCCACCAATATCTGTCTTTGGGCTGGTATGGTGTCATCCTTTAAGGCGTAAATGTCATGTCCTGGTGCCATGCTGGAACCTTTTGTTGGGACTCTAGCATTTTGTTGTACTCTTTTTACTCTGAGGAGGTTTGTGGTTCGCCTTTTTTCCTTCCACAAGGCCCACCTGAATTCGGTCTTTTTTGTGGCAAAGTGAAACTTCAAAATGTTCTGGTTTCAGAATTGTCTGTTCGTCTTGCGTACCTTCCTCATCAAGGCGGTACTCCGGTGGCGGGCTTAATGCATCAGGTTTGCCCCCTCTGCTGCCAGGGTGGTATACTATTTTGAGATTGAAATTGTCTACCCATTGAGCGCATCGGATCTGTCTGGGGTTCCAGACCTTAGTCATGAGGAAGTATTGCAGGTTCTGGTGATTGGTGTATACCGTTAGGGGATCATCCGCTCCCAATAGGTAGTCCTTCCATTCGCCAAAAGCTTCTAGGATTCTCAATAACTTTTTATCATCAATTTTGTAATTCCGTTCAGGATCATTTAGCGTTCGTGAGTGGATCGCAACGGGGTGTAATCGTTTTCCAAGGTATTGGGAAAGGATACAGCCTAGTGCAAAGTGAGTAGCGTCCGTCTCGATCACCGTTTTTCGGTCGGGCTAAAAGTGTGCTAGAATAGTGGCTGAGGTTAATCTTCGCTTAAGTTCCTGAAAGGCTTTGTCCTGTTCTTCTTCCCAAAACCCCAAATATTGTCCTCCCTTGGTTTTCAACCTCTCAGTAATCGGTTTGCAACCTGTTCAGAAATTTTCTATATAGCGTCGGTAGAAATTTGCAAAACCAATAAACATTTTTGCGTCCTATACCCATCATGGGGCTTCCCCATTGAGGTTGCTTTCAACCTTCTTTGCCCTCATAGTGATGCCGCTTTGGCCCACGATGTATACAAGGAATTCGACTGTATTGACATGGAACACACATTTCTTTAAGGATAGCGCGAGGTCATAGCGTTCTAGTCTGGCTAGTACTTGTTTGACCAGAGCCTCGTGTTCTTCCATTGTCTTTGAGTCAATTAGGATATCATCCAAATATAGTACAACTCCGTAATCGAGGAATTCTCGTAGGATAGTGTTCATCATGGCCTGCAACGTGGCGGGTGCGTTAAGCAACCCAACTGGCCTTACTTGATATTCGTAATGTCCATATCGGGAATGGAAAGCCGTTTTCCATTCACCTTCTATTTTGCTTGGAAGTAGATGATAAGCATCTTTTAGCTCTAACTTTGTAAAGATGGTTGCACGGGCCCCTCGTTCCCTTAGTTCAGTCATGAGCGGTAAAGGGTGTGTGTTGAGTATAGTTAACTTATTTAGTTGACAGTAGTCCACGCATAATGGTAGTCTTCCGTCCGGTGTTGCGACAACAAGGATTGGTGCGCCCGCTGGAGATTTGCGAGGAAATATTATTCTTTCAGCTAACATTTTGTCAAGATATTTGTTTAATTCTTCGAGTTGGTATGCCGACATTGGGTATATTGGTCTCCAGGGTGGAGTGGCTCCGTCTTTGAGGTCAATCGCATGGTCGAAGGTTCACCTAGGAGCCAGGATTTCAACCTTTTGATTCTAAAACAATTACTTATACTGCCAATACCGCTTTGGTAATCCTGCTAATTGTACTTCCTCCTGCCTTGTAGATCCGATCCTTCCTATGATTCTGGCCTCTTCATCGAAAGCTACCGTCTCGTGCCATTCAAACCTGTCGGCGATGCCTTCAGCTTGTACATGTTCCACACATTTGGCATATTCGAAATATCATTGCTCAGGGGTTTGGATACTTTTTTCTCGGATGTTCCTGATACCACCCCGCGAACGGGATGATCATATCATATGTGCCTGCGTCCGCAATCTCCAAGGCGACCATAGTTGTTGGGCCACTGGTACGGATTTCAATTTGAATCAGATGTGAATAGTATTTTCCTCCCCGGGAGGATAGTTCGCCATTAAATGCCGTTATTTTGAGCAGGTTTTCTCTTATTTCCTAAGCTATTCTGCGGCTGCGTGTATGTTATGGGGGTTGTAATATTCTAAGAGCAAACGAATATCCTAGGCCCGACCGTTGGTAATTTCGGAGAATACGTCTAGGGAGACGACACTCAAGATAGAAGTATAGTTGGTAGAATGATAAATATTTGTTAACGTGTATGGATTGTTAAGGGGTCTTCTCCGTTGCTTGATGATGGATAGCAGCTACGAAGACACTTCGAGATTTATATTCCGCGTCTGGGTGTTCGCGGGGTACATAATCTTTTCCTATAACTAAGTATCTCTTGTCCACCTAGCTCGACTTCTTTGAAGTGGAAGCCCAATTTGACCCTGAAGGTCCGTTATCTTTCTACTCTCGTTTGTGGAACTTATTGCCACGTATGCCTCTCGCATGGGGAGGGTGTAGTGCCCGTCCGCCTAGATGGCTATACGAACATGTATCTGTCGCTAAAACAGATTTACTAATAATCTCCATGTGTTCGCATGTAAGACAATTATTCGCTAGGATAGAAGATGGCCAATCCTCATATTGTTGGTTCCCTTTTGACCTGGTCTGCGGGAGGCATTCCTTAGTCGTATCCGGCATTACACGACTCTTTCCTATCGATCGAACTAATGGTTGCGACTATAGATATCGGTCTCGTGGCAACAATCCTTTTGGGAGTTCCCCGACTCCCTTTCCGAGCATAGTTGTTAGGTCCAGAGCTCCCAGAAGGATAAGGGGGTCAAGTTACCCTACCTTCGGGCAGGAACCTCTAAAAAAGCCTTTGCAACACCCCCATCCGGCCCCCACGTTGGGACAGTAGGTCACCAGACAGAGTCTGGAAAGTGGCATCCCCTCACCAACGACATCAGTAATGAAGAACCTACTTGCAACACCGTATACGTCGCGGCCATCCGTCCGACCGGTTCCTGTTCGCAGGATATATGAGAGGAGACATCAGAGCACCTGATGCAAGTGAAAGCATCCAAATCGGACGGCATCGCATAGAGTTACACCCACCACAAGATTGGGTATCGGAAAGGTGGCTACAAACTCACGGGACGTATCTACCTTTGTTAGGCTTTCTTGGTCTGGAAAGACCCCCAATAACCAGAGGGAATGCACTGTGCTCGAAAAGGGAGTCGGGGAACACCCAAAAGGATTGTTGGCACGAGACCGATATCTATAGTCACAACTATTGGTTTGATCGATAGGCAACAGTCGTGTAATGCCGGATAAGACTAAGGAATGCCTCCTGCAGACCAGGTCAAAACGTAGCCAACAATATGAGGATTGGCCATCTTCTCTCCTAGCGAATAATTGTCTGACATGTGAACACATGGAGATTATTCGTAAATCTATTTTAGCAACGGATACATGTTCGTAAACCCATCTAGGCGGACGGGCACCATAACCTCCCCATGAGAGAGGCATACGTGGCAATAAGTTGCGCAATCGAGAGTAGAAAGATAACGGACCTTCAGGGTCAAGTCGGGCTTCCACTTCAAAGAAGTCGAGCTACGTGGGCAAGAGTTGATTAGTTATAGGAAAACCTTATGTAGCCCGCGAACACACAGACGCGGAATATAAATATCGAGGTGTCTTTGTTGCGGCGGCTGCTATCCATCATCAAGCAACGGCGAAGAGAGCTTAACAATATATACACGTTAACAAATATTTATCATTCTACCTACCATACTTCTATATTTAGTCTTCTCTCCCTAGACGTATTCTCCGAAATTACCAACGGTCGGACCTAGTAGATTCGCTTGCTCTTAGAATTTTACTACCCCCATAACAGTGTATTATCACTCTCTACGTTACCGAGACTAGACGTGCGATATCGATCACAAATACGAATCGCAACTCAATCAAAAACTCATTTTATCACCAGAAGGATAAGAAACACTTTCCTACCTCAAAAATGTCGAGGTCTAACCCCGAGGGAGCAGGACCAGATACTATGGAGACAGACGAACTGTCTCAGTCCCCAGCTCCAACCGTGACATCACAAGACAGAAGGATCCCTAGATCCACTGATCCCAGAATATCTCCCGGCCTGCCACCCGGACTCTTCCAGCAAGCAGCGATGAGATGATACCAGTCTCAACCGTCTCAAGCACCAGCAGAACCGCTGTTATCTCCTGAAATGTCCCGACGACTTGTCCGTATCAACCGAAGGTTACACCAGTACGAGGACAACCTAGTCCAGAGCATCGACCAGGAACACCTAGCGTTCCAGTCCCTTCGACCCCCAAATGCAACATTTGGTACGAGAACTGCGCAAAGTCAAAAAGGATATAATGACAGGCGCCAGATACATAGGAACAGAGCTGGAACAAATAGATACCAGCATGGTACAGGTGGAAGCAGCAACAAAGGGGCTGCAAGATGCGCTCAAGAGGGTTGGTTGGAGGATGGACGGACAAGACAGCCGTCAAACCCGACATGAACAGGTTACATCACACCTCCACCAAACTATACAAGCGGAAGGGGCAGGGGCAATGGGCAGTGATGAACAGTTGGGACAGGAACTGCTAGACACAAAGGCCCAACATCAACGAGAACTACAGCACCACGAACGAATACTCAAAGCTATGATGGCTGAGTTGGAGGCAAACAAAGCAGCCAGAGAAAGACAAGAAAGCCACATAGCCGAGTTAATTGCGGCAGTTACCTCCTTGATGTGCCAAGTGAAAGGCAAGCCGTCAAACCCAACCCCGGAACAAAGTGCCGGAGCAAAAGGAGGAGGAGGCGGAGGATGACCCCCCCCTACAATGCATGGGGCAGCGGGAGGCACCCCTGATCCTGGAGATAGTGAAGGAGGAGGCAGCGACGATGAAAGAAGAGGACGGCGAGATGAGAGACCAGAAAAAGCGAAATAAGAAGCCTGCAGAGAAGTAGAAAACTGATGAGAAAAAATATGGAGAAGCTACCCCAGGAAGAAATACGGTTCTCCAGGGCCTTTGGAAAGGCCATAGGAGAAACGAGGAAACGTCAGGCGCAACCCAAATCAGAATATGAACACGCCAAACACCAGGATATCCGGTTTGGGCTAACTACCTGGGAGGATTTTTTCGATCGAAAGCCATACTAGTGGCAGGACGAGGCGGATCGTACTAAATATGCCTTGTCCAAACTCAAAGGATCACAAGTAGCATCCTTCGCTATGACCTACCGGAACCAAATGACCGGCGAATTAGGCCATATACGACTGCAAGGTTACGAATTATGGGATGTCTTTGGCGAACGAGCTATACGTCGATTCGGTGGCACACATGAAGAAGAAAAAGCTCTTTTAGAGATGTTGAAAGTCCAATACAAGAATTACATTAACCAATTTTTATTGGAATTGGAAAAATGGAATGTGAAAGCCAAAGTTACGGGAATCGCCTTGAGAAAATTAATCAGAGACCAAATGCCGGCCGAGGCTGTACGGGGGATGTCCATGCATCAAGAATATGCCGACGACCGAGACTGGATGGAAGCTCTCCGCCAAGCGGTCCGCGATGAGGAAGATTTCGAGGAAGGACAAAGGCTTGGGGACAATCATTTCTCGGGGTCGAATTCAAGTGGGAAAAGGAAGCGTGACGAGCCGATAACGACAAAGACAAGGAAAAAACCTAAGTATACTGCTAAAGAGAAAAGTGTATATCAGGCAAAAAAAAAGGGAGAAAAGGTAGAGAAAGGGAAGTCGGCCCCACGGCAGAAAATCATGCAACGAGTTTGGGCCGACGCGCACACTGGTATCGACCAAAAAATAGTCGGCGAACGAAAAGCCAAGGGACAATGCACTAAATGCACCCTAACAAACCACGGATGGAAGCACTGTCAGAAAGAAATTCGAGTCAGTACCATCCAAAGGAAATCGTTCAAGTTACTGGGAGGAAGTTTGAACCACCCAATGCCTCGAAAGCCAAGGGTGGCCGCCGTGGCTGAGGATAGCCATGGAGAAACCTCGCGGCATGCGAGCCAAAGGCCACTAGCATTGACCTGTATGGAGGATGAGGAGCTATAAGCTCTGTGGCACCACTGGGACGGCATGTGGGTAGTCCGGCCATCGAACCGGGAATCGAAAATCTGAAGTGAACCCTTCAGCTCATACCCTTTGAGTGCGTCGGTCCCAAAAGTGTGATAAGTTCCGACTGGGAGTCAGGTAGCACCTGGGTGTTGTACAGTGAAGATGTCCAGAAGTCTCTATCCCAGATGAATTCGAGACAGCAAAGTAGGAACCCACCTTAAGCAACACAACGCGAAAATGGCTCCACTTGTTGGGGGGACCCCTAGGACTAACAACGCTTAGTACAAAACCTAAGAGGACACACAGACAGCAAGAAAAGAGCCAAGTACAGAACTCGAGCCAAGGAGATGAGTGAGAAGCTGGCATCAGACGAGAGTGACACCAGCGTAATCGTCCCCAGAGGGAGGTCCTCAAGCACACGATCGAAAACGATTAAAAGAAAAGAATCTCAAGAGGAAAATTAAGCCACGAGTGCTATAGGTCGCACTAACTCGACAACATAACACCCCATTTGGTTGTCATGTCGGACCAAACACCCGACCTCAAGATTTCTCTCATAGTAGTTGCGCCCGTTCATTGGACACACTGAACCACTACCCACCTCATGAAGAAACTTTAGCTCAGGCTGGAGGAATTAGGCGAGAGGTACGGTAGACTCCTCCTAACTACCTATAAGTGTGGATAAGTCGGTCATACCGGAAAGCGCATCCGAGCCACAACGCACGAATCATCAGACGAACTACCCCTAGTATTTGGGAATCCCTCGGCAGGGAATAAAGACCGCTAGTAGTGGGCTGCCCGAAATACAAACAGACAGGATTTTACCTTTCACGAAAAACACTATCCTCGGAGGTCCCCAACCAACACCAAACTATTTTATATATTTTCAAAAATGTTTGGTAAAAGGGAAAAGCAGTTTGTCTGAGGAGGCTTCATGAGCCGAAACTGCGCAGGCGCGGTAACAAACCCCAAAAATGTTACCAAAATGAAAATGGTTTGTGAAACAGGAGGCCCCGGCCCCAAGCGAACAAAATAAAAACCAATTCCAGAGCACTACGAGTGCCCCGAAGGAAATGCCATCCTAGTCATATCAGACAAACGGGATAAGATTAGAGACTTCCTACACTCAGGCTCTAACATTTGTCTCCTAAACCAAAACACTGCACGCAGCCTCAAGGTCCCTTACGAAATAAGGCAGAACCCGTTTAAAATAATGGCATTCAATGGCGAAGTCTCCTCCACAGGAGGAAAATACTTTTCACATCCGATTCAAGTAGAGATCGGTAGCAATGGCCATACCACGATGGTCTCCTGCGAGATTGCGGCGGCAGGCAAGTATGATACGATCATTCCCTTTGAGTGGTGGCACCACGAACATCCGATAAAAAATATTGAAACCCCTGAAAAATGGTGTTTCGAAAACACTAAGTGTGTAGAACATGTACAAGATGAGGGCATCGCTGTCATTTTTGAATGGGACGAGAAGGTGGCTTTTGATCAGGAGGCGAGGATGATAGGGATGATAGGAGCCACATGACATGAGGACGTACAACTAGAAGGATTGGCAAAACCCTACTGGCAATACAAGGAATTGTTCGAGAATGAAAAAGGAGAAATGCTGGCTCCTAGGCGAACCTTCGCTCATGCGATCGACCTAAAAGATGGAGCCACTCCACCCTGGGGACCTATATACCCAATGTCGGCTTACCAACTAGATGAACTAAACAAATTTCTTCACAAAATGTTAGCCGAAGGGAAAAGAGTTCATAGCAAATCTCCGGCAGGCGCACCAATCCTTTTTGTCCCCAAGCCAGACGGAAGAGTACCACTGTGTGTAAACTACCGTCAACTAAACAAGTTAACCATACTTAACAAATACCCTTTACCGCTCATGACCGAACTAAGGGAACCAGTAGCCGGTGCGACCATTTTCACGAAACTAGACCTAAAGGACGGTTACCATTTGATCAGGATCAAAAAAGGAGATGAATGGAAAACCGCTTACCGCACCCGATACGGACATTACGAATATAAAGTAATGGCATTTGGGTTGGTCAACGCAACAGCCACTTTCCAGGCCATGATGAATACCATCCTACGAGAATTCTTGGATCACGGGGTCGTCGTCTATCTGGATGATATCCTAATTTACTCAAACAAAATGGAAGTACACGAGGCTCTGGTCAAACAAGTACTAGATAGGCTAGAACGCCATGACGTCGCAATATCCTTAAAGAAATCCATGCTCCATGTCCATATAGTCGAATTCCTCGGATACAATGTGGGAACAGCTGGCGTCACTATGAGCGAGAAAAAGGTTGAAAGTATCTTCAATTGGAGAGCCCCACGTTCGGTAAAGGACGTACAAATCTTCATTGGTTTTGCAAATTTTTACCGACACTTCATCGAAAACCTCTCAAAAGTTTGCAAACCGATTACCGACACGTTGAAGACCATGGGAGGAAAACATTTGTGGTTTTGGGGAGAAGAACCAGACAAAGCCTTTGAGGAACTTAAACGAAGATTTAGCTCAGCTCCTATCCTAGCACACTTCTACCTAGACCGAAAAACCGTGATCGAGACGTATGCTAGCGATTTTGCACTAGGCTGTATCCTTTCCCAGTACTTGGGAAAACGGTTACACCCAGTCGCTTTCCACTCACGAAAGCTAAACGATGCCGAACGAAATTACGAAATCCATGATAAAAAATTATTGGCAATCTTAGAAGCCTTCTGCGAATTGCAACACTACTTGCTGGGAGCAGAGGAACCAGTGACGGTATACATCTACCAGCAGAACCTGCAATACTTCCTCCCGACAAAGGTTTGCAACCCCCGACAAATCCGATGGGCTCAATGGCTAGCCAACTTCAATTTTATAATCGTATACCGTCCAGGAAGTAGAGGCAGAAAACCTGATGCATTAAGCCGGCGGCCAGAGTACCACCTTGAGGAGGGAGCTACCCCTCGCGAACAGACAATTTTGAAACTGGAATACTTTGAAGTTTCACTTTTCCACAGGAAAGACAGAATTCAAGTCAGCCTTGTGGAAGGAAAACAGTGAATAACAAACCGGCTCAGAATAAAATGAATGCAACAAAATGCGAGAGTCCCAACCAAAGGTTTCAGGATGGCAGCAGGACATGACATCGACGCCGTAAAAGATGGCACCATACCAGCCCAAAGACAGATGTCAGTGGACACCGGAATCGCAATACGACTACCCAGAGGGACATACGGCAGGCTGGCAGCAAGAAGTGGCATGGCAAGCAAACATGGAATAACGGTAGGTGGCGGAGTTATAGATGCCGATTACACCGGCCAAATAAAAGTAATACTCCGGAACCATGGGGACACCAATTACGAATTCAAGGCAGGCGACCGCATCGCAGAACTAATGGCGGAACCCATACGAACACACGATGCCATAGAAATCGATAACCTGGAAGACACAGACAGGGGAACTCAGGCTTTCGGCTCAACCCACATTGGTCCCAAACGGCTAATTACGTGTGAGGAATGCAACGTAAAAATGTGTTTCCTAAACCCAGACCCACAAGACAACTCATACTTTGACGAAGAAGATATTCACACACACGCTAACCCACGAGACGAGATAACAATACTGTCCAGTGCCCTGATTGCAGTAATACAAATGCAGACCCTGGACGACTCGTTCCTGGACAGGATAAGACCCACAGGAAAAGAAGACGACACTTGGACGGAACGGAAAAGGGAGTTAAGTCAATTAAAGGAAAAACGACAAACACTACCAAAGTACTGGGAGCTGGAAGATGGACTACTCAACTCCAAAAATAGACTGTTCATCCCGTCGAACGAGGAGATCTTAACAGAGGTTGCAAAAGTATGTCCTCACTAGAAGGTAGCCGGACACTTCGGTCAAGAAAAAACGATTGAGCTAGTCACGAGAAACATCCACTGGGAAACGCACACCGAATGGATCAATGAGTATGTCAGGTCGTGCGACGATTGTCAACATAACAAATCTCCACAACACGCGAAGTATGGGTTACTCCAACCTTTAGAAGTACCCTATGCAGCATGGACCTCCATCGCAGTAGATTTCATTATGCAGTTACCCGAGTCCCAAGCACAAACCCAGATCATGGTAATAGTGGACCGTTTTACAAGAATGGCACACTTTATCGGCTGAGCGACAAAGGCGACCGCAAAGGATGTCGCGGATACCTTCCTTAAGCAAGTCTGGAAACTTCACCGACTCCCCTACGAAATCTTTTCGGATATAGACGCAAAGTTTTCTGGCGAATTTTGGGAATGATTGTGCAAAGCATTTGGAATTAAGCGGCGAATGTCAACCGCATATCACCCACAGACAGAGTGACAAACCGAACGAACGAACCAGGTGCTGGAAAGTTACCTTCGGAACTTCGTCAACTATGACCAAGACGACTGGTATCAGATGCTACGTTGGCCGAATACGCCTACAATAATTCTAAAGCAAGCGTACAGAAATTGACCCCTTTTTTCGCCAACTACGGGTTCCATCCACAAACCCAGTGGAAGAGGGAGAGAGAGGCTCAAAACCCAGGAGCCACCATGTACACGCACTGGATGAAGACAGTGCAGGAAAACACGAGGACCACCCACGAGCAGACAAGAGAAACCATGAAGAAATACTACGACCGGAAAGCAACGCCACAACCCGATATCGAAACAGGGGACTTGGTAATGTTGAACGCAAAAAACATTAATAGCAAACGACCGACAAGCAAGTTCACCCCACGATTGTACGGCCATTTTAAACTCTTGGGGTAAAAAGGGAATCGGGAATTCAAACTCGATATCCCGGCTCGCTGGAAAATCCACCCAGTATTGCACGTCTCGCTACTCGAACCCTACAAAGCTTCTGACCGACCCAACCAAGAACAACCCCCACAAGAACCAGAGTGCGTCGAAGGTGATCTAGAATGGGAAGTGGAAAGAATCGTCAAAAGCCAGATAATCACCTACACGACAAAGGTCAGAAGGGTAAACAAGGAGTTCAAAGAACTCCGATACTTTGTGAAATGGGCAGGATGCTCATAGGATGAGAACACCTGGGAACCACCGGAGGGGTTGGGAAACACCAGGGAAGAGGTGGAAAAATTTGCTTGGGAAAACTCAGGGATGCTGGGGCCGAACTTGGATGAGTAGTATGAGAAAGGTTTTCCACAAGTGGACAAGCAAACGCTTCTCGTTTTTACCCCAACCATACGGAGCGTATAAAGGACAAAAGAATGTATTATAGTGAGACAAAAAGTATTCGGGACGAAACTTAAGAGGAGTGAGCTCATGTTAGGCACAGAGCTCCCAGAAGGATAAGGGGTTCAAGTTACCCTACCTTCGGGCACAAACCTCGAAAAAAGACTTAGCAACACCCCGTTCCGGCCCCGACGTTGGGACAGTAGGTCACCATATGCCGTCTGGAAAGTTGCGTCCCCTCACCAAAGATATCAGTAGAGAAGACCCGACTTGCAACACCGTATACGTCGCGGCCGTCCGTCCGACCAGTTCCTGTCCGCAGGATATATGAGAGGAGACCTCAGAGCACTTGATGCAAGTAAAAGCATCCAAATCGGACGGCATTGCCTAGAGTTACAGCCACCACAAGATGGGGTATCGACAAGGTTGGTACAAACTCACGGGACGTATCTACATTAGTTAGGCTTCCTTCATCTGGAAAGACGCCCAGTAACCAGGAGGAATGCACTATGCTCGGAGAGGGAGTCGGGGAACTCCCAAAAGAATTGTTGGCACAAGACCGATAACTATAGTCGCAACCATTGGTTAGATCGATAGGAAAGAGTCGTGTAATGCCGGATAAGACTAAGCAATGCCTCCTGCAGACCATGTCAAAACGGAGCCAACAATATGAGAATTGGCCATCTTCTATCCTAGCGAATAATTGTCTGACTTGCGAACACATGGAGATTATTCATAAATCTATTTTAGCAACGGATACATGTTCGTATAGCCATCTAGGCGGACGGGCACTACACCCTCCCCATGAGAGAGGCATACGTGGCAATAAGTTGCGCAAACGAGAGTAGAAAGATAACGGACGTTCAGGGTCAAGTCGGGTTTCCACTCCAAAGAAGTCGAGTTAGGTGGACAAGAGATACTTAGTTATAGGAAAAGATTATGTAGTCCGCGAACACCCAGACGCGGAATATAAATATCGCGGTGTCTTCGTAGCTGCTATCCATTATCAACCAACGGAGAAGAGAGCTTAACAATATATACACGTTAACAAATATTTATCATTCTACCTACTCTACTTCTATCTTTACTCTTGTCTCCCTAGACGTATTCTCCGAAATTACAAACGGTCGGGCCTAGTATATTCGCCGGCTGTTAGAATATTACTACCCCCATTCCACTCATCACCTTGGCTCGAGTTTGGTACTTGGCTCTTTTCTTGTTGTCCTTGTCTCCTCTTACGTTTTCCACTAACCGTCGTTGGTCCTAGGGGTCCCCCCTACAACTGGAGCCGTTTTCGGGTCGTGTTGGTCAAGGTGGGTTTCTCTGCTGGTCTCTCGAGTTTATCAGGGCCATAGACTTTTGAACACCTTCGCTGTACAACACCCAGGGGCTACCTGACTCCCAGTCGGAACTTATCACGATTTTGGGACCGATCCACCCAAAGGGTATGCCCTAAAGAGTTTACTTAAGAATATTTCGATTCCTGGTTCGATGGCCGGACTACACACAAGCCGTCGCCACTGGTGCCCGTGAGCATTATACCTCCATCTCTTCCTTAAAGCTCCATGCTAGTGGCCTTTGGCTCACTTGTTGCGAGGTTTCTCAACAGCTATCCTCAGCCACGGCAGCTACCCTTGGCTTTCTCGGTTTTGGGTGGTTCAATCTTCCTCCCGGTAACTTGGACGATTTCCTTTGGATGGTGCTGGCTCCAATTTGTTTCTCACACATCAGCAAAAATAATACTCTTCGCCAGGGGCGCCCCATGCATCTGGCGCACCTAGCGCACATAACGTCAATCGCGAATTAGGACGCAACGTCGATCTGACGTTGCGTCCTGATTTTGCGTCACCTGACGTGCCGCGCCCTGACGCTATCCTGACACGGACCCTACGTTCTCTGCGCCCTGACTGCGCCTGGTCCTTTGCTCTTGC
>Ga0307507_10007247_pt1 | contig 16277 bp, 15 predicted proteins | sample 7_EM_MG_FD_207223 | JGI IMG/M metagenome (GOLD analysis project Ga0307507, IMG submission 207223) | Populus trichocarpa ectomycorrhiza microbial communities from riparian zone in the Pacific Northwest, United States - 7_EM | ecosystem: Host-associated > Plants > Roots > Unclassified | place... | reverse complement strand
GGAAATGAGGAAGGACTTCAGGGATTTTGTTAGGCAGTGTGAAATATACCAGGCCAACAAAGAATGCAACACGCTACCAGTCAGTGATGCCCAATCCCTTCCTTCCCCCTTTGAGATATTTTCGAGTTATGCTATTGCTTTTATAGATCCCTTTACCAAATTGAAGGGCCAGGATTCGGCCCTTATTGTGGTAGGTAGAGCTGTGAGATTCATTTGGCTGATCCCAACCTTGGTAACTGCAACGGCAGTAGAAACTACTGAATTACTCCGGCACCATATTTTTAAGCCCTATGGAGTACCTACATCAATTGTCAGTGATTCTAACCTACGATTCACCTCTAAGTTTTGGAAACAGACACTCAAAACTATGGGAATCAAACACATTAGAGCTGCGCCCAGCCATCACCAAACCAATGGGCATGCTGAACGCAAGATCAGGGAGCTCAAGACTGCCCTGAGAAATATCACCAACCTCCGCCAAACCAATTGGCTCACCACCCCCCCTGAAGTGGCAGCATATTCTAATGCTGGTCACTCTGATACAATCAACATGTCTCCATGCAAAGGACTGTATGGATGAGACTACCCCCTCTTAGACATCTACCATGTCTACCCTTCTGCAGTTCCTGCCTCCGACAATTATTACAACAGATACCAGGAAATCAGGAATGCAGCATATCAGGCTCTGAAGCTAGCAAGAGTAAGATCCACTAAAACCTCTGCTAAGAGAAGGGCCGAATTCAAGCCTGTTGAGATAGAGGGAATGGTAATGATATTTGGTGACCAATTTGCGACAGAATCTGGCAGGTCCAGGAAATTACAACCATGATGGAGAGGACTCTTTGTCGTTATGGAATTCGATGAGCACGCCTAGAACTACAGAGTTAGTATGGATTCGCGGATATATCGGTGGCAGGGAGGAGTATTCCACTCTGCAGTTACCAAACGCTACCGCCCTAACCATGATCAACAATTCCCTGGAAGGGCTCATACCAGACCGGCACCTATCGTAATTAATGATGAGAAAGAGTCAGAAGTCGAGACGATTCTTGACCAGAGGATGAGGCCTGGCAGAGGGCAATTCTTGGTGAAGTGGAAAGGGTACCCCAAGAGCGAGAATGATTGGGAACCTGTGGACGGACTCTAGAATGCGGACGACCTTGTGGAGGCATGGTAGACTAATAACATCCGGGGGAGGAATTTCCTACTGTTCTTTCCGATTATATTACGGTTTGTTTTACTCCTACTGAGGATGGTTATGAAAAGCATTCTGAGAAACCCGCGGTGGACTTGGGTTCCTGGGAACCCCGTTTGGAAACCAATTACGAGCGTGAGCAGAGTTAGATTTCTCTGTTATCTGTTTAAAATGATGTTTTAATTTTGATTTTGGGGTGCAACTGTTACGGGTTACTAGTTTGGTTTTCCGAGTATAGTTTGATACTCAGTATGTTTTATGATTGAGGTTGATACTCATGATGTTTTATGTTTGATTTCCGGGTATCGTTTGATACTCAGTATGTTTTATGATTGAGTTTAATACTCAGGATGCTTTTGTTAATTCCGAGTATTGTTTGATAATCAGTATATTTTATTTATTGTGTCAAGTGATCATTTGATACTTGAGATGGTTTAAGTAAGGTTTCAAGGCTACCATTTTGGAGTCTTTATGGTTATTGTTTACAAGGCTCCGGTTAGCCGGACAAGTATATTTAGGACCTGCTATTCTCGGACTTAGAGAAGGCAGACTTCGACAGATAGAGCTTTCACTATACTTGGTTGAACAGTTACTTCTTCAGTTTGCTTCGGAATCCAATAAGACCAAACATACTTAACTATAAGAAACTACTTGGTAGTTGCAATATAGTAAGAAGTTTGTTACAACAACTTAGTCTAAGCCTCCGGTACTTAATTTCCTTAGATACCGCACTTTGCTATAGAGATAGTATCGTCCCCTTATTGATTCCCGCAAGCATCCTGAAGGCGGTTACATTAACCATACCAAGGCCCGGGATGCCTTTAGATACCCACAGCACCAGTAACATTTAATCCCGGCCCTACCACTAGCAATCCTAACATACTTTGGTATGGTTTTACCAACAAAGATAAGGTAATTTGGTCTCCAGGTAGGGTAACTGGGACCCCTTGGGTAGGGTAACTAGATTCCAATGATAGTGTAACATTACCCTGTCATACTCAAAATCTTTACCGAAGTCCGCATCATATCTCGTAAAGTTTCTGCGGCAGTTTGTGTAACCTCTCTATTGTTTACTTGAGTTCCGAGGAGTAGTCCCTCCAAAAGGTTATCCTGTCTCACAATGTACCTTTCACTACCTTTGGTTACCATACTTATGACTAAGGGTAACCATTGGTATAACTTGCCGGTAGACTCTTATACTAACTATTAGCCTACCATGGTATCCTAAGTATTCCACACCAGAGTTAGTATGGCTGTCTCTTGGTATACCATTTGGGCTTGTAAGATGGTCAACTGTAGCTACTTGTCCTAGTGTCGTTATACTTGCATGTAACCCCATTAAGCGTTCGAATCCGTTCAGTGTGCTCAAAAGCTCGAAGTCTATAGTCATCCAGTGAGCAGTAATAGCTAGAAAGAGGATTTTATTCGAAGCAGTCCAGGCATCAATCGTTAGCATTCTTCGTGCACCTTGTGAGATATTTACAGTATTAACTTGAATAAGGGAATGGTGTGCTAGTAGGTGAATTTAGAGTGTGGCATAAGTTGCGTAAACTGAATCATGCCAAGTGCCAAGAGCAAAGAGGCTGAGAGCATATTAAAGCAACGTCAACTGAGAACTGGCATGCAGCAGCTCAATAGAAAGTAAGATAAAATCGGTATATAGTGTAGATACCATAGCCATTAGAAAAGAATACTTTGATTAAGAGAAAACCACTATACAAAATGACAGCTTCTTGTTCTGGTGATATTGCTGAATCAGTTAATTCCGAAACCATTCCACGGCCACAAAAGCGAAAACATCCTAGCCGATCCAGAATCCAAATTGTGAAAAGACAACTCCTATTTCCCTCTCTAGTATCAACAAGAAAGTGACAATATACTACACGGTATAAGCTCAGTATTCTTTCTTACCTTCAGCATGCTCTGGTACCACTAGGTCCAACTGTCATGCGTGAGGTTACTGCAGCTGAGACTGCCCGAAGGTTCAAAATCCCAGCTTGCAATATCGCATGCTGGAAGAAGCAAGAGAAGAAACTCTTAGGATTACTTTGAACCCAGCACAGGAACAGAACGCGATAGCGGAAGTGGCCAGCAGTAGAGCAACCACTTTATCTGGAGTTTCTAAAGTGAAGAGAAGTGGGAAAGCTCTTTCAGCAGGGGTGGTTCCGGGCAACAGCAAACTCTTTGATGTTAGTCCACTCTCCTGGTGTACACTTTCGGTTCTCTAATGGCTGGTACAGTGGTAATTAAAGACCTCTCCTATTCAATTATTTCTTCTTTCTTTCTTTATTTTTTCTACTTTCTATTTATTTTCTTATGTACATAATCAATTTAATAAACATTTATTAATAAACAAAAATAAAATACATGATTTTTAAATTGGTATAATATTTTTCTTTGAGTGAGTACCAATAAGGCGAGTAAATTGCCTGCAGATTCATATCCAGCAATTCTATCTTGGGTGAGATTCAAACGAAGAAATTTACAACTTCGACCGGAGGATGAAAGTGGGCCAGGGGATACCCTAAAGGAAGTGGCAAGATACCTTCTTGCATTCATTTGTGATATGGACCAGACCCCATTGCCTTTCGAGCTGTTATCTGGGCAGACCTATGAGCCAAGAGGCTCCAAATCACTATGGATAAAGGGGGCTATGATTGGGTGAGATAAGCGGCAGGCCACACTTCAGCTGACCATCTTTGCTGATGGTGAAATACGAGTCCTACCACTAATCCTTTTTAAAGGACAAGGCATTGGGGCAAGTATCCAACGAGAAATGCTTCTCTACGATTCTCGTGTTGTAGTTAAATTTAATCCTACGGCATATGCAAACTCCCAAAATATTCAAGAGTGGATAGAAGACCAACTAATTCCAGAACTAGAGGGCCAGCCGGCAATACTTGCTCTCAATCTTTTTTGTGGCCATAAAACTAACAACGTTTTGGACATCCTAAAAGCCCATGATATCACCTTATCAGCTATTCCTGCTAGCTGTACTGGGATCATACAGTCACTCGACATATCTATTAACCGTCCCTTTAAGAATATTCTTAAAGTACTTTGATTATTCTAATTTTATTTTTACCTACTTAATTCTCTATTATTTCTTGGTTATTGTCTCCTTCATTATTTTCTTTAGTACATTGATTATTATTATTATTTGATTATTTATATACAGTAATTGTTTATCTATACTAATTTTACAATTGCTTAATAACTACAAGGAAACGATAGATGAAAAGGAAATTGAATGTGATAGAATATCAGAGGAAGAGAGCCCAGGTGAGAGCAAAGTTGGCCAGCGGAGGGTTATGATATCATGGGCTGTTGGAGAAGCATGAGAGCTGTTTTGTCTTACCCGGAAGGAGGTGATAAGGCACTCATTCATAGCTGTTGGGCTTTCACTGCCAATTGATGGCAGCCGTGATTCAGTAATCTCTCTGAAGGGTATGAACATGGGACAGCTGGTTGAAGACTTGACAGATTAGACTGTGGGAGGAGTAGAGCAGCCAACGATGGATATATGCTCAGATGGAGAAGAGTCACTACCTGACGATAATGATAATAGTGAATCTATTCCCTATGAGGCCGGACCACCAAGGCTTGAGCAGTATGAGACTGAGGAAATAGTATAAGACGAGTTCCTTTTTCTTTCTTTTTCTTTCAGTGTATCTATCTTCTTATTATGTTTTTTCTAATTGCTTGTATTCTATTTTATTTTTATTGATATTACACAGACCACTTACAGTATTGCGCTATCAATGAGGTGATATTTTACCTTAAATCAACCTACTAGCACACCGTTCTCTTATTCAAGTTAATACGGTAGCTGTAATCGCTCGCAGACCTCCTTAAAGAGCCGGTGATAGAGTAGCTTGTGTATATCGCGGTAAAGCATGGAGCGGCTGACCATCGGGACTTGGTTATTATAATAACGCATGAGGTTCCGGACAGAAACTACCTCAACCATCTGGAACGCGGTATTTGTTTCCACCAATATCATAGCCAGGAGGCGGCAGTATTTCTGTTCGTCAAATATTTCTCCCGGTTGCCGGGTGCCTGCCTGCTGACTGGCAAGGCTAAATGGGTTAGAGCCAGTTCCTATGCCCTGCACTTGCTTGTAATTGTTGCCTCACCTATTCGCTATATTACACTTTTGTACTCTACTCTCTGCGAGGATAGCTGAGCATGCAATGCGCGAAAATGCTTCCCAAAAGCAGATGTGATTGTATAACTTGGGGGATATGGACCCCATTTATGTTTGCAATGGCAACTGTAGATCATATGCATCTCCTCCTCATCCTGGACTGTACTAACAATCCTTTGTCTTATGATCAATCGTTTTTGCGTAGAGATATCCAGTAAATCGGGAATGGGGCTGGCCACTCAGAGTAGCTTCATCGTATAGAATACCTAACTTGTCTTAGTCCTTACTGTTTATGTCTAGAGAACCGACTTGAACTACAGCAACCACAAAGTACTCACTTACCCCACCGTCCAATTAGCTGCTCACGAAAATCCCAGGTGGCCCCCTCACTGGGGCTTGTAGCACTTGTGCTAGCTGACCCACTGGCTACTGAGGTTGATGTGCTAGCAGCAGAAGACATTGTGCGCTAGCCAACAGAATTGGTGTGAACAAAAGAACAGGGAGAGATTGATCGGCAACTTTGCTTGCTGTAGGTGTTGTGGTAAGTATGATAGGAGAGATCGGAGGCCGGGGGGCCAGGAGCTAGCACGACACTAGTCAATCGCGTAGCAGGACACAAGAATGTGGTGGTAAGAGGCAGGCGGAGGTGCTATAGGAGGCATGGAGTTGCGGAAGTAGGAGGTTACAATGGTTTGATCAATAAGCGACATCGGTGCCAAGGGACTCGAGTCGGCTCGTGGACCCCTGTTCTAACCTGCTGCCAAGGGAATCGAGTCGGCTCGTGGACCCATGTTCGAGCCCTCTGCCAAGAGAATCGAGCCCGTTCGCCAAGGGACTCGAGGCAACCCTGGACTCGAAGGACTCGAGTCCGCTCGGCTCGTGCACAACACTACGCTGCATTCTGGTATACATCGCATGGGGGTCAACGAATAGGCGAGTTCGAGGAACAAACCAAACAAAATCGCGGCTTGAATTAACGCTTACTAAGTGACCTTTAGTCTAGTGTTCGCTAAGCTCTCGTCTTCGTTGACCCCCCCTCCTTGGTTAGACGGAGCAGATAAACCCCGAAGGTTCATTCCCTTTGTTTGACTAGATTTCAGTGTAGGGATAGGCTGACTCAGAGGCGAAATCAGGAAGCATCACTTATCACTCATCCTGTCTGCCGCTATCCTTGTTGGAAATACTATAGCTGCACTGGGTGTGTGAAATGCCCGCACTGTGAGGCCACAGTGGTACGCGTATGTACCTGTGGATGGACACGCAAGGTATGAAAGTTTGCTTCTTTGGTTTTCTTTCCTTCTTACCCTCCCCTTGACTAATCCCTTTCTTCCTTCTTGTTAACTTTGCTCAAGACTTTCCTTTCTGAACACTCAACTCAATCAATCATGAATTTCTTCACCGCTTAATACAAAGTCTTTATCTTCACTTGGGCCGCTCCGCTAGTTAAAACCCTCATCGTCGATTATTACCTCCGCATCGATTATTTTCAACTGTCCTTGTGGGAAATGCCTGCACTTGTAGGCAGAAGTATGGGCATGCACTCATGGGATACGCAATATTTGAAATGTTTTCCTCCTATAAAGTCCATCCCTCGTTTTTCCTTTCCTTTCATTTCATTTCATTTTATTTCTCAGGCTATCTCACAAATCCCTAATCGTTTCAGCACAGATTACGCTCTTTCACTTGAACCACTCCGCTTTACTCTGTGAAACCATTTAGTCAGGTTATTATGTGTATTGCAAACAACATTTACTCCCAACAGTCTCCCGCCCTGCCCCGGCACCCTTCAGAATACTGCCTTCGTCCCACACACTCACAACCCCCTCCCTTTCGAATATTGACTCTACTCATTAGGTCAGTTCAAGACGTTTCCGGGCTCCAAACTATCCAAATTACTAACTTTACCGTTGGATGTTCTTTAGGGTTAATGGTGGTGCGGGATGGGCAGGTGAGCACTCTAGTAGCAGCCGTTCCCGCCATCACCGACAGTGGCGCAAAACGCTCCCCAACAGAGTTTGTTCTTACAGGGACCGAGACTGAGCTGAGAACTTTGTTGGCTCACAGAGAGCAGAAGCTGGTGGGAGCTGAGGACCTCGCCTGGAAGCGGGGCGAATTGAAGAAATACCAGGGAGGCTGGCTATCTAGGAGGAAGTGATGAGGGTGTTGAAGAAGGAGCTGGAGATCCAGCGGGGGAGGGTGGGGAAGTGTGAGAGGCTGCTGGAAATTGAGCGGGGGAAGGGGAAGTCTGTGAGGTGGGAGGTGGCCCCCCGCACCCTGTTTGCCCAAGAGGCAAGCAGGGGAGGAACTGTCTAGCTTCAATGCTAGGCAGTGGGGCACCCGATGGGGGGCCCTAGTGAGTGGGGGTTTGACCTTGGGAGGGTGGAATAAAGGGCGGTGGTAGAAGGGGTTAGAGTGGGGGTAGAAGGGGTGAGATAGGGAGGGGCGGAGTGGTGATAGAGAGGGTTATAATAGAGGGGGGTAGGGTAGAAATGAGGGGGGGTCGGATGGCCGGCGGGCATTTGTATTTTTTTTTTTCTCCACTAAAGTTCTTCCCCTAGGGTCCGGTAAGAAGGGATTGAATAGCTACTCAAGGTTAACTAGCCAAATATATCCTTGCCCGTTTAGGTTAATTTTTCCCTGCCCTAGGACAGTACTCTCCCCCCAAAACGCCTCCGCCCCAACCCCCCCCCCCGTTTCTAGACACTTCTTTCCTAGGACAAGGACGGTGCAGGTAATAGGGGTAGGGTGAAGCGTTGGGGCAATCAAGGGTACAGAGGCTTGTGCATACACCTTGGAAAAAGTATTAAGAGACTAAAAAAGTAAGATTATTACTAATTCAAGTGATTCCACCATTCCCGCTTGTCCCAATATTTTCCCCTTCACCCGAGTACGGTGCAAAGTGCCTAAAGGCGGGTCCTCCGGTGAAACAGGAATTGCGTGGCAACCGATCGGAGTTGATATTTCGCACTTCAACTCCAAAGCCGCTGAATTTTGCTTATCATATATCATGTTTTCTGAGTTAAGATGTGAAAACTCCTAATTCCCAGGCCCAGGCTGGCTAAGGTTTATACTATAGCTTTAACCAAATGGTTAGACCATATAATAGAGCTTTAAGCCTTATCCTGTATGTGTAGCGTACATGGTTGGTGCTGGCGAATAGTATTACTCTCTAAATTCTATTTCAATAACTATTGAATAACATTTGCAAGGATTAACCAAATGTCTTCAATGTTTATATACTAGCTTAGAACATGTAATTGAACTGTATGACGAAGTATTTTGACATTAGATGAATCCCATGTACAGATATCATCCGGTTAGATTTATAAGATGCATATTTCGCTATCCTAGGTTTTAGAGTCACTATACCTTCCCCAATTGCTACAAACAAATACCAAAGCTGTTTATACATCAAATACAAGATCTATGAGATCTTATTATTATTTTTAAACCATGATTTATATGGCTGGTTTCAATTTTCTTTACTACAATTATAAGCAAGAAGCTATTTCACCCAGTTCAAAATAAAGTGAGTATACAAGAGGCATTTTTTATTATTACTAAATAAACACTCCAGATTCTGATTCTCCATATTTAAAAGTACCTTCCAAGCAATTGTCAATAGGGTAGCACTACTATTTATTGAGATAAAAAAAATATACATTTGATTTTCTAGTGGTTGCCATGGTGAGCCGCATAGCGGTAGCGAGCCGCTAAGCGGTGAATTACGTTAATTGTGTACCTGAAAGCCTAAATCGGATTGCCTTTCCCTGCACTATCTGCCATGTGTAAACCTTTCCCTGTAATATTATCTCCAGTGTTGGCAGTCACCAGGGCTGCTGTATTGACCGGTCCTGACCATGACTATGGTCAGGGACGAGTGGTCATTGAAGGGGGGTGATGGGGGTCAGGGTTTCCTTGGCATACTCGCAATTAGAGAACTGCTTTTTTGTTACCAAAATTTGATTTATTCAATCACAATACCGGTATTACCTATGAGTGGACAAGGGAAAGAATGGGAATTTTATCCTGTTTCCAAGAAAACAAATTCAAGAAAACAAATTCACGAAACTATAGAATTTGATGCGGCTCAAGCTTTGCCTTCAAACCCTAACCCACCATAACTCTAACCCCTACCCTAATCAGTCCTAACCACTAGCCATGGCATTGGGGGGTGACCGGTGACTACCTGATTTTATGGATGACCAGTGGTCACTGCCAACACTGATTCTCTCTGCCATTTGCTATTAGTTTTAGGGGATGCGAAGCAAGACAAATGAGGTTATGACTATAACTTCCCTACAGTTAAGCCATATTATATTCTGGCCACCCTACCGCTACATCATTTATTAGTTATCCCTCAATAGAACTTAGAAGAGTGATGATCTGTGAAGCTGTTATCAAACAATCAGTTATCTATGAAGGGGTAGTAGTGCCCAAGTATAGCAGTACAAATAAACAAACTCTGCATCTACAACTGAATAACACTCCATCTGAAGAAAATGTGAAGATCTCGCTGGAAGCTTTCTTTTGAATTTCCTACCAAGTCAAAGAGATTTGTCAACTCTGTTATTCAGTGCTGGGGATTGTGGTTCATTCTGAAGGTTGCCGGGATATTACAAATGTTTAGCGGGGCGTAGGGGGTTGTTCTAAGTTAGTGCTTTGATTTAGTAGTTTACGGGGAATCCCTAGAGTATATAGGCGGATATAGACATGCGGGGGGATATGGAGGTAGATATACTGCATAATCTGGTAAAACTCGTTTCCATGCTAAGAGGTCAGAATCAGATGTGAGTCAAGATTTTTCACAAAGTAACCCTTCTCAGTTAGTTTCCTTGAATAAATAGTCCAGGGAATGAGGCCCAGTGCTAAAGATTTGTGAAAATCCTACCTCTAAAGGCTACTCCCCACCCGAAGGAGCTGGTGAATTGCGCCACACTTTCTTTTGATCTCTTAGCGTGAAAACGAGTTTCACCAGATTATGCGGTAGAGGTAGGTGTGAAGATCCGTGGGGGGGTTGGGATGCGTTGATTAAGTTCCTATTTTATACGCTTGTCTCTGGGGCTCGTTTTTTTTTGGATTAGGCATAGTGAAGGAGTTGTTGAGGCTGCCTCCCCTACCTTTTCGATAGTTCCGAAGTTCCAAGGAAACCCTCAGACTCTACCGTATACCGCTAGGCTATTTGTGTTTCTTCATTTTAGTATTCTGCTCGGCATTCTAGGCATGCTCCACTGTTGACAAGCGAAAGAGGATAGGATAGAGGGAAACGCCCGCAATAGGTTATTAGGTCTTCTAGATTATTGCATTTGTTTTTTAACTATATAGTGCACATAAGAGACAAGATTGAGACTCGAGAGATCCTCTCGAAGAAATCGTGCAATAATAATATATGTTACACCCCAGCCCAAGTCCGTTCTATTATTAATCAAAGGAATGGAGGAATATAAGAACAGCAGAGTGCGGGATATATACGAGAAAACCTCCAACTTTGGTACCCGAAGCACAAGGAAAAGCGACAGAGATATCGAGGGGAAAAAAGAATGTACTTTACACCTTTATCTCAGACCAGATAGCGTAAACTCCGCCTAGTCACCCGATATTTCTTGCACAAATAAACTGCGGAGCCCGCGGGACGATCTCATCGCGCTATGAGGTCGAAAGGGGATCGGGAAGATAGGTTAGGAACAGTGGTGAAGTGTCTGTAAATGCTGAAAAACGGGGCATATGGCGAGGCTCGAAGATTCCAAGAGGGCCATATCTCCAGGGGCTTGTACTAGGCAGGGGCTATAGATTTTCAGGCTGTAAGTAGCTTCACTACTTCTTCGTACCCGTGCCATGAGGCCAGGAAGAGTGGTGTTTGGCCGCGATTGTCCATCCATTCGGGGTTAACGTCTCCCCGTTCCAATAGTAGCTTCAGTGCTCCATCGTGCCCATGCCAGGCAGCCAGCAAAAACGGTGTTTGGCCATCATGGTCCACACTGTCGGGGATAACATCTCCCCGTTCCAACAGCAGATTTACTACTACATCACACCCATTCCCGGCGGCCCACGAAAGCGGTGTTCGGCCACCACCGTCTGGCGTGTCCGGGTTGACGTCCTCCCGTTCCAACAGTAACTTTACTACTCCATCATACCCACCCCCGGCGGCCCGCGAGAGCGGCGTTCGACCATCATTGCCTAGTCTATCGGGGTTGACGTCTTCCCGTCCTAATAATAGTTTCACTACTCCATCATGCCCATTCCAGGCAGCCCACGAGAGCGGCGCCAAGTCATCTTTGTCTGGCGTATCTGGACTAACGTCCCCCCGTTCTAACATTATCTTCACTACTCCGCCATGTCCACCTCGGGCCGCCCATAAGAGCGGGGTCTGGCCATTACCGTCTGGCGTATCACCGTTAACGTCCTGTTGCTTCAGCAGCAGCTTCACTACTCCGTCATGCCCATTCCAGGCGGCCCACGAGAGCGGTGTTCGGTCATCAATGTCCGGCCTATCGGGGCTAACGTCGTCCCGTGCCAATAATAACTTCGCTACTCCGTCATGCCCATTCTTTGCAGCCCACGACAGCGGTGTCCCACCATAACCGTCTAACCAATCCGGGGCAATGTCGCTCCGTTCTAACAATAACTTCACTACTTTGTCATGCCCATTACAGGCGGCCCACGACAGCGGTGTTCGGCCATCACCGTCTGGCCTATCGGGGGTAACGTCTTCCCGTTCCAGCAGCAGCTTCACTACCCCATCATGCCCATTCCAGGCCGCCCACCAGAGCGGTGTTTGGCCACCATCGTCTGGTCTATCGGAGTTAACACCTTCCAGTGCCAACAATAGCTCCACTACTCCATTATGGCCATTACAAGCGGCCCACGAGAGCGGCGTTTGGCCACTATTGTCTGGGCTGTTTAGGTTGACATATTTCCTTCCAAATAGTCCCCTCATTGCTCGCGGTGTTTTCCCCCACCTACCACCTATACCCCTAGTATTGACAAATAGTGGACTGAGAAATAGCTTGACCACCCCTTCGTGCCCACCCCCAGCAGCCCATGAGAGTGCTGTTCGACCATATCGTGTGTCCCGCATATCAGGGAGACCATGCTTCTGTTGCAAGAGCAATCTTACGACCTCTTCGCGCCCATGCTTCGCAGCCCACATGAGTGGCGTCAGACCCGCACTATCCCTTTGGTTCACATCCCATCTTTTTGTCCTTATCAAATCAATTAAAACTTCGGCAATGCCGAAATACGAAATGCAGTGTAGCGCAGAAAATGGCTCGAGGGAATTAAAGCAACGCTCGACGGCCGACTTCCAAAGTAATTCGGCAGATATGTGATTATCATATCGACCAAGAAGTTCGAGCGCAAGGTCTCTTGAGCGATCTGAGAGCCCCGCTCGTATATGGGTTCCCCAATTCAAAGAAGAATATTCTAGGAAGGGCGTGTCCCGGGGGTCGCGAGAGGGGTTAGCTGGAGGGTCCTTAATCGCCCGGAAATTGAGATACGTCAAACAAGTCTCGGCTATTTTCGCATGAGGTCTGTGAAACAAGTCTGCATGACGTGAAAGATACTCTTTGAGTGTGAGATGGATTAGCCTAATAGTCGAGGACCCATTATCAATAGCGGTAAGTCCCTGACAATAGTTCAACACTGTCCGAATCGAAGGCACATTACTGGTATTAATGTCCGTTGACCCTATCTCCACCGCTAGGGCGTGACATATCTCATCCGTCTTCAATGGCCGCTCGGCATGTGAAATCCACATCAGAGCGGTCATCCCGAGCCTTGCTCTATCCCCCTCCTGTGCCTTTATCCGTCCTATCGTTGCATCGTATGCATCCCCCAACTCCAAGCCATCTTTCATCGCACCAAGCTTCTCTCGCCTCCGATGTAACGTCGTTTCCTGTAGGATCGCCTTGATATTTAGAGACACCAGCAGAAATCTAGACACAAGCATGTTAGCTGATAACCTCAGACACTTTTATAGAAGACCTACTCCTACTTACATTTCTGAAACCGTCTCGGAAATACTCTTTATAATATCCTTCTCCATGCTCTTGTCCATCGCGTCTGGTGTTGTATCCTCCCTCAACCTAGCTCGTAGGAATCGAATGATATCATCTTTGGTGGGTATAACGGATACACCCACTACCCTCCAAGCAAGATGTTTCTCCACCTCATCCCAAATATGCGATCTTCCGGCCAAAAATAGCCGAGTCCTTGGAGACTTATGCAGGATTTGTTTCAGTGAATCAAGTAGCGCCCCCTGATACTCAGCCAGGCATTCGTCCAGCGCATCAATGCATATGAAGGTGGGCCGCGAGGACGAGATATCGGAGAACATCTCTACAATTTCGCCCAGTCCTAGCTTTCGCCCCCCGATGACCTTTTCTTGGTCTCGGAAAGCTTGGACGATCTTTGCCGGGACGTTCCCGAGCCCACTAACAACCTGTCTTAGGAGGGAACCCAGGACGCTTGCTGGGGATTGCTCTTTCTGGGCCGCAAAGTCGAAGTAAAAGCAGGCAACTGCAGCATTTTGTCCCTTTGCCCAATCGCCTAGCCTATCTACCACCAAGGAGCTAGCATCACCGCTTCTTAGAAACACCTTCGCCTCATGGAAGATATGATTCCTTACCTGATGTAGGTTTTGCCGACCCCCGGAGCTCCGTGGCAAAACAAGGCCGAATTATCAGATTCCCCACCGCGAATGTCACCAAACCAATTCCGATATTCCTCAGTTCGAAAGAGCCAGTCTCCCACGTGTTCGACTCGGCTCTCTCTAATATCCTGGTGCCGTATCCGGGGGTCCAGTAGAGATAACCATTCGAGAATCTCGGCCTTCTCGTCGGTGCCGCCAATGTTATTCACATTCTGCACATTCTGGAATGAGATGGTATTAAAGGAGTTGGTATTAAAACAGTTGGTATTGCAAGAGTTGCTACTTTCCCCGACACGAGAGTGTGACATTTCCGGTTTTTATTTTTATTTTTAGAAGGTTATGGATTCGAAAGAGAAGATTCAGAGGATGGGCTCTTGAGCACGTTAAGGTCAATTGATAGAGTTCTCGAGGCTGAAGAAAAGGGGGGTCTCCATTATCTTGCCGCTTTGTTGGGGAACACCCGCCTTTAAGAACTAGAATAATTGAGCCTCGGGCAGCTTGTAGGACTCTGGAGTTGCTTTTGTTGATAAATGGTGAGACTTTTCTGCACCTTTTGTCTTAGGTTGGGCCTGGGGCGGTGAGTTTCGCAGTGCTTTCGCTCGCTTATCTTGGAGAGGGAATTTTAGAGGTATTAGCGCGAGGCTCAATTCTTCTACTTCTTGCGGTGGCCTAATCAACTCATCCAGGGCCTTATCTTCAGGGCTGAGTTCTGCGACATAAGTGAAGGGTAGACGAGGCTGCAAGTTATTCGGAGGTCCCCTCACTCGGACAGCTAAACATGAGTAGGAAGCTTTCCAGCAGCAGTTCATCCCAATTTATTACTAATTACCGTAAACCTACTCGGTCTACGTCAGTCGCGGGATTAGAATGACGGCACGCCCGTGCATAAGTCCGAAACCTTAACAACCAGGAGAAGGGCAAGGAACAAACTTCTTGGTGCCCAGGAGTTTTCTTCCCTCTCAAATACCGTATTCGCTAAAGGTGACAACCTCTAACTTCGAACATTCACTTCTGCGTGTGGTGCCGTCATTCTCTTGCGTTCCGTGAGACAAGCGAACGCAACTCCAGAAGCCCTACCGCCACCACAGTATCATACGGTGCATCTGGAAAGTACCGCCTTGTGGTAAACTTGCTAGCGGAAAGATTAGCCGGTGATAACACTTATCGGAAATAACAAATCAGCATCTGTCCAAGTGGGGTGCGGGGGTGTCTGAGTGGCTTCTAGTTTCGTCTACATTTACAGTTCTTGATCCTTTCCCGCGCACTTGTCTAATATACTAGTCTAACCGAAAATCCCTTTGTCAGTAGCATTACAACACAAGCATAAGTTGTTCAATAAGATAAATCTGATGAATGAAAGCTTCCACAATCGCAATAAACACATCAAGATTCAAATAACGTACGAGACCCGGAGGGGTAAGTCAGACACAAGTGAATTGCTTTTGTCTGTGAATTTCGCACAAATCCCTACCGTGGGGCACCCAACGAGATGGAACCTCCGAATTCAGATCAAAACCAGCAAATTTAAATTGACGCACCACCAGAAATATCTCGTGCCCTCGTGGATCTCCTCTTCTTTGTTGTGCGTCAACTGAGGTTTCCGGATTCCTACTTTCTCGGCGCATTTTAACTGATTTACTTCCCCGTGCGACCCACTTCCCGTGCAGATACTATTACTACGGTAACTAGACACTTATGAAAATCAGGTTTCCCAGCGCTTCCACTATTCTAGAGCATAACAGATTCCCTACACTCCCATACCGGTACTGTACCTATATATATGGTGAATGACAGGATGGGATCCCCTGCTCCTTGGACATATTTTCATAATAACTCATGAGGGTATGGACACCCGTGTCTAATGAGTTTCCGTACCCCTTGGCAGCCTCCCACTACACCACAAGTTCAATACACTGTAAACAAAAAAATTGAAATACAAGTTCAATAAAAAAGTATGTTAATCTAGACAAATAAAAGATGCTATCTTGAGAAAACTGTAATTCCCCAAAGACCATGGAAGCCTGGAGAAAATCAAATATACGAAACATGAAATATCATGTTGGTTCTTCAGGTGCCGATTTTCAAGAATTTTCTTTTCCCCTCCTAATTATATACATAAAGTCTACTATGATGTAAAGGATTCTGAAAGAGCTAGTTTATCATGGTGTGGAGAGGGCACTGGGATAGGGTAGTTTCAGCAGTCAAGGGAGCGTTTGAGCACCCACTAAACACCTATGTTTGTAGATAGCTTGGCGTGCAGAACTTCCTGCACATAAGCCTCTGTT
>Ga0307507_10007246_pt1 | contig 16279 bp, 21 predicted proteins | sample 7_EM_MG_FD_207223 | JGI IMG/M metagenome (GOLD analysis project Ga0307507, IMG submission 207223) | Populus trichocarpa ectomycorrhiza microbial communities from riparian zone in the Pacific Northwest, United States - 7_EM | ecosystem: Host-associated > Plants > Roots > Unclassified | place... | reverse complement strand
TTTAAGCAACCATATACCGAGCATGAAAGACATATGGTCTTGATCCGTGGACCTGTTGAGGCATTGGGTGAAGTATCCATCTAGGGTGCAGGACCATGTTTGATAAACCGCTTTGGCTTTCAACGATGACTGAAGACGAGCTGGTGTGAGATCCGTGAAAAGGTCGTTGAAGTTACTTACGTCAGTGGTTAACCAGTCTATTACTCCCGGGAAATCCAACAAAAATGTAACTGCTGCCTTGGGGAAAATCCGTCTGGAATCCAGACCAATAATATCCACTCTATGAAGATCCTCAAGCAACTCAGAATCTGGGGTGGCTTGTGTACAGTGAAAACACCAGTGGCAATAAGCGTATGATACAGTAATGGACAGCATCTTTTTGGTACCTGTTTGGCCTTCATCGTTTGTCAAAGTACGCAGGCAACACCTTGCAAGGTCAGCGTGAGAGGCGCTGACGTCAATGAAAAAACCCCTTGACCGCTGGCGGTCAATTAGAAAGTCAAAAAATGACTTGTGGTAAACTGCGACGTCCTGGTAATGTTGTTCAGGATCTGGGACGCTGAGAAGGGAGTGAAGAGAACTTAAAGCCAGATATAGATCCCCGCGCTGAAGAAGGAGAAGATCCTCTAGAAATGAGACATCGTAGGATAAAGTGGGAGGCAGAGCCATCCACGCGCCCAAGACACGAAGTGTTAGGACTATATCGGCCGATGAGGAAAGGATTTGAGAATATAGACAGTCCAACTCGGCGAATGCACCAGATGCTTTGGCTGGCGGTGACATATCTAGGATGATCTTTAGGCGTTCTGTCGGACGATGACCTCGTTCGCCAACAAACTTGACAATGGTTGCTGCATAAATAAACTGTCCCGACGATCGTTCCACGAGAGTCGAAATATCAGCGTGAGAAGGCCAGGTCGTCGGAACTGATTGCATGATTCGTCGATGTTTGTCACGGATTATGGAAAAACTGGATTGAAGAAACACACGGATGTCGTTATCTGGATGGAATGACTCGTCGAGGACTAAACGGCGGCAATGACATCGAATAAAAGGAGCATCAAATGCATCTTGAATGTGGGGTTCTGGTCGGCTCGCAATCAAAAAGCAGACTGGCAGTCTTTGGTCGCATGCTCGCCCGATGAGCTGGATGATATAGGCTTGGATGTCCGAGTTTTCACATTCATCAAGACCATCAATTATTACGACCTTTGACTCGTCGGATTGTTTGACAAATTGCATTGGTTCCAGGATCAATTGCGAGAATTGTAGATCCATGGATTTGTTAACAATCGAGGGGTCATCCTCCACCAGTTCCTCAATGATTTGTTTGAGAGGTGGGAAGGCAAAGGCCAGTTGATAGGCAATGGTTGCGAAAATCTGTCGCGCGCTGTTGCGAACTGGAGAGTTCCGAGAGAAGAAGAAGCTTGCAGCAAGATGACCGCTTTCAGTACACCTCTCAGCGATGGTCTGTGCGATGGAAGACTTCCCTGCTCCTGCAGGTCCATTTAACCACAAGATGCGTGTAAGACGGTTTGGATCCCTGATCCAATTCAAAATATCGGCGATAATCGCACGTCGGGTTTCAGGATGGCATTTTGGAGGTGGGAACCTCTCAGAAGAGTTATGCCTGGCGCCATTGACAATGGCTTGGTTAAGAATCTGTAGACCTAAATGCAGTCCGTAACAAAATTCGAGGTAAAAATTCAGCGTAGATGACGTACCGGACAAGCCTCTAGAAAACCGGTTCAGGTGTAAATCTCCATGAACGTCGTTGAACATGCTATCTCCCACCACAATCTGAGATGCATTTGCGAACATGACATTAAACCGCTGGCACCGTGCCACCCTCAATATGGGGCCTTCAAAACTGTGCTTTCCAGGCGTTTATGAAGGCTGACTCCTGAGCGCCGAGGACGAAGGGCGCTTGTTGGATTTGCACATTTTTTGGCGTGAATTCGAAATTGACGAATGTCCAGAATCAAACTTTATTGCTACCGAGCTCGACTTCAACTTATTCCCTCACCACCTTCATCGTCGATGACTGTCTTTGGCTAGGGCCATAGCGGCTGTGTTAACCTCCCACTGGGATGAGATAAAACTGGTTGAAGACAAACCAGTGACAATCACGCAATTCATCCAACCCTCGTCCACGACCTGCCAACCATGCAGAAGAAGGCTATACAATTGAAAGAGGAGGGCAACGCATTTTTCAAGGAGAAGAATGTTGACGCGGCTATTGCCATGTATACTGGGGCCGGTCTGTACGCACATCGAGCAGCTTGCAATTGGGCCTTGAAGAGGTATGTTGATTTATTTTGCCCGATGAATACCGACCCTTTTCATGACGAAGGTATCAAAAGTCATCAACGATACTGAAAAGGTCAATCGAGTGGAGTCCTCCATAATATGTCTGTAAAACACACTTTTTAGGCGAGTCGACTCGATCCCAACTATTTCTCAAAATGGGAGGTGCATATCAGTATCTCAAGATACAGCTTTCCTCGGGCGGGCGAGGCGGCTGACCTGAGTTTACGACTCAGGCTTTGCTTGCATATCCAGAGAGCGTTGAGGCGTATAGATCGGCTTTTAGGGCCTTACCCGAAGAATCTTACCCAAGCTGAGATATCGTTCAAGGCTGAGGCTCAAAAGGGCCTTCACGACGTCTTAGGAAAGATCACGGATCCTGCTACCATGTAAGGTCCTTCCCTCCATTTGCTCTGTTTAGCCTAACCTGAAAGTAGGTCCTTGGAGACGCTTGTTGCACTTCCATTTCAAGCGCGTGAGATTCCAGTTCCCAATGATCTTCAGACCGTCAGCATACCAGAACCTGTCGAAGCCTTGCGCCAGACTCTCTATCAGCGCCCCAGGTGAGGCCAGCAACCCAACGTTCGCCTTCTCTTCATTCCTCAATCCCCTTCGGAACCCCTGTGACAAGTTGAGGTCGACCAGGCAAAACTCGAAAAAGAAGGTCGTACGCTTATCGGTTGTAAGCTGAGCACATCGATAACGCTGTATTCTGAAGACCAGTTGACTGATGTGAGTCTCAATTGTACAGTTGTACTGCCGTTCTTTATGGACGCTAACATCTCTCGTAGGATGAGGGACAATCATGTGACGTGGGCATCGGGCGGTTGTCTAGTACTTGTCAGGGTTTCATGGATAACAATGTCCTCTATGGCCGCCCTTTTAATCATCGTGCCTCCGCCCTCCTTGGCCGACCCAACACTCATGGTCCGGCGCTCGTGATGAAAACGTTATTCCTCAAAATAGGGATAGACATCCATGATTTTGAAGAGCAAGAGGTGGTAATACCCCCACACCTCATCGGTTGAGGGAGGGTTACGGAAGATGAACTGAGAAGTCCGGAATTCAAAGAGAAAAGGCGGTTTTAAATTGAGAGGGAGGCGCGAGCAACGCAGGAACTTTTATCATCAGATCTATTGAAGGATTTTCAGGTCATCAATCTGTGAGGTGTTGCATATCCCATTTTCACAAAGTGTCATTTTATCGAGTCACTGGTGTAACTTGCAAGTTGTTTGGATTCGATTGTCATGATGCTGTTCTGCTCACCATCAAACCAGCATTATGCATATGGCACTTTTATTCATGATGCGCAACTCCAAACCGCCCAGTACACAGCACCACACCTCATTTGGCAATGCATGGCTCCCTGGGAAGTGGCTATGACGAAGCTGTTCAACTTGGCGCCTATACTCTAACAAAAAGAGTCAACTTGAAGTTCGAGGAGCAGGCGCAAACTGGGGACGTCTTGCTCAAATGGAAGGGGACTTACCAGCACAAGCGAATGTGGTGAACGTTGGGTATGTATATCATCAAGAACGTCTGGAGCAATCATCGCTAACTGTGGATCTGAACGGCAGGTCGTCGATTCTTCAAGGGGCCTCACTGCCCGTCATCTCTGGTGGAGAGTTCAATAGTTCTGAAGGCGACCATAATCGCATCACTATCAACATTCGTAAGGCTTTATCCTCGGAATTACATTTCTTATTCAAGAATTGGTACTTAGACCAAGGTGTGCAACGTCACAGGGATGACCAACATGAGTTGGTGAGTAGTTCCTGATCCGCTAAAGGCTTATTTAAGCAAATCAAATCTAGTCATCGACTCTCCATCAAGGCCAGCGGAATCTTAGGAGAGGCAGGACACTGGGTGCCAGTGCCTTAGATCAAGGTGCGCAGCGGCACAGGCCAAGGGACTTGGATGATCAACATGAGTCGGTGAGTAGTTCCTGATCCTCTAAAGGCTTATTTAAATAAATCAATTTAGTCATCGACTCTCCATCAAGGCCAGCGGAATCTCAGGAGAGATAGGACACTGGGTGCCAGTGCCTTAGATCAAGGTGTGCAGCGGCACAGGCCAAGGGACGCGGATGATCAACATGAGTCTGTGGGTAGTTCCTGATCCCCTAAAGGCTTAATTAAATAAATAAATTTAGTCATCGACTCTCCATCAACGCCAGCGGAATCTTAGGAGAGATATGACACTGGGTGCCAGTGCCTTAGATCAAGGTGCACAGCGGCACAGGCCAAGGGACTCGGATGGTCAACATGAGTCGGTGAGTAGTTCCTGATCCCCTAAAGGCTTATTTAAATAAATAAATCTAGTCATCGACTCTCCATCAAGGCCAGCGGAACCTTACCAGAGGTAGGACACTAGGTGCCAGTGCCTTAGATCAAGGTGTGCAGCGGCACAGGCCAAGGGACTCGGATGATCAACATGAGTCGGTGAGTAGTTCCTGATCCCGTAAAGACTTATTTAAATAAATAAATCTAGTCATCGACTCTCCATCAAGGCCAGCGGAACCTTACGAGAGGTAGGATACTGGGTGCCAGTGCCTTAGATCAAAGTGTGCAGCGGCACAGGCCAAGGGACTCGGGTGATCGACATGAGTCTGTGGGTAGTTCCTGATGCCCTAAAGGCTTATTTAAATAAATAAATCTAGTCATCGACTCTCCATCAAGGCCAGTGGAACCTTACGAGAGGTAGGACACTGGGTGCCAGTGCCTTAGATCAAGGTGCGCAGCGGCACAGGCCAAGGGACGCGGATGATCAACATGAGTCGGTGAGTAGTTCCTGATCCACTAAAGGCTTATTTAAATAAATAAATCTAGTCATCGACTCTCCATCAAGGCCAGCGGAACCTTACGAGAGGTATGACACTGGGTGCCAGTGCCTTAGATCAAGGCGCGCAGCGGCACAGGCCAAGGGACTCGGATGGTCAACATGAGTCGGTGAGTAGTTCCTGATCCGCTAAACGCTTATTTAAATAAATCAATTTAGTCATCTACTCTCCATCAAGCCCAGCGGAACCTTACGAGAGGTAGGACACTGAGTGCGAATGCATACTTCTTCTATCACCTGACTTCCTCGGCCAGATCATTTGGTTTCTCGAAACGTGAGTCGAAAAACATATGTCCCTACCGCTATGTTTACGCCCCTTAGTTATCCGATGTGCAAGACGAAGAGTGCATAGAGGAGCAGAGCAGTAATACGATTTACGAGCGCCAAATGTTGCCCAAGAAACGCGGTTTTCCTCTATGGATTCCTCAACCAAACACTGTCGCACCTTTAACGCACCGACGAAAAGGTGTTATTATTGGGGATCTAGGAAGAGTTACGGCGTATGGGGCTTTTGATGTTCTGTTCAACATCTGCAAAGCTGCTGGCCACCCTGATAATCCAGATCAGCTACCAGATGGCTTTAAGCCCTTGGCTCTGAATGTAAATGATATCCACCGGTTTCAAGAGTATACATCAGGCAGTTACATTGCCAGTGCCTCTGTCAAAAAGCTCAGGTTAGGTTCAGAAATTTTGGCAAGGATTATCTATTGGCTGACCAACTAGCTAGTGCCAGACTCACCTTTCGGTGTTCCAGCTCTGAGGGGGCCATTCTTACGATGCCAGACGGGGCCTTCCGCGAGGATTTGAGAAGTACCACTCTGTTTCGCGACTTTGCTACTGAGAACGCCGAGAGTTGGTATCGGTTCATCAACGGTCCTTGTGGATGGGAGCTTGGGAACGGCGAGCTTCGCCTCATTACCGGCTGCGACAAAACAACGTTATGGGGATTAGCGGCATATCAAAACATCCAATCCGACGGCGACTCTTTAGACAGCCTCGGCGGATCCCTGCTAAGATTCAGAAACACGAGCGATGGCGGTGAATGTGTCCCTGGTACCACGTACTGTTGGGAGCATGAAGGCACGGCGGAAGTAAAAGCTGGGCCTGAATTCGACGAAGATGTGCCTGCTAACGGACCCCGTGCCCGAAACCAGTGTACCTTTATTCGATCCCACACAATTATGTTGTCGGAAGCAAGGTGGGCAGGAGTTCAGTCCACCCTTGTCTCCGCATTAGATTCTCGAAGAGCTTCAAAGCCTGCCCAACCTCAATCAACGAGTTCATCCAATTTTTTGACCGGTGCATTTTCACATTTGAGTAAGCAATGGGCACCGTATCTGCAAGGACAACATCAATCTTAGTACTTACGGCGTCGCAGGCGTATTTGGCTCTCATCGCAATACAGGATCTGCAACGATGTCTGACTCGCACAATCCTTCTGCTGTAAGCTCGGGTTCCACCTCCACCTCTTATCTAATTGAGTTAAGAAGGTTATCCACCCCTCAACATCTCTTGCTGAAATGTTATTACGGAAGGTATTAATGATCCCTTGAAACATCTTAACCTTGCTAATACTCTTAAGCATCCTGGCGCTGATGTTGCCATCGTTCACGATGATCATTGGGGTGCCGTTATTGAGGAGGTACCGTGGTTTAAAGAGTTTTTTCTTCTAAATTTGAGTCATCAATACACCTCTTGGTAGAACGAGGACAGAATGTCAACCGGTCCTGAACTGTGGCAACGTGTTCAAGCGACTTATGACACCGTTTTGAACTGTAAAGGTTGCAATTTTTATTTATTCATGAGCTGGAAAGCTGACAGGGTTTGGCTAGGAGCTATATATTTGTCGGAGAGGAGCGCCACCCCGCGTAGTAAGCATGATGTTTGATTGTAGAACCCCAACTATATTGATTTGCACTAACCGCGTTGTAGGTGTCATCACGAAACCTGAATCATCGATCCCTCAAAAAAAAGTGACATTTGCTGGCTCTTCCGTCGTAATTCCTCAACCAAGCACCACGTCCATTGCTGGGACTCCCAAGATTAAAAGTATGTTTCGACCAAGGAACACGCCCATTGCTGGGACTCCCAAGATTAAAAGTATTTCTCTACCAAGCAACACGTCCATTGCTGGGACTCCCAAGATTAAAAGTATTTCTCTACCAAGCAACACATCCATTGCTGCGACTCCCAAGATTAAAAGCACTCCTTTACAAAGCACCATGTCCATTGCTGCGGCTCCCAAGATTAAAAGTATTCTACTAAGCACCACGTCCACTCCTACGGCTCCCAAGGTTGAGTGCATTCCTCTACCAAGCACCACATCCATTGCTACCACTCCCGAGATTGAAAGTATTCCTCTGCCAAGCACCACGTTCATCGCTGGGGTTCAGGTGCCCGCTTCTCCCCAATCTCATGCAAGGAAATCTCCCGTGGTTAAAGGTAAATCTGTCACAGTGATTGCACCTTCCGAGGTACAGAACGACGGCAGCCAAAGGACTGCAACTTCCCTTGCTTGTATGCGTTCATTCTTCATTCTTTGCGAGGGTGCTTTTTTGATCTCTTCCCACAGCGATTGGTTTTATCCCCCCTCCCGTAGTAATGGGTTCTATCCCTGAGATGGATGGTTTTCCTAACATTATTTTGCTGCATTATGGTACGCAGAGCCAACCTCTGCACATTCGAGCTCCAAGCTGGTCGCATCTTCTCCGCTTGTTGGCCCAATCAAGCACATCAAGATTAGAGTCAACGTCACAGAAATATTCCAAGCTTCGCACTGTTGTTCACATTACAGAGGTAAGCAAAGCTGTTTCGCCTCTTACAATTCTCTTATACGCTCCCCATTCTAAGTGCAATGGAAGGAGCACCATCCTTTGGTTCAGCATCGATCAGCCTGTTCCATCCAATATACCTGATGCAGCGGAGTACAATTCCTTCAATCCAAATGTATTACCATGGTCTTACACACAACACCCGATACCGGAGATTCTGCGTTATCCTGCATGTCAAGAAGGTTTGGAACGATACACCATCCCAGCCACAGATAAAGTTCCATACCCGACATTACCCATCACGTTTCCGGACCTGGCCCTGTACCTGCAAGCTGCACTGGAAGAATCAAGACAAGACAGTTATTATGGTGATTTGGCACGGCTGGTAGACGAAGGAAACCAGTTCTCTTAGACGGTTTCTCGTTGTAAATTTCAAGACAATTGTGAAAGTATCATGGTCCTCAGAGGAATTAGTTACCAATATAGCTTTGAGCAATATTTCACAAAAATCAACGCTTTGACCAACCCTGCTCGAACCCGCCCTCAGATTGCTTCTCATGGACATTCTTCAAAAGTCGCGCGATTACCCACAAGATCGTCGACGATCTATTCACGATCCAATTTCCAATTAAGAGTCACTGGCAAATCGGGGGCATTCAGATAGCAATCCAGGAGGAATCGGTTACTTTCACTGAGTCCCGTCCGATAAAGCCTTGAGGAAGCCTAGAGAGCCACTGTTCATTACATTGTGGGGGCTTGCGTCACGGGCTCAGGTTGGAAGGTGATTTGAGAGTTTGACAATGGGGTATAATTTGAAGATATGAAGACAAGATTGACGAACCGAAGGAGGTTTCTCTCCAATGATGTGGCGATGAACCTTTTACGCTTTACAGACTGCGAAGGGTAGAATACCTCATGCATCCCGGAGCCACTCGTCCTTCAGCAGCTCCGACGCGCTAGGAGGTGCATGGGGATCAATGGTCAAACACCCCATAAAATCAGCCGTGGCAATGTTTGTCGTCAGGGTCATAACCATAAATCTCCGGACACGCAACCCTCCAAACGAAGATGAGAGCCTATCAAACTTCTTTAACACGCCTCGAATGCAGGAAGCTTTCGAACTTGGCCACTTGCCTTGATCGCCAAAGTATGCCTCACAGCCCTTGCACCTTTCCAAAAATCGAGGTGGGAAGGCCCAATAACTTCGGTTATCCTTCTCGAAGGTACACATTGGTAAGCGTAGCGGCTGAAGCCTTAGACAGAATATCAACCGGTGTTGACCACGGTTGCCCGAGGATCACCTCCGGCGCACCAAGAAGGATGGACTGGATTTCGTCTTCCCCTGGTCCTTTGGCCACGTAAGTCGCTATAGTAAACCTGGTAGGCTTGAAAAGCCAGCTGAGAAATGTTGTGGAATCCTTGCCACTTCCGTAATCAACTCGCTTGATAGTAAGATTTGAAAGATCTAGATGAAGACCAAAGTTGGGAGGGGCCGCGATTTTATAAATGGATCAGGAGACAAGGAAGGCTCAGGACGAGGCTCGTAAATGGTAAAAGGGTGGCGTACTAGTTCTTCCTCTATGACATTTTCCGCGTTCCCGATGTTGACCAAGATGTTGTCTGGTTTGACATCTGTTACACCAAAGTTTCGGTCAGTGGGACAGAGTTCACGAGATAGGAATCACCTGTGTGGGCTATACCGCACTCTCGATGCAAGTTGATCGAGTGCAATAAGAATCTGCTTGGCAATGCGCCTGACGACGTTCAACAGAAACCTACCATCCGACTCAAATCCGACTGGAAAAGCTGGAGCTCTCGCAAGTCCGACCCGAGATGGCGAGTTGGAAACGCAAAGTGCTCTGAAGCTTGAAAAAGGGGTGAGCGTCCGTAGCCTGAGCTATTGGAATTGGTATGTGTGATGAAATAAAAAGAGTCGTTCTCTGGCAGAAAGCGATCAATAACACCACACGTAGCGTTCACAATAAGCGCTTTTACTGCAAAGTGTCTTTGTTTTATCGACGAAACATTGTCTGCACTGTATAATCGATTTTTAAAAATATGTATTCGCAGACGGCGTGGAGAGAATGACTTGAGGACCCCAGCCAGCCACACGCTTGAGTATCCAAGTTACCGAACGACCTCAAATTTGTCGTCGTCCAGCTGGTCTCTGACAGAGAGAGGATTGTGGCCATAACCGTGCATAGGTCGGGGTTCTTCATTGCAAATAAAGTTTTCTCCGTCATCCCTATCGTTTTATCTTCGGGATGACTTGAAAGCCTCGTTAAAAGGCTTTACGCCCGCCGTACTTTTGGTAGTCATGAGCAAGGAACAATGGAGCAAAGAGTTGGAAGATAGGCGGCGGTGCGCGTTCTGAAAAAATCCCAGGCTTTACATAGCATGTTTTGTGCGGCAATAAGCGTGCCAACGTTTGGGCAGGAACATAACATACCACAACTGGAACAATGAATTGCCTTCCACCTGTCTCCCACCTCCCACAAAGGCAAACATAAATGAATGGCACCGATTGACCCCGTTCTTAGACTCTTTCATATATTACCACCACCATGGCGGCGATGAGCACCATGAAGGACCAGGCGATCCAGCTCAAGCCTCAAGGAAGAGGGCAACAAACTTTTCTCTCTGAAAAAGTACGACGAAGCGATCGAGAAATTCACAAAGGCAATCGGCCTCGATGGCCAGAACGCCGTTTTCTATGCCAATCGTGCGGCATCGTATTGGGCTTTGCAGAGGTTCGTTGGACGGCGTTTTACCATTGCCTCAATCAATTTGGACTTGAAGGTATCAAGATGTGATTGACGACGCGAAGAAGGTCAACCTCTGCGTCCCATTTTTTTCGCGTTCAATGGCTGATGAAAACGAATGCGATAGGCGACAGAGCTTGACCCCAAATACGTCAAGGCGTGGCTGAGGATGGGGGACGCACACGACGTACGTATTTACTCCTACACATCTTCATGAAAACACGAGTTCTAACTGAAAGCCACTCAGGCTTTATCCTCATACCCAGAGACCATCGAAAGCTACCAAACAGCTCTCGCAGCTCTACCCACAGCAAACCTCACCGCGACCGAAAAGTCCCTTAAATCCGGAGGCGAAAAGGCACTCGCAACCGTCATGTCAAAGCTTCTCAACCCAGACACCATGTCCGTCACTCCACCTTCCCTCCTTCTCCTTTAAATTTCCCTTCACTTTAGATCTGACACCCCACCTCCAGGTCATTCGAAACCCTCACAGCCGCCGCCTGCGCACACAACATCCCCATCCCCAACCTCCACACCATCAAAACCCCAGCCCAAATCGACGCCATCCGCAAAGCGCTCTTCCGCCACCCAAAGTGGGGCCACGAACCCCGCCTTCGCTTCCTCGTCATCCCAGAATCGGAGAAGCACCCGATCAGGCAGGTGGAGGTTGATAAGGATGGGAAATTGCAGGGGGAGATATGTAAGCTTGTCGGATGCCTGTCGACGGAGTCGTTGATGCTCCATTCGGAGGATTTGGTCGCTTATGTGTGTTGTCAATTGCGTTTTCTTTCTTGTCGCTGATCTGATCATGACACGTACATTTTTGTTAAGGCTAAAGGTTAGAAATATGATTGGCGTAGGTCGCTTGCACACCAACTACGAAGCGTACATAGACTCCAAGGCTTCTGACCGACAGCTGAAGCCTCTTGGCCCACCGTTACTCTGCAGACCCGAAACGCACGGCACAATCCTAGTTATGAAGACGACATCATAAAGTCGCATGGAGGCGCGAAGGGAATGTCAGAATACCTCCACACCTGATTGGTTGGGAGAGAGTTACGGAAGATGAACTGAGAAGTCCGGAGTTCAAAGCGGTTGTGGATTGAGAGGGAGGTATGCGCAGCTTTGTGATCAGATCTATCGAAGGATTTTCAGGTCATTAATCTGTGAGGTGTTGCATATCTCTTTTTCACAATAATGGGATAGGTGTCATTTTATCGATTTGCAAGTTGAGCGTCGGATTCGATTATCATGATGCTCTTCTGCCCACCCACCAAACCAGCATTATGCATATGGTGCTGTCATTCATGATACACAACTCGCAAACCGGCCAGGACACAGCGCCAGAGGCATTTGGGAACACATGACTCCATGCATATGGGAAGTGGCTATGGCGAAGTTGTTCACCTTGGCGCCTAAACTATCATAAAGAGAGCCAACTTGAACTTCAAGGAGCAGGCGCAAACTGGGGACGGCTTTGTTCAAATGAAAGGGAACTTGCCGGCACAAACGGATGCGGTGAATGTTGGGTATGTATGTCATCAAGAACGTCCGAAGCAATCATCGCTAACTGTACATCTGAACAACAGGTCGTCGATCCTACAAAGGACTTCACTGCCCGTTATCTCTAGTGGAGAGTTCAATAGTTCTGAAGGCGATCATAATCGCATCACTATCAACATTCGTAAGGTTTTATCCTTGGATTTACGTTCCTTATACAAGAGCTGGTACTTAGATCAAGGTGTGCAACGGCGCAGGGACGATCGACACGAGTTGGTGAGTGGTTTATCCAATGAACAACCCTTGTTCCGCAAAAGGCTTAGACAAATTAATTCAGTCATCTGCTCTCCGTCAAGGCCAGCGGAATCCCAGGAGAGGTAGGACACTGAGTACGAACGCATATTTTGTTACAACATTGTCATCTGACTTCCTCGGCCAGATCATATGGTTTCTCGAGACGTGAGTCGAAATACATGCGTCCCTGCCATCATGTTTACGCCCCCTCAGTTATCCGATGTGCAAGATGAAGAGTGTGGAGAGGAGCAGAGCCGTGATGCAATTTACAAGCGCCAAATGTTGCTCAAGAAACGTGGTTTTCCTTTATGGGTTCCTCAACCAAACACTCTCGCATTCTTAACCCACCGGAGGGAAGGTGTTAACATTGGCGATCTAGGAAGAGTTACGGCGTATGGGGCTTTTGATGTTCTGTTCAATATCTGCAAAGCTGCTGGCCACCCTGACAATCCCGATGAGCTGCCAGATGGCTTTATGCCCTTTGCTCTATATGCGAATGATATCCACCGGTTCCAAGAGTATACGTCGGGCAGTTACATTGCTAGTACCTCTGTCAGAAAGCTCCAGTTAGGTTCAATATGTTTAGCAAGGTTCATCTATTGGCTGACCAACTGACTAGTGGCAACCTTACCTTTAAGTGCTCCAGCTCTGAGGGAGCCATTCTTACTATGCCAGACGGGGCCTTCCGCGAGGATTTGAGAAGTACCACTCTGTTTCGCGACTTTGCTGCTGAGAACGCCGAGAGTTGGTATCAGTTCATCAACGGTCCCTGTGGGTGGGAGCTTGGGAACGGCGAGCTTCGCCTCATTACCGGCTGCGACAAAACAAAGTCATGGGGATTAGCGGCGTATCAAATCATCCAATCCGAGGGTGACTCATCAGATAGCCTCGGTGGACCCCTGCTAAGATTCAGAAACACTAGCTACGATGGTGATCGTGTCCCTGGTACCACATACAGTTGGGAGCATGAAGACACTGCAGAAGTGAAGGCTGGGCCTGAATTCGAGGTCGGCGAAGATATGCCTGGTAATGGAGCCCGTGCCCGAAACCAGTGTACCTTTATTCGATCCTACACAATTATGCTGTCGGAAGCAGGGTGGGCAAGAGTTCAATCCACCCTCTCCGCATTAGATTCTCGAAGAGCTCCAAAGTCTGCCCAACCTCAATCAACGAGTTCATCCAATTTTCTGACACGTGCACTTTCACATTTGGGTAAGCAGTGGGCACCGTATCTTCAAGGACAATGTCAATTACGCCGTCGCAGGCATATTTGGCTCTCATCGCAATACAGGATCTGCAACGATGTCCGACTCGCACAATCCTTCTGCTGTAAGCTCGGGTTCCAGCTCCAACTTATCTGAGAAGGTTATCCACCCCTCAACATTTCTTGCTGAAATGTTACTACGGAAGGTATGGATGATCCCCTTGAGACATCTTCGCCTTGCTAATATCCTTCAGCATCCCGGCGCCGACGTTGCCGTCGTTCATGATGATCATTGGAGTGCTGCCATTGGGGAGGTACGTGACAGTTTTGGCTTCTAAATTTGAGCCATCAACGCACCTCTTGGTAGAACGAGGACAGAATGGCAACGAGCCCAGAACTGTGGCGACGTGTTCAAGCAAGTTTTGACACCATTTTGAACTGCAAAGGTCCCAAATTTGTTTTATTCATTAGCTGGAAAGCTGACAGGGTTTGGCTAGGAGCTGTGTATTTGTTGGAGAGGAGCGCCACCCCGCATGGTAAGCATGATGTTTGATTCTAGAACCCCAATTATGCCATTCATTTGCACTAATCGTGTTGTAGGTATCATCACACAACCTGAACCATCGCTTCCTTCAAAGAAGGTCCCATTTGCTGGCCCTTCCTTCGTAGTTCCTCTGCCAAGCACCACGTCTATCGCTGCGGCTCAGGCGCACGCTTCTCCCAAATCTCATGCAAGGAAATCTTCCAATGCACAAAACGACGGCAACCAAAGCACTGCAACTTCCTTTGCCCCGCCCGTCAATCATCGGAGTGATATTGTTCGTGTTTGTATGCGTTCATTCTTCATTCTTTGCGAGGGTGCTTTTTTGATCTCTTCCTACAGCGATTGGTTTTACCCCTCCCACAGAAAATGATTCTATCCCTCGATTGTCTATCCCTCCATTGAATGCAGTCAATTTTGAGCTGCATGTATTTCCTAACATTATTTTGCTGCCTTACGATAGGCGGAGCTGGCCTCTGCACATTCGAGCCTCAAACTGGTCGCATCTCCTCCGTCTCTTGGCCCAATCAAGCGCATCAAGATTAGAGTCAACGTCACGGAACTATTCCAAGCTTCGTACTGTTGTTCAGTTTACATCGGTAAGCGAAGTTGTTTCGCCTCTTACGACTCTCTTATATGCTCCCCAGTCAACAAGACGAGAAGGAGGGGTCGACACCATCCTTTGGTTCAGCATCGATCAGCCTGTTCCACCTGATATACCTGATGAAGCGCAGTACGACTCCTTCGATCCGGATATATTACCATGGTCTTATAGGCAATTCCCGATACCGGGACTTCTGCGTGGTGCTGCAGGTCTACGATATACCATCCCAGCCAGAGACAATCTTCCATACCCGACATTACCCATCACATTTCCGGACTTGGCCCTGTACCTGGAAGCTGCACTGGAGGAATCAAAACAACACATCCATGATGATACTGGCGGGAAGAGATTGGGAAAGCTGGTGCAGATGTTTGGTGATCAGCGTGCATAACTAGTCACGTCTCGTTAGCTAGCCTCTCGTTGTAAATTTTGAGACGGCAATCGCTCTCTTTACAAGAAAGTATCGAGGTTCTCGTAGAGGGATTGATTACCGGTCCACCTATGGGCAATATTTCGCAAAAATCAACCCTTTGGTAAGCCCTTGCACTTTTCCAGGAATTGAGGTGGAAAGGGCCCCAATAACTTCGGTTATCCTTCGGAGGTGGACATTGGCAAGCGTAGCGGCAGGAGATTCGTAGATTTGGAATAAAGGTGTGCGAGCTAGAAATTCGAATATCTGGTTTCATAACACAGTTTGCGGGTGAGCAGGATCTGATAGAAACAAAGAACCTCTTACCGAACAGCCTACAGACCAAATATCAACCGGCGTTGACCACGATTGCCCGATGATCACCTCCGGCGCACGAAGAAGGATGGGCTGGATTTCGCCTTTACCAGGATCTTTGGCCACGTAAGTCGCTGTAGTAAACCTGGTAAGCTTGAAAAGCGAGCTGAGAAACTAGTGGAATCCTTACCACTTCCGTAATCAATTAGCTTGATATTAAGGTTGGAAAAATCTTGATGAAGACCAAAGCTAGGGGGGGGCCGCGCGTGATAATTGGATCAGGGACAAGTGTGGCTCGTAAACGGTACAGTTGCGGACAAACAAAGTCATCAAATTTGATAACTTGAGAATCAAATCTTTTATCAAAATTCTGACTTCAGATTCGGAACCAGGGACCTCGAAAACATTCAGAAAAGGTGTTGCCTTATTTTTCCCATGCTTTTTTGGTTGTGCCAAATTTTTGGGTGTTTTCAACGCACCCAAAAGTGTCCGGAATCGGCCGTCTTTGGATCAATTGTGTGCCATCTGTGACCCTCATGTTACATGTATTACAGTCATCCACCCCTGAATGATACACCACCCCCATTTGATACACTTTTGTATACTTTATAGCTTCCCCAAATCATCACCGTTTTTCTTCAAATAAATTTTCCTGACTACATATACATACCAACAAGTCGTCCATAAAATTTCAAGTCAATTGAACAAGTTGTGGTTCCACAGTAAAATGTTCA
>Ga0307507_10007245_pt1 | contig 16281 bp, 4 predicted proteins | sample 7_EM_MG_FD_207223 | JGI IMG/M metagenome (GOLD analysis project Ga0307507, IMG submission 207223) | Populus trichocarpa ectomycorrhiza microbial communities from riparian zone in the Pacific Northwest, United States - 7_EM | ecosystem: Host-associated > Plants > Roots > Unclassified | place... | reverse complement strand
GGCACTGACCTGACGCGTTGTTATGGCTACGCGTATGCATGAGCACGGACCTGACCCCTGAGCAACACGTATATATACCTGCCTCGTCTCCTGTACATAGATCCTCACACGATATCGTTTGTCAATGATACACAGTTACAGTTACCTCGTTGACCCTCTGCACGTACTGTGACATTAGCTTGCCATTATTTTTAACTTTTAAGATATTAATCTATAATCCTTTCTCGTTGGTTTTGTGCTATATATTTAGCGTAGCTCTACTACCTAGCAAATAGAAGGGACACTTCGCAATAGCGCCTCTAGCTATTATACGATTTATTAAAAATGTCTATAACATTATTCTTTAATACCGTAGTATCGTTTAGGTATAATTTTACCTATATACGTCTGTAATTAACATCTCAATTACCTTCCCCGGCCGCGTAATCAGTTTTTATAAGGAAGTAATAACTAAATAGCTTATACGCATGTTTCCTTCCTTCTAAATTGCACTATTATAACGGAGTTATATTAGCAAGATTACGGCTATTTACTAGAAGGGTATTAGAAGGTAAAGTATAGAGATACCTTGCTTATTAAGCTGCTCCTTTTCTTTAATACCTTACTTCCCATTATTACCCTTTATCCAAATTTGGACGTATCTTTGATATATCATTAAGATTTTCTTTTTTTTCCATTATTAATTTAATATGCCTCTTTGTTCTCCTACTAACTACTCTTTTAATCTAATTCCATAGCGTATTCTAGCCCTACCGCTATATATGGAACTCTGACCTCCGCTAACCCATAACTGGTGCTAGTCCTACCTAAATAACTTTATATGCACGTTCTTAAAAGACCAGAAGTCTAATAAGAAGATTCTAGATGCTTATAACAAGACCCACTATATAAGGTCTAATACCTTTAGTCCTTATAATTAATGCATGCGTACTAAGAGCGGCAGTTACGTTAAGGTAAGCTTTTCTATCCTTAATAGGTTTCCATTGCTAACTTTAGGCTTCCATATAGCCTAGGCCTAAGTGGCAATAATCCTTTAATATCCTTAACTACTACATCGCCTAGGCTCTCTCTTATTCCAGCGCCAATGCTAAACGTCTAGGTTAAATTCAAGACTATGCCACAGCTATCTACACCGCCTATAATTCCTAGCAAGCCAGCTAGTAACGCCTAATAAGGGAGTAAGGTTGGTATACTAAGGATAGGGTAAAGGATGGGGGTAATAAAAAGAAGGTCGCCGTCTACTATAAGGAGTTTGCGCATACGCGTTAAGTTTTAAAAGAGCATAATATAATGCGGTATTAGGTAGGTTACCCTTTAGGTACCTAGCGGATAGGTAACTAATAGTTGCCGTAGCAAGGTCTTAGTGGTTCCGGACTATATTAGCCAGCCAACATCTCTATTTATTCTGGGCTTGAGCGTGTCTTTATTAACTATAAGCTAACGCCTTAAAAGCTTTATTGGTATTGGTTTAGACCTAATATTAGTGTTAAGCGTTTAAGAATCTCTGCTCTATTTACACCTTATTATCCTGCCCCTGTTTTTATGCCTACTTATACACCTATAAAGGGATCTTATTCCCGTTAGCCATCCCTTAGAGGGCTAATAGATACTGATCCTGCTCCTAAGAATAAGGCATAGTGACTTTTAATTTAGGCATTTGGGATTGTTCTTATATATAGTAGCAATTAAGGATCTCAACTGGTGCTTAGGAAGGCCTTATAAGGTATTTAGGAAGGCATAGAAATACTGTTCCTAATATAGACTAATAAATAGAAATGCAATTCTAGCAAAATACCCTATCAATTCTATGCTATATATGTGAAAAGGCTAAGGACCTATTCTGCCTTAGGCCGTAGCCCTAATTAATCCTTATGGTTTCCGGAGCCTATCTATTCTATATCTAATTTAACCTATTTCTTGCTCTTTACGCAAGTCTTCTTTATAGGCTGCGATAACACTATGGTATTAGAGCGCTTTCTGCGCCTTATAGATTGCGGACCTTGGTCCCAATACTCTTTTAGAATATCTTTATAATAATTAAGATAATCCTCTGGTTCCTATATAGAGTCCTTAGCGGGCTATCCTAGCTATTTAACTTTATATTAAAGCTTGTTCTTGACAGACTTATGGTATAGTATAGCTTTAACCTCGTACCGCTCGCCTACTACTTTAGGGTATTTAATTAGGCCTAGACGGAAGTTCTTTTCCGGCGGTGGTCTATGCTATAGCTCCAGTAGGTTTATATAAAACACTAAATATATATAGGCCATAGATAGAGGTAGCTGGAGACAGTAGGCTAGCTTGCCAATTTATTCCTTAACTTAAAAGGGACCTAGGTATCTTGCATCGAGCTTCTTTAATAGTTAATGGGTCTTAATATTTGTTAAATGTAATAGAACCTCATCGCCTACTCTAAAATGCTTGTTTTGGTATTTATAGTTATACTAGAGTCTCTGCTACTCTTAGGCATCTTATAGGCTCTACTTTATATACTTTTATTGCTCCTCCCATTCCTAGAGATATCCTTAGACTTCCTGGTAGGATCCTATAATTAATTATACGGCCTTAGCTAGTAATTGCTAGGTATACCATTAAACCTAGATAGTTAGACGCCATAGGTAATCTAAATTGGTGTATACTTATGCGATGTGTATTGCTTTAAATTATAAGCGTACTCCGTATACAGAAGTAGCTCACACTAATTATCTTGCTAGTAGTTTAAATATATTTGCAGATAAGACTCCAGTTCCTAGTTCTAGCGTTCCGTTTGCCTATCTGTCTATAAATAGAAAGCTGTACTATAGCGGTGGTCTATCTTTAAATAAAAGCATAGATCTAACTAGTACTGGCTTATAAAGACGCTGCCCCTATTAGTAATAATAGAGTATAGCTAATCTACTTTAAAAAAGCATTTTTCCTTAATTAGGCTGGCAAGCGCTTGTGCGTTAATTGTCTTGTTAACAGGAAGGTATTAGACATACTTTAAAAACCTATTAATAAGTACTAGGACCGAATTGTATATTTATCCTTGCCCATCTTTTAAGGGCGGGAGATCCGTAATAAAGTCTATAGCGTAATATTGCTATAGCTTACTGGCGGGGGGAACTAATTTAAGTAAACCCCATAGCTTATGCCTTCAGATTTTGTATACTTAACACTTCTTATAGTGGCTAATGTACTCCTTTGCTTCCTGCTTAAGCTTTAGCTAGTAGTATTCACGTTAAAGTAATTCCACTATTTTAGCTTAACTATAGTGGCCGCCCAGAGGATCATTGTAATTCCTTATAAGGATCTTCTATTATAGATTTGCTTCTTATAGCACCTAAACCTTGCCATATCTATATAGTAGGCCCATTAGGTCTAGTTCCTAATAGTAACGCCTAGTAGCTTCCTTTCCGTTACGTTTCCGGTCTACTTCCGCATTAAAGATGGCATAGGAGGCGTCCCTCCGTTATACCTTACGGATAAGATCTATTAACCTTTTGGATAGTTCCTAGGTAAAAGCTATTTCGCCTTATACTGCTCTAAATATAAGACTAGATAGTACTATGGATCTTATAACTTCTCAGTACGCGTACGTTAGAAAGGCCGCTACGAGGTTAAAGTCCTTTGGTTTTTATAGGGCTCTAGGTTCCAATTACTTTATAGCTTTGCTTTTAGTTTAAGGGGATAGCTTAGCAATTAAGGGTAGTATATTACTAGGTTCCGCACTTATATTAGGGATATCCTATCTAGGTATCTTCGGACCCTTATTGGCTATGGACTGGGTACTAGTTAGAACGTTAATGGAAGCTGATAGGGTTTGCACCGCCTAAGACTTGGTGCTTAGAGCTATAGGTGCTTAAGCATCCCATACCTGGAGCTTGTTCTATAATATAGGGAGTAAGATATCTATTATTTGTTTTCCTTCTCTTGTTCTAAAGCCTTTAGTATAGTCTAGCCGTTATAACGGTCTATTAGCAGGGTTATTTTCCCCTGGCTTATATTTAATCTTAAAGTTAAATCGCGCAAGCTCCTCTACCTATCTGGCTTATTAAGGTATAAGCTTCTTTGTAGTTATAAAGTAGCGTAGATTATAATAATCTGGGAGTATATAAGTAGTATAGCTTGCGTGCTTAAGGTAGTGTCGCTACTATTTAAAGCAGTTAACTATGGCCAGCAGTTCTTTATCATGGGTATAATACCTAACTTTAGGTCCCTGGAATTTTCTATTATAGAATACTACTAGTCTTTAGTGGAGCTGGGTAGTGTCTAGATGCCTATTAGGTTATAGTAGGATACTAGTAAGGGCAAAATTCAATATATTAGTAACTATTATTAGTGGCTAATCTAGGTTAAAATGCCGTAATAGTAGAGCTTCCGTAAACTTTATATATAGTTCTTAAAAGGCTTCCTGTACCTTTCCGGGCTATGTCTATAGTTTATACTATTTAGTTAGTCCCTTTTTGGTTTTCTTTCTTCCCGCCTTTAAGCTTTTTACCTTCTAGGCCGGGTCTTAGGAAGCTTTAGTAATATAGTTAAATAGGTATTAGGTAATATCTAAGTAGTTATAGATAAAGCGCCTATAGAAATTGGTAAAGCCTAGGAACACTTAAATATCCCAATAGCTCTCTGGCTCCAGCTACTCTTAAATTGTCTACGCCCGTACTAGGTCTATAACTACACCTATAGGCGTTATAATGTACCCTAAGAACTCGACCTGCCTAGTGTTAAAGATATACTTTAATGCCTTAGCATAGAGGCCCTAATTATCTAAACGTTCTAGTACTTTACGGACGTGTTGCTTGTGCTAATCCTTATCTTCTAAGTAGATTAGAATATTATCTAAATAAATAATATATATGCGGTCAACTAGTCCCCCTAAGGCTCTGTAAATATACAATTAGAATATTATAGGCGCATTGGCTAGCCTAAAGGGCATTACTAGATACTTAAAGTGGCCATATTAGGTCTTAAAAGCGGTCTTCCACTTATCCCCTTCTTTAATACGGAGCCTATAATAGGCGTCTTGTAGATTTAGCTTTATAAAGATCTTCGCCCTAAATAGTTAATTTAGCATTTTACTAACTAGTAGTAGTAGGTAACGGTTCTTAATTATAATCTTATTAAGACCGCGATAGTCTATATATAGCCTTATAGTTCTATCTGGTTTTAAGATAAAGAGGATTGGCGCGCCTGCTGGTAACTTACTAGGCTATATCTATCCCTTTTCCAATAAGCCGTTAAGGTACTCTTATAGAATCTTAAGCTCTTTACAAGAGAGGTTGTAGATAGGAAGGTTTAGCGGTTGTTTACCTTCTTCTAGATTAATTATATAATTATATTCCGAGTTCCGCTAAAGGACTTTTACTTACCTACCCAAAAATACTCTTAGTAAGTCCCTTCCGTAATAGATACCCTATAGGGAACTACCGGATAGGTTATGGAGATACTGCAAGAAGGCGGCGATCTTAAAGATCTTATAAGATACTTCTACCGCTATGGGTTACTCTAGCTTAAGCAATACGCAGAGAGTATGCTATAACACCTTAAACGCTATATTAAAGAGTTCCCTACCTTCTACTAGCTACTGTATAAAACTGTTTAATATATAGTAGTAACTATATACGAACAGCTACTATAACGCGCAACGCTGCCCGCGAGCGTCCTAAGGGACCTCTAGGACCTACCTAACAATAACGCGGAGGATAAACGCGACCCTAATTTATTAAATATCCTAGTAGGCCTAAGGGCTATCGCCTATACTAGGCTTTATACCCATTTTGCTATAGAATAAGGGTTAGATCCGATACTCCTTTGGGTGTAGAGTATATACTATTTCTCCTGGAGCTATATCCTCTAGGATATCTTTTAAGCTTATTAGTAAAATACGCCCTTCTAATTCTTTATTATTCTACTATTTAAAGGCTCCTGTCTTAAAGCGTATCTTAGGATTTACTTCCGCAAGCCAAGGATATCTAAAAATAAGGTTATAGCCTATAAAGTTAGCCGCTTAGAAGGGTTACAGGCTAACTACCTTAGTGCGGTTGTGTATATCGGCCACCAACACTGTAAGCTTATAGGCACTATATAGTTTAATCCGATGCTTATTTAGGAACCCTATAGTAGGTTTCCGCTACCTTAGCAATAGGATAAGCTTATACTCTTTTACTAAATTATATCGTATAAGATTGATTTTAGCGCCGCTATTATATAGTGCTTGGAACTAATATACCTCGCCTATAGGGAGTACCATTTCTAGCTTAACAGCAATATAGAGAGTCTCTCCTTCTATATCTTGCCCTAGTTGCAGCCGGAAAAGGTCCCCAACTAAGGCTTTTCTTTTTTTAGATTATTAGTGCAGTTGTCACCCTACTTATTTTTCCAATTAGGTTTTCCTCTAAAGAAGTTTTCTCTTAACTTTTTAGAGTATTCCCATAAGGATGCCGGACAGGTATTAGGTTGGCCCTAGAAGTCTTTCCTATTACTTAAGGTCCCTAACTTTAACCATTCCAGATTTCTCTTTAAGAACGGCTTCTTTAGAGCTTAGGTCTGCCCTATATTGCTACTAAAGTGCCCACGCTTCTAGTTATCCCCCAGCTTCTTACTAAAAGAGGTCTAGTTCCTTACCGCATTCTTAGTATTTAGAACCGCTCGTTTAAAATCCATATATATAGTAATCCGCGATAGGGCTCCCATGCGCTTTATTTTATCACGAATTGCTAGCTTAATTCTAGCCTAGATAAATCTAATCTTCTCCTTCTTATGGATACTACCATCCTCATTTTTAAAGGGCTCTAGATCCATTAATTAAGTATAAGTTTCCACGAAGTTTATAAACTAGCGGAAATTATAGCGGTTAAGCTATATCCTATTCTAGAATAGTTCTGTATTATTATATTATATAATATACGGATCTTAAGTCCATTTCTTTAGGAAGGTTTATAGCTACAGCTATATAGTAATTTGCTCTTTATTAAGCTAATTAAGTGCAGTCTGGTTTAGAGATTGGTCTTTAATCTTACTAATAATCTATTAAGTACGCTTTTTGATATTGTCTTATATTATTAGTATTTAAAAGAAGTTATCTACTTTATAAACCCAGTTGTCTAGTTATTAGGCGTTAGGTCTATAGCGGAGTTCTAGACTGCTAGAGGCCTTAGCCAGTTAGTCTATGTCCTTTTTCTATTTACTATATAGATACCTTTCTAAGTCTTCCACACCTTCTTAGATAGGTACTAAGTAGCCCCCAGGAGGCCCTTAGCCTTAACTAGGTTATAAAAGATTTTATCTAGTCTAGATTAAGCTCTGCCAGATCTAAACCTGCCCCTAGAGGTTTCTAATATGTTTATTAGTGGCTTCTTCCCATATAGCTTCCAAGAGCCTTATGGTAGCTTCCCAATATCCTTCTTAGAGAAAATTGGTATAAGGCTCTTAACTTTCTAATCTTAGACCTAGGGAAGCTCTGGCTATAGAGGTAGTATTAGTACTAGTAGCTAATATGGGTTTCCCTGTGAGGCTTAAGTCTTAAGTTAGTAGTTAAGTTAAATTACCTAAAGGGATAGGCCTACTTAGCTCGTAAGCAGTCTGTACATCGCTACTATACTAATTATAGGCTAGTGGTCTTCCGGGAGGGTTCTGGTTAGGTCCCTAGTTAGGTGTATTAGTATATTTCTCTAGCATTTCTAATTTAGGGGAAGATCTTAGAGTTGCCTCTAGCGCTTAATCTTCTAATTAGCCTAAGTAGGGCTAAAGGGGTTCCAGCTACTTTCTAGCAGTATTGTAACTATTATAGAGGGTATCTACGTTTTCCTTAGCGTTGCCGGTAACTATAGGTGTGCGAAAGTCTTTAAGCTTTTGGTGCATTTAGGTATTAGGGCTTATTTGGCCGTCTTGCCCAAAGGTTTATATTATTGCAATCTCTTACTGTTAGAGGGACCTTCCTGCCTTAGCGCGACGGCTTTCTATAAGGTGTCATAAGTGTTCGTCCTAAGCGAATTTTTAAGCTAACCCACCCCACTAAATTATATATAACAATCACATAATTAATTTTAAAGCTTTAAAAAATATCCAAGGTTTATATTATATATTAAATCTGGCTATTATTACATTTTTTTAAATTTTAAAACCAACAATTCCTTTAGAAATCCTATTGGTTCCCCAATAAGATCTATAATGTTTAATATATATTTTCTACCACTAGATATTAATTTTTTTTATAAAAATTTAATATTTAATAAAAAATTATTATTATTATAACTTGTTTTATTTAGAATATTATTTTAAAAGCACAAAAGTTTATTATAGGATTATGAAGTTAAAAAATTGGAAATTGTATGGAGAATTGCATTTTTTTTCTATTTTTTAACTTTATAACCTTATAATAAATTTTTATGTATTTTAAATAAAAATTTAAATAGGGAGAGTTTTAGTAATAGCAAATGTCTATAAAATATTAGATTTTTAAGAAATATTTTTAATATCTAGTAGTAGAAAACATATGCTAAAAATAGTAAGTTTGGTAAAAAGTTGGTAAAACATAAGGGCTTTTAACGGGGGACTATAAGATTTAAGACTTTAAAAAAAAGTTATAATAGCTAGATTTTATATAGCGATAAGCCTTCTAACTATTTTAAAGCTATATAATTGATTTTGCGGTTGCTGTATAGTAATTCAGCGAAAAATATCACATTTGGTGTGGTCTGAGCACGGACACTTATGACACCCCACTGTAGTCCCTCCAGCCACCCACCTACTTAGCGATTTCGACCGTCACCAGTATTACCCTATCAACCTCCTTTAATGCAGAGCTTAAGTATAAGTACGGTCGTCAATCTTCCACCCGCATATAGTAGTCAACTTAGCATACAGGTTAACTACCCTCTACCGCCAATATATAGCGCCCCACCTGCATTATAATAAGCTACCTTATTTACTGCCAATAAGCTTAATAAGATCCTCAATAATCCAAAGGCTGCTAAAGAGCATAATAATAAGGAAGTTTAATACTTTTATTTACTATAAGAGCAGAATATAGCAAGAGCTCCGCAGTGCCCATAACTCACACAGCATACAAATATAGCTCCCTCTATATTGCCAAGTCAACCGCCTATTAAGAGGCCTTAATTGCCAAAGGCTCCGATATCTAAGGCTTTAGTAGAGGATAAGGAGGAGGAGTTAACTTTAAGGCTTTAAAGAGAAGTGGAGAAATATATAGTAAGGCCTTTAGGCGGAGGCTCCTTCTTTAAGTATCGCCTACTAGTATTAGCAAAGGTTATAAAGCCAAGTCGCTTAACTCCTATATTTGCTTATATGTTTCCTACAGCTCGCCTTGGCCTCTTAGTAATATATAATCACAAGGTTCTTTATAGAATTAATAAAGCTCTACAGCAGAAGTTTACTAGCTATACTTTCTAAAAGAAGTCGTATAATACTATAGTAAAGCTTACTAGGCAATTAAACTCCACTAAATCTATTTTCCAGCTTAACCTAAGCCGTATAATTAATTGGGCTAATTCCAAAGGTAAACTTATAAGGATTGCAAGACAATATTACAATTAGGGTAACAGCTTAATTAAGCGGCTTAAAGTTAAACTAGCTCTAGAATATATTAAGATAATTAAGCAGTAAGTTGCCCATACTCCTACCTGTTTCTCTATAGTATTGCAATTAGCTTTATAATTAGCTTCAGAATCTTTACAGAGCTCTTTACTAATTACATTATAGCCTTTAGATAGCAATATTACTACTTCCTCTACTACTCCTAAAACAAGCTTTATAAAAATATCTCAATAATAGCAGTGTTATAAAAACTGCGGTAGTAACTAGTGTTAGGTATATTAGCAAGTCGACTATAAGCTAATATAGGAAGATATAAAAGAATGGAGTAGAGTGATTAATAAAGGCCTTACTACTAAGAATAATCCTCCAATTAACTTAGCCCAGAAGCTTTTTAAAAGGAAGACAGGTAATAAAAAGAAAGAGCAGCTTACCTTTAAGACCTTTATACCAAGTACTCCAGGCATTATAAATTAATTCTATATTAACCCAATTGGCAGTTGCTATAGGCGCCTATCTACACCTCTAGTAGCTTTGCTTTTGGACTTAAAGTTGTTACCAATTGCCCCTCTACTACATATTTAAGGCGTTAATCGGCTTGCAGATTTAAGAGAGTATTTTAAGTAGTATAAAAAGGCGGTAGAGGACTCAGAGGCCTTGCAGCAAGATATTAAAGCCGTATATTAAGTTGCCTTTACCAAACGGTGGGACTTAAAGACAATTAGAGAGTAGAAGCTAAATAAGTAAAAAAAGACGCTAAATAAAGTAATAATTAAGGAAGGCATTCTAGAGGCAATTGCTAAGAGATTGCAAGCAGATATTAAGGAGTAGAGGAGCTTAAGAGGCGTACTTAGTAGCAATCTAGAGAGCCTTAGGCTCAGCTAGTAGTAGATTTTTAACTTAAATATACGCCTACTTGTGGGTACCTATTATAATATACGCTTTAGCAGTAATTCTTATATAAATTAAATCTTGTAGGTTTAGAATTATAGCTACGCTTTCCTTTATATAGTAATAACACCCCATTACACTACAGAATCTTATACCTCCCCCCTAATATACCCGCTATAAAGGAAATAAGCTTTTATATGCTCACTTTGACTTCCTATAATCTCTACATACCAACTTAGAAAGCTATTAAAGCTATTACCCCACTGCTCTGGCGCCTCCTTCTATAAAATAAAGTATTACTAAATAAACTCCTTTAGCTTACTAAAGAACTCCTTAATTAGATTTAAATTAGGTAAGTATATAGGTAAGTATATAAGCTTAACACCGGCTTACTTAAAGAGAGTATAAATATAAACTAAGTAATGGAAGCTTATATTATCTATAATAACTACTAATCTTAGTGCTGGATAAGGATTATAATAAGGTAGGAGGATATGTTTAATCCAGTAGTTATAGCCCTGGCCGTCAAAATCGGACTCTGCACCTATATATGGTGATGGCTACGAACCTAGGTCTTTGAAGCTCAGATCCAGAGCCAATGTAGAGACGTTGTATAGCGTGCGGACAGTACCTGGTGGTGGTTGTGGGCGTTAAGGGCGGTGGTGAAAAATTTTCGGATGGTGAGATCTTGAAAACCACCACTGTTGGCCCTCTATAATACGACAACTACTACTGTTCTTCTATCCAGGGCACCTATACGATCCAACATGGATGGATAGTACTCGATAACATCCCCCAACCCCTAAATTAAAAGCATTGACGACCTTATATTAACGAACAAGTAAACGCGCAAATAAACGAACGTACGAGTAAATATACGGCCCCTTTTAACCCCTAGGGCGGTTGCCCGCGAAGCATACGGTTACTTGCCATACTGCCGTAATACTACTAAAACCGTTAGCTAGATAACCCCGTATAGTTTTCCTTATCTCCTCTTAACGGAGTGGTGCCCTTAAAGAGGGCCTAGTGACTGGGGCCTAGGCACAAAAGATACCCAGGTACACACATCCCGCTTTTGTCTTTTGGTATTAGAATGGTAGAACGGATAAATCCCCCTTACGCCTTTAATGGCTCCAGGGGGGGGGAGGCAAGGCGTATATAGCAATAGTTAACAAGAGATAGCACACAGGGGATGGTTAAGATATGGGAGAGGCAGCAATAAATACACAGCGATTAATTGGCAAGGCCTAGCTAGGACGTAGTGAACCCTAGCTTTAGATAAGCTAGAGAAGGAAGCAGTGGTTCCCAAGGAGTTTAAAATATCTAAGGAGGAGGACGTGCTGTAGGCCCGCAGGGCCGCGGCTACGTGCAAATATGGCAAATTGGGGTTTTTTATCCTACTGAGGCTGCTCATAGGGTTTTTCCTCCCCTAACTACAGGGGTTTTCTTCCTGTAAATACATAAGTTTTCCCCCCTGTGCGGAGTAGTCTGCGTGGGCCAGTAGGATCCGTATTAGACGTTAATTAAAGAGTTACTACTAGTTATAGCCCTTTGCATTTATTAAGCCACTATATACTAATAATATAAGTACGCCATTAACGGTATAGGCAGGTAGTATATTAACTTGTGGCTCACTATAGTTATACGGTGTATATAAAACTGGTATAACTCTAACTGGTAACCAAGATACTTTCTATATACCCATTTTCAAATTAGCTCCAAATTTATCTACAAATACCAACTAATTAATAGTAAACTGTAAGACTATAGCCCAAAACAAGGTATAATCCTCCTAGCTTTGCTTACGGGCAACTCAGCGAGCCTTATATATAATTAGTAACTTCCTTACATACAGCTATTAAGGCTTTCTTACTAGCTTCCTACTCTAGCCAGCAACCTTTAGTTCTATACTAAGCATCTACTTACTTATAACAACCTTAAACCATATTATCTTATTAAGGTATAAGTTTGGAGCTTTATCTAGTCGGCAGAGCAATACAATAGTTATTTTAATACTCAGTATACGCCTTAACTTATATTCACAACCAAGCCTTATTTTTCCGTATAGCCTCATCTTCCTCCGAATACGTTAAATTGCCTTAGGGGAGCAATCAGCTTGACGGGCGTATATACGCTTACTAGCGCCGGCTGCAAGAAGAATTTTAATAAAGGTATGCTGCCAGTCGCCCATATTTAGAGCCATATTAAGGAAGGCAGCGAGGTAAAACACCACGGTCCGGAACAGATATCGCGACTTTTGGTAAGGGAGAGAAGTTCAGTTGAGCTTTAAATTCGAGCTTCCGGGTCGAAGTTGGCGGTGGCTCAAGCCCTGGCTATGTACTACACCCCTTCCTGCTAGCTCTACATACTAATTTAGCTGCAGACGTAGCGAAATTAGGTGTGTGTTGCGCGCGCACCTTGGGGGGGGGGACACCGGAGGTCGGATACCCTGTAAAGAGTAGGTATGGCAATACCTCGTACGGAGACGAACCGATGAGGAGGGAAAGGGCTGCAGGCCCGAGGAGCTTATAAGGAGGTGCCAAGGGCTAGCCGAAGGCTAGCCTTGGCAGCTCCTGAGAGCCCCTGGGCGTGCACCCAAGTAAGGGTCCAAAAGATCCCTTATAACACCTTTAGGCTTGCACTAGCTCTAAGATTGCAAAGGGAACGCGGTAAGGACGTAGGGAACCTCTTTTTATAAGAACTTATTAAGGTTAACACGTTGTAGATACCTTATATAAAACTTATTAAAGCTCTAATGTCAGAATTAAGCGAGAGATGCTGACTAAGCTCTGGACACGTCGCGAGAGCGAGCTCTGCATGTTAATCTATATAAACATCAACTGTATCTACTGCATCACGAATCAATTAATATTTATTGTCTGCGTTATCTCTATTATCAATTAGACCCTTAAGAGACCTCCGCTATAACCTTATAATCTTATAATTCCAATAGGTTATGAGCCTAGGTAGCAACACCTCTCCTAACTTGAAAATTAACCCTAAAAATAACCTCCTCTACCTTAACCTTAACAACACCTATATACAACCACAAGGCTGGTAAAATCGTTATTTTTAATGGAGATAACTTTGCAGACTAGGAGCGCACCTGCAAGGCAGCCCTAATTATGGTAGAAGGATAGGATTTTGTTACCAGTGCAAAGGACCTAGCTTAAGTCAATTTAGCTAACAAGAGAAGAAGAAGAGGGGAAGCGAATAAGATTATCTACAATTTAATAGGAGACGACTATTAGGAAGAGATGCGTACGATAATAAAGGCGTATAATATTTAAGGAATGTGGGAAGGAATAAAGAAGTTTAATAAGGCTAAAGACGAGGTCTATATCTTTAGACTTCGCAGGGAGTTCTATAGCACTATATTTAACCCTATAAAGATACAAATTATTAAGTTTATCCACATACTAAATTAATTTAAGATTAATCTAGCCTCTATACCTTAACTACTTACTAACAACAATATTAAAGAGCAACTCCTTCTAGCCCTACTAAGTGATGTTATATGGTAGAATGCGAAGACCTGGTGTCTATAAGACAAAAAAGACCTTAAGAGTTGCATTACCCTTCTTTAGGAGCATAAGACTGCTCTTCCTATATAAGTACAAAATACAGCACTTATACACGAGAAGAAAGACAAACTTAGGGGGAGAAGGGGAAACTAAGGTTAAGATTAAACAAGGGGCAGAGGTTGTGCTAGTAGATTTAATTATTCCTTATTATATTTAGCTTATTATCTTAAGTAACTAAAGAGCCAAAATAACTAGAAAGAGACGAGTGCAGAGTATGCTATTAGAAAGGTTACTACTAAAAAGACTATCCCCTACTTAAGTAATTCTGATTTAATAACGCCAGGAAGATAGATTAAGGTACTCCTAAGGCAGAGGAAGTAGGGAATATAGCAATAGCTAAGGAAGAATTTAATAGTAATTTAATCTACCTTAACCCTGACCCTAAACGTGCTATACTTTACAACGACGTCTCTAGCTTAGGCTCTTAACTTAGGTGCAACTAAGTACTTTACTGGTAACCAATCAGACCTAATATACTTAAAGAGATGGAATACGCCATAATAGGTCCGTACTACAAATGGGATTGTTGTCCCTACTATAGGATATAGCTAAGCTTAAATCGGTACCCTAAAGCTAAAAGACGTCTGGCTTGTACCTTTATTTAAGTTAATTAAGTTAATCTTAGTAAGGACTCTCACTTAGGAAGGCTACTTAATTACATTTAACCTAGATAATTAAGCTACTAGCAAGTATAAATTAGGTGCAATATTTAAGGCTATAATAAGGAACAACCTCTATATACTATAAGAGCATTAGGAAGCATTTAATGCAATAGTAAAAGCACATAATTTATAACCAAACGTTAGTAAAATAGATGCTAAGCTATAGCACCGCTAAACTAGATACATAAATTACAGCAACCTATTTAAGTTATAGCACTCCTTACTAGGTATAAAGCTTAAGAAGAGAGTAGTACTAGTTAGTAAAAGTACATACAAAGCTTGTCTAGCTAGAAAGATGTAAGAAATACTAAGTAAGAAGATAACTAAGCGCGAGAAGATACCTAGTTAAGGGCTATACCTAAATACTACAGGACGAATTAGTATATTAATTAGAGGTTATAACTACTACCTACTAGCCCTAGACGACGCTATATAGTATACTTAGGTTATTTCTCTTAAAACCCTCTAAACTAAAGAGGTACTACCGCATATTAAAGAGATCATTATAAGGGCAGAGAGGTTTACTGGCAACAAAGCTATATGGATTTAAGTAGATAATAGAAAGGGGGAGTTTAGCTATAGATTTTAAGACGAACTAATACCTTAAGGTATTAACTTTAACCCTTATCCGCTATATAAGCACTTATATAATGGCGCAATTAAGTGCGCAATCTATATAGTTGACTACAAGATAAGGTTACTTCTATTTTAAGGAAATATACCAGTTAAACTCTAGTGCTACGTAGTTAAGCATGCTATCTAGATTAAGAATTAAGTACCTACCTTAGCACTTCTATTTAACGACGAGCATAGTAGTGCTATTATACCCTATAAGGTATATACCTAATAAGTTTCTAACTTAAAAAATCTAGTTGTCTTTAGGTATTACGCCAATCTAATTAATACGCTTAAGAAATACTCTAGGAAGTATAATTTAAGAATAAAACCTAACTATGTTTTTATTGGATTAAAAGGGAGTAGTTAATTTAAGATAATAAACCTATATACCTAAGCAATTAAGCTATTTGGAGATGCTAAAGTAAATAAGTACAGGTTCCCTTATAGAGCACCTTAGGTGCAAGCTACAAGACATAGTAACTAAGTGGGCCGCTTAAATTAAGTGGGAAGCCCAGGTTAAGATTAAGTGGGACGCTTAAATTACGCTATAAGCTAAGCCGTGAACCAACCTATACCTCCCCCTACTACCTTAAACGCGCTAACAGAGACTCTAGTTGTGAGAACTATAAGTAGGCTAAATAGTAACCAAGTAGGCCGCTCTAAATAAGTAGGAAGCCCAGGTTAAGACTAAGTAGGCCACTCTAATTAAGTAGGAAGCCTAGGTTAAGATTAAGTGGGATACTTAAATTAAGGTAATGCTAAGGGTGGGACGCTTATATAAAGCACATTAATATGTATTTCTTATGCGCAGAGAATAAGGTCTAAAAGGTTATTAAATATAAGGGTTTTTAACAATATGGTGGTTTAGTTAGTAATAGCTATAAAAGCTATTTACCTAGAAGCTAAGAATACTACCTCCTTAGGAGCACCTATAGCACTATTTAACGCTATTAAGCTAGATTAGGCCTTAAGGGAGGACGCTCCTAGCT
>Ga0307507_10007244_pt1 | contig 16282 bp, 3 predicted proteins | sample 7_EM_MG_FD_207223 | JGI IMG/M metagenome (GOLD analysis project Ga0307507, IMG submission 207223) | Populus trichocarpa ectomycorrhiza microbial communities from riparian zone in the Pacific Northwest, United States - 7_EM | ecosystem: Host-associated > Plants > Roots > Unclassified | place... | reverse complement strand
CGACCTTGGCGACGAACTTGGCTGCCTTGAATGCGCCCACTGCAAGAGCACCAACGCCGACCGTGATCGCTCCGAAGGCGTACATCGCGGCAGCCCCCCAGTTGCCCTGGATGGCGTTGCCGACGGCGGCCACGCCGCTGGCGATGGCTCCGATCGGGCCGGGTACCCAAGACACCACCTCGGCGACCTTCGTCACCGCGGAGACGATCGAGCTGAACCACGAGTTGCCGTCGAGGTCCATCGCGTTGATGGGATCGCCGGCCACATAGTCGTAGTCGTTGGCGGAGCCGCCTTCGACCGGGTCGACCGACAGGAATCGGCCCAGCAGCGGGCTGTAGGGACGAGCACCCATCTGGACCAGCGACAGTGCACCGGTGTGCTCGTAGGGCCGCTGATACTGACCGAGCCACCCGTAGTCCATCGAACCGGGCGAGTTGTCCGGAACGTTCTGCGCGTCGACCGCGCCGTCAGCCTTGAGCGGCTGGCCGTACGGGTCGAAGGTGCGCAGCTCGCCGACCTGGTGCCCGGCCGCGTCGGTGGACAGCACCAGGTCGCCACGCACGGACGGGTGGTCGAACGACGGGGTGAACGCGCCGTCCGAGCCGACCTTCGAGGTGTAGAGCACCCCGCCGGGCAGCGACAGCGACAGCGATGTGAGCCGCCCGCCTGTGTTGAGGGTGAGATCCGCGCCGTCACCGTCGCCGGTGTAGCCGTAGCGCACGACGGTGTTGTTGTCGCAGTCACGCGGATCGCGGCGGACAAGGCGGTTGGTCGCGTCGCGGGTGTAGGCGATGTCGGCGTTGAGCGCCGCGTTCGTTCCCGTGGTCTTCGCGCCGATGTTGCGGTCGGATCCGTCCCACGCCAGCGTCGTCGTGCTGCCGTCGGCCGAAGTCCAGCCCGTGGTGTTGCCGTCCGTGTCGTAGCTGAACCCGGACAGTGCGGTGGCGCCTTCGGTGGACACCAGCCGGTCCGCCGCGTCGTAGCAGTACCGGGTTTCGGCGGTACCGGAGGCGGTCTCGTCAAGCAGCCGCATCCGGTTGGTGTTCAGCCCGGCGTTGGCCTGCGTGCCGGTCGGGCAGGTCGCGGAGGCGGCCACGGTGTAGTCGTAGGTGTAGTGGTGGCCGGCCACGTAGGCCTCGGTCAGTCGTCCGACCCCGTCGTAGACGTAGTTCGGCGCGTTCGGGCGGGCGTCCAGTCCGGCGAGGGACTCATCGACGATCGTGCCTGCGGTCGTGCGGCCGACCTTCGAGACGACGTCCTTGCCGTCACTGGTCTTCCAGCCCAGCGACAGCATCCGGGCGCCATTGTCCTTGGTCACCGACGCCAGGGACGTGCCGTTGCCGTAGGTGACCGACGCGAGCTCGCCGGCGTTGTCGTAGCCAACGGATGCGAGGAGCTGGTCACCGAGCTTCTGGGTGAGCACGCGCCCGGCGTCGTCGTAGGTGAACGACACCGTGCGCGGCGGGTCGGCCGCGTCGGGCGGGGTCACCGTCGACGAGGTGACCCGGCCGACCTGGTCATAGTTCGTGCTGGTGCGCACGCCGTTGACGTCGGTGTAAGCCACCACTCGGCCGAGCAGGTCGCTGACCGTGGTGACCGTGCCCTTATCGTCGCTGACCGACGAGGCGAGCGGGTCACCGCCGACCGCGTAGTCATGCGTGACCGTCCTGGCCGGGGCGTCCTTGCTGGCCGGGACCTTCTCCTGCAGCGGCCGGTCGCGGCTGTCGTAGCTGGTGCACGTCCAGTCGCCGCCGGTCGCCTCGGCGACCACCCGCCCGGATGCGTCGTAGACCTGCTCATCGACCCGGGCCGGACCGGCCGCCGGGGTCGTAGAGGCGATCAGCTTCGGCATCCCGCCCTGGTTGATCGCGGCACTGCCGGGGGCGCATGGGTTAGCCCGGGTTTCGGTGTCGCCGTAGTTGGCGTAGGTGGTTTTCGCGCCGGTGGCCATGGTCTTGGCGGTCTTGCGCAGGTAGCCGGTGCCGGGTGTCTCGTAGGACACCGAACCGGCGACCTTCAGCCCGTTCGGGTTGGCCAGCCCAGACGTCGACAGCCCGTAGACCGGGTCGAGACCGTTCTCGCCGAAGTTGGTGGTGCCAACCTTGTCCGCGACGCTGTCGGACTCCGACGCGGTTGTCGACGTCTTCAGCCCGTAGTGCGGCCGCAGCTGTGTACCGGGGACCGGCTGCTGTGTTCCGGACGGTGTCGTCCAGTGCAGCTCCAGCTGTGCGTTGCTGTCGAACTCGTAGTAGTCGATGCGGATCCGCTTGGCCTGACCGGCACTGTCAGCGTGCACGACCCCCTGGCGCCATTTCGCAGCGGTGTTGATCCAATCGTCGATGAGCAACTGGTCGTCGACCCAGACACGCAGGCCGTCGTTGGCCAGCAGCCGCAGCGTGTAGTCGCCCGCCGCGGGAAAGACGATGTCTCCAGTAGCGCGCACTGAGAAGTGATCGGCTGGGATACCGGTGGTCGGGGCGTCGGTGTTCCAGTTCTTCGCGAACGAGCCGTCGGCAGTACCCAGGCCGGTGGTGTAGGCCTTCGGTGCGCCGGAGAGCTGGTCGTTGTCGTACCACGAAGCGGCGAGGCCGTTGATGCCTTCGTCATAACCGTTGTGGCCGTGCGCCATGCCACCAGAGCAGGTTCCGCTGGGCAGCTGGCCGGTGAAGCAGGACGCGGGCGCCGGACCGTAGGAGTCGACCGGCCGGTCGGCATAGTCGTAGACCGTGGTGATTTTGCGTCCCGCCGGATCCGTGGTGGACAGCGGCAGATCCTTGGGGCTCCACTCCTGTGACGACACCCGGCCCGCACTGTCCGTTGTGGACAGTGCGCGATCGGCGTCGTCGTAGACGACCTTGCTGGAGAACCCGACTGCCGGCGAAAGTCCCGCGGTGTCGACGAACGTCGTCCGGTTGGCCGGGTCGTAGCGATAGGTGTTTCCCTCTCGGGGCCTCCCGATCGCGGGCACGGAGAGGCTGACGTTGGTCGCCTTCGGCTTCACACCGGTGTCGTAGGTGATGACCGTGGTGAGGTCGCCTTCGTTGGCCTTGCGGTTGGCCGGGTCCGCGGCGATCCAGTCGTTGGCGAGACTGTTCCGCATCCCGGCGAGCAGACCGGCGGCGTTGTATCCGTAATCGCTGATTTCCGAGCCCGGGTCCTCGATCCGGCCGAGCTGGCCGCCGACGTACCAGAGGCGGGTTTCGGTGCCGTCCCAGTAGCTGATCCGACACAGCATCTGCGACGGCGGCAGAGCCTGCGCGCCTGCAGGTGGGGTCACACCGCCGTAGCAGTCGTCGCCCGCGCGGTTGTAGTGCAGGATCTGCGAACGCTGGGAGACCGGGTCTTTGATCTCGCGTAGCCGCGACGGGATCCCGTCGTAGATGTACTGCAGCGCAGCGGGTTTGCGGGAGTCGACGCTGGAGGTCTGGCTCTCCAACTTGCCGTCGGCGCGGAAGACGAACACCTCGCCCCCATCGGTCAGCGTGACCTTGCCGGCGGCGTCGACGCCGAGAACGCCGTCTTCGTTGGCAGGCGGGGTGTATCCACCGGTGCTTTTCTTCGTCCAGGTGTGCTTGGCCCCTGAAGCGTCGGTGAGCACGATGTTCTGGTCGGTGACCTTGGCCTCGGTGTAGCTCGAGCCATCGCCGTCGAGGTCTGCCGAGAGCGTCCAGCCTTGCGGCAGAGTCGGCAAGTCACTGGTGTAGAGCCAGTCCGCGGGCACGATCTGCGGGGCGACGGTGGTGTTGTCGGTGGTGCGGACGAACAGCCGCATCCGCGCTGGGCCGGTGACCTCGGCGCTTTCCACCTTGATCGACACCCGCTGCCCCGCCGTCAACGCGACGCCGGTGGACTGCGTCCAGTTCACGTCACTGGGCGTCCCGACGTCGTAGACCTTCGCGCCGTTGATCCACACCACCGCGCCGTCGTCGTGCACCCCGGCGAACTGATAGGTGCCCGCGACCGGGGCCTGGAAGAAGCCTTCCCAGCGGGCGACGAACCAGTCCGCGGCCAACGCGGGCGCGAACGGCGAGTCGGTGCCCCAGTCGACATTGACCTGCGGTTCGGTGCGCACCAGCACCGGCTGCTGGGCGTCGCTGATCAGCCCGTTGTGCGAGAGGTCCGCGAAGTAGGAGGCCTTGAGACCCTTGTTCTCGACCTGCTGCGAGTTGTACGTCAGGTTCAGCCCGGCGGTGCCGCCGACGGTGGTGAACGTCGGCGATGCCTGCGACGTCGAGACGTTGCCGTTGGCCAGGTTGACCTCGACCGGGCCGGCGTCGTCGGTCGGGGACGGGCCGTGGTCGCCGATGCGCTGGTCGATCTTGAGGTGTGCGATCCAGGTCGGGGTGATGGTGGTGGTGCCGCTGTAGGTCATCGCCTGCCAGGTGTAGGCCACGCCGTCCTGCAGAATCCCCGCCGGAACCGTCCACGTCGGGGTGCTCAGGCAGCCGGATTCGACCACGACACCGGACTTCGCGTCTGCACCGGTGGCAACGCGGAAGCAGTATTTGACCGCCTCGCCGTCCGGGTCGGTGACGGGCTTGACCGCCAGGGTCGGCGTCAGCGACGTCGACACCGTGCCGTCAGCCGGGGCGAGCAGCGTGGTGGCCGGGGCCGGGGAACCGGTGTCGACGGTGAGGGTGGCGTTCAGGTTCTTGTACGTCCAGGTACCGGCGTTCTCCGCGCCGATCATCATGAAGAACACCGTGCCGTCGCGGGCGTTCACGCGATCCCGGATGAACCCGGTCATGCCCTCCCCGACGAAGCTGCCGACGTCACCGACCAGCGCACTCGCCATGTAGCCGCCGACGCCGTTGAAGTTGAACGCCGACGCGTGGTACAGGTTCGCGTTCCACGTCTTGACCGACCCGACCACGCTGGTGTTCCGGGTCAGATCCATCCGCGCGCCGACCACGGTCTTGCCGAACAGCGGCGAGTAGTCCATGTGGAAGACGCTGCGGTTGTAGGTGTCGCCGTTGGCCTGGCTGTTGCCGATCCGCAGACCGCAGGCGTCGCAGTTCGTGCCGTCGGAGCGGTAGGCATGCGACTCGGTGACCCCGTAAGTAAAGGTCGGGTCGACCGACACCGGGTAGACGCGCTTGGGGTCACGCAGCCAGTTCGGGTCGACCGCGACGGTCAGCCACCAGTCCGCACCCGCCTGCTCCAGGGTGTAGGTACCGCCGGTCATCGCCGGCGCCGTCTCACCGTTGCCTGCGGAGTCCCAGGTCTCGATCGGCGGCAGCACGATCTTCGCCGCCCCCGCCTGATCGGCCAAGGTGACCGAACCGTTCTTCTCCAGCTTCGGGGTCAGCCCACCGGTGGTGAGTTTGAACTTCCACGACGAGCGCCCATCCGCCGGAGGCCGCTTGAGCTTGATGGTCTCCTTGACCGCGCCCGGGGTGACCTCGTAGTCCAGATCGGTGCCCGCCGCGACTTCGGGATAGCTGACCGAGTCACCCTGCACCGCAGCCGTCGCGGCGGTGGCCTGATCCAGCGCGAGGCTCGCGGTGTGCCCACCCGACTCGACCTGCAACACCGCCGCGTCATTGGCCTTCGTCGCCAACGACGGCGACAACGGGTGATTGTCCGCGTCCGCGCGCTTCGTCGCCGGGTCCGTCGTCAGCTTCGTCTCGACCGGTAGCCAGTTCCCCGCCGCGTCCTGCACATTCAGCGGCTCATTGGACTGGCGCACGGAGTGCGTGCCGTCCGGGTTGACGTACTCGGTGACGAACATCGACCGCGACACCGGCTTCGACCGCTGCGGGTCGAAGTGGCTGCCCGCACCGCCGTCCAGTCGCGACTGCCCGCTGAAGTCCGCCTTGGACGGAGCCTCTGGCACGCTCGGGGCTTGCGCCGGGGACGGGAGCACACCGACGTCACGCGGGTCGACCGGCTGCGGCGCGGCCGCGGCCAACGGCGCGGCCGCGACGGCTTCGACACCGCTGATCACCAGGGCGGCCACGAGAACGAACAGCATGGTTCTGACCCATCGGGTCACCACGACAGCACGAGACAACACAGTTATGTCCCTCCCCTGCGACACGACTTGTGCGTGCCACCGCACCCTGCATCGCCGAGACCTCACACCGTCGTTACACCATTCCGTGAGGGGAAGCTCACAGTTGCCTATAGATCACGGGGACCGTATAAGCGCTGGTCAACGTGGCGCAGCCGCGCGCTACGATGCCCGCGCCACCCCTTTCGACTCGCCCGTGTTCCGGCAGGAGACTCGTGACCCAGTACGCCCCCGCCACCGACCAGGCGACGCCCGAAGGCTCATCCGACGAACCGTCGCGGCCGACGGGCCGCGCCGTTCACCGGCTGGGTATTGCCGCGCTGTGGCTGTTCGCCGCCATTCCGGCCGGGCTCGCGCTGCGAACCGCGGTCAAGGCGCCCCGGATGCACGTGCTGCTCGACTACTGGCATGTCCTGGCGAAGATCACCGACGACAGCGGTCACCTGGAGTTCGGACAGGTCTTCACCTATCACCTCGACCAGCCGTTCATCGTGCCCTCACTGCTGTTCTGGACCGACGCCGCCTGGCTCGGCGGTGACAACCGAGCCCTGACCATCCTCACAGTCCTGCTGACCGCCGGGATCGTCCTGGCCCTGCGCACCATGCTGCCCGCCACCCTCTCGCCGGTCAGGAAAACCGCGCTCACCGCCGCGATGTCGTGGCTGCTGCTGAGCTCCCACGCCGCCGAACTCTGGCTGCAAGGCACCAACGGCATCAGCTGGGTACCCGCGGTGTTCTTCTGCACTGTCGCCATCGCCTACGCACACCGTGGCCGCCCCTGGCCCGCAGGGATCGCCGCCACACTCGGCTGCCTTAGCTTCGGCGCCGCGCTGCCCATCTGGTTCGTCATCGCGCTGATCTTCTGGCTCCGCAACGACACCCGGCGCCGCGTCCTCGTTCCCGGCGTCATCGGACTGGTCGTCGTCATCGCATGGTGGTCGACCAAGCCGGCCGGCCAGCAATCCCTGGCCACGTCCGCCTTCGACCCGGACGGACGGCTGTCGGTCGTCGCGGCCGCCCTCGGTGGCCTGTGGTCCGCCGACCTCGCGGTCATCGCCGTCATCGCAGGCGCCGCAACGCTCCTCGCGCTCGCCCTGCTCTCCGCCCGGACAATCCTCGACCGCCCCGTCACCCAGCGGGACGCGGGCTGGGTCGGCCTCGCCGCCTACAGCCTCGCCCTGGCCATCATGCTCGGCCTTGGCCGAACCACCGGCCAAGTACCCGGCGGCAACGTCGGACTGATCAGCCGCTACGTCCTCATCGCGGCCCTCGCCACCACCGCACTACTCGCCCTCTGGACCCTGCACCGTCCACAATGGCCTCTCCGCTACACCGTGGCCCTCATAGTCACGATCTCCCTTGCCACCCATGCCATCGGCGGCATCAAGGCCGACAACGTCCGCGGCGGCTACACCCCGCTCGCCCTCGCGGCTGTCGCACTCCGCGTCGATGCACCCACAGTCCTCGACACACTCCACATCCAGCGCGGAGTCATCCCCGCCACCAAAGCCCTCCAGGCCTACCCCTTCTCCCCGAGCTTCACCCTCGGCTGCGGCGGCCCCGAACTCGGCGATCACTTCGACGCTTCCACAGCCACCCCACTCACGACCTCCCAAGGCGCAATCAACGGCACCACCCTCACCGCGGACAGCCTCATCACCGGCTGGGCCACCATCGACACCAGCCCACCCGACTGCATCCTCGTCACCGACAACACCGGCACCATCGTCGGCGGCGGAGTCACCGGACTCCCCCGCACTGCCACCCAGCCACCCACCACGCCCGACGGCTCCACCTGGCAGGCTGTCGCCGCCCCACACACGACCGGGCTGAACGTCATCGCAGCCAAGAACGGCACGTTCCACCGACTGCAACCAGCACCGGCGACGCCATGAGCTCGGTAGCGTCTACGTGACCACCTCAGCCGTAGACCCGGCAGCGTCCCCGAGCCACCAAGGAGAACATCCCCGCTGGCCAGCGGGACGTCGGAAGAGTGGGCCGCCTGGGGCTCGAACCCAGAACCTGCGGATTAAGTCCGCTTGTCGCATCTCAGTGATCACGGCCGACGCACGATGTCGACGTCGTCTGCCAGCGGTTACCCCTCCGACTCGCATTAACGTGAGCAACCGATGAATCTGGGCTCCATTAGGTCTTCGTTCGCGCCACTGTGTTCAAGACCGCTCGGGGCACCGGTGCGCTGAGCCCGTCGACTTGCAAATACGGGGCACATCGCCGTTGACTGAGTGCCAGGTGCCAGTCCTGCGGTTCCGAACTTGTCATTGGCGACGGACCGCCAGCGCGGCACGACCTCCGAGCGAGCCAGGAAAACCATTCGCAGTCATAGTGCTCGGGTCTAGGCATCAGCGAGGCGCAGGAGGCATCGAAGCGAAAGCATTTGGGATCAGTTGGCTGTGGATTGCAGCGTGGTCAACCACGGCGTTGACCACGCTGCGACTGCGTCGGAAAATGATGGTTGCAACAGCAGGACAACCATCCTCTTTGACCAACCTGGATGTTGATCAATTGACCACCTAGGAGTCAATCTAGAATCGTAAGACTCACGACTATTCTAAATTGAAATTGATCCACGAAAGCAGCCGGTCCTCGACATTCTGCAATTTTCCAACAGAGCTAATCAACTCACTGACCGTGTCAACATTTCCAGTAATCACGTCTGCGAGCTGAAGATCCACCATTCCATTCTCCCATACTATAACCTCCCCCAGCCTATCTCCATATTCTAACTGAACGCGGATTGAAGCAATTGGCCTATCCTCCGCAGCGTGCTCGACAATCAACGAGACACCCCCCGCCTCGAAGACTCTTCGATGAAGTTTAATCCAGCCAGATAGATGCTCAATCAAATTGCTTGCCATCATCACTTTCGCCCAACAATCAATATGTTTGATGCTCGTGGAAACTGCGGGATTTCTACACCTTGCCTGGCTGCCAATCTACCATAAAGTGAATCTGGTCCAGAAATCTGATACCAGCCCGGCGCTCCACCTGGCCTCAATACACCCTCTGGCACGTCGAACTCAACGTAAAAAGATCCTGGCGCAGCTTGCTTACCAAAAGATTCAGAATCTGAAGGATGAACGACATAAGATCGACCACCCTGCCCAGGTTGAACCATGCCACTATCCGACATCTTATTGAGCTCCACCTCCGACATCCAGCGACCAACCCTGACCTCGCCAGCCGCAGTCAACTGCCTAGCTGCCGCGGCAGCACCGTCGGGCGCCGCCGCAACGCCGCCAGCCTCAGTCCTGATAGCACCAGCAAGCCCGGCCGCGAATAGGCCCATGAATGCACCGAGCAACTCCTGGCCACTAGCTTCAATTCCTTCTGATTTTACACATTCTTCGAAATGGTCGACACAGTACGTCGCGGCTATAACTTTGGCACCCTCAACGTCATTCTTGGTCTTTGAATTATAGAGATAATTCAAAGCTTTTTCGCAGGCGAGTTTACCAAAACATCTGCTGACACCCGGATCTACGTTTGGCGGCATCGGATGATCCCAATAGTCGCTGCTCGCACCGTAGATCACCCCCTCATAGTCAGCCATTGCCTCAGTCCGGTTTCCCGTGTGCGGCGCATGCTTATCTATCCAATTTGCTTTTTTCTGGTCCTGAACCGACGGACCACCTACGCCGTAGCCGCTCAAACCCGGTTTGCCTTCGCCGGCCGCTGCGCATGCCGGAGTCGCGCACCAGCTTCCTGCTTCCAGTCCCGTTGCGTCGTTCAGCGTGACAGGACTGTTGTTGGCATAGCTGTAGCCGTTGATCTGCTGGGGGTTGGTCGGGTCCATGATCGGGTCGAGGGAGGCGAATCTGCCGAGATCGGCGTCGTACTCCCGCGCCCCGAGATGAGTCAGTCCAGTGGAGGTGTCGCGAGTACCGCCGACAAAACCGCGCTCTCCGGGCAGGGCGGTCGCCGGACCGCGTTGGCTGCCGAACGGTGTCTGGCGTTGCTGTTTGACGGTCAAATCGCCGGAGTTGATGGCGATCTGGTTGGTGCCCTGATGGTCAGCTGCCAACCAGCTCAGAACACCACCGGTCCGCACAGCCACCGTCACGCCACCATGCGTGTAGTACCTCGTCGTCACTGCATTGCCTGTTGCTTTGTCCAGCCGCACTTCCTGCGATCCGAGGTACAAAGTGGTGCCGGTTGGGTCACGGCGAATCAATCGTTCGCCGTCAGCGTCATAGAGGAACGATGTCTTGGACGTTCCTTCGGTGACTGTGTCGAGTTTGCTTTCGAGGTTCCAGTCAAGGTTTTGCTGACCGGTACTTCCCGGACGAGTCTTGGTGTTCCCGATCTCGTCATAGCTGTACTGCGTGGTTGCGGGTGCGCCGGTCGACGCGACGGAGTTCAGGATATGGGGCTTCGGTGTACCTGGGTCGGCGTAGCTGTACTTCCGCATGATGTCGCCGCCCGGCGCGTGCTGTGTGTCGCTAGTGCGGTTGCCGGACTTGTCGTACATGAAGGACTGCCAGTACGACGCCGGTCCCCCGAGGGCACTCGTTACGGGATCGGTGCTGCACGGCTGGTCTTTTGGTGTCCACGCCTCGGTCAGTCGCTGGAGGTAGTCGTATCGGAAGCATTGGGTGTCGGCGGTCTGGCCCAGTGTCGTATCGGCGATCGAGGTGATCGCGCCGGCGGGGTTGTAGGTGTAGTGGGTGTCGGCTTGCATCGGGTGAGGAACTTCGGCGTCGACGATGGTGCGGTCGAGGCGGCGGGTGTGGTCGTCGTAGTAGTAGGACAGCCAGGCGCGTTTGTCGCCTTCGCCGAGTTGGATGCGTTCGGGTTCGCCGTATTTGGTGTAGTTGGTGCTGCTGACGTAGTCGACGTTGCCGCCGATGGTTCCGCCGGTGGTGGTGGGGTTGCCGAGGTCGTCGTAGCGATGGGTGACGGTCTCGACGTCCAGGTCGCCGGCCTTGGGATAAGTGGTGGCGCCCAGGCTGCCGTCAGGGTTGTACTGCGGGAAGCTTTCATAGGAGCCTGCCAGCTTGGTTCCTTCGCTGGCGGGGATGGTGACCCTTTCGATCGCCGTCTGGTATGTCGGCGTATAGGCGACGATCTTCTTTGTGTAGGGGTTGCCCTCGACCCAACGGGTCGAGGCGGCGAGCTGGCCGATGCCATATTTCGCGGTGTCGTAGGTCCATTCGGCGAGTTTGGTGCCGGTGGTGGTGTCTTTGTAGAGCCCGGTTTTGCGGCCGAGATTGTCGTAGCTGTAGGCGAGGGTGACGTTGCGTGCGTCGAGGCTGCTTGTCTGCTGGCCGAGTTCGTTGTAGGTGTAGGTAGTGCCGCCGCGGTCGGGATCGTCGGTGTGGATCAGCTGGCCGTGCAGGTCGTAGGTGTAGGCCCAGTGGTTGCCGCTGGAGTCGGTGAGGCCGGCGAGTTTGCTGGCCGGGGTGTAGGTGTAGGTGGTTTCGTCGTAGTCGCCGGACGCCTCGGCCCCGTGGTACTGCCACAGGCTGCGGGTGCGGCCGCGGGCATCGGTGATGGTGGTGGTCGGCGTACCGCCCTCGGGAGGTGTGACGTTGACCCGGTCGCCGCCGTAGGTCGTGGTGGTGCGCCAGTCGATGCCTTCGGCTTGGTATGCCGTCGACGTGACACGGCCTGCGCCGTCGAACGCGGTCAGGGTCTGACCGGGCTGCTTTTCGGTGTCGCTGACAACCCAGAGGGAGGTGTCGACCGGTTTGTCGTTGTAGTACGGCTGGGTCGTCTTGTAGGCACGTCCTTGTGAGTCGTACCGAGTGTCGGCCAGGAGGCGTCCGCCGCCGGGCGCGGGGGTTTGGACTTGGCGGGTCCGGTAGAGGCTGTCGAGGATGGTGGTCGAGGCAGTGAAGCGGCCGTTCGGGCCGACCTGGTTCGTGCTGACCGAGCTCAGGTCATCGTTGCGGATCTGATAGGTGAATCGCGCGTTGCCTTGTGGGTTGGAGGAGTGGGGCCGGTTCGGGAGCCAGACCTCGGTCTTGCGGCCCAGCGCGTCGTAGCTGATCTCGGTGACCCGGTTGTTGGGGTCGGTGGTGGTCTTGGCCGATCCCCAGGCAACTTCGTAGACGGTAGAGGTCTTCTGCTTGAGAGCGTTGGCCGTGTCGAGCTGGGTGACCGGACCACCAGACGCCGGGGTGTAGGTCGATGTGGCCGTGTTCCCCTTGACGTCGGTGATTTCGAGGGCTCGTCCATACTTGTCACGTTTGGTCTTCGCGACGATGCGATAGACCTGGTTGGAGCCGTCGTAGTGGTCGATCTCTTCGGCGAGGGTGACGTCACCGGTCTTGGGTGGGGTGCCGTTTTCCTGGGGCACGCAGACGTCTTGGGGCGTGCAGGCGTTCTTGTAGTCGTAGGACGATCGGACGTCGGAGATGGTGTCCCGGGGATACTGGGGCGTGCGAATGCAGTTCACCGCGACGGTTTCAACACGCGAGGCGAAATTGATCAGCCATTTGTCGGTGTTGGAGTCGTAGGTCGTAGTGGTGCATCGGTCGTCGTCTCCGACGTTCGTGTCGCCGAGGTCTTCCACCTTGGTCGGGAGTCCGTAGTCCTTGTCGTAGTAGGTAGTGGTCTTGGTGGTCCGCCATCCACCCGCGGACAAGGCGGTCATCGTGCGTTGAATCCCGGGGTGGACGATGTAGGCGTTGAACACGGCTCGGGTGGCGGTCGGGCCAGTCCAGCTGGGATCGGTGATCGTCTTGCTGACCACTGGCCCGTTTTCGCCGTTTTTGGTGACGGTTTCCAGAGCGAAACCCTGAAGCCAGTCCTCGTCGGGGCGCGTGCCGCCTTCGTCGTCAGATACCGATACCGGTGGACGGGTGGCGTTGTTCGGGAACTTGTCCCCGTTCATGCCGCGGTAGTAGCGAGTCTCGGTGTAGGTCGTCGGCCCGCTCGGATCGCCGGGCATGCCTCCTCTGACGATCACGCGGCCGAACCCACGGAACTCGTTCCAGGTCTTCTTCTCCTCAGGGGTGAACTCCGAGGTGGTGTAATGCCAAGCCGCACCATCGGGGTAGGCGTAGCTGGTGACCTGTTCACTGCTGGACCCGCTGCGGTCGGACTGCGCCACTGATGAGACGACGTACTTGTTGAAGTAGTCGGTCTCCTCGGCATAGTTGCGTTTGCTCCAGGTGACCGGGAAGCAACGTTTGGTGTTGATCTCCGGCTTGTCCGGCAGTGAGGTCGGGGTGCAGTCGGGATCCGCGTAGTTGATCGACGTGATACCACCGGTTTCGGAGACAATCGCCGAGAGCCGGTAACGGTTGAGCGGGCCGACCCCGGTGATCGTGTCGACCCGGTTGCCGAGCTTCTTACCTTCGAAGGCGACTGCGGGCAGAGCGATCGGGGTTCCGACCAGACCGGTGTGGGCGATGCCCTTGAGCCACATCGCAGCCTTCTCGCCGTCACCGGGATCAGGGAAGGACTGGTTCAAGGTCCAGCTGTCGACGTCGCTGTAGCCGGTATCCTTCCGTACTTGCGTGGTGATCGTGGCCAGGCGTTTGGTGGACCAGAAGGTCGGGCTGTAGTGGTCCTTGCAGGTGGTGCCGTCGCAGCGGTCGGTCAGGGGCACGTCGGGCAAGTTCTCGGGCTTGTCGAAGGTGCAGGTGCTGCCGGGGATGCACCGGTCGGTGGTCGTGAATTCGACTTTCCCTGATGCGGGAATGTCTTCCCCGTCCCGCAGGCCGTACTGAACTTCCTTGAGTGTTCCGCCGCGCTCGTAGGCGACGGGGGTGTCCTTGACGTTTTGGCCGTAGGTGTTGGTCTCGAGGTCGTAGAGATAGGTGATCATGTTGCCGTGGCGGTCGATGACCTTGTCGAGGTTCCAGCGATAGGCCTGTTTGCAGCCCGAGTTCTCGAACTTGTTGTTGAGCGCGTGGCACGGCTCATCGACGTCGTCGCCGTAGACTGGGACGGTCCAGGTCGAATTCATGGCGGGCGTGGATCCGAAGAAGTACTGGGTGCCGTCGAGCGTGGTGATCTTCCAGAATTCGCCGTCGTGCGCGCCATTTCCGACGCCGGTGAGGTGCTCGATCCGCGAGCCGTTGTCGTTCTTCTGCTTCCAGACCTTCTTGTCCAGGTCGTGGATCAGCGTCCCGCCGGTACCGTTGTATGAGGCGGTGGCGTTGTCGGTCTTCCAGCACAGGTCGCCTACCCTTGGCGGTGTCGTTCCACCTTCTTTGTCGTCCAGGCAGGCACCGTAGGTGCGTTCGATGAAGCCCGGGCTGAGTTCCCAGCCGTCACCGATCCAGGAGGCCTGGTTGTTGGTGGCTCCGGTGCGTCCGTCCACTTCGGCCGACGAATAGGACAGGGCCAGGTTGGGCACAAGCCCTCCCGGGGACGGCGGCACCCGCAACGGATAGGACCAGCTGAAATCACCCGTCTGTTCCGAGACGTCCCAGGTCGCCGAGGGCGACAGGGACGTCGCCTTGCTGCTGCCGCCGCCGTCAGGAGTCGTCGATCCGTTCGAGCCTTGATCGCCGGTCAACGCCTTGGTGCTGGCCTCGTCGGGCTCTCGGGGCGCCATCGTCTGCTGGGTCACCGCGACAGACGTCGTGCCCGGCAGTGGCACGCTTGGCCCACCGACCGCGGCGCTGGCAACGCTGGAGGTGCTGATGGCGGTCATGACGAGGGAACAGATCAGCGCCATCGTGACGCCGCGGGATCTCGGGCGATGCAAAGACACCTGTCGCATGGGTTCCTCCAGGCTGAGCGTGATGAAGTCTGGTGAAGCCACCGGCCGGGCGCCAAGGCTTCTGGTTGTTCTAACTCGTTCGTGCGTCAGCGCGGAGGCTGCGAAGTCGTCGGTGTGGTTTCGCTCGGAGTACTTTGCGAAGTCGCTCCCTGTCGCGCTGATCCTGCTGTCGCGAATACCGGAGTCACGTCAGGCAGTGCGGTCAGGGTGTAGCCGAGGAGCATGTCCAGGGCGGCCCCGTCACACGCAGTGGAGGTCGTGGTAAGGGCATCGGTGCTGAAGGCGCAGCGATAGAGCGGCTGACTGGCAAGTCCTGCCGGTGGCTGCGCCCAGATCTGCGCAGCGGTGCCGAGGACTGTCTTGCCCTCACAAGTAGCGTCGAGGGAAACGAACTTGTCGAAGTCGCTCGCGCACGACATCAACGCCTGGCTGCCAGGTTGGGCGATCAGTGGCAGGTAGCCCTGGTTGCGGTAGACGTAATAGCTCGGGAGCCCACCGCCGACGGTGGTCATCCGGTCGTCGGCGCTGACGTTGTAGGTCGCGGTCACGGGAGCATAGGCCAGGGTGTAGCCGAGCAGCCCTTCCTGTGTGGCGCCGCCGCAAGTGGCCTGACGGAAGTCGAAATGGTCCGTGGCCGTCTTGCACCGATAGATCGCCAAGGTCGCCACGTTGGTCGGCTGCTGGGTGAAGACCTTCCCGATTTCACCGTTCACTGTCTTGCCTTCACACGCACCGTCTGGGGACGTGAACCCGTCAGCACCGTCCTCACAGGAGTACAGCGTGCGGGTGTTGGCGGGGTCTCCGGTGACCAGCATGCCGAGCGTGTCCTCGAAGTGGTACCCGCCCTGCGGCTCCGCCCCGGTAGCCGCGCTGTAGTGCTCCCCCGCCAGGTTGGTGTAGCGGCCGAGCTGGCCCGGGGCCGCGGCGGGCCAGCTGGCGTTACGCAGGATGGCCGCGTCCGGAAGTACGTCGTAGTGGGTATAGACCTCATCTATCGCACCGGTGAAGAACTCCGCAGCAGCCCCGTTGTAGAGACTGCGGCCGATGCTCAGCCCACCGTTGGCGGCCCAGGGAGTGACATTGCCTCGGACACCGCCGAGTTGCCCGTCGACATAGATCCGTAGCTGGCCGGTGGTGAGGTCGTAAACGCCGGTCAGGTGTGTCCAGCGGTTGGCGACCGGTACCTGGAACGAGGAGGCGTAGGTCAGCGGGCTGGAGTCCTTGTCCGCCCCGCGCACGCCGAAGACCCACCGGTTGACCTCAGGCCGGTACTGCAGGACGTAGCCGCTCATCCGGGTGCCGTCTTGTCCCAGGACGGTGGCGACCCGGTCGGTGCGGGACAGCTTTGCCCAAGCGGAGACGGTAAAGCTATCTGTCATCGGCACCCCGACCCCAGGGGTCTTGGCCTGGCCGTTGATTCCGTCGAACTGCATGGCCTTCCCGCTGATCCCTGCCACGCTGGTCACCCCACCGGACAGCACCGCGTCGTTCTTCCGCCAAGTGGAGTCCTTGCCGGTCCCGGAATCGAAGTGCCAGGCACCGGCGACCGCTTCGCCCACATCAGCGGTGAC
>Ga0307507_10007243_pt1 | contig 16283 bp, 20 predicted proteins | sample 7_EM_MG_FD_207223 | JGI IMG/M metagenome (GOLD analysis project Ga0307507, IMG submission 207223) | Populus trichocarpa ectomycorrhiza microbial communities from riparian zone in the Pacific Northwest, United States - 7_EM | ecosystem: Host-associated > Plants > Roots > Unclassified | place... | reverse complement strand
GCCCACTTAGCCCAGCCAAGACCAACCTACCTACCGACCGATCCAGGACAAAACGCACAAGATCGAGAAAAATTTTCCCATCATACTTGTACTGTACTGAACTAATACCGCTGCCGCACGTAACACAAATAGGGGGTGGGTAAAAAAAAAAGGAATATGATTAAAGTCTGGGGATTGCCGCGTACTAGAGCGTACCCCGCAATTGACTTTCATTCATAATGTGAAAAAATTTAAAGTTTGCGGGGGGGGGGGGGGGGATGCTCGCGTGATGTGTTGCTGCTTTATTATAATTCTTAGCCGCGATGGTTTTTTTGGCTTGTTTTTTTTTGCCACTTTTCAATTCTGCACTTCGATTATGTTGGGTAGTCTACTCCTGCCAGATATGGGCCCCGATCACGATCATGGTGAGGATGATAAAGACGTGTTCTGTTGAAGAAAGATAAATTTCCCTTTCAACTGCTAGGATGATGAATAAATATTTAACAATTCTCCCTCCTCCTTTTCTCACCAGGCTTTCTCAGCACCCTAATCTCCCCTCCCCTTCCTAAAAATATAACACAAGTATGATAGATACCAAGCAATCGTGAGAGGAGACCGCACAAAATGACTGTAAGCATACACTAATAAATAAAAAAAGAAACAAGCACGAGGACAGGCGAAAAGGAAAGCCGATCAACCACATTCATTTCCAATGGTGAGAGGTACAAATAGGTGGGTGGAGAGAGAAAATGAAAAATGGCACCAGGAGAAATGAAAGCGAGAAGAGAGGAAAAAGGTTATAAATACTAAGTCTGAGTACAAACGGTTTCGAAAAGACAGGAAGAAATAATGCTAAGGACTTGGAAAATGATGATAATGCTCATGATAACCCGCCTCCAACCAACCAACCCCTCCGCCCGCCCGCCTCAGTGAATTCCAGATACCTATTGTGGTGTTCGGCATGGCATGGAAATAGCAAAAACAGCAAATTCAAATCAGAGTAGAAAAAGAAAAATTGACTAGGTATAAAAAATGAACTAAGAAAGCAGAAAAAAACTCCATATGCCCAACAATTTCAAGTAATTTTAGGGGTTACTTTCACCGCATTTTTAATGGCCAGAAAAGAGAAAAAGGGAAAATTGGTTTTGCTGGCTCTGTGCCAATTTGGAAAGAGTCAAAAGTTTACAAAAAAGGAAATAGATTACGGGAAGGTAGGAGATAAAAATAGGAATCAAAGACAAAAGGAAAAAAAGTAGCGTCCTGCCAGTTTGTAAATTATAATTGCACAACTATCGTCTCGACAGCGATGGCGAAAATGACCCCCATCCGTCTCCCTCGCTAGGGGGTGTCGGCCACTTAGGTTGCTGAACATCTTCATCTCGTCTCCTTCGCCCAACCACGTCCACCGCCTTCGCAGAAGGATAGTGCCGGCTCCCCGTCTGTGGGCTTGGTGTGGGATAACCCGTTGGAGCTTGCACTCCATTTTGATGCCTCAAATCCCGCGCTGAGCTTCTCCTGCTTGGTGTCTCATTGGTGCTTGGCTGTCGATATTTTCCCGATGCCGCAGCCATCACCTCGTCGACAAGTTCATCGTTCTCATCCGGCGTTTCGTATCGTTGCCTTGCATTCCTAATACTTCTTCGTGTTCGGGAGCTAATTGGCGCCATCGCAACTCCATTGCTAGGGGCGGGTTCTCCGGCACGAGATCCGTTAGGCGTGGGGGGAAAACTTGAGTTCCGCCGAATCGATCCACTCTTGGAAGCCAACCCGCTTGCGTCGTCCAATACGCCATCCACATCCTTGATCGCCCGGTCAAATCCTCCACTCTCCCCTCCACTTGGACTTTCCACCAACATACTACTCCTGTTGCTCTCCCCTCCCTCCCTACCTCCACCCCATGCAATTCCACAACCTATCCCAGCCTCCAGGTCCTCATCGCCGGGGCTCGAAGGAAGTCCATTTTTTGCAGACAGTCTCCTCGCTCGTTTCCGTAAATGAGAAAAGAATCCTTCCTTTTGAGCCCCCGCAGAGGTCGGGCTAACCATACCACTCCCAGAGTTACCATTCAACCTATCTACTGCCATCGCGATATGGGGATTAGAATAGCCATTGCTTTGAGAATTTGTCGAGGCCACTGATAATTGACGACCCAGCTTCTTGACTGTTTTCTCTTCCATTCTCCTCCGTTCCTTCTCAATTGAAGGGGAATCATTTTCTCGCCTCGCCCTTGCTGCCTCAACAGATACCGCATCGCTCAGTGGTGACACCGGGCGAATGGTTGGTAGAATCATCATGGGTGCTGCATTATTTGAAACACCGTTTCCGGACGAAATTTTGGGCGCATGCCAAGTGCTCCTCTTCTCCGATCGCGGCTTGTAGTCTCTCTCTACAGTTGTAGGTGGTGGGGAGACAATACCGTCGGCCCGTGAGTTTCCAATGAAGGACTTACGGAACCACGAGGACTTCTTCTCAAGCGTAGGCTGTGAATCAGTCATAGAATCTCTTGATTGCTTCATTGCTAGCTCAGATTGTTTCCTCATCATGCGCGATGGGGTTGATGACCGTGGTTGAAGGGGGTCGACGGCATCTTTGAAGTACTCATTCTGAAGGGCTTGTCCCGATGTTGGTCGGTTCCTTGGGTCCCACATCAAACACTGAGTAACGAATACCGCTAACGACGCGGGCCATGTAGGGGCTGCAAGAATAGATTCCATTGGTACTGGTGCCATCTGTTTACTGTTAGCTTCCTTTAATTCCATTCCAAATATTATGTAAGGGGGTCCTCGATATGTCGAGCAACCGAGCCAGTAATGGACAGTATAAGAACCAGACGCACCCTGGGAAAGCTGAACCCTAGCCGACCCGCTAGCCGTGAACCCTCCCTCCATTCACCTCCGCCCATCTTCTTTCCATTTCGTCCAACCCACTGCCCTGGAGATCCCATAACTTCGCATACCCTCCATACCTGATCAACCTCGTTTCCACCGGGAAATAAAGGCTTCAAGGTAGCAACCTCCACAGCCATTGCACCGACAGCCCATATATCTACTGGAGCACTATACTCGCCAGCCCTCAATAGTACTTCCGGCGCTCGGTACCATCTAGTGGAGACATATGTTGTGTAAGGCAGTTTGGACGAAGTTTCACGAGCGAGTCCGAAATCCGCAATCTTCACAGTATAAGTTGGCGGTGTTGATGGCGGTGTAACCAGTGTTGAGTATCGGCGGAAAGAGCCAGATGAATCGTGGGGGTTGTGTGCAGAAGTTGATACGAGAATATTTTCAGGCTTGATATCGCGATGGAAAAATCCATGTGCATGGATGTGCTCAAGTCCCGACAAAATCTGAAACCTACAAACGGTTAATATCGGCCGTCTTTAAGCGACAGTCGATCAGGCTCACAATATGCTCTTCACAACGCTCCCCTCCAATAATTTACCCTCACGAGCTTTCATCAACTGATATAAATTCCCATCCATATATTCCATGCAAATGTGAAGTCGTTTGCTGTAGGGATCCAAGAAGATATCTAACGCGGGAACTAGATGGGCGTGGGCCGGAAGCTGTTTTAAGAAGATTACCTCTCTTAATTCCAAACACGGTGTGAAGGACTCAAAAGTCTTCTTCATAGTTTTGATCGCAACCTGGGAAGCAAATCAGTGCTGTCACCAATAAGAAGTTCTCACGATCCAAACATACCACACTGCCTCGCCTAGCAACATTGGAGCCTGCCGACCGCACCTTGGCGAGAACAACACTCCCAAAACTCCCATCGCCTATCTCCTTAAGAATCTCGAACCGATCTGTCAACGCCATATTCGCTGTTGATGTACTGCTAACCATTTTCGAACTTTATTTATTAAGAAAAAACCCCCGTTAGTAAAAGGAAATGCTAGGGTTGTTAACAGGAGAAATGGTTAACCGTTACCTTTTAAAAAAGGAAAAGGGAAAATTATTAAAAAGAAAACGTATTATAATCTTGACGGTAAACACAATCGCTAATTTTTTCTCCCGCTAGAAAAATAAATCCCAAACAAGAAATCAAATAAATCCCCAACACGCCCGCAACGAAATATATACCCCTATAGAATTTTAAGAGAAAAAGAACGTCCAGATCAGGTTATATGGGCTAGTTTCTGCAGATACGATCCAGATCAGCTAAGGAAAGCCTTGCTGCCGCCTGACGAAAAAAATAGTCGACAACGCCAGAGCGAGAGGAAGTAGAGCACCGCTAAAGCCTTCAAGCGAAATATGGCTAAACAAAGCTGAAGCAGTCAGGCTCGGTACCGTCCCAAGGACCAGTGAAGGTATCCTGAGAGCAAAGTACGGTTGCAGAAGGAAAGCGAGGAGAGAAACGGATCGTAGGGTCCAGCTTTGGCGGTTGTTGCTGAGGATGAACTGCAAGATAGGAAGGAAATGGATGGGAGAAGAGAGGGTGGGGAGGAAGAGCAGGATTGGGAAGGGGGCGTCGAAACACTGTCGGACCAATAGGGGGAGCTCTAGCTGGGATTGGGTGGAACCGAAGGGCTGGTTGGAGCGGGAACGGCCAGTGAGCAGTCGGGCGAGTGAGCGTGGGGTGAGGATGAGTGGGTGGGAGGAGAGTCAGCGGTAAGGGAAAGGAAAAAAGAAGAAGAAAAAAAGGAATGTGAGTGTGAGCGAGGATGGATGGACAGGTAGATGAGAACGGGTTGGAGAGAGAGAGAGAGCGTGTGCTGTGAAAGGTAGGTAGAGAAAAGTAAGTAGATACAGCAGGTGCGTTGGTGATTACGACCCGTCTCGTGGGATTGTGCCGGTGGTGTTGCAGAACGGCGGGCTGACCAACTGAGTAGCAGTTGATGATCTGTCGAGAACCCCTGTTTGCTACCTGTGGAACTGACTTTTCCTTTTTTTCACCTTTCCCCCTCACGGTGTCTTTGCCTTATTTCGTTCTCCCTTTTTTACGAATCCTCTTGTGCAAGTTCTGATCCAGTCCCAGTCTGGCTTTTTTACCTCTCGAGAAAGAAAAGTTATGATAGGAGAAAAAAGCGGGCGAATGGACTGCGCAGAGAGTCAGGAAATTGAAGACAACCAGAGAAGCTGTATGGCGATAGACGAATGAGTGTCAGACCAAGCAGATGAATTCTAACCAAGCCAGAATTGGATTGGATTGGATTGGACGAGGGCGAGATGAGATACCTCCGTGCGCGTAGATTGAACCAAACCTTTTTTGATGATTGTGGATAAAATTGTGTCTGTCGCGAGATTAAACAGGAAAGAAGAAAAAGCGGTTTAACAAAAGATATGAGCTACAGCCCGGAAAAGAAGCGGAAAGGAAGGAAAGAATAGAATTATTAGATGATCAAAAATTATGTTTACTGGGCCTCAGCCAGCGGCGACGATGATGATGATGGGAGAGCGGTGGTTGGCAGAATAGAAGGGTTAGTGGGAAACAAAAGTGTTACCACCGGGTACAGCTGAAAGATGAAAGCAGAAAGCAACTGGGCAAAGCAAGCAAGCGGCTGCGCGGTAGCACGCCGGGATGAGTTAGAGCGGGTAAAGGAGAACAATTGTGTACCGATTGTGGGTTATGGTTTGGCATGCTAAGTTTCTGGTCAAAAGGGCAACAGCATGGAGGAGGGGCAAAGATTAGACTCGGCCGTCGAAAGGAAGGCGAAAACGACGGGTCGGGCTGTGAGAGAAACAGAAACAGAGGCAAAGACAGAAAAAGAACGTCAGGAATATCAACAAGAATAAGAGGGGTGCGGGTAGGTTCAAGGTTTGGCGGGCAGCGTTTCCTGAAAGAAGCCTACCGGTTCATCCCCACTTGTTTATTATTCTCCTCCATTACGGTAGGTATGACACGATATTTGTTTATATTCTTGTTTGCGCCAGCCCATCAAGTCCAGACTGCGTGGTGTCTACACAATGATGATGGTGAGCGCACCAAGCAGGTATCATCAGAGGCACGAATATGCATGGATATGGGGATATGCGATGATGTGTGAGGAATAATTATGCTTGACGAGGCTGTGTGATACCGAAATGCTGAGATAGGGGCATCCTGCAGTGCTTTGAAAAGGTTGACTTTGGAAAGGGAAAGAAAAAAAGAAAAAAAGGCCCGCCTCTCAGAGGAGGTTCAACGGTCTTGCCACTCCTCTTCGTTCTCTTTCCCCTCACTTGGGTAACCTGTTCCTTCGCCTTCGCGCAGTAATTGATATCACTTCTAGCACATCAGTCAAGCACAAACCCAACTTGACGACGATGAGCGCGTTCTTGTTGGCTACAGCATCCGTGCAGGGGCCAGGAATATGTGAGGTTACATCTCCCTCCTTGCTGCAGTTCTCGGGCTGTCAAAGCCTTTCCACCGCATTTCGAATTTCGCAATGTCTGAAACGGGCTGGGCGAGAGAGTTCTTCGTGTTAGCGCGCTAATCCTTTTTTGGCTCTCGAAGCAAAAAAACTAAAAAATTAAAAATTAAAAAAGAGGGAAGGGGTGGAGTAGAAAGAAAAAACCCCCCTGTAATCTCCGGATATATTAAAAAGCAAAGAGGGATATCGCTTTTCTCTTCCTTCTCTGCCATGCATGGGGATGAAAACTTATGACATGAAAAACAACTTGATGTGTGGCTAGACCGACTAAATCTCTCGTTCGTTCAAACCATGCGATATGATGTGTGCAGTACTAGTACGAGTACTGTGTGGGGAGACTGCTTCGTCTTTCTTTTTTCTTCATTCCTCGCTTACTCTTTTCATCATAAGCTTGTTCTGCATCTCAAAGCTGCAGATGATGAGCATAAAGCCTGATAAAGGTTCTCAAGCAGAGAGACTCATACCAGAAGCAGCATAGCAGCCTCGCTTCATCCTCCATCAAGCCACGAGAGAGGCGCAGGCACCGTGCGACTTGTCAGCACCCTCTCACCTAAATAAGAAAGTGTGGCTCAACATCATCCTTCATTCTGAGCCCTCCACCCAGAAACCCACTCTGTCTGAGACCTTCCCAATAGAACATCCCTCCAAATCCCCCATCTCACTTTTATAGTGTGCAGGGACCTCCTTTCCACCTTAGCCCCATCCACCGCCCAACCGTTTCGGTAATTCTCCTGGGCCAAACAACCGGATGTGACCCGTCAGAAAGCACAAACTCCCCGCGAGGTGCCGGATAGGTTGAAAAATCTTTAGCATTATTGGCGAAAGAGGGGAAAGTGAGTGGGAAAGAGGGCAAAAGAAGCAAAACGACGAAGGAAGGAGGGTTTAGGGTTTCTACAACTACCGAGCCTGAAGCAAGTTGCGCAGGAGGTAGCAACACTCCATCCAAAAGTCCAACTAATTAATGACAAAAAGAAAAACCGAGCTCGCATGCAATGCATTTCGGCTATCATCAGTGCTCCCCATCATTCTGCACGAAGGAAAGAAGGAAAAGGAAAAGAAGAAGAAAAAAATGCGAGAAGATGATGCCCAGATTCGTTACCTGGTGAAACCGTGATAATTAACTTCCAACGCCTGCTATGGCACAGTACGAGTCACCCCAAGCCTGTGAATCTTACTCAAGCAGGTATTAGCGGCGCTGCAGTACGCGGTGCAGCAGTACCGTAGGGACTCGAACAATTGAAAGAGGAGTAAGAGAAAATGGGAATCCCGAAAACCCCATCCAGCCAACCTTAACTTACCAGGCTTGACTTCAAGGAGCCCCCCGGCAAACCCAGAAAATGTCCTGGATATTTACAGTGTGCTGTGCAAGTACCTTGTAAGGGCGGGCGCGAACACCCTAACAGACCTGTGGCACAAAACGAGACAGGCAATGAGAACAAAAAAAAGGAGAAACGTTCAAGATGAGAAAAGGTTTGGAATGCCGGTACAGGAGCGCCATCGACTGCAGGGGTGTGTGTATACTAGGGGCAGGGGGGAAGTATTGGGACAAGCAGGGGTAGCAAAGGCCTGTGCATATACCTTAATAGGAGTGTGAAAGAATCAAAAGAGTAGAATAACTACTAATTCGAGTAACTCCACTACCCCCTGCATGTCCCAATATTTTCCCCCTCACCCGGGTATTTAATACCGTACCGGTACTCGTACTGTGCTAATACGGTTGCGTCTAGACGCTCAGATACCGGCACGCACTTCAGGATCTTTTCGTAAATGTCGGAATCGGGCTCAGGGGGTCAATCCAACTACCTTCCGTTGTTCGCTTAAAGGGTGGCGATTTGTCCTCTGGTTGGCTCCGCCGACTCTTGCGAAAGGATCAATACAAACTTGGATCTCGGCCGCGCCAAGAGATTAACTTGACAGCTTTGGGACAAGTAGAACACTACCGTACCGGTGCTGGAGGAAACGGCAAAGAAAATTCTAGCACGGTAGAGCCTCTATCACTCTCACAATTCTTCCTAAATTTTGAGCTCAGCAATTGATGCGGATATTTTTGATGTGGTGCCCGATTTGGAATAGGCGCATGAGTACAGTATACGAGTATCCATGGAGGCTACTTTTTGTTTCGTTGTATGTATGCCAAGACAGAAATAAAGACTGGTGTGCTAGGGTTACGAGTATTACTAGTTATTGTACCGACAATTTTATAAAAAAAAACCACACCTTGCTTAGGGCCGATTTTCTTCGGCTCCTTCTCGCTATTCCGTGATTGTTTAAACTGCTAGAAAAGCACATTTCAAGAGTTCTTGTTTAGTATGGATGAGGTCCAAATTTGCTACAAGTGATACTGGTGGTGCATAAGGGACCATTAGAAAGTGAACAGTTAATTCAAGTTAGCCTGCAAGATAATAATCCCTGTCTTATAACTTGTGCTCGGGCGCTTGTGTTGATCATACCCCCTGCACCGGTAATTGATAATATTTCGAATGCTGTCCAAAAAAAACGTTAAAACAAAGGAGCGGTGGCGGAACCTTTTAACCGGAACACTTCAAACGCTGGAAAATCTCCAACTCCAAACTACTAGGCTCCCTCAACGACAACAACCCCTAATTTAGTTTTTCCCCTCTATTTTCAATAGAAAACACCCAGGAATTAGAGAAGCATATTAAAAGCATTAACTTTCGGGTGGGCTGTAGGGGTTTTGACGGTCAAGCTGAAGAGACGCAAATGCCAGACTCCAATTACTGGCAAGCTAGAAGAGTTAACAGGCGGTTAACCAAAGTGGAGACACAAATTAATGTGTGCTGCAGCAGAAGTCGTCAAATTCGCCAAAGAAAGGAGGGATCCTGGGATGAAAATGCCAAGAACTGGTGCCCAATTCGAGGTTCTTGGCATCTCTCTGTTCCTGGAGACTTTACAAATTGGCGAACTCCGTCGGTGCTCAGCTCTCAAGTTTCCCGCACCCCATATCCCCAATCATAATCACTTCCTCCAGGTATGATACTGCACCAAGTGCCCGGTACCCAGAAAACCAAACAATTGGACCGTGTGCTCTGGTACCGGTACCAGCATGTTGCTTGAATTGCCTCCTCCTCTGGTCAGATCTGCTGCTCTTTCAGTTCTCTCATGCCTTTCAGAGGGGCTGAACGGCTTCCCTTTTACTGTGTTTTTGCTGTGTTTTTCGCCCCTTTTCTAGAGAAGGGAATTTTAGACTACCGGTGTCCGGCACACGGTCCAATTATTTGACGTTCGAGATTCAATGGGGTTACTGTTTATGCCCGCCCACAAGTTTTTACGAAATCATTAACCTGTGCGGAGGGATATATTTGGCCGGTTAACCTCAATTAACTGTTCCATAACTCCCCGCCACTCCCCGCACGACGAGTAAAGTCCCCTCCCACCGACAATGCCTCCGTACCAAATATTACACGGAGAACTAGACCGATTGTGCCTGTGGCGAGATTGGCCCCCTCAGCGAGATTTGCCTTAATAAGCCCATTCCAAACCAACTGTGATATGCTGATTGGTGGTTGCGAAACTATCTCGCCAAGGGGGTCAATCTCGCCACAGGCACGGTCGGTCTACTGTATCATGTACGAGCACAGGAAATCAGAAAGCACACAGGCAGGATGGAGTATGCAAGCCCCACCGCTATCTCTCAATCCCCCACCTCCCTCCCTCCCTCTCCCCTCTTTCTTTCCTTCTTTCTTTCTTTTTCCTTCATTCAGCTGCCCGTAACCTTTGACAATACCGGTACTGCACCGGTAATCCTCAGCATCGCTGCAAAATCACCTATCTGGCACAAGTACCGGCAACCTACGCAGCGCAGTATCATAATACGCGCTATCGCATCCCATGCCCATGATATTACACCCACTCGTACCGACCTGTAATGTACCCCAGCATCTCTCTGCCGATGGCTTACCATAAAGTCGAAAAAGTAAAAACCCAAGGCCAAAAAAACCTTGCTCACTCCTGCAATGCGGCACTTTCGCAGCTTGGCTACGAGTACCGTACTTGTAGGCCCTCTCATCCACTCACCCGCCCACCGTGCGGTAAAAACTGGAATAATTGTAATTGAGAATGACGCTCGGAAGTCCAAAATTTCCTCCTTTAGATTAAGGGAAAAAAGCATGGGCAAAAGGACTCTTTCAGCCCTCAGTTGAGACAAGTAAAAAGAAAAGTGCAACGGAGCTTGCTGGGAGAGGCAACTCTAACGTCCTAGCGGGATTCCCAATTATTCCTGTTTTAGGGCACACGTGAGACCGCGACTATGGCACAGACCCTCCACGACCAAAACCCGACACAGCGAGTCCGGTTCCCTGTTCAGTAATTACTTGAAGTAGCCGGGGGTCATCGAAGCGGTTGGTTACCGCAGTTCAATCTTCCTCTGCCCGTACGAGCCTCTCTCCCGTGCCCTACTCGCACCGTATGATGCCAGCAATCTTACCCTACCAATGCCGGTGCTACGCTATCTACAACGCGATATCAAACCAGACCAAGGATCCACCCCCCTCTTCACCTCAGATAAAAAACGTAGAATCAAAGCCCAGGGCTCGGGACCTTTTTCCCCTCCCGAATCCCCAAAACCAAAAACTCGGTTCACGATTGATGAGGTGTGTGGGCTTTCCTTGAGCACGAACGGGGGAAACGGTGCACGGATCTTTGGAGGTCGGGATTTTCTTAGGTACAGTAGACACCATGGGTAGGGAGGAAGGAGCGGCCGGGAGAGGATGGGAGGAAAGGAACGGAACGGACGAAGATGAATGAAGCCAAAGGCGACCAGCAAAACAAGAGACAGACTGTAGTCCGGTACTGGAATTGGGCGAGCGAGGGCGGTTGGGGTGGGAAACCTAATCCAAATACTGGTAGCGTACCAATACCAAACCAATATCAATATCGCACTAACCCTTCCCTTCCTCCCTTCCTCTACCCATTCATGCCATACCGCACCTCCGTCCGAGACTCGCCACAGAACCCCCCAATCCATTTCCAGCTCCAGGGGCCCGGACTGACCAAACGAAGGCATGAAGGACGAAACAGACCCCCGGGATATGATACGATTTGTCATAGTTTATTCCCTCGGTGGGAGCGAATCCCATTTCCTCACATCCCCCCATCCATCCATTCCAAAAGAAAAAAAAACAAAGCTACCCACTACGGTAGCAACCTCGGCGAATACAAACTTTCCATAAGGCACTTGCAGCAGGCAAGAAGTACCCAAAAACAGGGAGTGGCAAAATATATGGTAAAAAATCTGTGCGTATCCCAGCGCCCATACAAACTCACGACCTTTGCTTCCGGGTCCTTCTCGCCTGCGAGCCCGCTGCTGGACCGTACGAGTACGGTACTAGTACCGATACCTGTACGAGCGCTGCACCGGGTGCAGTCACTCGTAGAGAAAAACAAAAACGAAAGTCTAACGTCGGGCTTGTATGGTCTGGGGGCGGTCGAGCTCGCACGTATGATAGCAGAGGACGCGTTTTGTGCTGATAAAGAATAGAAACGCCTACCCAAAACAAACATTGACTCCCCATCCATTCGGTGTCAGGTCCGGACGGTACCGGAATAAGCCACCACAGTAAGTCAGCTAAAGTACCGGTAGCTAAACCCAATCCTATCCCGCATACCACACCACACAATAGAGCTTTAATACGGGTGCTATGGCTATTTTCACATGTCCTCGCTCGCTTCATCCACCTGCTTGTCGCATCTTACTGTGCCGAAGCCTGACTTAAATCCTCTTCTCAACCTAACTAGATCGAACATGAATATGCAGGAAACCACGGTGAAAACTAGGAATCGGATTCGCCGATGCCAGAGAACAGGGAACCTCCCCCCACACTGTTGAAGCAAAACTCGAGTGATCCTATATGACCAGCACCCAGGCGATAAATACCTTCACCCCGCACCGACAAGAACTTTTCATTAACTGATACTATACAGCATGTCAGAGCAGCACCGTATAGTACGCTAATCCCCACTCCACGAGGACACCGAGACAAGAATATCCCCCCACCCGTTAGAAAACTCACTCCCTTTTTCATCCAACGTTGTTTGTGTAGCTAGCTTCGCGTGCCGAGGGTTCACTTGATTTGTTTGTAACCCCAATTCATCACGTTTTGTTTTGCTTTTTTGTTTTGAGCTTGTAGGTATAATAACTCTTTCTATATACTGTACACTTGCATGTAAGTAGAGCCGAGATTACGGTACCTTATGCCGTTGGGACGGAGGAGGAGGCTCAGTTCTGGTGCTTGTCAGAGAAGGACCTGCCAGATGTGTTTGATAAGTTAAACGTTATGCATTGTGGGATGGCTGTTCAACGGGGTGAGGGGGGGTATATAAGCTACGATTATTATTAAAAAGGGTAATTTAGGAATTTATGTTGTTATCAGGGTGTGGAGATTGTTTGTTTGTTTATTTGTTTTGTGTTGTGAGTGTGTTTGTTGCGCGTAGCATGTGAAGGTTTTGGCGATTGGTGGGGGTGTGATATATATTACGATTTGTGGGGGATATAGTAGAGATAGTGTTACTTGTACAGTATAGCGAGTAAGAAGCGGTGGTCTGATACCGGTACCGTACGGTACCGACCGGCTCGAGAACCGCTCAGGAGCGGGTCTAATTGTACCGCTACCCAAGCACGGTGCTCATAGAGTGTATTATAATGCTTGAATCCCACCCCAATAGCACGACGGAATGACAGAAAGAGGTCCGTATATCCCTGATGGGCAAACAAACCCCGGTTTATGCTGTCGAGTACTGTACCCCTGTGAGCGATATAAAAGCTAGATAATAACAACAACTCAATCCGATCCTGTATAACTTAATAACCCTTGTCCTAGCCCGGGTTCCCCCAAATCTCGAGGTTTTTTTCTTTTCTTTTTCCCCATCAAGCTCGACAGATTCGTCCTCGGGAGCTAGCTAGCTAGCTAGCTCTCCCATCTCATGCGAATCATATCACGGATAAAAGTTTGCAGATAAGCAAACGTAGTGATGAAAGCCCTTAATTCGAGCGAAATTCTATCTCCGCCCACCCACAGAAGAAGAGGTGAAAATAGGGGAAAGCATACTGTATGCCAGAGTCGATGTGTGTGATCATGCGAGTTAGTTCGCCATACATAAAACCCTCTGTAATCATTGATCACTATTACGCGCAGCACGGTTCGGCCCTCTTTTGGCCCTCATATTTCTTTTGTAGCCTGCCTGCCGCGAATCCTCACCACAAGAGCTTTCCCCCTGGGGATCAGATATTCAGGTATCACGACAGCAGTTAGACACTTTAATTCTGGTGAGGGCTGGCGGGCAGTGCCTTGGGGGGTTTGGGGCCGTAGGAAAGTGACGAGTGGCATTAGCTGATCGTACATAGCTGCGAAGTCGAGGTTTTTCATTAATGAGTGGCCTGGATACTTGCCTAGTTGGAAGCACTTAGTATAAGAGTGAGTGATATTACATGACTTGATCGATTATTGTTTGCACCTTATTCAAAAATTGCCGGGGGCACTAATACATCCATGAATAGTAGTGAAACGGGGTAGGTTCTGAGAGTACGGACTCTACGAAAGTTTAGCGCTTCATGACCTACTGTTTTCGAGTGATGTTTCATGATTTCCTGTATTGAGAGTGCGTCGCTGCTGGGCGATGTGATTTCTGTTAGAAATGATCCGTGGCAGGCCGAGCACTTTAGCGGTGGGTAGAATGAAGTGTTTGCAAGCCGCTTGATGGGTACAGATAGTGCGGGAAGAACTTTACTGAACGTGAGAACAAGAGAGAAATTAAGGGTCAAATGAGAGTCGTGTTAAGAATAGTTTCATTGGCTTTGTTCACTGTTTGGAAAGAACTTATTGAGAAGAGAGAAGAGAGAAGAAGCGAAACAAACTAGAGCGCGAAGGAGACAAGCGGGCCCTGTAACCAATGATAGCTAAGTCAACTTATGACTAAGCTTCGGCAGACAACCTATGATATCCAACAATTTCTGCGACAGCAATCACCATCATCACGTTTTGGGTGGATTGTATGGTCTCTTGTTGTCTTATATACTGTACGGCTAGTTGCCGTATTAGCTTCTTGCAAATTTTTGGCTTAGTTTCGTCGGGGAGGACAACAAGTGTGTACTGTGCTGTACAGAAATAAACCTCTACAGCATATGGAGATTTCGTCCCAATTATTTTCTGTCGGGTTCTCTGCTAATTCACGAAACACATGGCTCTTCATCGCAACCGAATGTGGGATGATAGCACAAATCAATATAGTGAATAGCTGGGTAGATGACTCCCATGGTATTTAAAGAGAAACTTTTGGGCCTTGTACATGAGATAGGACATGGCAGGATTTCGAGATTGAACAAACAGGAGAGAAATAGCAAAAGAAAAGCAGGAATTTCCCAGAAAATTTATGACCCGGATAGGAAATTGCGATGGGAATCGCTAGTCGCTTCCATTGACTAGACTTAATTCCGGTTGTCATCAAGGTCAACGAGTCTATGGTTGAAGGCTCCTCCTTTGTTTTTGCCATAGGTGGCAGTGGGGTACTCCAAGATGTTGCTCTCCTCAGCATCCTCACCCCATCTAGCGGCCTTGGAAGTTGGAACTTTGGCGACTTTGGCCCAGCCAGATTTCTTTGTACGCATCGTGGAGGCGGAAGAGGCGTTGGAATCCTTGGATTTTCCTGCTACTTGCCACTCGTGCTCGTTCTCCTTCTTGTCTGCGACAGTCAAGGCCGCAAAATTGTCGTCAAAGTCAGGGTCAGATTCCTCCTTTTCGGCGGCTTTTGCGATTGCAGCAGAAGGACTTGGTTTCTTGGGGGTGAATTTGGTGGGTGGTGTCGGAGTTTCCCAATCCTTTACTTTGTTAATAACTGTAGTAATTACGAGGAAGGGGGTTGTTTTACGTCAAAGTCCGAGTCGGGCTCGCTGAAATCGGCAGAGCCCGACTCATCAGAACTGGGTGCAATATTTGGCTCGGTTTCGAGATCCTTGTTGACACAATCTTTACACCTTGCCTGGTCTGGGTTTTTCCTCTGACTCTTCGCGAAGCCGTCCAAAAGCTTGGTCTCAGAGCAAACACAGCAGGTAAGCTTGGTAGTTTGTTGAGCGGTACAATCCTTGCACGTAACTTTGACGCTGTTGGGGTCACGGAGAACTAGTATTGTGAGAAGTTGGATTAGCGCATAGGACGATGGTGCCGCATTTGGGGGGGAGGGAGAAAACCAACAAGCTTTATTGTAGGTGCTAAATTTGCTTAATTGGCGACCTGCGAACTGACTCTGGTGTTTCCTACCGCGACAAACATTGCACATGATGTTGGAGGGGACCCTATTTCATAATTGAGGTTCGTTAGTATTGGATCTCGCGGGAGTGAATTGATAGTAGAGAAAGGCTAGTGATGAGGACTAGAGTTAGGTGAGCGAGTGTATAAGCGATGGAGGCATACTTGTTCGATCCGGAAGAAGCTCCACGCTGGTTAACTAAGTTGCGATTAAACTTCTGGTTGTTGGGGTTCGGCATTTTGTGGTATACGGAGAGGTAGGCGAGGCTTAGCGGTTGTGAAGCGGGGGAATTTCGGTGGAGAGGAGGAGGAGGGAGAGGAGGAGGAGGGAGAGAAGAGTAGAGGAGATGAGGGATGGAATGGAGGATGAAGAAGGTTTGGTGGAGGTGGAAAGGTAAAGAGGCTGGGGGGAGGGGGAGGGGAAGAGGAGGGGTGAGGGTTGCTATCTTTTGGTGGGGTTTAATTGGGGATGCGCGGATGAACTCTCTGTGATTCTGGATGAGGCTAGGTTGCACCACGCGCGAGTACCTTACCCTGAATAGAAAGAAGCCCTTTTGTGGGGATATTTTTGAGACTAATCAACTCGATACCCGCACGAGTCTATATATGTACTGAAAAGTGAATTTTTGAAAAGTCCGATCTGATCATCAGATAATAGGATCAGTGTGGTAGGCCTATATCAATACCCTAATATATCAATA
>Ga0307507_10007241_pt1 | contig 16289 bp, 21 predicted proteins | sample 7_EM_MG_FD_207223 | JGI IMG/M metagenome (GOLD analysis project Ga0307507, IMG submission 207223) | Populus trichocarpa ectomycorrhiza microbial communities from riparian zone in the Pacific Northwest, United States - 7_EM | ecosystem: Host-associated > Plants > Roots > Unclassified | place... | reverse complement strand
ATAATTGGTATGTAGTGCATAAATTTATACATATAATAATGCCCTTGTGGTACAGCTGGTTGAGCACTCATTTGTGGTGTGGCTGTGCTAAGCTCCTTAGGTTGAGTGTTCAATTCTGTCTGTCCGCGTTTTTTTTAATATTATATAATAACAACAATAGTGACAAACTACTGGTGTCCGAAATTCCTACTGGACTCCTTGTACTCGGAAATTCCTACTGGACTCCTATTGGACTCCTACTGGACTCCTTGTACTGGACTCCACTATACCCATTCCTTAGGAATCTGCAATTCCTTGTGATTTGGGATCATTCCGGTAGGAATTTACTAGGACTCCACTAGGACTGGGAGACAAAATTTATATGGTGATCAGCCAACATGAAATTTGTCCCAGTCCTAGTCCAGTCTGGTAGGATTCCGGGAGTCCAGTAGGAATAGGTGGAGGAGTGTAAAGAGCTCGTGGAGGCCTTCCTTGGGTGGTGGAAGATATGGATGGTGAGGCAATACTCTTCCATGACTCGCCCATCCTTCGTCGATAGTTGGCTGAAACTCGGCTTCCCATTTTTTTCAAACACTTCATTTTACCCGAAATTTTTTCTCCTCCTACTCCACTCCTCAACGACTTCCAACAAGATCCAAGGCCAGGTTTTCCAAGCTCTCTTAACCAAAGAGTTAGTGCTACTCTATGTAATATTCCTGGAAGCTGGTATTGGCCCCAGTCTAGTGTGAGCGCATCACAGAGTGTACAAATGAGCTCAGAGAATACATTGAATGACAATCAAGAAACGAAACATACCTCGTCCTGAGTCAGGACACTCTCTTAACCATTGGTGGAGGCCCAGTCAGTCCAACTTTGCACAAATATGTATCTGCAAAGCCAATCTGTGCGAACCTGCGGAATCATTGCTGGTCACAGCAATGGCCTCACGATACTGCGCTGTCACTTCCAGCCTCAGGCTTACTAGTGTAAGCGGTATAAATGATCACCACCCAAGTTGAGCAAAGCAACTATACTCCCTGGTCCATCACGGAACTAACAAGACACTTCCAATTAAATGCACAAGGCTTTGACCATTTCCGAACTCCTTCATATCATTTTTTGCTATTTACTAAGACCAAGAGACATAGTTTGAGTTGCACTGGTCTCTCAGATGTTCTCTATGGTAGCCCTGCGCATCTTGTGGCAGCATCACCAGTTTTCCCTTGGCCCTCTTTTTCGTTGTGCCCCTTCAAGCCAGAGTGCCCTCACAAATGTAAGTTTTGTTGTTTTCAAAGTTGGCATACTAAATACTCACCCTCACCCTGTTTAAAGGCTATAGACCTGCCGATTTCTGAGCAAGAATTAGCCACATGGCAGCCTTTTAGGCAATATGAGCGCTCCATGACCACCTTGTCATACTCTGATTGATATGACCAACATGACAGCTTGCAGCAAAGCTTGACTGTTTCCAGCATACTTTACACTGCTAAGAGGCATCTACCCTTTATGCCTCTTTTTCCACTCTTGAAGTGGCTGGTAATTAATCTTTCTTGGCCAGGCTGGGTGGAGGACCTCCTGCCCTACATTTCAGCATCCAATCTTCAGTTCCTATCTATCCAATATGATGGTGCCAAGTACGCTGATCCCCAGCAAGTTCTTGGTCTCATCACCAACCTCTTGGAGAGTGCCTCTTCCGTTTGTGTCATGAAATTGAAGATTCATGGTGATTTTAGACTGCAGCCAGAACTTTTTATCAATTCCAAGGACCATCTGCATCTGCAACATCTTGCCCTTGATTGTATATCCCTGTCCGCTCCCTCCTTATTCTGTGTTGGGCAATTTCCATCTTTAACGAGGTTGAAGATTCGCGTACAGAAGGGATTCCCAGAATTGTTCAAGAATTCAATCACACTCTCTCGCCTGTCAAGGCTGGAGCTTGCAGCTTCTGAAATAGAAATTGCTGTGTCATTTCTAGGGTGTATCAAGAATCTCGCAAACATGGCTGATGTCATTATCTCCACCGAGGAGATCCTTCCCTTCGAACATGAACTTCAGCAGGTTTCCCATGAAATACATCGCCTATGTTCTCCAAAGTTTCTGCAATATCTGAAGATCTCTTTTAATGATTTTGGATCACGTTGCAGGGCCCTGCTGCCATTGATGCCAGAAAATCCTGGTTTTACTTTGCAGACATTCCTGCCACTCATTGCTAACTTCTCCCTCCATGTGCTGAACCTCTCGTTGCAACTACCGCTTCTACTACTGAGTAGGAACTTGACAGAGGAAATGGCATCTGCATGGACAAATCTCATTTCCATCAGGATTGATCCTGGACATATAATTCCCCAGGATGGAGATGTGGCAATACATTTTCGGAACTTGATACCATTTTTCCAGGTTTGCAAGCGCCTTCGCCAGCTCTACATCCCGTTCCAGCATACAGCATCCGACCATTTACCTTGTGTACCTGCAACATTTTTGTATGACCTTGGTCTGGGATATATCTCCCTGAGATCTGAGGAGATATTGATTCTTGCAAGATGGCTGAGAGTTATTGCGCCGGCACTCCCAGAGGTTTCCTTGGCAGATGGGAGGGGCGACATCATTGTCTACAGTATCTATGAGCTCATTGAGGAGTCAGATGTTTTTGGAAGTGCTAATTGAAGCTACTAGTATGCTATGCATGGATGGTCAGAAGCATGATCACAATAACCATATCACACAATCATAGTTAGAGCTACTTAATGTCATGATTGAATCTAACAGCCTGTCAATTCAAGTCTTGTACGGGCCCTGCACTAGCCGTATCACCGTGACTGTATCAGCCAGAAATTTAAATCAAAATGCTAGTACGCTCGTGGTGACCAGCCTATCGAACTCCGATGTTCATCTCAAGTCGCAGCCTGAAAATGCGGCCCATTGAATATGCCTTCGTTGAAGAAATGTGAATTGAAGCTGGCAGGAGATGGCTCGCTGTGTGCAAGACCCAGTGTGTGTCCATTGTTCATGCATGCACCCATTCCACCCTGTACAACCATGCCATCTGCTATTCCTACACCGCGCACCCTTTATGACAAGATTTGGGATGCCCATGTTGTGTGCATCTACAACGGTCATCTACAGCCACCAAATTAAAGTGGAACTAATATTCTCATACATGGTGATCGGACATGAAGGAGGATGGACTGGCGCTGATTTGTATCGATCAGTGGGTGTTATACAACTCATTAATCGGTTTAGTTCGTTGTCTTGATTGTACCCTGGCCACCACAATGTCACTCCATCTGTTGATATTTTCCCTTTGATGTGGCCTTGCTGAATTTTGACTCAAGAACTGTCTCTCGAAAGAACTTCATCAGTCGAGAGTTTTATTGCGGAGCCGGACTCGCACATGCAGTGCGCTGCCTTATAAGACATCATGAAAGAATTTGGGTTGACATATTTTGGGATGAAAGACCAAAGACAAGGTGCGTGCATTGCATAATCTCAGAAAAACCCTCTTATGAGCGATGTAGGCATTGTTCATGTTATTGGACCCAAACAAGACTTCACTGTAAGTTTAACATCTTGTTTATGAAACTGTGGACTGAACAAAATAGATCCCTTGTATTACTTGTGTATGCAGTGTTTCTCACACTTCAAGTGAGTGAGTGCAAAGACTATGCCACAATATTGATCGCTAATTTGGACCCTGTTAGGACATGGACCCTTCGGTTCCCTTGCATTTGGTATTGGTACATCCAAGGTCGAGCATGTTTTGGCCACTCAAACGCTGCTCCAAGTCATCAGGGTTCAGTGTGCTTGTCGCAGACATTCAGGGAGCATACACCTCCTCAAAAGGGACTTTGAATCGACAAATAGTTGATTAGCTCATGTCAGTGGAAGGGTAACACATATGGTGGAACGGCAAGGTGTTCTAGTGACTCTTGGTGTGTGTTCCATCTCACTCAGTCTACAAATTCACGTTGCCTGACAGCCCATGTTTAGAAAGAAGATAACGTTAAATCACCACTTCTCGAGATCAGGGATATGCAGAGCACAGATAAGAAAATGGGTTCTCCCCTCCTCCGCTCAACAAAAGTCCACCTGAGTAACCATCCTCATCCCGTAAGCTCTCTCTCCCTCTCCCTACACGGCAGCAACTTAAGCTAGTACTAGGTAACAAAGATAACCCTCTTGTTGAGCTGAGGCCATGGCCCATCAATACGTAAAGACCAAAGGATCTCCAAGTCCTCACCAGTGTAGGAAGGATTCCAAATCTGAAATAAAGAGTACATCAGTTTTGACAAGTCAACTTGCTGAAAGACCATTTCACCAGGTAGAAGTAGCTCTCCTATTGTTCCCAGGAAGGCACGTCTGCCTTTCATCCTCAAATCTGAACTCCTCCCTTGATGCTCGCACATCATGTCAAGCTGCCACCCCTGGCAGATCCTCATATATGTCCCTTGAATCTGTTCATTCCCGGAAAGGTGTTGATGCAAGTTGGGCCGTTGTTCAACAATCTTGCAGAATGTGGGAGGCACCTGGAGGTGATCCACATCCCTGAGGTTAAACGATTACTATCACCTTGCTGATCATAAGGCAGTGACGCACCCTATAAAGGCCGCAAGGCATCAATGAGTAGCTCCACCATGACGGGATACGCCCATAGACAACAAGGTTTCAGAGGGCGCATCATCACTGATCAAAGGGCATTGGTCCCTAGCCCCAGTTTGAGCTCCCCACTTTGCTGGCATGATAAATGTGGTTGGGAGATGGAGATCAACATGACCCCGATGAACACCATTCCGTTCTTGTTGATGTTTCCTTCCTCACAGCAGGCAGCTCTCAATTTCTTCTCGACAACCTCTGCGAGCTCCATGCGGTTGACTTTGCCGTCCCCCGACAGCCTATTAGCCACTGCGAACTGTGGTATGGGTTCACCATCAGGGCTTGTTGTGCTACCAACCGCAACAGCCAATGAAGCAGATCTACTGTGTTGCAACCTGATAAGGTCCTTGATACAACCTGCAGCAGGGACTTCCTTCATAAGCCAATGACAAATTTGGTCCTGTTGCTTGGCCATGATTTAAGAGTCGTTCTCATGGCCAGGCACCAAGATGATGAGGCCCAGCTCATAGCAGATGGACAAGCTTTGCCTGTTGGGAGCACCGACGATTTCGCCCACCTTATACAGCTGATGAATGAGATGCTTGATGAACTGTCCATGGATGCCAGCTGCAGATGTGTCCCAAGCTCACAGGTCTTGCTGAAGGAAATGACCACGGAATGAAAGGCGAAGATTGGCCTGTAATGGGCGCAGACCTGTTTCATGCTGCAGTGTTGACGATGACTTCAAGGAAGGTGAGCAGAAAATTTTGTTCTAATGATGACCAGCTCATATTTCTTCAATCACAGTAAACTGCAGGAACCTATCATCTCATGTGCGCTCAAGTTATACAATAAGGACTCAATAATAGAGGACTTGCTCGACAAAGCAGCTTCTGGATACATGGTCTGAAGTAAGCTACCTCTTCAGAGGCTTCAGTACCAGCATGGCAGGAGTACCAGAGCCCCCCGCGCCAACATCTTTAGACCTCTCCAAGTCATTGCAGGTAAGTGACTTTGTTGACACCCCCTCGGCATCCACATAATCCTAAAGCTAATCCTCAGTCTCTCATGACATCCCCATCCCTCAAGCCGGAGCCACCAGTCAATCCTCAAACCAATGGGATCCAAGAGCTGCATCCAACCAAAACGCCGCATCTTGAAGAGCACCAGGTGTTGTAGATGATGCTATCCTATCCAAACAGATGATTCTTGGTCTCGCAATTACAGACAATGGAAACCAAAATTGAACCAGCAAGGAAGCAGAGCTAGCATGCCTTCAACCTCAACTGGCGCCTCAGGTCAATCAGAACATCATGCAGCAGCGCCTCCAGGCATTGTGAATGATGCGCTTTCCTCCCAACGAGATATTTCTTGATCTCGCAATTGCAGGCTGCCAAGGCCCCAGCCAACTGAATTGGAACAAGTACCCCTTCCTCAACCGTCATCTCACCTGCCTCAGACAAACAACCAACTGCCCCTCCTGGCACTGCAGACGATGCACTTTCCACTCAACCAGATAGCCATCATCCTTGCAACCCCAATCAAGAAAATGCCGCTTCATCTTCTACTGTTATCTTGAATCAATCAGGACAATCACCACCCAGACATGGGGCCAAATTCTTACTCATCCAGAAACGGCGACCAAGAGACCAGCTGACAAATATAAGACTAAAGTCAGCCCAATGGATCTGGCGCCGACCCTGATTCACGCTCTCAGCACACCTCTATACCCCAATTGCCCCATCTGCTTCTCACCTATACACCCTGCTCAACCGTCATGGTTCTGCTCACCATCAAGTCTGACTATCGTCGGCGAGAACAAGGAAGTGCAGTATTGCTGGATGACGTTCTATGTGAAGTGTATCAGGTTCTGGGCCAGCAAGAGTGTCAAGGACATTGCTTATGCCTGGCGAGCTCGTGGAGAAGAACAGAACAGTGATTCTCGGTGTCCAGGCTGTCAATCTAGACGAGAAACGGCACCAATAGGCTATTAGTACATTTCAATTCATTTTCCACTTACTTCACAAAACTAACTAAATTGTTCAAGGTGTTTCTGCAACTCGACGTCAGAGCCTAAACCTGATCTACTCTCTACACCCCATTCATGTGGTGGTTCATGTTCTCTTATTCATGAGAGTGGGTGCGAGCATGCCTGCCCACTACGATGCCAACCTTGTCCCCCATGCCCAGTCACAACACAGCTGGAATGCTACTGCTCACACAAGAAGATCCTCTCATTCCGTTGTGGGACCAATGGGAAGGGAAAGGGCAAGGCAAAACAGGATCTTGCCTGTGGGAACGTTTGTGGGCAGACGTTGGGGTGTGGCAAGCACACTTGCGCAGCGTTTTGCCACTAGGGCGACTGTGCTCCATGTGAGGTGCGTGAATCCGTCCAATGCTGGTGTGGGAAGGAGAAGAAGAAGGCGGGGTGCGGTGTGGGTGAACCAGTCGATTGTTTCATGGAAGGGGAGAGTGGGCCATGGATCGGAAGGTTTGGGTGCAACAACATCTGTGTCAGGTTCTTCTACTGTGGCACCCACAAATGCGAGAGGCCATGCCACCTTCCTTCTCCTCAACCATCCAAATGCCCATGTTCCCCATCTCATGTCACCCACTGTCCTTGTGGGAAGAGCACCATCGCACTGCCTTCCCCTGCTGAGGGATCTCAGTATACATTCGCTGCACGTATGTACATCCTGCTCAGATCCCATCCCCACTTGCACCTCCCCTTGTTTGAAACCCCACATGGTGTGTTCTCATCCATGGGTCTTCTGGGATATACTTGTAGATCCCCAAGGTGTAATAGATGGTTCAACTGAATTGTTACTGTGTAATGATTGTTGGAAAGATGTGAGAGTGTAGGAAATCCGAATCTTGTAGGCTTTTAGAAATATAGATTATTGGCAAATTATCTATTATCTTTTGGGTCGTGTTCAGGAGAAGAAAGTGGTTGTAGCATTACTGTCTGCTTGAGTGAATATAAAATATGTGGGCTAGTGTGATGTAATTTGAGCTTGAAGTCCATGGGCTGAGATGTGGGTGGCAAGGTTAGCTGGCTAGAGGCCAGCTCAGCTATCAGGTTCCTTGCTTGTGAATTGGCAAGTAATTGTAATTAGTCAGGCAAATAGGTTGAATCTTACCACAGCTTCTCACAACATCATTCTTTTTACTAGTGCTGAAATGTTTATAATTTTTTTTGTAAGAGGTCTGGAGATTGGAATGAAAATTATTCTCTTTTGTTATTGGTCTTCCACAATTCTAGTTGTTGGCATTTTTTTTGTGACTAGACAATCAGATCATAGAATATTTACAAGTTATAGTAGAAAGTCTGAAAAGTAGATTGAAAGTTATATTCTCTTGTCACATATTCTCCACAATTCTTGTTGTTGACCTGGTGATGGAATATTTATATCCTTCTTGTAACCAGATTCTCATAATTATAGAAATATTGGCAGATTTTGTGGTAGGTCTGGAAAGTAGGTTGTGAATTATTCTCCTTTGTTATGGGTCTGCCATAGTTCTAGTCATTGGCCCCCTTTTATTATATGGCTATCATAATTGTAGAATATTGGCAAGTGATAGTAGAAAGTCTGAAAAGTAGATTGAAAGTTATTCTCTCTTGTCATGTGTTCTCCACAATTCTTGTTGTTGGCTTGGTGATGGAATATTTATATCCTTCTTGTAACCAGATTCTCATAATTATAGAAATATTGTCAGGTTTTGTAGTAGGTCTGGAAAGTAGGTTGTGAATTATTCTCCTTTGTTCTATTTTGCTATCTGAATCATAGAATATTGGCCAGTTATTGTAGAAGCCTGTAAAGTAGTTGAATACTTTTTTTCTCTTATCATGTGTCTTCCACTGTTCTTGTTGTTGGCCTAATGATGGAACATTTATATCCGACTTGTAACAAGGTTCTCAGAATTATAGAAGTATTGGCAAGTTATGGTAAGAGGCTGGAAAGTAGGTTAAGATTTATTCTTCTTTGTCATGGGTCTGCCACAATTCTGGTTGTTGACCACTTGTCACAACTAGGCTATCAGAATTGCAAGATTTTGGCAGACTACTACAGAATTTTATCTGAGGGTTATATTAATTCATTTGTTGGGCCTACAACTGAAATTGTTGCACAATGCTTACCACATTTTGCCTACTTTACACACCATCTTTAAACCTATATCTAGCATTATCAAAGGTGCCAAAGCAGTGTCACATTGTTTTGACATGACAAATACTATCTGGCAAAATCAAGTGCCCATGATTTTCCTGATGTCGGGAACGCGCCTGTGGGAAGCATGTTTTCGTGAACTGAAGTCTTTGACGTGGGTCTGAGCTTCTTTTGCTCCCAAACCTGATCGGTATGCATGCATCCAATGAACCATGCGATGTTCCCAGTCACACTCCAGCGCCGTGGGTGCAGTATTATCACTGTCACCAGCTATGCCGCCGACATCTCCAGCCAATGATACACGTTTCCTAGCTGTTGATTCATCATGAGAAGCTGACTGGGCCGCTTTTTTAGCTTTTCCAGAACGAGCGCGTGCAGCCTTTTTATGTGCTTGTTGCTTTCGGTGGCCCATCGAGTTGTGAGGATTATTCGCACAGAGTGAGCCAAAATTCGGTTCAATTACACTATGTAAATTACTACAAAAATGAAGAATATACGGTGTTCTAACATTGCCCGTTGGGCGCGCTCCTGGGCGCTCGGCCAGACCCTTTGGCACCCGTTCATGGTGCGTTGTCAAGGCAATTTGGCCTCTGTCCAAACTAGCGGTGACTAGGTGACGTGCACCATACATCCTGCAACTTAAATTCCAATACCAACGGATCTCGGTCTTGAATTCGGCATTTGGTGGTCCATCAATCGGAGCACCGATCCGCTACCGTCCCAACAATTCAGAAAAAAAGTCATAAAAAATGGAAAGAAAAAAAAGAATCATTCACACACTATGTTTCAATTTCAGCTTATGTAACGTTGCTGTAACGCCTGGATGCTTCCTCAGTACCTTGTTTCGCGAGATACTGATGAAAACATTGAAAAGCAGTGGAATTGTCGTGAATTGCAACCAAATATTTGAAAATAACTGAGATTCGACCCGGATGGAAGTCTTTTTCGATCTGGGGGGGTCAAGAATGTCAGAGAGCCTGAGTTATGGATTGGTGGTTCACGGACTTGCCTTTCCCATTTCCATCAACCGCCTTGTAAGTTTTCCCAACTCCGCAGGACCGGGTCCACTGTTGTATTCTTTGGAGACCCAGTTCATTGAATACCAATGACAGCTGCGCATGGATTGGCTTTCTTCAATAATGGGGAGAACTCGGCGAGAACGTTGGATATACTAAGGTACTCAACATCAATGATGTTGGTCAAGGGCAGAATATTCCCAACTGCTCCGCCGGAAAGAAAACCTTCCAATTGGTTCCCGCCTTATGAGGAAAATAGAAAATCGTGATCGAAAATACCTCTGACCCGTTTCTTTTCTTTTGTTGACTTGAACTTGAACTTCTGAAGGCTCCGAGCTGCTCAGTGAGATTCATATCCAGTTGTTACACTATTAGTGATGCAAAGGAGGGGGAATGCAGACGATTCTATATACCTATGAGACGGATACCAGGTTAGAATGTTTTTGAAGTTACTGTTTGGACTCACATGTCTTCCTAGCTAACGGGATTTCCGTTGATACGGATCTTTGTAGTACTTTCAGTTCCCATATCGACCTTGCCGCCGCCTTTCACGGCTATCCCATAAGACTTGTCAGACCCAGCGATATCAATCTCATGCGTCCCCTTAATTTGAACTGTGCTATCATTGCCTTCGACGAATATTCCATATGCGCTACCTTCAAGCGCGAAAGTTGGAAATTTAGTGAATGGTTTGATGCAATAATTACAGGGGCCTCGGATGCGTACCTTTGTTACTCATATTACCGCCTGCATGACAATTATTTCAATCGGAGGTTACCGTAAACTTGAAGTCGGTACATACCTGCCAAAAGCCGAAGCTTTTAGTGGAATCTTGTTAATCGTGTAGAGCGATTAGGAACTCACCGTCAAGGGCTGGCTCCAAAGTGTGGATGGATACGTTGTAAATATTGCCTCCCACTATAGTCAAAGTACTTTCGTCTGCAATGCTGATATTTCGAGAATTTGGGAGCATCTGGAGACTGGAGAATACTTCATTACCCATCGAAAGCTTCGGGAACCGGGGGCCTTGAACGTGGTAGGGGATAGTTGTGCGAAGGTGCTCACCTTAAACGAAACTTTCCTTTCTCACGGCCCTAAATCGCCGTAGATCATTGGCGTTACAAGGATTCTTAAGATAAGATATGAGATTTACGGTTGTCTCTGAGACTTCTGCAAACAGGTGAGTAGCTACAATACATGTCGTCGTATATATACTGTACTCTACAAAATAAAAGGGAATAAAGATAAAACACACCATAGAAACAATCAAGGACCAAGGTAAGGAATGTACCTTGAATCCGGAGATAGGGCATGCTCGGCGATGTGCGAGCTTTGCTCGCACATCGTTCTTGTCCCAAATTTGATTGCGGCATGATATTTCATCTCCGCTCTGTCACCTCATAAAAGTTGTCCACCCAGTCTCCCCCCCGACTCTCGAATGGTTATTCGCTCGATGTGTCTCCAGGCGCTATTTTCTAGTTCTTACCCTTGCTCCAGTGTCAAGGTCTTTCTTCGTGGAATCAGGGTGGTTGGCACCTTACGCTTGGGAAAGGGCTATGTCCTGCCGGTCCGGCCACGAGGCCTTATCCATGGGGATTTCAGGATCTCTTTCTCTAAAGTTCATTTCAAATTCGCTTTATCACCTCCTCGTTCCGGACTATAGGTGGCGTCGAAAATTTTCAACAACAACGTTATTTCTTATCAGGCGATGTCGATCAGAAATCCAAGGTGTGCGTCATTCCACATCTGAATTTCTATTGAGGTGACGCCCATAGGCGAGGCAGGGTCAGTCTCTCAGGTAGATCCCAGTCACGAATGTCCTCCAAAAGGCTGGACAATATACATCCTCGCCGTAAGCATCGACCCCTCGTCATCTGACGAGCGCCCAAATTTGATGGAATATCTTTTTGACCAGGATACCCTCACGTTCTTCCATCCCATTACAATACACACCTCCCATCTTTCCGAGTCGTCCCTTCAGGCGTCGAAGTGGGAAGGGGCTGCGGCGTTAATCGCGGAATGCCGCAGGGATTCGATTCCAGACGAGCCTGCTTCACCTCAGAGCTGGCTGCCCTCGGAGGAGGCACCATAAAATTGGACGTTCTGTTTCCTTCGTCGCCGAAGGGGGCCCCGTCATCTGTTATCAATATCCCACCCATTCCTCAAGTTCCTGAAACGACGCCTCCTTCTCGTCCGCGGACCCCAAGTCGTCTGAAAAAGAAACGGAAGTCTGTCCAAGACAACTCTAATCGTTCATCGTCATCTTCGTAAGTAATGTGCGGCTCGTTAGGAGCAATCCATCAAGGCGATTGGTTAGGATGTATGCACTGGGGTTGGTGTCTTTGTCACCTTGTTGGGGGTGAAGGATGGATCTCGAGATCAAAAACAAACAACGTGAATTCTTCATATTTAGGACTTTGGGGAATTTCTCTCCACATCACATGCATAATTATCTCAATCGACAAGTTGCTGGTTTCAATCATGGATTATATAAAGCTTGGACAATAGAGCTAATGACGTCTTTAGATACGAGTAAACTCAATAAAACGCCCAGAAAGCATCGCAGCGCAAACTTGAACCTGTACGTCACAATATATATATATGGTCAAACGTTGAACTTCAACGCGCACATCCTGCGACTTACCTTCCAATACCAACTGTCCTCGGTCTTGAATTTGCGCAGTCCATTTGGTGGTCCATCAATCAGAACACCGATCCGCTACCGCCCCAACAATTCAGAAAAAAGAAATGGAAGAAAAAAAATCATTCGAACTCACATGCGGTACAATGCTATGTCTCGATTCCAGCTTAACGCTTGCTTTGCGAGCTGCTTCCTCAGTGCCCTGTTTTGCGAGATACTGATGAAACGCAGTATAATTGTGTGAATTGCAACCAAATATTTGAAAATAGCTGGCGTTCGACCCGGATGTCCCCTTCAGAATGTCAGAGAGACTGCGTTATCGATTGATGGTTCGCGGACTCGCCTTTCCCATTTCCTTCAATTGCATCGTAAGTTTTCCCAACTCCGCAGGACTGGCTCCACTGTTGTGTTGTTTGGGGACCCAGTTCATTGAATATCCAACGATAGTTGCGCATGGATTGGCTTTATTCAATAATACGGAGAACTCGGCGAGAACGTTGGATATCAAGAGGTACTCTGCGTCAATGATGTTGGAAACGTCGATTTGGTCAAAGGTTGTGTTTTTCAGGAGGCCCTGAGACATCGGTGCCAGACTGGATGTTCAGAAAGGTAGAAGGATAAACAATCGTAGAGATCGGCGGATTGCGCCCCGTGGGCTTTCCCAGTGGTGATGACATCCTCGATGCTTCAGATGATGATTCAGCAAAGAAAGATATTGGGTATTGTACATTTAATGACATACTTCTAAGGTTCAAGGGGACATGTCGGCAGCCTTCCCTACTTTACATAAGGCTCGAACTTCGTTCAACGTTTAACTTCTCGAGGATCTGGACTGAGCACTAAGTGGGTCCTTTTTTTTTTTTTCGGTCAAATTTTAAGTCTATTGGGGCGAAGCCCCATGTCAGACCTTACAACTCCGTAGACTACCTAAGGCCCCTAGTGCCCTACTTCCTGACCCCTAAGTCCACCCCATGCACTGGAGAGGGCACGCCCAAGGCGATCATTCCCCCCCTCAGCCCGGCACGGAAACGCCGTTTAGAGGTGCGGCTTGTATAGCGAGCGGGGTAGTCCCATCATACTGCTGATCTGTGCAGTCCACCTATGTAGTGTTTTGTCTTCTAAGTACCCGATCGCGAGCGATAGGTACAGTCAAGTGGGACGAGCGATGCAGGAAAGAAAAATTTTTTGAAAGGGTTGTGACTGTCTGCTTGAGTGAATGCTGGGATTTTGTAGGCTGGCGTGAAATGTCTCGAGCTTGATGTCCGCGGACTGAGGTGCGGGTAAGGAAATAATGAAAGTTGCAGGCGAACCCGCTGGCCGGTAGGCCAGTTTTGCTGCCGAAGACTTTGTGCTGTCGGAATCGATGCCTAGAAAACGTGTGCTACCTGTCAACCCTCCTCGGAATCTAGGTGAGATACATCACCTAAGGCGTCCCCCATCGTTTTCTTGAACCTGGCCGTCCTACCAATAAACTTAAGCAACTCCTTGATTCCATCTAGACTCCCCAGAATCCCTCGGAGATCCCGCGACTGACGGCCCAATGCTCTATCCATATCATAGCGCTCTGCTGCGTATGCCTGACACTCGAAAAGATAGTGGATAACCGTCTCTTTGATCGTCAGCCGAGCTATGCCCCAACAGGATTCGCAGCGGCTTGTGGCCAACTTCTTGATACGGTACAGGTAACTGTTGAGTGGCAGGTGACCTGTTCGTAGTTGCGTTAGCAAGCTCGCTTGAGATCTGGATAGCTTATCGCTGATTCTTCGGAATTTGTTGAACGGGAAGTCTGTATCGATGTGTTGGAACCTCGCGTAGCGTGGTGAGTCCCGCCATGCCTCCTTCCATCTGACCTTCTGCATCTCCATGAACTCTTGCTTCACCGCTGACGCGCTGTATGGTAGGCGCTTTCTTAGAATTGGTGGCAGGTCTTCCGGCGGGCTGGACTCTCCCTGCGCTGCCCTTTTCGCTTCTTCGTCGACCCTTTCATTACCTGTTACCCCCTCGTGTGCCGCCACCCACTTGAGTGCGAACTTGGCTGTACCTATAGGGCAACGAACATTAGTGCTGTTGTGCATAGCCTCTGTCAGGCTTAGGTATTCCGTGACAAGATATTGTCCTGGTCCTGACTTCCTTGCTCCTGTTGCTTTGATGAAGGCCTGGCTGTCTGTGTAGTTGGTTATCTTCGACTGTCCTGCCAAGTGGGTCCTTATCCAAGCTGCGAGAGCAACATATATTTACACCTGTATAAACTCACCACATCAGCCACGGCATATGTGCATTACTGAAGAGTCAGACGTACCACTGTGAATCATTGTAAGCATCAACTTGAACGCGGCCAACTTTCGAAAATTGAAAAGGGAAGTCGTGACATGCTCATAAAATGATGAAAATGAAATTCAGAATTATCATATTCGCAACCGCTCCGCCGGAAAGAAAACATCCTAATTGGTTCCCGCCTTATGAAGAAAATGGAAAACCGTGATCGAAAATACCTCTCACCCGTTTCTTTTTTTCGACTTCTCATCCAAGTTGTTGGCTTGAACTTGAACGTTTGAACTTCTGAAGGTTCCGAGCTGCCAGTGCTTAGTGAGATTCATATCCAGTTGAAGTTACACTATTACATGACTGTGACGCGAAGTCAACGCGCAGTAGGGGGAATGCAGACGATTCTATATATCTATGAGACGGATACTAGGTTAGAATGTTTTTGAAGTTACTGTTTGGACTCACATGTCTTCCTAGCTAACGGGTTTTCCATCGATGTGGATGTTTGTATTACTTTGAGCTCCCATACCGATCTTGCTGCCGCCTTTCATGGCTATCCCATAAGACTCGTTAAACCCAGCGATTTTAATCACGCTCGTCCCCTCGAGTTGAACTGTGCTATCATTGTCGACGAATATTCCATATGCCAGTGCGCAGCCTTCAAGCGCGAAAGTTGAGAATTTAATGAATTGCTTTGATGCGATAATTACAGGGGCGTCAGATGCGTACCTTTCTTACTCATATTACCACCTGCTTGACAATTATTTCAATAGGAGGTTGTCGTAAGCTTGAAGTCAGTACTTACCTGCCAAAAGCCCATCTGAAGCTTAAGCTTTTAGTGGAATCTTGTTAATTGTGTAGAGCGATTAAGAACTCACCATCAAGGGCTGGCTCCGAATTGTGGACAGCAACAATGGATACCTTGTCAATGTTAACAGTAATGCTGCTTCCCGCTGCACTCAAAGCACTTCCGTCTGCAGTCCTGACATCTCGGGAAATTGAGAGCATCTGGAGACTGGAGGGTACTTCATTAGCCATCGAAGGTTTCGGGAATCGGGGCTTGAACGTGGTAGGGGGGATTTGTGCGAAGCGTGCTCACCTCAATATTAATTTATACCCATTCTCATGGCACCCTGATTTGACTAGTCAATACTGGTCGTGACAAGTCAGCGCTGGTCATGACATGCATGACAAGTCAGGGCTCGTTGTCATGACCATTTGTGGGTGTCTTTTTGTTCTGTACTTAAATGTAATACAAGTGCAACTGACAAGCGGCGTGTGATCGGGATGCGATGTGACCGCCGATGTCAGGAAAAGGCTTATGTCTTATGTCTGGAGGTCCTTTTGAAAAAAAGGAAGTTTTTTCAAACTGAAGGTTTGAACCCATGACCTCGGGCACATAGCCGAGCCAGCCCCGCAACTGCACAATATAACCATTACACCACAGGCCTCTCTATAGTTACTAACATCATACTCAATATGGCATGTCGTGGTCCTGCACCATCTACAGTCATCCACCCCTGAATGATACACCACCCCCTTTTGATACACTTTTGTATACCTTATAGCTTCCCCAAATCATCATCATTTTTTTTCAAACAAAATGTTCTGACTACATATACATACCAACAA
>Ga0307507_10007240_pt1 | contig 16290 bp, 5 predicted proteins | sample 7_EM_MG_FD_207223 | JGI IMG/M metagenome (GOLD analysis project Ga0307507, IMG submission 207223) | Populus trichocarpa ectomycorrhiza microbial communities from riparian zone in the Pacific Northwest, United States - 7_EM | ecosystem: Host-associated > Plants > Roots > Unclassified | place... | reverse complement strand
AGCTCCATACCTTATATACTTCTCTACGTCTAATTATCTCTAAAATACTACAAGCTAAAAGCTCTTTTTCTTCTCTATTACCTCTACGTTATAGCAATATTATAGCTCTATTTTACGAGAAGTTAGATATAGGTAGTCGGTCATTTTAGTCTATTTTATCGCAATCTTGCCTTACTACCAAAAATTACATACTTCTCTACGTCTAATTATCTCCAAAATAGTACGAGCTAAAAGCCCTTTGTCTTCTCTATCGCCTCTATATTATGTGTCACGGCACTGACCTGTCGTACACTGTCTCGTACTGTTTCCTACTGTTGGCTGGCCCACCATTAGCGCCTTGGCGGGCTGGCCCTACTATTTGTGTATAATACCCCCTTTCTATCTTCTTCTCCTCTTCATACCACAATGTAGTTATTTAGCCTACTTGCATTACAGCACTGTAACAGTTTGTGGTATCTCTAATTGCGCCCTATCGCGACCTTTGTTTTTTCCCTCTTCCTAAGTATACTGTCTCTGTTTTCCCAGTGTAATTGCGACCTGGCGCGACCGACAACACCGTACCACAGTCCAAGACAACCCTAGCACAGTCCCAGACAATCTTAGTATAATCTTAAACAATCTTAGTACAGTTATAGACAATCTTAGCATCACAGCCAGCCTTATAGATTTTAATTGCCTTACCTAGATCCCTTAAAATGGGCGACTATAATATAGATAATACCCCGTTAACGAACCTACGCGAAGCGCTCGCCTGCCTCTTTAATACCTCCCATACCCACATTGCCTAGGCAATTAGGAATGGCCTGGAGTACCCTAAGAACCTTAATATGGCAGGAACCTTCTAGCACCTTTCCATATGTACAACCTTTTTAACTAGCGTTGAGAACGGCCTCTAAGCCGTCTATAATAAAGGCCGAACTATAAAGTCTTAACTTAAAGAAGCCCAGCACAGAATCAACTCCCTTAAGATACTTAAACCACGTGTACAACAAAACGAATAATAAGCTCTTGCATATACTAAGACTATACAAAGTCTAAGCTCTTAGATTACTATACTTACCCAGACTATTACCGAGAAGAATATAGCTACTGGCTCCCCTCTTCTAACTAAGCCCTATAGAAAAAAGCGTAAAGCAAAAGATCTAACCCTGTTTAATGGCAAGGGATCACCAATTAAAAAATAAGAAAAATTTAAGATATGGGAAATAAAGATCCAAGGCATTTTCTAAAGAGATGTAAAGTGCTTTAAGACTCTAATGGACGAAATCCTCTATATATCAGACATGCTGACAGATAAGGCCTATGACTATATTAAGCATGGCCTTAATATACTACGTATATACCCAAACAACTTAAGTAAATGGACCTTCTTTAACCAAGAGTCTATGCTTGTGTATATAAGGAAGCACTATAAGACTATTAATATAACCCAAGCGGCCAAAAATAAGTTAGATACCTTAAGCTAGGGCAAGTATAACTATTAGTCCTGGAAAGCAGAGCTTAATAAGTTAATAATTAAAGCAAACAAGACTAAGGAACAAAAAGTAGACTTGCTTAAGAAGAATATTTTACTAAAGATAAAAGACCTAGCCCTTACCCTTAGCTGTAAGATCGGCGATGCTAACTATAAAGGCTAAAGTAAGTAGATGGACGTGTTTGCTTATAACCTATAGAACTATGCCTACTATATAAAGCTAAATACCGCTAAGCTAAGTACCGCTAGCGGCTATTGACCTATATTACCTAATAACAACACCTTAGTATTGGTACTATAGAATAACCTAATAGACCTCAACGCCGTTAAATTTGGTAGCGGTAGTAGTAGCCTCCCTAACAACGTCCAAAGACACCGCATAGATAATAGACTCTATATAGCATATGGTTAACCTGGCTACTAGAAAGATGCTTATAACCCTAGGACAAACCTAAATTCCCTTTTAATACCACCGCGCCAACCCCCTTCTAGCCGCGGCGGATTCTTTAGCAGAGGGGATAGTAACCGAAACGGTAACCGCGGACAAGGACGTGAGTTCGGACACAGAAACCCGCCCCTATAATAGCCTTCCCTAATACAGCCCTAGCTGATGGTCCTATACGCAAACTACGGACAAGTGCTCCATGTCGCTACCAATCGTAAGACCGGCTATATTATCGGTAAAGTACCCTCTAGCACATATACACCATTGGAGACCAATACGTTAGGACATACTAGCCAAGACTATAGCCACTAGCCAAGCCCTATAAGTTAGTTATTAAAAGGCTAACCCTTAGACTAAGTTGCCTCTAAGGGTTAGAACCATATAGGGAGGAGGATAAAAGGATTAGATCTATACTACTAGATTAATTAAACCTTATTCTAAGTTAACTGCTACTTAACCTTAGAATAGTAAATAATAATAGAAATGCTATCCTTATTTAGACCTACCTCTCTTTACTACGCAACCCACTCCTACAAGTTTTTATTAAAATAGTAAGCCTTATTAACACCAGTAGTATAGCACTAGCATTTACAGATAAAGACTTGCTTATAAAAAAGCATAATATTATAATAAAAAGACTTCTAGTTTTAAAACCACTCTACCTTACTAACGGACTCCCATCTAGCTTTATTACCCACTACTTTATAGCAAAAATGATAATTGGCTACTATACAGAATCTATACTTTTCTATATTATAAAATTATTACCCTCTATACTAGTAATTCTTGGAATGCCCTAGCTTAAAAAATATAACCTAAGGGCAGACTTCCCCGCTCTAGAGCTTAAGTTTAACTCTAATTACTATGCCTATAACTGTCTTCTATAGCATATTCCCGATTGTAACTAAGTAGCACTATATAGACGTATTACAAGGCCAACGCTTAGATACTATTAGCCGACAGTAAAAGAGGTGCCTAATATTAGTGACTTAATATACGCAATAAATAAAGCGGAGATCCTGGAAGACTGGACCACTGCCTTATCCCTAAGAAAATAAACACCGCCAGAACTATAAGTCCCCTATATACACCCGCTTAACCTAGGTCAGCTAATAAGACACCTAACTTTAAGTTATTTGCTATACGCATATATAACCGCACGTATAATAGCCAAAGACATTATAGCCAAGACTAAAACTAGAGTAATTAAGACCTCCCCCCTATAACGCCTAACCTCACACCTGTCTCCTGCGCGTACTGTGCAGGGCCGCCGCCTTGTTTCCGCCCCCCTAGGCCAACCGAGCTGTGCCAGCCTAGCCGTAGCACTAGAGAACCAGATACGCCCCAACCTGGACGACATTAGATACACTTATGCCGTTAATTTTACCCAGTTCTATAAACAAAAAGACGTAAAGGTGATGAGGATTTATATAGCGGAGCTAGTAGAACTAGTTAAACAAGAAGAACACCAATAGCTGCTTAAAGAGCTGCCTATAGGCCTAATAGAAGTACTAAACCTATCAGAAAGATCTTTCCGCTGGCTAGTAAAAGGCGACTATACAATAGAGGAAGCCCGCAAAGTGCTACCCCCTTATTTTTATAACTTCCTTAAGACAAACCTAAAAACCAAGCCTAAGTTTCTACGCCGAAAGATAGTTAACACTAATATTAAGAAATTCCTAAAAGGCAAACCAGGATTAACCTATAAAGATATTCTATAACGCTTACTAAAAGAGTTTCGCGAATATATTAAACACTTCCTTTCTAAAAATATAGATAAGCTGCCCCCTTACCAACTATGGGACTATAAAATTGAGATTATGCCCGGAAAGTAGGCCTTATATTATAAGAATAGACCACTCTCACCCGCTAAACTTAGTTGTGTAAAGAAATAGATTAATAAGATGCTAGATAAGGGTTTTATCTGCAAATTAACCTTATTAGCTACTATACCACTTCTCCTTGCTGCGAAACCTGGTGGTGGCGTGTAAATCTACTATAACTACTAAGGCCTAAACATAGTTACTATTAAGAATTGGTACCTATTGCCACTAATCCACGAGACACTTAATGCACTTTATAGTGCCAAGTACTTTACTAAGCTTAATATAATTACTGCGTTTAACTAGATCTGGATTGCGGAAGGTTATAAGTAGCTTATAGCATTTATCACCCAGTTTGGACTCTATAAGATGTTAGTTACACCGTTCAGTCTCTATAATACGCCCGCCATGTTCCAGAACTATATTAACTATGTTTTACACAACGCCCTTAATAACTACTATACTGCCTACCTTAACAATGTCCTTATCTTCTCTAAAACACGTACTAAGCACACTAAATATATAAATAAAGTTATCTAGAGACTCGGCAACGCCAGACTGCAGATTAATATTAATAAGTCTGAGTTTTATGCTACTAAAACAAAATATCTTGGCTTAATTATCTCGACTAATGGCATAACTATAGACCCTAAGAAGGTGCAGGCCTTACAGGAATAGAAGGACCCGACGTCAATTAAAGAACTATAGCAATTTCTTAGCTTTATGAACTTTTACTAATAATTTATCTAAAGCTACTCCGTAGTTATTAAACCTATAACTAGGCTACTAAAGAAGAGTACCAATTAGTTATAGGGCCCTAATTAAGCACAAGCCTTTTAGACACTAAAGACAGCGTTTACTATAGCACTAGTCCTAGCATACTACGACTATATAAAGAAAACCGTAATAGAGACAGACGCCTTAAACTAGGCTTTAGAAGGAGTGCTTTACTAAGCTAGTAAAGATAGCAAACTTAAGCCAGTCGCATTCTTCTCTGCCAAGCACTCCGCCCTGGAATATAACTATAAGATATACAATAAGGAGCTCCTAGCAATTATAAAAGCACTAGAAGAATAGCGCCCTAAACTATAAGGAACTAAGCAACTATTTAAGATTATTACAGACTATAAGAACCTCTAGACCTTTATAATAACAAAACAACTAAACTAGCGCCAAGTCTAATAGGCTAAGTTCCTCTTTTAGTTTAACTTTGTTATTACCTATAGGCCTAGCACCAAAGCCATAATCCTAGACGCTCTTAGCCGTCTCCTAGGCGTAGCACCTGCTGATGCTAGTGATGAATATCTACGACACTGAGACCGCGTTGTCTTACTATAAAAAAAAGTCAACCCTGCTATCCTAGAAGAGCTACTAAGTAAATCCCAAGACTAGAGCGTTAAAGACTTTATTATAGTAATAGACCTAGAGCCTAAGAAAAAAACCCTTAAGGAGCTTATTAAGAATGCCTATAAGGAGAATAAACTCGCTAGGGATATGTTGGCTGCGCTATATAAACGGGAAGGCTATAAAGCACGTCGCTGGCCTAAGTAGATTAGGAAGTTACTCCGCTATAATAAATCCAAATGTTTAATTATTGACGGCCTAATCTACTATAGGAATTAAGTATTTGTCCCTAATTTACCTAAACTCTAACTAGAAGTTATACACCGTACGTACAGTTTGGGTCCTGCGGGCCACTTGGGCCGCGTTAAGACGCTAGACCTCCTTAATTAAACCTATTAGTAGCTAGGTATTTTATAGTTCACGGCTACCTTTATAAAAGACTGCGCTCTTTGCTTCCATATAAAGACCCTATGTTTAGCACCGCCTAGTTTCCTAAAACCACTAGAACTACTAGTCCGCCCATAGACCAATATCTCTATTAACCACGTCGTTGACCTGCCTAAGTGCCTTCGTAATAGCAAAACATATAGATATATCTTTGTTGTTGTTAACCGCCTAATAAAGATGAGATACTTTATTCCTATTACTAGCCTAGATACTGAGGAGCTTGTTAAAGCATTTATCTACACTGTCTATAAGTTACACGGCGCTCCGAATACTATCATTTCTAATAGAGGCTCTTTATTCGTTTCTGACTTTTAGCGTTGCCTAAACTAGCGCCTAAAGGTAACCCTAAGCCCTAGTTCCGCATAGTACCCTAAAACAGATAGCTAAACCGAGATTATTAATGCAGCAATAAATAAGTACCTATGCGCCTTCGTGAGCTTCACCTAAGACGACTGGGTAGATTGGCTCCCCCTTACCAAGTTTACTATAAATAACTAGATTAATAAGACCATAGAAATCTTACCGTTCTTTGCTAACTATGGCTATAACCTATATCTGGGCGTTAAACCAGCGGGCCCCTAGCCATTAGCCCTATCTATATATATAAAGAAGGAGTATCTATAAGCTAATACTATTGCTAACCGCTTTAAGCGTATCTTAACCTAGCTTAAAGCCCTAGCTCGTATCTCCCAGCGACGCTATAAAGACAACGCTAATATAAAATAAGACGAAGGTATAATATTTAAAAAGGATAATATAGTTATAGTTAGCCTTAAAAATATAAAGACTAACCAGCCTAAGAGGAAGTGGGATAATAACTAGAACGGACCCTAGCCTGTCCTAGCTACCTATAGAGGAGTAGTTGTAGTTAACCTCCTAGACTATATCCGCGTTAACAAGTCTTTCTATATTTTAAAAGTCCGCCTTTGGTTCCCTAAAGAGATCTCTAGTTAAGTACGCATTAACAAAGAGGAACGTTATAATATTATAGGAAGGATAGCTAAAAGAGATAATAATAGCAATATTACGGACAAGTGGGAATTTAAAAAGATCCTTAATATATATAATAAATAAATAGACAAGCACGGCCTAACATATTATATTAAGTAGAAGTATTATAATAAAGAAACCTAGGAACCTAAGAAGTCCCTAAAAGGGTACAAGCGCGCACTATATAAGTTTTATAAACAACACCCTAAGAAGCCCAGACCCCCAGACTAGGCACAAAATAAGGAAAAGTTACGCCAAGGTTATAGCCAACCACGATATTAATTTGTGGTGGTTAAGATGTTATGGAACTTTAACCACCGGTTAAAGTTATCTAATTAGCCAGATTCTTGCTAAGGAACGCTATAAAACGCTACGCAGATTAATTCTAGTGGTGGTATAGAGTTCTGCTAACTTTATTTACTAAATTAACTAATCAGGATTTTCTATCCCCAGGATAGAAAATCGCCATTGGCTTAGCTAAGGGCGGTAAGCGGAACTAATATCTTCGCGATAAAAACTAGCCCCCGCGTATTACCTATTTTTAAAGTTATTTGTTTAGTTTAGGGACCAAACCTTCTAGGGGAGGGGAGTACTGTCACGGCACTAACCTATTATATACTGTCTCGTACTGTTTCCTACTGTTGGCTGGCCCACTATTAGCGCCTTGGCGGGCTGGCCCTACTATTTATATACAATACCCCCTTTCCATCTTCTTCTCCTCTTTATACCACAATGTAGTTATTTAGCCTACTTGCATTACAGCACTATGACATTATGGCGATATTGTAGCTTTATTATATAAGAAGTTAGATATAGGTAGTCGGCCCAAAATCTACAAACATTCAATTCCAAATTTAACTTAACTTTTGCAATAATGTATCTCGCCTCTTAATACTCTATATATAGGGCTATAGTATATATTTATAAAGATTTAATTACCTAAAGAGCCTATTACATCGAACAAAGTATTAATAACTGTTAGTGGGGGCTTAGTAGAGCCAGTTAAAGTTGAAATACACAATCTAAAATATTCGTTTCTCACCAAAGCGAGGCCCATAAGCTCTCAGACACTCCGCAGAAGATTTTGTTAGGTAACAGGGGGTACGCAGGGGGCTGAAACTAGTGCGCTATTCTAATTAGTCTAGGAGTTAGTAGGAATTAGAACACTCTTCTAATTGGCTTAGGAGTTTTAGAGGGCCTATGCGTTATCCCATATCACGGAACAAATCTTCTGCGGAGCGTCTGATTTATGAGATAACGCCTATGTTGGCTCAGCGGCTGGAGAACACCTCTGGGTCTAGAGCATATAGCTCAGCCAGTGTTGCCGAAAGCTCCGTTGGTGCTCGCCAAGGCGCTAAAACCTCGGCTAGTGTTAATAATCTGACGCTAACACAGCCTTACTTTATCTCGGTCCCAGACGATCATCCAATCACAAGCTGCTTACATAAAGATTAATCAGCTTATAATAATGATCGTCTGGTACACAGTTCGGAAATTTGTTAGTCCCGCGCGCTAATTTATATGTGATCCTCATACAAACTCGCGCGCTATACTAATTTTTTAGCTATCAATCAACAACAAACCAACGCCTTTATAAATAATTGGCTAACGTTATGTTCTAGAACTTTATAAGGCGATTCTAACGCTGCCAAAATTATTGCGAACAGCCTAGTGGTTACCGCTATATTTTACCTTAAATATTACCTCTAAAGCAGTAAACATTTAGCTAGAGCTATTAACCATCACCAATCCTTAACATTTGACCTCCTATATTAATATTTATAGTAGATAAACACCTAAATAGCTAATATATTGTATCTAGGTTAATTCTGTGCCTTATTACCTGCTTTATTGCTTCTCTGCTACCTACACTAACCTGCAAACCCCCTATCAACTCCGTGTTTACCAATAAGCTATATAGCGCCGTTTGGTATAAAGAAACGCTTAAAGGCCTTAATAAGGAGGCTAAAGGTTAGAAATGCGCCTAGTACAGTATGCGACTGTTCTACTGCTAGCGACATAGTGGATAATACTATTAGTACAGCAGACCTACAAACATCTCAACTCTCCACTAGCTCGGCCAGCTAGGATATACCTTAACTCTCTACTAGCTTAGCTAGCTAGGATGTACCTTAACTCTCTACTAGCTTGGCTAGCTAGGATGCACCTTAACTCTCTACTAGCGTGGCCAGCTAGGATATACTAAAGATGCGGGTAGCTAGAGCTTAGAGAAAAATCCAAAACAAAAAGAAGCCTAATATAACAACTTAAGTATGAGATAACGTAATTCAGGGTACTATATTACTGCTATACGGCAACAAATTCTATGCAAAAAAGGAGCAGGTAACCTATATTTGGAGGCTTATCTACAATCGCACTAATGTTATCCTTATTACACAAACTGGCTTTGGTAAAAGCCTTATTATGCAAGTAATTTCAATCCTTTGTAAAAATACTACATCGATAGTATTTCTTCCTCTAAATAAGATTGCAAAAGAGCAAGTTTAAAAGGTCAATTAGATTGGTAATAATGCGCTGCTCCTTAACGCCGACGTTAAGGATATAGATAAAGCGATTAAGAATGTAAGAGCCGGCCTATATACCCATATCTTCATTAGCCCTAAGCTTGCTAGTATACCAGATTTCCATTCTCTGCTTAAAGACCCCGAGTTTAAAAAGTAATTAGCCTTGGTTATTATTAATAAAGCTCATCTTGTTATATAATGGGGCAAGAAGTTTCGCCCTAAGTATGCGCAGTTACGCTATATACGCAATCTAATTAGAAGCTCAGTTCCGTGGTTTACTTATTCTACAACTTTGGATCTAGAAACGTTAGAAACGGTAAAGAAATCATTAGGCTTTAACAATACTAATATACATCTTAAGCAGACTTCTATTGCCCGTAAAGAGCTTGTCTTTTGTCTTAGCTAGATACTAAAGGATAAAATTTCTAGATACACCTCACTCCGCTTCCTTTTTAATAAGGCTGTCGATCCTCTAACTATTAAAACGTATATCGATCCTGCCGTCTTTTAGGGAGGGAGCCGCTTAGCTACTCCACATAAGATTTTAAAGACTATTGTATTTTTTAACACTAAACTCCAAGCTATAGAGGTGTATAGAAGCATATTTAAGTACCTACAGTAGCTATATCCAGCTTAATATACTAAGAATATTACCTACTCAATTATGGCCGTATTCCATCAAACAATCTCATTATTTAGCAAGAAGTTAATATTAGCTAAGTTTAGGAAACTAGCAAAGTCTTCTAAGATTTAAATTATTTTTGCTATAGAAGCTATTGGGATTGGCGTTAATCTTCCAGATATCCACAGAGTGGTTATATATATAATACCAGCGCCTAAACTACATTTCTCTCTTCTTCTACAGCGTGGTGGTTAAGCTGGCCGTAATAGTAGAAGGGCTGAAGTAATCTTTCTGTTTAAATACTGGTGCTTTAGCAAACGAAACCCACTCCCACAGTTAAAGCTAAAGGCAGTATACCGTTTGAATTCTTATTAACAGTGACAGTCTTGCGTACTATTATCCTATCCTTCTTCTACCTCTTAACTGTTACTATCACACCGATCCCAATTACCGTTAGTTAACTCTATAAACTTAGATAACTTGTTAGCTAGTAACACCATCCAATTAAAGTAGGGAGGTAAAAAGGAAGACAAGCAGAAGCGTATAGAGATAAGAGATAAGTTTTTCTAGCTATATAATAACCACGAGTGTATTAAGGAAACACTATATAAGTATTTCGCCAAGCCTAACGCTTTAATTGCTGCCAATACTAATAAAGGCTCCTACTGTAGTCGCTGTAATAATTCACTTCAGTTAAGAACGCCTGAACGTGAAATATATAATAAGAAGGGGGTAAATCTGGATGCCAAAAAGAATTATATCCTTAAGAGACTTTAGATATGGGCTTAAATATCAGCAGTACCTATAGCCATTAATAAATCTGCTCTATTTCCAACATATTATACTGTTGCCGTTCTATATACTCTGCTATATTAAATAGCATATTAATTCCACCTGATTACTATACACAAACGCCTTAACAACTACATAAACGAATAGGAGCACGCAGATCTACTATCTAAAAGTCTATAGTAGGAGTTGCGTGCGGCCGGTCTTAAATATAATTGTACACTACGCCCTTCTTTATAGGTGTTGGTTACACAAGGTAATATCACGTAGCTACGGTTTATAGATAGTATAATGGTTGTTCTTCTTAATAGGAATGAGGAAAGGGGTAAGGAACTTAAGGTTCCTTACCACGCTAGGGCCACATCAACACGTAACGGCAACATGCCTCACGTGACGGCAACTTGCCTCATTCCCAACACTGGCAACTCTTCTTTTTGTAGTTGCCATCTACATATATACAAACAGACAGGATGCGATAATACTAGACAGTGTACAACAATACCAAACAATATGCGACAATATGTGACAATGCGGTAGTTAGCAGAATTTAGCAGATAACGCAAAGACAGGTAGGCCGCTAAGGCGCTAGTAGTAAGCGAGCCAATAGCGATTTTCCATCCTGGGGATGGAAAATCCTAATTGGCTAGTTTAAGTCAAGGTCTACAGAATGTTATACTCCTACTCCCTTTTAACCTAACCTTTAACTCGTATATATAGAGTGTTTGTGTTAACAAACGTTTCTAAAGCCTTGTTTGGGTTTGCCTTTATTATTGTATCTACTAGGTTATCCTAACCGTTAATCTATTAAATCTTAAAGAGTTCTTGCCGTTTGTAGGATTAACGAAGTGCTATAATATTAATTATAAGGCGCTTCTTCTTTGTAGTACCAAGCTTAACTAAGCACTTATAGAGGGAGTATGAATTGGTGCATACAATTATAGGGATAATAGAAAGTTTAAGTTAATCTATAATTATCTTTAGGGTAGTTCCAATTGCAATTGCTATATTAACTCCGCCGACTATTCTGTATATCTCTAACGCTAGAACGCTTTAAGTAATATACTTACTCTTAGTTAAGCTCTAATAGATAAGATTACTATGGATTGTAAAGTTATTCTCTCTAGTAAATTCGTTTATAATAATAATCTTATATTCTAACTAGGAGCTAAAATCTTTATTATTTATAAATAATCCATTAACAAATACAAAGAGCTTAGTAGTAGGAAGATTAATAGGCATATAGAGTAGTCCCCAATTAAGATGGTTTATTTGCCAAGAAAGGCATTTATTTAGGGCAAGAACGTTATCCTTAGTTAGTTCCTGATATTAGGCGGCAACAGAGAGATCGAATAAAGCCTTAGGTTAATAGATAGAAGCAATATAAGCTCCACAAGCGCGTTGCTCCATGTATCCTTGCTTTAGAGAATTAGCGTTAATAACGTTAATCTTCTTACCTTAACCCTTCTAGTGTAGAGCAATAGAATCCTTATTTAGGGAGAGGATGTATCTATTAAAGAGTAATGGTGTTGTTAAACTAAGCTTTTCCTTTAGCTTTGCTATAAGATTTACCTTTACTAGCTTATCTTCTTTAAGAGCTAAGAATTGGTTGTCTCCTAAGATAATTATATTATTAGTTTACATGCTGACGATTCCAAATAGAGTTCCCATAGTTGTAATAAGGAAGCAGGGATTGAATATAGAAGTAGTTATTAAAAGCTTCTCTTTATAGTGCTTGCTGTAGGTAGCCTACTAGTAAGTTCCTACCTCTGCGATCCTATATAATGGCTTAAGCACAACTATGATTGTATCTTTAGGATACTAGTAGCGAATTTGCTCTAGAAGGTATACCAATATTAAGTGCTAAAGGTGCGTCTCTAATTAGGTGTAGGCTTAAGTAATATTTTATAAATAAACCGCTATTATATTCTTTATTAAGGAGGGAGCTAGCGTAATAATAACTTGCTAACTAGCTTGTTAAATTATAGGAGACTGCGTAAGAATTACCTCCTTACTATTGTTATTATAGCCTTGGATAACAAGCCTTGATTTCTTAAATAGGGCATTAATAGCTTTGCCCTTAATTTCGTTAACTATTCTTAACTTAAAGATGCGAACTCCATTAAACTTAGTAGGGTTATACTTCTTAAATTTAAAGACTCCTCTTATAATAAGACCCTCGATCTCCTACTTATTAGATACTTAGAAAGGAGCTTCTAGAGTTATAATACAACCTTCCTTTTAGAGCTATTTTGCGAGTTTAAAGTTATTCTTCTCCTTAGCTGTTATAAAGGCTATTAATAACTCAACTCTATTTTTAATAGCGGCAATAAATTGCTCTTTAAAATTAATAAGATGTTAGCGATTTCGTAATCCCTTTAGGCGACCTTTACCGCGTCGTGGTTATAGCGTATCTACTAATATTATATTAGGATTGTAGTCGCCTTCTAGAGCACGTTAATTGTGGTTCTCCTCTAGGGCATCTTCTAGGGCATTCTATAAAGGCTTAGAACTGTTATCTTTATAGTAAGGCTTAATAATAGTTAAACGGAATTAAGTGGGTCTATAAGGCATTTAAATAGTGCAAGTCTGGCCATTAATTACAATAAGTTGATATAGGCCTAACTATCCTCCCTTTTTACGCCATATGCGTACCTTAGACTAGAGTGGCAGATCAAGCGTAGTTAAGGTGTTTGGGCTATTTCTTATTCCTAATACGTTGTTGACTTGGCGTGTGGCGTAGAGACGTTATACCTCCTTTATTACCTTGTAAATAGCCTTAGCTTATTACACAACAGAGGGAGATAGTGGAGAATCGTTAGTTATTTAAGGGTAGGTGCCAAAAACTAGCAATATAGGTATAAGTTTATCTAGGCCAGCAGAATCATTAACAGCTTTAACAGCTATTTGTAAGGTAAGTTCTTTACTAGCATTCTCTAGTTTTAAAGAGATAATCTTATATATGCGGCGTAATAGCGTGTAATATCGCTCTACTTTTCTAATACTATTATATACTTTAATAGGGACTTCCTTAACCTTAATTACTATTGCCTTTATCTATTATTAAAACTCTATAGATAAGAAGTTCTTTCCTACATTATAGATAATTTGATTAGGGGGTCCTAGGTAGATATTAATCTAGTATAACTAAAGGGTATCCCATGCGTTCCTAGCTAATATATCCTTTAAGAATTATGCGGCTTGGAAGGAGGTTAAGAAGTTAACAACTTAGAGTACTGGCTTGCCGCTAAGATATATAACGTTGATAATAATACAGAAGTTAAAGTCGTAGTTATCTTTAAGGGTGAACTTAAATCGGCCAGGGGACCTCTGGTTTATTTAGCAGTAGTAGCAGTATTTTATAAGATGCTTAATTGCCTTAACCTTAACTTTATGGCCTACTTGCTGAAGAACCCTAAGCAATTAATAAACAGATAGGTGGCTAAAACAATGGTGCAGTTGGCGTAATTCTAACTTAGTTAAGTGGCTCTAAGCAACACTCTTTTCTAGTTAATAAAGGAGCAACTAGGGGTAACCCTACTTGCGTATAATAGGCACCTAATTGTCTCCCTAAACAAGTATATTCTTAAGGTTGTTAAGCCTAACGCCTAACTTATCTATATCTTTAATGCAAAATAGAAACGGAGTATTTATAGGAACAATATAGAAAGTAATATATCCTAAGGGGGTTTGGACCCTAATTGTGCTAAGAGAGATTATAGTACCTTTACTAAAGCGAATTATATATTGGCCTGCCGTTAATTGGTTAATCTAAATAGAGCTATTAAGCTGCTAAAGAGCTCAAACTTAAGATTCTCCTACTATAGATACTCCTGCAGCTCCTATATCCGGCATAATACTATAAAAGACGTACGCCGAGTATCTATCGTTAAAGGAAAACGCGAAACTCTCCTTTGGCTCATTAAAGATATCTAATTTCGTAATAGAATGGAGCGTAGATTGGTCGTTAAGAACAGTGACGGTTTATATACTATCTACCTCACCATACTCCATAAAGTATTGGTTAGGAGAGTAGTCCTCAATTTCCATATCTATAAGAAGCTGTTTGACCTTATTAATCTCACCTTTAAGGTCTTCTACGCCTTCATATTAAACCAGGAAGCTTTAGAAGTAGGCTATAGTGACCTTACAATTTCTAACGTTTCTTACACTCTAACGGAACTTATTATATGCCTCTTTTTGCTTATTAAGGGAGTGTCTAGTTAACTAGCACTTTAGCTTTTTACAAATATAGCACTTCTTCTGGCAATTACTTTGAAATAAACCTCTATAAGGACCTCCACGGTTGCCTTATAGTTGACATTAATTATACCCTTTTCCGTATTCCCTACTATGGCCACCATATATTTAATTAGTTTAGTTGTGATTATATTAGTTAGGAATACTTGTTTGGGTAGGGTTTTTGGTATAGAGCTGTTAAGATTCTTGTGTTCGCATTATAGTACCTACAGCAGAGCGTAGCTTAGTATATACTCCTTTAAACGTATCTATAGGTTTGTATAGCGCCAAGTTGCACTTAGGAACGCTATAGCATGCTAAAATAACCTGGTCCCTTAGGCTGTTTTTGTTTTAGTAGGTTTTAGTAAGGCTATATTAGATTTTCTAAAGTTTATTAAAGAGTAGTTAAAGGCACTCTAAACAAGTCTTTATTGGGTTGGAAGCAATAACTCTCTAGAATATAGTCTCTCGCTATTTAGATATATAAAGTTAGTAATTCTTATTAGTCTTAAAGTAGGCTCTAGTAAGCTAAAGCATTATATTAAAGCTATAGTTTTTACCCGCAATATGGTCGTAATAGAATGTTACTACCTGTCCCTTTAACATAATAGAGAAAGCGTAATGGTACTAGTGGCGTTGAATTCTAACCTTATTGTAATAGTTATAAAAGACCTGTAGTTTTGCTCTAAGTATATTATATAGTTCTCCTCTAAACTTCTTCTCTTTGTCTAAATATACCTTTATTAGATTCGTAACTTCTTGTAGTAAAGGCTTACCGGTTAGCTAGAGTAGAGGAGGTAGAGGCGGAGCAACTCTAAGTAAGAGAGCACCTCTAGGTGGGAGAGTAGCTTTAGGTAGGGGGTCAGCGTTCTAGGGGTTTTAATATAAATTAAAGTTGCCTTCTAAAGAATATGGGTTGTTTTTAGGTTTCTATAGTTAACGTATAATTTTAGCTTCTATCTATATTGGTTCTTTTATACTAATAATAACGGCCTAAATATTACTAGCAATTGGGTTACTGTTCTTAGTAATATATACCCTATTCCTATAGAGGAAGTCTTAAAAATCCTAAATAATATTAATATTGCTAAGTGCCTAGGTATTAGTAGTCTATCCTATAAAATCCTCCCTAAAATACTCCTATAGTTGTAAGTCGGCGTAGCATCTATTTCGGTAGAATATAATATGGTATAGGAGAAAGCCGTTAACTTGTTTTATAGTATAAGTTATTATATTAAAGGCGAATTCGTCCTAATTTTTATTAATGAGTTTCGCGTGCTTAGCTACCCCTAGTAGTAAAGAGTCTTTCCAGTTATTTAAAGTAGGCGTAGCCATGTTTTTGGAGGGAGGGAAGTGTTATTGGTATAGGGATTGTCGTTTAGTACGCGTTCGTAATATATATTTGTCGTTTAGTACGCGTTTGTCGTTTAGTACGCGTTTATAACGTGTATTTGCGGTTATGGGGCTCAGGACCAGTTCTGGCCTTAAATCGCGAAGACTCGTAAAGCGTGTTGTTCTGCGTGATGGACGCAAGAATCCGTAATCTCAGAAAGGCTTAGGACCAGTTCTGGCCTTTTAGATCCTTAGATTCGTGG